>Ga0134093_1000228_pt1 | contig 68573 bp, 51 predicted proteins | sample 4_1taG_FD_94452 | JGI IMG/M metagenome (GOLD analysis project Ga0134093, IMG submission 94452) | Switchgrass degrading microbial communities from high solid loading bioreactors in New Hampshire, USA - 4_13_20_68_A1 metaG | ecosystem: Engineered > Bioreactor > Semi-continuous > Anaerobic >...
AGCTTGATCAGCCGAGCGCGCAGCAGCGGCCCGGCGGCCAGGCCGAAGGGCGTGCGAGCATCCTGCTCGGCGAGGCGCCGCGCCTCGCCGAGCAGGATGCTCGCACGCCCTTCGACCTGGCCGCCGGGCCGCTGCTGCGCGCTCGGCTGATCAAGCTGGCCGAAGATGAACACCTCGCGGTGCTGGTGCTGCACCACATTATCGCCGATGGCTGGTCGCTCGGCGTGCTGGTCGAGGAGATGGCGCGGCTGTATGCGGCCTATGCCTCCGGGCAGACGCCCGCGCTCCCGCCGCTGCCGGTGCAGTACGCGGACTATGCCCACTGGCAGCGCGAGTGGCTGCAGGGCGAGGTGCTGGAGCGGCAGCTTGCCTACTGGCGCAAGCAGCTTGAGGGCGCGCCCGCCCTGCTGGAGTTGCCTACCGACCGCCCGCGCCCGGCTGTGCAAACTTCCAACGGCGCGACGCTGCCTGTCACCCTGCCCACTGACCTCTCCTCACAGGTGCGGGCCTTCAGCCAGTCGCAGGGCGCGACGCTGTTCATGGTGCTGCTGGCGGCTTTCCAGGCGCTGCTCTCGCGCTACAGCGGGCAGACGGATATCAGTGTGGGCACAGCCATCGCCGGGCGGGGTCGGCCCGAGATCGAAGGCTTGATTGGCTTCTTCGTCAATACCCTCGTCATGCGCACCGACCTGTCGGGCGAGCCGAGCTTCAAGGAACTGGTCGCGCGGGTGAAGGAAGTGGCGCTTGGTGCGTACGCGCACCAGGATGTGCCGTTCGAGATGCTGGTGGAGAAGCTCCAGCCCCGGCGCGACCTCAGCCACACGCCCTTCTTCCAGGTGATGTTCGTGCTGAACAACGCGCCGAGGGGCGCGGTTGAGCTTGGCGGGGTGACGCTGAGCCCGGTGGAGGTGGATCGCGGCACCTCGACGTTTGACCTCACGCTCCAGATCACGGATACCGAGCAGGGGTTTGCCTGCTCGCTGGAGTACAACAGCGACCTGTTCGAGCGGGGGACGGTGGAGCGGCTGATGGCGCACTACCGCACGCTGCTGGAAGCGGCGGTGGCCGAGCCGGAGCGCCCGGTGGCCGATCTGCCGCTGCTGACCGAGGCCGAGCGGCAGCAGATGCTGGTCGAGTGGAACCGGACCGACGCCCCCTACCCGCAGCAGACCGTACACGCCCTGTTCGAGGGTTGGGTGGAGCAGCAGCCGGAGGCCCCCGCGCTGGTGTTCGGTGAGCGGGTGCTGACTTATGCCGAACTCAACGAGCGGGCGAACCAGCTGGCGCACGCCCTGCGAGAGCGTGGGGTGGGGCCGGAGAGCGTGGTTGGCATTGCGGTGGAGCGCTCGTTCGAGATGGTGGTGGGGGTGCTGGGGGTGCTGAAGGCAGGCGGGGCGTACCTGCCCATTGACCCGACCTACCCCGCCGGGCGCATCGCCTTCATGCTGGCGGACTCGGGCGTGCGGCTGCTGCTGACACAGGCGCACCTGGTGGAGCGGCTGCCGGAGCACGACGCCGAGACGCTGCGGCTGGATGCGGACTGGGAGCAGGTGGTGGCGGGCTGCCCGGCTGATAACCCCGACGTGCCGCTGACGCCCGATGCGCTGGCTTATGTGATCTACACCTCGGGCTCGACAGGGCAGCCGAAGGGGGCGCTGCTGGCGCACCGGGGGCTGGCAAACCTGGCCGCCGCCCAGCGCGAGACGTTCGGGGTGGGGCCGGGCAAGCGGGTGCTGCAGTTCGCGCCCTTCAGCTTCGACGCCTCGGTATGGGAGCTGGTGATGGCACTGGCGAACGGGGCGACGCTGGTGTTGGCCGAGCAGGCCACGCTGGCCTCGGGTCCGGAGCTGCTCAGGCTGCTGGCTGCGCAGCGGGTGAACGTGGTGACGCTGCCGCCCTCGCTGCTGGCGGTGCTGGAGCCGGGGGAGCTGCCGGAGCTGGAGGTGGTGGTGGCGGCAGGGGAGCGCTGCACGGAGGCGATTGTGGCGGCCTGGTCGCCGGGGCGGCGGCTGTTCAACGCCTACGGTCCGACCGAGACGACGGTCTGCGCGAGCTGGTACGAGTGTGCGGACGAGGAGCCGGGGGGACCGCCCATCGGCAGGCCGCTGCCCAACGTGCGGCTGTATGTGCTGGACAGCCGCGGGCAGCCGGTGCCGGTGGGGGTGGCGGGCGAGTTGCACGTGGGCGGGGTGGGGCTGGCCCGCGGCTACCACAACCGCCCGGAGCTGACCGCCGAGAAGTTCATCCCCAACCCGTTCGGTGAGGGGCGCCTGTACCGAACCGGGGACCTGGTGCGCTGGCGGGCGGACGGCAACCTGGAGTTCCTGGGGCGCATCGACCACCAGGTGAAGCTGCGGGGCTTCCGCATCGAGCTGGGCGAGATCGAAGCGGCGCTACGGGCACAGCCGGAGGTGGCGGATGCGGTGGTGCTGGCGCATGAGGAGCGGCTGGTGGCCTACCTCGTGCCTGCCGAGGGGTCCGAGCCACAGCCGGCGCTGCTGCGGGCGGCGCTGCGGCAGCGGCTGCCGGAGTACATGGTCCCGGCCCAGTACGTGGTGCTGGAGCGCTTCCCGATGACCCCGGCCAACAAGGTGGACCGGGCGGCGCTGCCCAAGCCTGATGGCGAGCGCCCGGTGCTCACGAGCGAGTATGTCGCGCCGCGCACCCCGACGGAGGAGAAGCTGGCCGAACTCGTTTCCGAGTTGCTGGGGCTGGAGAAGGTCGGGGTGTACGACGACTTCTTCGAGCTGGGCGGGCACTCGCTGCTGGCGACACAGTTGATGGCGCGGGTGCGGGAGGTGTTTGGCGTGGAGGTGCCGCTGCGTGCCCTGTTCGAGACCCCCCACCTCGCCGGGCTGGCTGAGGCCATCGACGTGCTGCGGCAGGGGCGGAGCGAGATGGACACCATCAGTGCCGTTCTCAAGCAGATCGCGAAGCTGTCCGACGATGAGATTCGCGCGTTGTTGGAGCAGGGAGAGGCTTAGCCGCATGCCACCGGTTGCCGCTGCTGGGAGGGCAGTACGGACATGACGGATAACCTTGCAAGCCGGATCGCCAATCTATCGCCGGAGAAGCGCGCCCTTCTCGAAAAGCTGCTGAAGCAGCGGGGCGTCGATCTCAACCAGTCGCTGATCATCCCGGTCAAGCGGGATGGAAGCCCGCTGCCTCTGTCGTTTGCCCAGCAGCGGCTGTGGTTCCTCGACCAGTTGGAGCCGAACAGCCCGATCTATAACATCCCGACCGCCGTGCGTTTGAGCGGTAAGCTCGACGTCGGCGCGCTCGACGCCACCCTGGACGCGCTTGTGCAGCGGCATGAGTCGCTGCGCACCACCTTCTCCGAACACGCCGGTAGCCCGGTTCAGGTCATCGCGCCGCAAGTCTCCCTCCCACTTGTGTGCGTGGATCTGACCGGGCTGCCGGTGGCGTCCCGTGAGGCGGAGGCGATGCGGCTGGCGATGGAGGAGGCGCGCAAGCCCTTCAATCTAGCAGAAGGGCCGCTGCTCCGCGCGACGCTGCTCCGGCTCGATGAGGCCGAGCACATCCTGCTGCTGACCATGCACCACATCATCTCCGACGGCTGGTCGATGGGCGTGCTCGTGCGCGAGATAGCGGCGCTCTACCAGGCTTTCGCCGCCGGGCAGCCCTCGCCGCTGCCCGAACTGCCCATCCAGTACGCCGATTACGCCCACTGGCAGCGCGAGTGGCTGCAGGGTGAGGTGCTGGAGAAGCAGCTTGCCTACTGGCGCGAGCGCCTCGGCGACGAGCCGCCCGTGCTGGAGCTTCCCACCGACCGCCCGCGCCCGGCGACGCAGACCTGGAACGGTGCGTCGCTGGCGGCGACGCTGCCTCGCAACCTCGCCGACGGGCTGAAGGCGCTGGCGAAGCAGGAGGGCGCGACGCTGTTCATGGTTCTGCTCGCAGCGCTGCAGACGTTGCTGTACCGCTACAGCGGGCAGACGGACATCAGCATCGGCACGCCGGTTGCGGGCCGCCGCCGCGCCGAGCTTGAAAACCTCATCGGCTTTTTTGTGAACACGCTCGTCATGCGGACGGACCTCTCCGGCCAGCCGACCTTCCGCGAACTGCTCGGGCGGGTGAAGGAAGTGGCGCTCGGCGCGTTCGAGCATCAGGACGTGCCCTTTGAGATGCTCGTCGAGAAGCTCCAGCCGGAGCGCGACATGAGCCGCTCACCCTTCTTCCAGGTGATGCTCATCCTGCAGAACGCGCCCACCGGCGGGTTCGAACTGCCCGCGCTGGCGCTGGAACAGATCCCGGTGGACCCCGGCACGGCGACCTTTGACATCACCTTCTCCGCCGTTGAGATGCCGGAAGGGCTGCACCTGACCGTCGAGTACAACACCGACCTGTTCGACGAGGCCACCATCCGCCGCATGGTGGGGCACTTCGAGACGCTGCTCGGCGCGGCGGCTGCCGCCCCCGACACGCGCATCACGGACCTGCCGCTGCTGACCGAGGCGGAGCGGCAGCAGATTCTTGTCGAGTGGAACGACACGAAGGCCGATTTTGATTACGAGCGCTGCCTGCACGAGTTGTTCGAGGAGCAGGCGGCCCGCACCCCCGACGCGACAGCGGTCGTCGTGCCCGCCTACGGCGGCGAGGAGCGCCAATCGCTGACCTATGCCGAACTCAACGAGCGGGCGAATCGGCTGGCGCACACGCTGCGGGCGAAGGGCGTCGGCCCGGATACCATCGTCGCCATTGCCACCGAGCGCCGGTTGGAAATGATCGTCGGGCTGCTAGGCGTGCTCAAGGCAGGCGGGGCGTACCTGCCCATCGATCCGATCTACCCGCCCGACCGAATCCAGTACATGCTCTCCGACTCGGGGGCGTGCGTGCTGCTTACGCAGGCCCACCTCATCGACAGGCTTCCGCCGCATGAGGCCGACACGCTGCGGCTTGACGCTGACTGGGAGGCCATCGCGCAGGCCCCGGCAGATAACCCGCCGCTCGACGTGAAGCCCAACAACCTGGCCTATGTGATCTACACGTCCGGCTCGACGGGCCAGTCGAAGGGCGTGATGATCGAGCACCGCAGCATCGTGAACGTCTACCTCGGCTGGGAGGAGGCTTACCGGCTGCGTACCGATGCCCGCTCCCACCTGCAGATGGCGAGCTTCTCGTTCGACGTGTTCACCGGCGACCTCAGCCGGGCGCTGTGCTCCGGCGGTAAGCTGGTGCTGGCTCCGCGTGAATGGCTGCTCGACCCGGAGCGACTCTACGCGCTGATGCGCGCGGAAGAGGTTGACGCGGCGGAGTTCGTGCCGGTGGTGCTGCGCACGCTCGCCCAGTACCTCGACGAAACGGGCCAGAAGCTTGACTTCATGAGGCTGCTTATCTGCGGCTCGGATATGTGGTACGTCGAGGAGTACCGCCGCTTCCGGCGGCTGTGCGGCCCGCAGACCCGGCTGATCAACTCCTTCGGGCTGACGGAGGCGACCATCGACAGCAGCTACTTCGAGGGGCCGGTCGACCACCTGCCCGCCGACCGCGCCGCGCCGATTGGCCGCCCCTTTGCCAACCAGCAGTTCTACGTGCTGGACGAGAACCGGCAGCCCGTGCCCGTCCGCGTGCCGGGCGAGTTGTATGTGGGCGGGGTGGCGCTCGCACGCGGCTACCTGAACCGACCCGACCTGACCGCCGAGCGCTTCGTGCCGCACCCGTTCAGCGACGAGCCGGGCGCGCGGCTGTACCGCACCGGCGACATGGCCGTGCTGCTACCCGACGGCAATGTGGAACTCCTCGGGCGGATGGACTTCCAGGTCAAGATTCGTGGCTTCCGCATCGAGCCGGGCGAGGTCGAGGCGGCGCTGAACCAGCACCCGACGGTGCAGCAGTCCGCCGTCACGCCGAAGAAAGCCCCTGCGGGCGACAAGCGACTGGTGGCCTACGTCGTCGCTGCGCCCGGCGCCGAGGTGGACACCGGCGAACTGCGCCGCTTCCTGCAGGACCGCCTGCCCGATTACATGGTGCCCTCCGCCTTTGTGAAGCTGGAGGCGCTGCCCATCACGCCGAACGGCAAGATCGACCGCAAGGCGCTGCCCGAGCCGGACTGGTCGGCCCGCGAGGTGGCGGATGAGTACGTCGCGCCGCGCACGCCGGTAGAGCAGGTGCTGGCCAATATCTGGAGCAAGGTGCTCGGCGTCGAGAAGGTGGGCGTGCATGACGACTTCTTCGCGCTGGGCGGGCATTCGCTGCTGGCGACACAGCTTGTCAGCCGCATCCGCGATACGTTCAAGGTTGAGTTGCCGCTGCGCCACATCTTCGAGTCGCCGACCGTTGCCACGCTGGCGGAGCAGATCGAGATCGCGCAGCGCACGGTGGGCGGTACGCCGCCGCCCCCGCTTGTGCCCGCCCCGCGCGATGGCGAGATCCCGCTGTCGTTCGCCCAGCAGCGGCTGTGGTTCCTCGACCAGTTCGAGCCGAACAGCCCCTTCTACAACATCCCGGAGGCCGTGCGGCTGCACGGGCCGGTCGACCCGGCGGTGCTTGAGCGCTGCCTGAACGAGATCGTGCGGCGGCACGAGGCGCTGCGCACCACCTTCAAGACGGTGGATGGCAAACCTCAGCAGGTCATCGCGCCGGAGCTTTACGTGCCCTTCCCCGTGGTTGACCTGACATCTTTGCCGAAGGCCGAGCGCGAGGTTGAGGCGCGGCGGCTGGCGGAGCGCGAGGCCCAGCGCCCCTTCGACCTGGCGCACGGTCCGCTGCTGCGCGCGCGGCTTGTCAGGCTCGACGAGGATGACCACGTCGTGCTGCTGACCATCCACCATATCATCGGCGACGACTGGTCCACGCAGGTGCTTGTGCAGGAGATGGCGCTGCTCTATGACGCCTTCGCCCACAACCGCCCCTCGCCGCTGCCTGAGTTGCCCATCCAGTATGCCGATTACGCCCACTGGCAGCGCAACTGGCTCCAGGGCGAGGCGCTGGAAGCCCAGCTTGACTACTGGCGCAAGCAGCTTGAAGGCGCGCCGCCGCTCCTTGAGCTTCCGACCGTCCGCCCGCGCCCGGCGGTGCCGACCTATCGCGGCGACTACGTCACCTTCCAGCTTTCGCCGGAGTTGACGGATGGTATCCGCACGCTGGCACAGCGCGAGGGCGCGACGCTGTTCATGACGCTGCTGGCGGCTTTCAAGACGCTACTGTACCGTTACAGCGGCCAGACGGACATCTGCATCGGCACGCCGGTTGCGGGGCGCAACCGCGCCGAGCTTGAAAACCTCATCGGCTTCTTCATCAACACGCTGGTGCTGCGCTCTGACCTGTCGGGCGAGCCGAGCTTCCGCGATCTGCTCAAGCAGGTGCGCGAGACGGCGCTCAGCGCGTATGCGCATCAGGACGTGCCGTTTGAAATGCTGATCGACGCGCTCGACCTTGAGCGCGAGATGAGCCACACGCCGCTCTTCCAGGTGATGTTCGCGCTGCAGAACGCGCCGGTGAAGGTCCGGCAGGTCAGCGACCTCACCCTCAGTTCCTTCGAGGCGCACAGCGGCACCAGCAAGTTCGACATGACGCTGTTCGCCGTCGAGCACGAGGACCGCATCAGCGGGGCGCTGGAGTTCAGCACCGAGCTATGGGATCGCAGCACCATCGAGCGGCTGCTGAGGCACTTCGAGACGCTGCTTGAGGCGATCGTCAGGGACCCGGCGGAGCCGATCTCGCGCCTGCCGCTGCTGACGGAGGCGGAGCGGCACACACTGCTCGTCGAGTGGAACAGCCGCACGCTCGATTACCCGGCGGACGAGTGCCTGCACCACGCCTTCGAGCGCCGCGCCGCCGAGACGCCGGATGCTGAGGCGGTCGTGTACGAGGGGCGCTCGCTGACGTTCCGCGAGTTGAACGAGCGCGCGAATAAACTTGCCCATGCCCTGCGCAAGCGTGGCGTTGGGCCGGAAACGCTCGTCGGGCTGGCGATGGACCGCTCGCCGGAGATGATCGTCGGGCTACTCGGCATCCTGAAGGCCGGGGGCGCGTACGTGCCGCTCGACCCGTCCTACCCCCTCGACCGGCTCAGCTACATGCTGGAGAACGCTGCCGCCCCGGCGCTCGTTACGACCGCCGAGCACGTGGCGAGCCTGCCGGCAGAGGGGCGCACGGTGCTGCGCCTCGACGCCGACTGGCCGGAGATCGAGCAGGAGAGCGCCGAGAATCCCGACTCCGGCGTGACGGCGAGCAACCTGGCCTACGTGATCTACACCTCCGGCTCGACCGGGCAGCCGAAGGGCGTGATGGTCGAGCATCGCTCGGTGCAGAACCTGGCTGCCGCGCTGGATCATCTCGTATACCGCCACCTGCCACAGCGCCGTTTGCGCATCAGCCTGAACGCGCCGCTCTCGTTCGACGCCTCGATGCAGCAGTTGTGCATGATGCTGACGCGCGGGCACACGCTGGTGATCATCCCGCAGGCCGCCCGGCTGGACGGTGAGGCGCTGCTGCGCACCATCCGCGAGCAGAAGATCGAGCTTGTGGACTGCGTGCCGTCGCAACTCAAGCTGCTGCTGGCGGCGGGGCTGCTCTCGGATGGCGGCCCCGCGCCGCTGGTGATGCTGCCCGGCGGCGAGGCCATCGACGAGGCGCTGTGGGCCATGCTGCGCGCCGCGCCTGCGACCGAGTTCTTCAACATGTACGGCCCGACGGAGTGCACGGTCGACTCGACCATCGGGCACGTGCGTGCCTGCGAGCGCCCGACTATTGGGCGCGGTGTGCCGAACGCCCGCATGTACATCCTCGATGCGCACAGGGAGCCGGTGCCGGTGGGCGTGCCGGGCGAGTTGTACATCGGCGGGGCGGGGGTGGCGCGCGGCTACCTCAACCGCCCCGACCTCACCGCCGAGCGCTTCCTGCCCGACCCGTTCTCGGATGAGCCGGGGGCAAGGATGTACCGCACCGGCGACCTGTGCCGCTGGCTGCCCGACGGCAACATCGACTTCCTGGGCCGCATCGACCACCAGGTGAAGGTGCGCGGCTTCCGCATCGAGCTGGGCGAGATCGAAGCCGTGCTTGCCCAGCACCCGGCGGTGAAGGAAGCGGTCGTGCTGGCGCGGGAGGACGAGCCGGGGCACAAGCGGCTGGTAGGCTACGTCGTGGCGGATGGCGAGCCGCCAAGCGTGAGCGCCCTGCGCGAGTACCTCGGCAGGAACCTGCCCGACTACATGGTGCCCTCGGCGTTTGTGTTCCTCGACGCCCTGCCCCTCACGCCGAACGGCAAGGTAGACCGGGCGGCGCTACCCGCCCCGTCGGGCGAGCGGCCTGAGTTGGAGAGCGAGTTCGTCGCCGCGCGTGATGAGGTCGAGCGGCAGCTTGCCGAGATCTGGGCCGAGGTGCTGGGGCTGGAGAAGGTGGGCGTGCACGACAACTTCTTCGAGCTGGGCGGGGACTCGATCCTGTCCATCCAGGTCATCGCCCGTGCTAACCAGGCGGGGTTAAGGTTGAGCCCGAGGCAGTTGTTCCAGCACCCGACGGTGGCGGGGCTGGCGTCGGTGGCGGGGCGGGGTCCGGCGGTGCAGGCCGAGCAGGGGCTGGTGGAAGGGCCGGTGCCGCTGACGCCCATCCAGCACTGGTTCTTCGAGCAGGAGATACCCAACCGCCATCACTGGAACCAGTCGCTATTGCTGGAGGTGAAGGGGCAGCTCAACGGGGAAGCGCTCAAGCAGGCGGTTGGTGCGCTACTGCGGCACCACGACGCGCTGCGGCTGCGCTTCCGCCACGGCCCGGCAGGCTGGGAGCAGGAAAACCACGCCGAGGTGGAGGACGTGCCCTTCAGCCACGTGGACCTGACTGCTGCCAGCGACGCGGAGTTGAGCGCGGCGGTCGAGGCGAAGGCCGCCGAGATGCAGGCGTCGCTCAACGTGGAGCAGGGGCCGCTCCTGCGGGTAGCCTACTTCGATGCCGGGCCGGAGCGCAGCGGGCGGCTGCTGTTTGTGATCCACCACCTCGCGGTTGATGGCGTCTCGTGGCGGGTGCTGCTGGAGGACTTCCAGACGGCCTACGCCCAGATCAGCGCCGGGCAGCCGGTCCAGCTTCCGCCCAAGACGACCTCCTTCAAGTACTGGGCGCAGCGGCTGGAGAACTACGCCCAGTCGGCGGAGGTGCGCGAGGAGCTTGCCTACTGGCATGCGCTGGCCGAGCGCCCCGCTCGCCCGCTGCCCGTGGATTTCCCCGGCGGCGAAAACACCGAGGCATCCGCGCAGAGCGTGAACGTCGAACTGACCGAAGCAGAGACGGAGGCCTTGCTGCGCGACGTGCCCGCCGCCTACCGCACCGAGATCAACGACGTGCTGCTGGCGGCGCTGGCGCTTGCCGTCGGCGAGTGGACGGGCGACACGCGGGTGCTGGTGGATCTCGAAGGGCACGGGCGTGCGGATCTGTTCGAGGACGTGGACCTCTCGCGGACGGTGGGCTGGTTCACGACGGTCTACCCGGTGATGCTGGACCTGGCCGGGGCGCAGGGCATCGGCGAGCAGGTGAAGGCGGTGAAGGAGCAGCTCCGGGCGGTGCCGCGCCGGGGCATCGGCTACGGGCTGCTGCGCTATCTGAGCGAGGACCCGCAGGTGCAGGCCCGGATGCGTGCCGTGCCTCAGGCGGGCATTGCCTTCAACTACCTCGGTCAGTTTGATCAGCTGGCTGCGATGGGTGGCAGCGCGGACGGCGCATTTGGCATCGCGCCGGAGCAGCGCGGGCCGGAGCGCGACCCCGGCAGTCTGCGCTATCACCTGCTTGAGGTCAACGGCGGCATCATGGGCGGGCGCCTGCAGATGGCCTGGGCCTACAGCGCGAACCTGCACCGCCGCGAGACGGTCGAGCGGGTGGCAAACGCGTTCGTCGAGGCGCTGCGGCGCATCATCCGCCACGCGCAGGAGAGTGACACACCGGCCTTCACCGCGTCGGACTTCGCCGACTTTGGCTGGGATGCGGGTGACTTCGCCGAAATCCTCGCCGAGTTGAAGGACGGCATGAAGGAGATGGCCGACGATCTCGCCGAAGTGCGGAGCGACTTCGCCGAAATGCGAAGCGATTTCGCCGAAATGCGAAGCGATTTCGCCGAAATGCAGGATGATTTTGACGAGTTCCTGGCCGACATGGAGGAGGACTTCTAGCGGCTGGCCCGCAGAGCGCCCGCCCGCACCGGGGGCTTATCCATACCGACTGACAGGACAGAGACATCGCCGATGAAGAACGTTGAAGATTTCTACCCGCTCTCGCCAATGCAGCAGGGCATGCTGTTTGCCAGCCTGATGGCGCCGGAGTCGGGTGTGTACGTCGAGCAGATGAGCGTGACGCTGCGCGGCGACCTCGACGTGGACGCCTTCCGCCGCGCCTGGCAGACGGTTGTGGATCGCTACGCGATCCTGCGCACGGCCTTCACCGGCGAGGGGCTGAAGGAGCCGGTGCAGCTTGTGCTGAAGCAGGTGCAGGTGCCCTTCACCGTTGTGGACTGGCGCGACCTGCCGCCCGCCGAGCAGGAGGCGAAGCTCGCGGCCTACCTTGAGGCGCAGCGCCACAAGGGGTTCGTGCTGTCCCGCGCGCCGCTGCTGCGGCTGGCGCTGATGCGCATCGCGGATGACGCGCACATCTTCGTCATGCTGCATCACCACATCCTGCTCGACGGCTGGTCGGTGCCCATTCTACTTGGCGAGGTCTTCGCGTTCTACGAGGCGTACCGGCAGGGCAAAACGCTCCACCTCGACGCGCCCAGGCCCTTCCGCGATTACATCGTCTGGCTGAAGAAGCAGGACATGGCCGCCGCCGAGGCCTACTGGCGGCGGGAACTGGCAGGCTTCACCGCGCCGACGCCGCTCATGGTGGACGACCTGAAGCGAACGCAGGACGGCCCCGCTTACGACGAGATCGAGACGCGGCTCCCGCGTGACGTGACGGTGGCGCTTGAGGCGCTGGCGCGGCAGCACCACGTCACGATGAGCACCATCGTGCAGGGGGCGTGGGCGCTGCTCCTCAGCCGCTACAGCGGCGAGGAAGACGTGCTGTTCGGCGCGACGGTATCAGGCCGCCCGGCGGACCTGCCCGGCGCGGAGACGATGGTCGGGCTGTTTATCAACACGCTGCCTGTCCGCGTGAAGGTGGACGAGGGCCAGCCCGTCGCCGGGTGGCTGAAGGGGCTTCAGGCGCGCAGCGTCGAGATGCGGCAATATGAGTACAGCTCGCTGCTGGACATCCAGCGCTGGAGCGACATCAGGCCCGGCCAGCCGCTCTTCAAGAGCATCCTCGTCTTTGAGAACTACCCGATTGCCAGCACCGTCGAGGGGCAGGGCATCAGCCTGAGCGTGGAGGACGTCCGCTCGGTTGAGCAGACCGAGTTGCCGTTGAACGTCGTCGCCGGGCTGGCGGACGAACTCGTGCTGAAGATCGCCTATGACGGCAAGCTGTTCAACGCCGCGACCATCCGCCGGGTGCTGGGTCACCTGTCGGCGCTGCTGACCGGCTTCGCCAGCGCGCCCGACGGGCCGCTCGCGGACGTGCCGATGCTGACCGGCGAGGAGCGCCGCACGCTGCTGGATGCATGGAGCGGCAAGGCCGCCGACTTCCCGCTCGATGTGCCCGTGTACGAGGTCATCGCCCGGCACGCGTGTGAAATGCCAGACCGGGTCGCGCTGCGCTTCGAGGGCCAATCGCTGACCTATGCGGAATTGAACGAGCGCGCCAACCGGCTCGCGCACACGCTGAAGGCGCGCGGCGTTGGCCCGGAGACGATTGTCGGGCTGTCGGTGGAGCGCTCGCCGGAGATGATCGTTGGCATGCTCGGCATCATGAAGGCGGGCGGCGCGTACCTGCCGCTCGACCCGTCCTACCCCGCCGAGCGCCTCGCCCACATGATGGCCGACACGAACATCCGCCTGCTGCTGACGCAGGCCACCCTGCAGAGCAGCCTGCCCGCGCGCGAGGTCGAAACGCTATGCCTTGACACGGACTGGCCGCAGATCGAGCAGGCCAGCAGTGACGACCCGGAACAGGTCGCCGGGCCGGACAGCCTCGCCTATGTGATCTACACCTCCGGCTCGACAGGCCTGCCCAAAGGCTCGCTGCTGCACCACCGGGGGCTGGCGAACCTCGTGCACGGCTTCATCAGGGATTTCGGCTTTGCGCCCGGCGAGCGTGTCCTGCAGATGTTCTCGTTCGGGTTTGACGGCTCGGTGATGGAGATCTTCCCGGCGCTTGCAGGCGGCGCGACGCTGGTGCTCGCCCCGCGCGAGACGCTGCTCTCCCCGCCTGATCTGCACGCCCTGCTGAAGCGCGAGCGGATCACGATGGTCGCCATGCCGCCCGCCCTGCTCAGCGTGCTGGACGCGGACGATCTGCCTGACCTCCGGATCGTCACGTCGGGCGGTGAGGCGCTGCTGCCGGAGGTCGCGGCGAAGTGGCTCCCCGGCAGGCGGCTCATCAACGCCTACGGGCCGACGGAGACAACGGTCTGCTCGACGTGGCATGAGGTCACAGCGGCGGATATTGCCGCCGGGCGCATCCCCATCGGGCGGCCCGTGCCGAACGCCCGCCACTACGTGCTCGACGCGCGGCGGCGGCTCGTGCCCGTCGGCGTGCCCGGCGAGTTGTACATCGGCGGTGCCGGCGTGGGGCGCGGCTACCTCAACCGCCCCGAACTCACCGCCGAGAAGTTCGTCCCCAGCCCGTTCTCGGACGATCCGGGCGCGAAGCTCTACCGCACCGGCGACCTCGTGCGTTGGCTGCCGGACGGCACGCTGGAGTTTCTGGGGCGGACGGACTCGCAGGTCAAAATTCGCGGCTTCCGCATCGAACTGGGCGAGATCGAGGCGGCGCTGACCGCCCACCCGGCCATCAGGCAGGCGGCGGTGACGGTGCGCGAGGACGGCCCCGGCCAGAAGTGGCTGGCAGGCTACGTCGTGCCGGAGGCCGGGCAGGAGGCCCCCACAGCCGCCGACCTGCGCGCCTTCCTCAAGGAGCGCCTGCCCGACTACATGATCCCGGCGGCGTTCGTCACGCTGGAGGCGCTGCCGCTCAACCCGAGCGGCAAGATGGACCGCAAGGCGCTGCCCGCGCCGGACGGCGCTCGCCCGAACCTCGGACGCGAGTACATGCCCCCGCGTGACATTCTGGAGACGCGCCTCGTGCAGCTCTGGGAGGAGATCCTCGGCGTGCAGCCCGTCGGCGTGAAGGATAACTTCTTTGAGCTGGGCGGGCACTCGCTGCTGGCGGTGCGGCTGATCGCCCAGCTTCAGAAGCAGCTAGAGGTGGACCTTCCGCTCGTCCATCTCTTTCAGGAGCCGACCGTCGAGCAGCTTGCGAGCCTCATCCGCCAGCAGAAGCACCTGTCGTCGGTGCTGGTCCCCCTCCAGCCGAAGGGCGAGAAGCCACCGCTCTTCCTCGTCCACCCGACCGGCGGCAGCGTCCACTGGTACACGGACCTCGCCCGCTGCCTTGCGCCGGAGCAGCCGCTGTACGGCCTGCAGGCGCAGGGCCTGCTCGGCGACAGGCCGCTGCTGACCACCATCGAGGAGATGGCCGTGCAGTATGTCGAGGCGCTGCGCGAGGTGCAGCCGCACGGCCCGTACCGGCTTGGCAGTTATTCGGGCGGCGTGCCCATCGCGCTGGAGATGGCGCAACAACTTCAGGCGTCGGGTGAGCAGATCGCCTTCCTGCTGATGCTGGACCAGGGGCCGCACATGCCGCTTGCCGAGCCGGAGGATCAGGCCGCGTTCCTTGCGGAGACATTCGCCAAGCACATCCCGGTTACCGTGGACGAACTGCGGGCGATGGGCGAGGAGCAGCAGCTTGAGCACGTGTGGAAGACCGCCCGCGAGATCGGCTTCGTCTACCCGGATGTGTCGCTGGAGCAGTTCGCGCACTTCGTCAGGACGATGCGCACGCACAACGATGCCTGGCGCAAGTACACGCCGAAGCCCTACGCGGGCCATATCACGCTGTTCCGTGCGATGGAGGAGAGCGACCACAGCGCGCCTCAGCCCGACATGGGTTGGGGGGAGATCGCTAAGGAAGGCGTCAGCGTGTATGACGTGCCCGGCAACCATCTGACCATGCTGCACGAGCCGCACGTCGAGGCGGTGGCGAGGCAGCTCAAAGCCTGCCTGGAGGCCGCGAGTCAGAAGGCCGCGCCTTCCCCGGTAGAAGGGGCATAACTGGCTGTGATTCCGTACACCACCCATGACGTGAACTACCGCGAGCAGCCCGAACAGGCGTCAAGACATGCAGACAGTTACGACTGAGATCAGCGACGTACCAAACGTCGTCGAGGCGAGCCGACCGGCCCGGCTCCTGAACCGGAACTTCGTCCTGCTGTGGCAGGGCCAGTTCGTGAGCTGGTTGGGAGCTCAAATCGTCATCATCGCACAGCTTTTCTGGATCAAGCGGGTGACGGAGTCTGCGTCGCTGATCGGCATCATGGAGGCGGTGACGGCGCTGCCCGCGCTGCTGTTCGGCCCGTTTGGTGGCGTGGTGGCGGACCGCTTCTCGCGCCGCAAGCTGATCATTTTCGCTGATGTCGTGCGAGGGGTGGCAGCGCTCTCGCTCGGCGCGATGATGTTCCTCATGCCGGACGCCATCGGCGCGACCATCGCGTGGATGTTCGTCGTACTGCTCATCAGCAGCCTGATGTCGGCCTTCTTCAACCCGGCGATCTCGGCGGCTATCCCCGACCTCGTGCCGAAGAAGAGCATCACCACGGCCAACTCGCTGACGCAGCTTTCCTACCAGTTGACGACCTTCCTCGGTCAGGGCGTCGGCGGGGCGCTGTTCCGGCTGCTGGGTGCGCCGCTGCTCTTTGTGATCGACGGCGTCACCTACCTCTTCTCCGCGCTGTCCGAGGTTTTCGTCAGGATCCCGCAGGAGATACCGGAGACCAGCCCCGACTGGCGTAAGCAGGTCGAAACGCTGAAGGAAGACCTGCGCGCCGGTTTCCAGTACGTCTGGCGGCGGGCCGGGCTGCGCGAGCTGGTGTTCGTCTCGTCCTTCCTGACGTTCTTTACGATGCCCATCATCATCCTGATGCCGTTCTTCGTCGAGGACTGGCTGGGGATGACGCCGGACTGGTACGGCTTCATGATGGCGTCGTTCGGCGTGGGCTCGCTGGCGGGCTTTCTCGCCGCCGGGTCGATCAAGCTGACCAGCCGGACCCGCCACCGCGCCATCATCACGATCCTGCTGGCTCAGTCGGTGGGGTACGGGCTGATCGGCATGGTCCGCGAGCCGATGCTGGTGCTGGTGCTGGCGTTTGCGGGCGGCGCGCTGAACGGCTTTATCACCGTGCACATTACCACGATGGTGCAGATCACGACGCCGACGAACATCCGCGGGCGGGTGTTCGGCCTGCTGGCGACGATCTCCGGCGGGCTGGCTCCGATCTCGATGGGCCTGGCCGGTATTGTTGCGGACCTGATCAATCAGAACATCCCGCTCATGTACATGGCCTGCGGCGTCGCGATGGTTAGCCTGTCGCTGATCATCGCGTTCAACCGGGACTTCCGCCATTTCGTCCGCTCCGTGGATGCCGGCGAGGATGCGGCGAAGGTGGAAGAGCGCTTCGTGCCGATCAGCGGGCAGCCGTCGCTGCTGGGCCGCAGCACGCTCAGCGAGAGCGTGCGCCGCTACATCACGTCCGACCGGCTCTCCAACCTGCTGATCGCTGTGACGCTGGGGCTGGTGCTGGGCACGCTGGCGCTCGTGCTGACGCCGCTCTGGGCGCTGGCGACGGTAGCGGGCCTGCTGCTGGTCGTGCTGATGATCTCATACGGGTGATGGCCTCGGGCTGAGACGAAGGGGGGACGGGCCACCGCATATGATGTCTTTCAATCACCACAACCGGTGGATTATGACTCCGCGAGCGAATGGCGCGGCGCGACTGCGGCTGTTCTGCCTGCCGCACGCGGGCGGCGGCGCCTCGACGTACCACACATGGGCCGGGCTGCTGCCACCCGATGTCGAGGTCTGCGCCGTGCAGCTTCCGGGGCGAGAAACCCGCATCTCCGAGCCGCCCATGACGGACCTGCCTTCACTGGTCGAGGCGCTTGCCGGGGCGCTGCTGCCCTGCCTCGATAGGCCGTTCGCGCTGTTCGGGCACAGCATGGGCGCGCTGCTCGGCTTTGAGCTAGCCCGTGTGCTGGAGGCGCAGGGGCTGCGCGCTGAACGGCTGTTTGTGTCCGCGCACCGCGCCCCGCACCTGCCCGACCGCGACGAGCCGATCTCCACACTGCCCGAGCCGGACTTCCTGAACGAGATCCGCCGGTTGAACGGCACGCCGCCCGAAGTGCTTGCGGACGACGAACTGCGGGCGCTCGTGCTGCCCGTGCTGCGTGCCGACTTTGCCATGATCGAGGCGTACACCTACCGCGAGGGCGAGCCGCTCAGCAGCCCGATCACCGCGCTGGGCGGGCTGGCGGATGGCAGCGTGACGCGGGAGGAGCTTGAGGCGTGGGGCGCGCACACGCGGGCGGGCTTCGTGGTGCGCATGTTCCCCGGTGACCACTTTTACATCCAGTCCGCGCGCCCGCTGCTCATGCAGATCATCGCGCGGGAGCTGCTGCTCGGCTGATGCTGCCCGCCTCGCCTGCCTGGGCCGACCCGCCCGCCGTGCCCGACCTCCCCGCCGACGAGGTGCATGTGTGGCGCGCCCCGCTCGACCTGCCGGGTGATGCCGTGCGGCGGCTGCTGCGGCTGCTTTCCGACGACGAGCGCGAGCGGGCGGCCCGCTTCCACCACGAGCGTGACCGTCTGGGCTACATCGCCGCGCACGGCGCGTTGCGGCTGATCCTCGGTCGTTACCTGCGTGTGGATGGCGCTGCGCTGCGCTTCCGAACCGGCGCGCACGGCAAGCCCTCGCTTGATGGGCTGGAGAGCGGTGCGCTGACCTTCAACCTGTCGCACTCGCACCGGCTGGCGCTGATCGCTGTGGCGCGGGGGCGCGCGGTCGGCGTGGACGTGGAGTGGATGCGTACCGACCTGGCCGATATGCGCGTGGCGGAGCAGTTCTTCTCGGCGCGGGAAGTGAGCGTGCTGCGCTCGCTGCCAGAGCGCGACCGGGTGCAGGGCTTCTTCAACTGCTGGACGCGCAAGGAGTCATACATCAAGGCGCGCGGGGAGGGGCTTTCGATGCCGCTGCACGAGTTCGACGTGACGCTCGCCCCCGGCGAGCCCGCATGTCTGCTCGCCACGCGGGCCGACCCGCCTGACGCGGCGCGATGGCAGCTAGCCGCGCTGGAACCCGGCGAAGGGTACGCGGCAGCCGTCGCCGCGGAAGGGCAGGGCTGGCGCCTCCGCTGTTTCAACGCTCCGGCGCAGCTTCTGGCGGATCAAGAGGAATTGGTGTGAAGGCGGAAGATCTGCGTGGCAAACCGCTCGAACTCGGCGAGAGGTACGAGCACGCCGCGCGTGGTGTAGGTCTCATTGTGCACCGGGCGGGAGGGGTACAACGCCGACCACCGTGGGAGCTGCTCCCGCAGCGTTTCCAGGGGCATCACGTAGATCACGCGCGCGCCGGGGATGAAGTAGACGAGTAGATCGGCCTGGCTGGTGTAGGCCCACCCGGATTTCTCGTCTTGATCGAGCCTCACAGTCTCGATAAAGACCCGCTCCGAGCGGTGCGCGATGAAGTCGGTTTTGTACTCGACACGTGCCAGCTTGCTCTCCCGCGCGAAGATCCGGTCGATGCCCTGCTTCTGCTGCCAGCGGGTGGCAGGCTGGACGTAGTTGCCACGCTGCTCGAAGAATGCGTCAAGAAAGTCCTCTCCGAGCCGCCCGTGTGCGTTTTGACGGTTAAAGGAGTAAACGGCCATGATATTGGCCCAGTGCGCTGGTGCGGGCCGTCTGCCCGACCGCGCTCTGCATGGCGACCATTACACAATTCCAATACGATCTTAACGCACAACTTATGATAACACAAATGTTCGGAACATACGATCAAAAAGCGAGAGGCCATATTACGGCCTCTCGCCCTATCTGGTACGGTTGTACCGGCTTCGCTTAGAACTCGATAGCCACGATGCGGTAGACGAAGCTGCCTGCCGGCGCTTTGACGGTTACCGATTCCCCGACGCGCTTGCCGAGCAGGCTGCGCCCCAGCGGCGACTCGTCGCTGATTTTGCCGAGGCTCGGGTCGGCTTCTGCCGAGCCGACGATATGGAACCGCTCCGGCTCGGAGCCTTCCTCCTGCACGGTGACGATGCTGTTCAGCCCCACACAGTCAGTGGCGCCGTTGTGCCCGTTCCCGTTGATGATGCGGGCCCGGCCCAGCAGCAGTTCAAGCTGCTGGATGCGCCCCTCGACAAACGCCTGCTCGTCGACGGCGCTCTCATAGGCGAAGTTCTCGCCGTAAACGCCGTCCTCGCGTGCAACGCGCAGCCTCGCCGCGACTTCCTCGCGGCGCACGGTGCGCAGGTAGTTCAGTTCCTCATGGAACTTCTGGTAGCCTTCCTGGGTGAGATAAATGATTTCCTGTACCATGTCCTCTTTCACGCTTTCTTTACCGGAACAGATATGTGCAGCAGAAGAGAAGCTAACACACATCGACTAAAAAAGTTCTAGCTACGGGCTAAATGTTTCCTAAACTCCTGCCTGGGAACAGCGTGATGGTGCGTCGATCAGTGCAGTTGGGGCGCGCCCAGCTCCTGGATGGTCGTTACCAGGCTGGTCAGCGCGCTCATCTTGCCGAGGAACGCGTCCGCACCGGCGTCGAGTGCCTGTTTGCGGTGCTGCGGCGTTTCTGTGCCGGTGAGCACGATGATCGACAGGTGGGGGTGTAGTTGGCGCAGCTGGCGGGTAAGCTCCAGCCCGCTGATCTCCGGCATGTTGAGGTCGGTGATCACGAGGTCGGGCTGTAAGTACTCGATGAGGTCGATGGCGTTTCGGGCGGAGTTGGTGGTTCCTGCGACCTCGATTCCCTGGTGCAGGGTCAGGTACTCGCGTAAGGCGTTGAGAATCGACTCATTATCATCTACCAGAACGACCCTGGTCATTTTGGTGACACTCGTCCCTTTCAACTTCAACCGTTACGACACAACTAGACAGCCCATCCATCAGCATATATCAGAATATACGAATGACGACGATGGCTGGATCCTCCTTTTGTACCTATTTCCCGGCTGCGTGGCGATGCAGCCAGAGCAAGCTGACGAGAAGATCGTGCCTGCTAGGGCTGGCACGATGATGATTCACAGAGGTAGCCCCGGCATCATCAGCCGGGGTTGGTCTTGGTATCCTTTTGCTTTCCTGCATGGGCTGCCGGAGATGAGCAGGGCCATGAGCGACAGGCCGACCGTGTGCTCGGAAGCTGGCGAGCACCGGACAGTGGCATGACAGGGTCACTGGTTGGTTGCGACAATGCCCGCGACGACAGGGGCGCCATAAACTCGGTGGCCTGCCCTATTATTCGCGGTTACCGCAAAACACCTCCCGGCCCCACACAGGGAAGTATCCCTTATTGTGGGGCAGAATGCTCGCCGGAGCATCTGGCTTTCGGGGGAGTAAAGTGGCTTAACCAAATAGGGCGAGAGCAAGGTCCGTCAAACGGGCTAGTCCGCATCATCAACAAGGTTGTATTTGAGTGCGAGTGTCGCCGCCTCGACGCGGTTCGACACACCGAGCTTGGCAAACAGGTTCTGGATGTGCGTCTTGACCGTCGAGGTCTTGATGTCGAGCGCGCCGGCGATCTCGTGGTTGTTCATGCCCTGCACAAGCAGTTTCAGCACTTCGCGCTCGCGCCAGGTGAGGTCGAAGCGGGTGGGCCGGGCTGGCTCGCGCACCAGTTCGATCAGCTTCTGTGTGACGCCCGGTGCGAAGGCCAACTGCCCGGCAGCCGCCTGCCGCAGCGCCTCTGCCAGCTCATCGCCCGACACGTCTTTGAGCAGGTAACCGGATGCGCCCGCCTCAAGGGCAGCCTGCACGCGGTGCTTGTCCCCGAAGCTGGTCAGCGCAATGATCTGTATGTCGGGATGGGCAGTGAGAATCTGGCGCATCGCCGTCACACCGTCCATATCCGGCATCTCAAGGTCCATCAGGACCACGTCAGGGCGCAGTTCGCTGCACATCTGCACCGCTTCCCTGCCGCCTGTCGCCTTGCCGACCAGCTCGATGTCCGAGTGCACGCTGAGAAACGTCTCAAGCCCATCCAGAACAAGGCGATGGTCGTCTGCGATCATAACCCGGATGCGTTTTTGCTCAGCCATTCGATTCCAGCTTTCTTGGCGATGAACTCCATTCGACGGTGATCTGCGTTCCGGCGCCGGGCTGGCTTGCCAGTGAGAAAGCTGCGCCTACAGCCTCTGCCCGCTCCCTCATAATGCGCAGCCCCATGTGCCCCGGCGGAACAGCCTGCATGTCAAACCCCTCGCCCTCGTCCCACACGGTCAGGCGAGCGCCATTCTCATGGCAGGTGAGGTTGACACCGGCGCACTTCGTCGAGGCGTGTTTGGCGACGTTGTTCAGCGCTTCCTGTGCGATGCGGTAGAAGGCGACCTTCACCTCGGTGGGCAGCGCCTCCCCCGCGCATTCGCCGTTCACTTCCAGCGTGACGGGCGTCTTCATGCGCCCGTTGATTGACTGGACGAGCTGCGCGATGGCCCGCTTCAGCTCGATGTGCTCCAGTTCCAGCGGGCGCAGTTCGAGCAGCAGGGTGCGCATCTCTGCCAGGGCGGATGCTGTGCGCTCGCGCAGCTTTGCAAGCTGCTCCGGCACGGACTCAGGTTTTTTCTCCCACAGATAGGGCAGGGCATCGGCGATCATGTTGGCGGAGAACAGCGTCTGGCTGACGGCATCGTGCAGATCGTTCGCGATGCGCGCCCGCTCTTTCGTCGCGGCGAGTTCCTCCGCCTGCTCGTAAAGCTGGGCGTTGCGGATAGCAATCGCGACGCTGTCGGCGAACGCCTGGAGGCGGTCGGCATGCTGCCGGTTGAAGAAGCGCTCCTCGAGGCTGACGAGGTGGAGGAAACCGATCACGTTCTCGTCAAGCGTGATCGGCGCGCCGAGGTATGAGCGCGCCCAGCGCAGGCCGGGCAGGTCGGGCCAGTCGGATCGCTCCTTCACGTTGTGCATAATCAGCGGGCCGGCTGCCGTCGTGACGACCTTAAGCTGCTCAAGCTGCTCGGTGGGTAGTTCCAGCGTGTCGGTCATGTCGTTATCGAACCGGTCAAAGCCGCGGCTGCGCACTAGGCGCAGGCGGTCATCCTCGATCAGCGTGATGGCGGCGGCATCGTACGGCACGACGCGGTCGAGGCTGACGATAATCTGCTCCAGCACGTCGTCAAGCTCCAGCCGGCGGATGAGCGCGGCTGTCGTGCGGCGCAGCGCCTCGGCCAGCTCGCGCTGCTCCTGCTCGCGCTGCTGAAAGAGGCGGCGTTCGGTAATGTCCTCGATGACGGAAATAAAATGGCGGGGACCACCATCTTCATTGCGAATGATGGCGACTGTCACCCGCACCCATATCACCTCGCCATCCTTGCGGATATAGCGCTTCTCGTGCGAGAAGGTGTCCAGTTCACCGGCAAACCCGCGCTGGAGGAGCTCCACCTCCTCGCCGATGTCGTCGGGGTGCGTAATATCGCGGAAGTTGAGCTGGAGCATCTCGTCGCGGCTGTAGCCGGTGATCTCGCACAGGCGGTCGTTCACCCGCTGCCAGTACCCCTCCGGGGAAAGCTGCGCCATGCCGATAGCCGCATGCTCGAAGATGTGCCGGAAACGCCGCTCGCTCTGGCGCAGCGACTCCTCCACCTGCTGGCGCTCGGCGATCTCCTCCTGCAGGGCCTGGTTCGCAAGCTGAAGCTCTGCCATGCGCGCCTCGACGTGCTGCCGAAGTTCCGTCTGCGTGCGCCGCAGTTCTTCGTTTTCCTGCTCCAGCTCTATCTGCCGGGCGAGCAGGTCCTGCAGCAGCCGCCGGATGGCGTCGGGCACGGGCTGCCCGGCTTCGGCAAGGCGGCCCTCGATTGCCTGCCATATACGCTCATGGGAGGCATAGCTGGCCTGGTCCGCTCCCCGGTTTGAGGATGACGATGACACGAGTGCGCCTTCTTCCTGGCTCAACCCACCTGTTCCGCTGGACGGGCTGCTGCCGACCGGCAGGCCCGTTCATCGGCCTAGTACCCTGGAAGGGTACTGATCTTAGTATAGACGATTGCCCACTCCAGAACAGACATCTGGCGGCTTCTATAGATTCTCTTTAGGTCTCGTTTAGGTCTTATTCTGGATAAGAATACTAGATGTATAAGAGAACCCCCCGGCGCTCCTTTAGAAACGGTCAGCGGGCGGGGGTGTACGGCCTCGGCACGCAGGCACTACTGTAGGGCCGGGGCGGAGGCAGGGGAATGGATGCTGACGGCGGGGGCGTGTTGGCGGAGATCAGGCGGCGTTGGTTGTGGTTTCGCTCTGGGCGAGCACCTCAAGCGCCTGCTTGACCAGGTCCTCAGCGGGCAGCAGCGCCTGCACGGCCTCGACCGTCTTGCGCTTGGGCCACAGGGCCATCTGCTGGGCGACGAGCGGGAAGCGCACATCGGCGACGGCTGCCTGCCAGGGGATATCGACTTCCTTCAGGATGCGCTTGACCTTCGACTGGGCGTTCAATGCGGGGTTCTGGACGATCTGGGCGGCGATCGCGCCGACAAGCCGCTTGCGGATGCTCACGAGGTTGGTCCACGACATGACGATCACCAGGCCGTAGGCCACCACTACCGTGTTGATCGCGAAGCTGTTCTCGATGTAGAAGTGCAGCATGGCCCTGCCGATAGGGCCGAGGTAGGTTTCGATCAGCGCGTAAAGCATGGCACGGTCATCCTACGGGTAGGGGTGGTGGAGCGCCACTGCGGCGCTCCACCACCCTCAGCTTGCAGAAACTAGTCGGCAGCCGGGCGAACCACCGGCCCAGCGGCCTCGGCCTCCTCGGGGAGCGGTGCACCTGCGGCGCGCTCCCACGCGCGCGGGCTGCGGCTGTAGAAGAACAGCAGCGCCGCGAGGAAGGCGAACAGGATGGCCACGCCGCCCCAGCCGAGTGTGTCGCCGAGCACGGTTGTGAACCACGGCAGCCAGATGAAGCCGTCGCCGATGCTGGTGATCAGCACGGCCTCCTCCGGCACGGCGAAGTTGGCCGCGATGGCGGCTTCCGTCATCAGCGGCGCAAGCGCGTTGCCGACGTAGAAGCCGATGATCAGCGCTACCGTACCAATGACCACGATGCGGAAGATGTTGCCGCGGGTCATCGGCGCGAAGATCGCGATCACGAAGGGGATGACCGACAGGTCGGCGAACAGCAGGATGCGGTTGCCCGGCAAGATCACCGACAGCAGAATGGCGATGGGCACGAGCAGCAGCGCCGCCGAAATCACCGACGGATGGCCGATCAGGATGGCCGAGTCAAGGCCGATGTAGACCTCACGGTCGGCTGCACGCTTGTGCATGAACTCGCGGGCCGCCTCGGAGATGGGGATCAGACCTTCCATCAGGATCTGGACCATGCGCGGCAGCAGCACCATCACAGCGGCGAAGTTCACTGCCAGCAGCAGCACGGCGGCCAGGAAGGCAACAAAGCCCATCTCGCCGATCGACGGGATGTAGCCGAGCAGACCGAGCACGATACCGATGAGCAGGCCCATGACCATCGGGTCGCCGAACGTGGGACCAAGCCGCTTCTGGATGGTGTCCGGGTTGACGTCCCAGTCCTTCACACCGGGGATGCGGTCCAGCACCCAGTTAACGGGGATTGCCAGCGGCACATACCCGGAGGAGGTTCCATGCGGGATGGAGATGCCGGGCAGGTTGTAGAAACTCTGCACCGCGGGCGCGGTCCAGTCCGCGAAGAACAGCATCAGGCCCGCAACGATAGCCGCCGTAGCGATGCCCAGCCACAGGTTGCCCGTCGCCGCAACCACGAGCGAGCCAGCGAAGGCGAAGTGCCAGTAGTTCCACACGTCGATGTTGAGGGTCTTCGTCAGCCGCAGGACGAGCATCAGGACGTTCACTGCCAGCGCGAGGGGGATAACCCACAACCCAACCGAGGAGCCGAAGGCAATTGCCGCCGCCGAGGGCCAGCCGACGTCAATAATGTCGCGCTGGATGCCCAGGTTCTGGACCATCGCCTGCGATACGTCGGTCACCGAGGTGAGCATCAGCCCGATGACCAGGTTAATACCGACGAAGGCCACACCAATGACCACCGCCGACCGGAACGCCCGCCCCACCTTCGTCCCGAGCGCAATGGCGAAGATGAAGATGAAGACGGGCAGGAGCACGGTGGCGCCCATCGTGTCGACGAACGCCTTTAGAGCTTCAAGAAACCCCATTTTGCTCTTCCCTCCTTAGAAGGAACTCAACACAAGCGGGTTAGACGAGCTAAGAGTTGTAGATGTGCTGTATGTTGCTTCGCCAATAGCGCCTCCCTTCGCTCGGCTGACACGCGTTCTATCTGCCGGGATGGTCGCTAATCACCCCCGAAGCTTTTCAACGATCTCGTCGAGCACTGCGTCCTTGCCAATCCCGGTCAGGAAGGCGAGCCCCTGCACAACCGGCACTCCCAGGTCCTTCGGGACGGGCGTCGTCGTGACGATCAGGTCCGCGTCTCGCGCCAGCACCGGCACCTCAGCCGCCTTGCACTGGCGCGTCCGCACAGGGATGCCCTCCGCCTTGCAGCGCTCTTCGATGGCCTTTGCCACGACAGTCGACGTGGCAATAGCGGTTCCGCAGGCCACCAGGACGACTTTCTCTTGCGCCATTCTCGACTCCTCTCAGCGATAACAACTGACCGCACGGATAAAAGTTACGTCGGGGTGGCTAGCCCCTCCAGAATTTGCAGAACCTGAGCGGGCTCGTCCGCACGCATCAGCTTATCGATCACGTCCGGCTGCTGGAGCAGCCCGGCGATCTCCTGGAGCATCTCAACCTGAGACTTGGGCTGGTCGAGCGCGAGCATGATAACAAGGCTCACCGGTACATCCTCATCGGGATTGACCATGTTCTTGAAGATCACAGGCCGGGTGAGTGTGGCGAGCGCGAGCGCCGGGCGGTTCACGTACTCGATGTCCACATGCGGCAGCGCCGCGTTGAACTCACCCATGAGCGGCAGGCCGGTCGGCATGCTGGCTTCGCGGGCCAGCGTCGCCTCAACGAAACCCTCCTTGACAGCACCCAGCTTGAGCAGTCTGTTCCCCAGTTCGGTAATGACGGCGGTCGAGTCAGCCGCGTCCAGGTTCACGAAGATGGCTTCAGGGTGTAGAAGTTCAGGTATTTTCATCGTCTGTGTTCTCTCTCTGCTGGTTGGCACTGGCATCCGGCTGACCCGCTCTCTGTGCCTCGTCGAGCGCGAGCACTTCGGCAGCCGTCGCACTGTTTGTGACAAGAATGTTCATGTAGCCCCCGCGCAGCGCGCCGAGCAGCGCCTGTACCTTGGCCGGGCCGCCCGCTACGCCGAGCCGCATGGGAATAGCGAGGAGGTCCTTGCGCGAGATGCTGATCAGCCGGTCGTGGTAGTCGTTCGCGACGGGCTGGCCGTTCATGTCAAAGTACAGCCCGCAGGCATCCCCGACCGCGCCAGCAGCAACGAGCGAGTCCAGTTCCTCGGGTGTGAGGTGCCCGCCCTTGACGAGGCTGGAGGTTTCCGCCGAGGCGCTGCCAATGCCCACCAGCACCACATCACAGCGGCGGCCCATCTCAAGCCCCTCCTGAATGCTCCCCGTACGGCGCAGGCACTCCGCCAGTTCCTTCGTCTCGACGATGAAGGGGGCGGGCAGGTACGCGGCATCGCAGCCCAGCGCATCTGCCACCCGCTGCACCAGCGCTCGCCCGTCATAGGGCAGGACGTGCGCGCCGAGCGCACCTGCAAGCTGCACCACCCGCGCAATACGCAAATCGGTGTTTTCGATGGCGTCCACCGTTGCAGCGATTGTGGTGCCGAGTGTCAGGCCGAGGACGGAGGATGGTGAGACCAACTCCCGCAGCGTACGGGCGGCAGCGATGCCCAGGTAGCGGCGCAGACTGTTGTAGTCGTTCTTGCGCCACACGATCACCCGGGCCTGCTCCAGCCCGAACCGCTCACACAGCGCCGCCTCCAGCCGACGGTCAAAACGGAGCGGGCGGCGCACTTTGATCTCGACAATGCCCTTGCGGCGAGCTTCGGACAGCATTCGGGAGATCGCGGAGCGGGTAACCCCGATGGCTCGCGCGATGCTCTGCTGCGTCAGTCCCTCCTCGTAGTACATCTCTGAGACGTCGGCGAGCAATTGATCCCGATCATCTCCTTGCTCAGGCTGAGACATGCGACGGTTTCCTGTTCGGTTGTCTGTGTTCTGAACCAGGAGTGAAACTCCGGTGCGTTCAAGGCCGCCCGGGCAGATGGCCCGGTGCGCGGCGTTAGCGTCTTGAATAATCCGGTGAGGTTTTGCTTGTGCCGTTACAACACAGTGTTAGACAGAAGAAGAGCCCAGTGTGATGATTCCGAAGAAATCAATAAAGGTATGTGAACAGATGTGCATCACAACTGTGCGAAGGTGATCACATCTGTGAATATCGTAATCAAGTTATGACTGGCCGTCAAGTACAAACCTGCCCAAAATGCCAGTAATTTTTTAACCTGCGAGGAGACCCGGCCCGCTGTGCAGATCTGCCTCAACTTTCACGATCAATAACACAGGTGTGGCGACGAAGTTGCACAACTTTCACAAAATTGCACGGAACTCGTCTCAAGCGGCGGAACAAGCAGATCTTTAACAATAATTAGGTTGTGAGAGGAACTTTCCAGTTGCTATACTGAACGGGTCAGGAGAGCCATCTGGTCGCAGATGCCAGAGACCACCGGCGTATAAGCGGATGTACAGATAAGATAGGATAGATGTTTACAGGTAGCGACCGGGTTTCTCAACGCCAGACCTCAAACCGCCGCCTGCCGGGCGCACTCCCTCCTGAGGATCACGGTTTGAGAACGATGTGCAGGCTCACAGCCTGTGTCCCCTCTCCCAACCCTCCCCGTCGAGCCTCCCTTTACCCGCATAGATATGATTCATCGCCGAGGAGGACTCAATGGAATTTGATATTTTGAACCTGTTTCTTGTCGTGCTGCTCGCCTGGTTGGCCGCCAACCTCGCGCAGCGGTTGAAGTACCCGGCAGTGCTGGGCGAGCTTGCCGTCGGCATTGTGCTGGGGCCGCCCCTGCTGGGGCTTCTGCATGGCGGCGAGGCGCTTGATGTGCTGGGCGAGCTGGGCATCCTGCTGATGATGCTCTACGTTGGCATGGAGATCAACCCGCGCGACCTGGGGAAAGCCTCGTGGCCGGGGCTGCTGGCTGCCATTGGTGGCTTCATCGTGCCGTTTGTGCTGGGCTATTTCGCCGTGATATGGCTGGGCGGCACGCCAATGGGCGCGCTATTCGTGGCCATTGCCGTGGGCGTCACGTCCCTGGCGACCAAGTCGCGTATTCTGGCGGACCTCAAGCTGCTCAACACCCGTGTGGCCCACGTGCTCATGGCAGGCGCGCTGGTGTCGGACTCGCTCGCGCTGATCGTGTTTGCGGCGGTCATCAGCCTGGCGGAAGTTGGCACGATTGAGTTCGGGCAGGTTCTGCTCGTCGGCGGGCGGTCTATTCTGTTCTTCGCCGTCACGACCTTCATCGGGCTCAAGGTGTTCCCGTTGATCTGGCCCAGCCTCGACCGCTGGGGTTTCCGGGGGCGCACCTTCAGCGCGACGCTGGTGCTGTTGATCGCGCTGGCGTTTGCCGGGCTGGCGGAGCTTGCCGGGCTGCATGCCATTCTCGGCGCGTTTATTGCGGGCCTCTTCCTGCGTGAAGGCGTGCTGGACCGCACGCTCTCGCACCAGATTACAGACGTGGTGCATGATGTGTCGATCGGCTTCCTTGCGCCCATCTTCTTCGTGATGGCCGGCTTTGAGGTGTCGTTCGGCGTCTTCCAGACTGACCTGGTGCTGTTGCTTACCGTGCTCGTGGTGGCGACGGTTGGCAAGATTTTCGGTACGGCGCTGTTCTATCTACCAAGCGGTCATGGCTGGCGAGAGGGGATTACGGTCGGCGCGGGCATGAACGGGCGCGGCGCGGTTGAGGTGATTATCGCCGGCATCGCGCTCCAGATGGGCATCATTTCGCAGGAGATTTTCTCCATCCTGGTGTTCATGGCGATCTTTACGACGGCAACGGTGCCCTTCTTCCTCAAGTGGGGCGTGGAATGGTTGCGCAGCCGGGGCGAGTTGGTCAGTGCGGAGGACGACCGCAAGGTGACGATTATTGTCGGTGCAGGCCCCTTCGCCCGGAAGACGGCGAAGATTCTGCAGGCGGCTGGCCCGGTCTGGCTGATCGACAAAAACCGCAATGACTACGAGCTTGCCGTGCAGGACGGGCTCAACGCCATTCATGGGGATGCCCTCGACGAGAACGTTATGGCGGATGCTGGCGGCAATGAGGCGCACACGCTGATCGCCCTTACCACCAACTCGGAAGTCAACATTCTCGCCGCTCAGCTTGCCCGCCGCGTGTTTGACATCCCCCGCCTGTACGTGCTGCTGACGCAGGCGGACAACGGCTCGCTGCGCAACCTGGCCGACCTGTCCGGGGCGGAGAAGCTGCAGATGGAACTGGCCGACCTGGAGCAGTGGGACCACTGGATCACACATGGGGAAGTGGCCGAGTATGAGGTGGTCATCGAGGAGCCGATGTCGCCGCAGGAGGCCTTCGAGAAGTTCCAGGCGGAGCAGCCTTCCGTGCCGGTTCTCCTGCAGCACAATGGCCGCGTGAGCATGTTCCGCAACGTGGAAGAGCTCAATGTGGGCGACCGGGTGACGCTGCTGCGCCGCACAGCCTGACCGGGCGTGATTGGCGGGCGGGTTCTCACCACAACCCGTGTATAATACGGAAAACAGCCAAAGGGGGAGGTGTACATGGCCGGAAAGTTCGTTACGTCAGGTGAGGTCGAGCGCGAGGAGCTGGCCTGGGGAACGCTGGGCTGGGTCAGCCGCCCGCCGACGACCGGCGCCAGCCAGCTCACCGTGATCGAGGTGGAACTGCTGCCGGGTGAGGGGCACAACTTCCACAAGCACCCCGATCAGGAAGAGGTGATTTACGTGGTGAGCGGCGAGATCGAGCAGTGGCTGGAGCAGGACTGCCAGACGCTGCGTGCGGGCGACTCCGCCTTCATCCCGGCGGATGTCGTCCACGCCTCGTTTAACGTGTCCGACAGCCCTGCCCATCTGCTGGCTATCCTCGGCCCGTGCGTGGGCGAGGGCGGCTACGTGTCGGTGGAGGTTGGCGACGAGGAGCCGTGGGCCTCGCTGCGGCAGTGAGGCATCAGCCGGCGCCGAGCACTACCGGTACCTCAAGCGTTTCACTGCCCCGGACGATCGTCAGCGTGACCTCGTCGCCGGGGCGGTAATTTTCCTCAAGGTAGATCAGCATGTCGCTGCGGCTGTAGACGGGCTCACCCCCGACGGCGGTGATGATGTCGCCCCCGGTGAAGATGTAGCGGCGGCCCTGCCGGCTGATCCGCGCTGCCCGCAGGCCGGCCCGGTCCGCCGGGCCGTTCGCCTCGATCTCGGCGATGAGCAGACCGCGACGTGTCTGGTCGCTCGGTGTGACTTCCGTGCCCAGCTCCACAACCGTCAGACCGAGGTCGGGGTGCGCGTAGCGGCCATTCGCAATCAACTCCGGCACGACCCGCGCGATCGCGTTGGAGGGCACGGCAAAGCCGATGCCGACTGAGCCGCCGCTCGGCGAGTTGATCGCGGTGTTGATGCCGACCACCTGCCCGGCGGTGTCCAGAAGCGGCCCGCCCGAGTTGCCGGGGTTGATGGCCGCGTCGGTCTGGATGGCCTGCCCGACCAGCGCGCCGCTCTCCGTCTCCAGCCGGCGGCCCAGCGCGCTCACGACGCCGGTGGTGAGCGTGCGCTCCAGCCCGAACGGGTTGCCGATGGCGATCACCGTCTGCCCGACCCGCAGCCTGTCAGAGTCGGCCAGCGGCAGCGGCACGAGGCCCGTTGGGCCGCCGTCCAGTTCCAGCACGGCGAGGTCGTAGTAGCTATCCACGCCAATCACGCGGGCGGGGTACGTCTCGCCGCTGGCCAGCACGACGTCTACTTCGCTCGCCCCCTCAATGACGTGGTAGTTCGTGACGATATGCCCCTGTTCGTCGTATACAAAGCCCGAGCCGGTGCCCTCACGGAAGGTCGTACCGGAGAAAAATGAAAAGACCTCGGTGCGGCTGATGATGTGCACGACGGACGGGCTGGCCTGCTCGTACACGCGGGCGATCACGTCGTCGAGCGTGGCGGCAGAACTGCCCGCCGCCGGTGGCGGCAGGGGCGTCGGCGGTGGCGTCGCGGTGGGCGCGGTGGTAGCGATCTGCGGTACGGCGCTCGCGGCGAGTGTGTCAGGCAGGATGTAGGCAAAGAAGACGGCGGCGCCGCCGAGCGTCACACCGACGACAAACACTGCCAGCAGAACGAGCCAGCCGGTATTCGAGCGGGGCTGCATGGGGCGTGCTCCTCATGTCCAGGTGATGCGCGTTGATGTTGTCGCTCATGATTCTACTACGCACACCCGGCACGAGGGTCTCATTACCCCGGAGATGCACACAGATAGCACGAATAGTGATGGCTACCCATTCGTGCCATTCGTGGAGCAAATCAATTTATCTGCGCTATCTGTGTCATCTGTGGACTCTCTCCAAGAAAAAGGCCCGGCGTGCGCCGGGCCTTTCGGGTTCAGCTATGCGGTTGGGTCAGCCATGCTAGGAGTCCGCGAAGCGGATCGACTGGCCCAGATCGTCGGTGTGGACCTCATACTGCTGCCCGTTGACCTCAAACACGATGAGCCAGCCCGGCGTGATCACCTGCGCGCACATCTCGCCTTCGTCGGCCATGCCGAGGCAGGCGTCGGGCCAGTTGACCTGCTCCGTGCTGACGACACTGATCTCATCTGCGGAGATGCCAAGCTGTGCGGCGAGCATCTGCTGGGCCTCCAGCACCGCGACCGGCGGCAGGTCCCCGGTATCGTCGTCGCTCATATCGTCACCGTCGCCGTCAAGATCGTCGGTCAGGTCGTCATCCAGATTATCGTCCAGGTTGTCGCCCGGCTGGAGCGGCGCTTCGCCGTCCGGGGTATTCGCCGGGGTTCCGCCCGCACAGGCCGCGACCACGAGCGCGATCATCAGCAGGAGAACACCCAGCACAGTTCGTTTCAGCATTGATACCCTCTCCATTCCAGTACAGAATGTGAAACCAGTCTTACCTGTACAACGGACTGTACCGGAGTTTGGTTCCCTGCAACAAGGGCGTCACCCCGCCGATGCCGCCCCGGCGGGCGCGGACTCGAGGCGGGGCTGGGCCGGCAGCCGGGCGCGGACGCACGTCCCCTCGCCGGGCGCGCTCTCGATCTCCAGCGTGCCGCCGACGCCCTCGACCCGCTCGCGCATCGAGCGCAGCCCGAGATGCCCGGGGAAGTCACCGCCCGTGTCGAAGCCCTGCCCGTCGTCCCTGATCTCCAGCGTCAGCATGCCGTCCGCCTCACGGAGGGCGAGGTCCACGCGGCTGGCGCGGGCGTGCTTGGTCACGTTGTGCAGCGCTTCCTGCGCGACACGGTATAGCGTTTCCTTCACATTCAGGAGGACGTCAGGCTCGTCGCCCAGCACCGTATCGACCTCGATCTGGTGCCGCGCCTGTATCGCCGCCGCCTGCTTGCCGAGCGCCGCAACAAGGCCTTCCTTCTGAAGCGATTCGGGGCGCAGTTCGAAGATCAGCGCGCGCATCTCCGCCAGCCCGGCTTCCGCCAGCGACAGGATGTAGTCAAGCGGCTCGGTGAGTTGCGAGGCGACGGGCGTGCCATCGCCCGCGCGGGCGAGTACGGTGCGTGCGGTGCGTGCGCCCAGCGCAATGCCGTACAGCGCTTGCGAGACGGAGTCGTGCAGCTCGCGGGCCAGCTTCTGTCGCTCCTTGATAGCCGCCGCATCCTGTGCCTCGACGTACAGGCGCGCGTTTTCAATAGCAACCGCCGCCTCGTTGGCGAAGGCCATCACCAGGTCTGCTGTGGTGGACGAGTAGCGGTTGGATTCGCCGTGCGCCAGCGCCAGCACGCCGACGACGCGGTCGCGGACGATCAGCGGGACGCCCAGCCATGAGCCGACCACGCTGTCCGCATCGCTGTAGGGCGGCACGCGCTTACGGAACGCCCGCGCCATCTCCGAGTCGTCGCGCACGTCGGGGATGACGACGGGGCTTTGCGTATCAACGATAGTGCGGGCCATTGCCCGTGTTGTTGGCAGGTGACGGACGTTCTCCGGCAGCGCCTCAAGCCCCCGATGGGCGCGCACCTGCACGCTGCCGTCGTCGTCTACGGTGAGGATCACGCAGGTCATGTAGTTGACGATGTTTTTCAACTGGTCGAGGATCACCCCGAGCAGCGGGTCAAGCTCAAGCGTCGAGGCGACGCTGCGTGACACCTCCAGCAGGCTGACCAGCTCGCGCGTGCGCTCCTCGACGCGCTGCTCCAGCAGTTCGTAGGCCTTCATCTGCTCGTCCACGTCGCGCACGACGGCGAGGGTGTGCGGCTTGCCCCGGTACGTGAACACCGTCCCCAGCACCTCGACGTAGAACGGCGTGCCGTCCTTGCGCACATCCACGGCCAGCGACCGGAACTCCTTGCCCTTGCGGACGGTGGCCATGTACTTGTCAAAGACGCCGATGAAGTCCGGGTGGATGAAGTCGGCGGGCTGAAGCTGGCGGAACTCCTCCTCGGTGTAGCCGTGCATCAGATGGGCCGCCGGGTTGAAGTCCACCAGCCGGTGCGTCTCCGGGTCGTTGATGAACAGCCCATCGATTGAGGACTCAAAGACGCCGCGGTACTGCTCTTCGCGCTCGCGCAGCAATGCCTCGGTGCGCAGGCGCTCGGCGATATCCTGCTGAAGCTGCTCATTCACGCGGGATAGCTGGCGCGTGCGCTGCTCGACGGCGAGGGCGAGCAGCGTCTGCCGGTTGATCACCGCGTATGTCATCACCGCGAGCATCCCGACGACGCCCAGCCCCGCCACCTGGAAGAGCCGCCATGACCGCTCGACCGCCGCTCCCCAGCCTCCATGCGGCACGGCGGCAAGCTGCCACGTCTCGTCGCCAACGCGGAAGGCGCTCACAACCGGGTCCTGCTCGAAGGTTGCGGCTGACCCGTAGACCATCTTGCCCTCGCCGTTGCGGATGGCAAGCTGGAAGTCCTGCTCTGACGGGGAGATGTTCGCCTCGTCAAGCGCCAACTGCATGTCGATGGTGATGCTGACAAGCCCCCAGTAGTGCCAGTTGATATACACCGCCTGCCGTGCCAGCAGGCCCTGCCCGCCCTGGAGCAGTTCGTAGGGGCCGCTCAGCACCACGCGCCCGGACTGGATAGCCTGCTCGGCGTCCTGCCGTACCTCCTCGCGGCGGTCGTTGAGCAGATCACTGCCGATGAGGAACTGGTTCTCGTCCTCGGGGTAGACGTAGCGCACGACGCCGCCGGGGGCCAGCGCAAAGTGGCGCACGCCGAGCGCATCGACGTACAACTCCGCCGCGAAGTCGTGATAGTGAGTGCGGAATTGGGGGTTGTCGTACTCCGTCTCGACATAGGCGCGCAGGGCCTGCAGGCGGGAGATGCGCTGGTTGATGGCCGAGGCGAAGTCGCTGCCGTGGATCGACGCCTGCGCGAGAAGCTGGCCCCTGCGCTGCACGATCAACTGCTCGCGGTACCACACCCCGGCTCGCCACCACACGACGAGCAGCAGGAGGAACATCGCCAGCGAGCCGAGGGCGGCTTTTGCGGAGGGGCCCTGCCAGAGCGAACGGAAGGATAAGTCCGGCTCGTTACTCATACGCCCATTCGTCAATCGGGCTTATCGAGACAAGCCCGATCCGGATGGCGTGGAGCGCAGCCTGCGTCCGGCTAAGGACGCCGAGTTTGGAGAGGATGTTGCTAACGTGCGTCTTGACAGTCTTTTCGCCAATGCCCAGCTTGTAGGCGATCTCTTTGTTGGAGAGGCCAGTCGCGAGCAGGCGCAGCACGTCCGTCTCGCGGTCGGTGAGGGCGTCGGGCGCAGGGGGCGGATCGACCTCGTGCATGAGGCGGGCGGCGGCCTTCGGCGAGAGCTGCACCTGCCCGGCAGCCGCCGCCTTGATAGCCCGGCATAGCTCGTCCGCCTCGGTGTCTTTCAGCAGATACCCGATGGCCCCGGCACGCAGCGCGCTGTAGACGCTGGCGTCCTCCAGCACGCTTGTCAGCGCGATCACCTCGACGTCGGGCATCTCCTGCCGCAGCGCCGCCGTCGCCTGGATGCCGTCCATCACCGGCATGAGCAGGTCCATCAGCACGACGTCGGGCTGGAGTTCGCGGGCTTTCTGCAGGGCCTCCGCCCCGTTGGTCGCCTCGCCTACCACGTCGAACTCGGGCTCAAGCCCCAGGAACATGCGCAGCCCGTGGCGAACAACACTGTGATCATCTACAACCAGAATCCGAATACTCATCGCTTACCATCTCCTCGCCAGGCCGGACGTTCCGTCAAAAGTCTGAGTGGGCTTAAGCCGTAGGTCCGACAACACCTTTACAGCGCCGTGTTTATACTGGTATTGTGCGCCTTGATAGGGCGCGATACCAATAAATGTTCACATTACCGCATTATAAGACCGATTTAAGCTGACGTAAATAGACACGTTAAGTCTATATTTGCGCGGCGTGAGCGGGTAACGCCCGTAGAAGGACGACTCATGCGTCACAACGCCGACCCTCATACCCGGCCTGCTCACTCCGGGCAGAGCCACCAGTCGGATGCGCCTATCCGGCTGCTGCTCGTGGATGACCAGCCCCGCGTGCGGCAGGGCTGGCGTATGCGGCTTGCCCTTGAAGCGGATATCGAAGTAGTGGGCGAGGCAGGCGACGGGCGAGCCGCGCTGCGCGCCGCCGATGCCCTCCACCCCGATGTCGTCCTGATGGATGTCGAGATGGCAGGCATGGACGGCGTGACCACCACGCGAGAGCTGTGCGCCGCCCACCCCGGCTGTAAGGTCATCATCGTCACGATCCACGACACGGAGTCCATGCGCCGCGATGCGCTCGCCGCTGGTGCGTCGGACTTCGTCAGCAAGCAGGAGCCGTTTGACGCTCTCCTCACCGCAATCCGCCGGGCAGTCGGCTAGCGGCCTCCGCCAAAAGTCGGAGAGCATGTCGGGCAGAGGCCGGTTGTTTACCCGCTAGCTCCCCCTTTAACATGAAAATGTCCCTCGGGGAGACAGCGTTAACCGGGGACCCTGACTTACTTCTAGTGGCTCAAGGTTTATTGGTAGTACATGCCCGGCGCTCGCGGCGGGGGGCATACGGGGCGCCGGGCAGCCATTATCAGCATCTTATTCATGAATGGACTCAACCAATGAAGAACATGCTCAAGTGGGTAGGTATCGTTGTGGGGGGATTGGTTGCGCTGGTATTGCTTATCATCGTTGGGCTGCTGGCATACGGCCAGCTTTCGTGGAAGCCGAAGATCAACCGCGACCCGGTCGCGATTGTGGCGGACACGAGCGCCGAGGGTATCGCGCGGGGCGAATACCTCGTCACCTCGGTCATGGGCTGTGCCGACTGTCACTCGTCGGAGCCGGGCGCGCCTGACCTGGCCGGGCGCTACGAGGTGCTCGAGCAGGGGCCGATGCGTGTCGAGTTTGCACCCCCCAACCTCACCCCTCACGAGCAGACCGGCCTGGGAGCGTGGACGGACGCCGAGATTGCACGCGCGATACGGGAAGGCATTGGCAGAGACGGGCGGGCGCTCGTCGTGATGCCGTCTTTCAACTACCACGTCCTGAGCGACGCGGATGTTGCAGCCATCATCGGCTACCTGCGCAGCATCGATCCGGTCGAGAATGAAATCCCGCCGTTCGATGCAAGTGCAGCGGCGAAAACCGCCTACGCGCTCGGCATGTTGGGGCCAAAATCCGTCGGCGAGCCAATCACCGATGTGCAGACCACACCCGCCATCACCTCGCCAGAATACGGCGTGTACATGACCACCCTGAGCGGCTGCCGCGACTGCCATGGCATGGACTTCACCGGCAACGCCATTCCGCTGGCAGAGCCCGGCACCCCCTACGCCCCGAACCTCACCTCTCACGGCGCACTCGGCAAATGGACAGAAGCCGAATTCATCGCCACCCTGCGCACCGGCACGACGCCAAATGGGCGGACGCTCAACGAGATCATGCCGTGGCGCGTGTACGGCCAGATGTCGGACGACGACCTGGGCGCTATCTACCGCTACCTGGTGTCGCTGCCCCTTGAATCGGCAGGCCAGTAACAGCCGCTGTGGTGCAGCGCCACAGAACGGAGGCAAGCCTTGAACACAAACAGTGAGCAGGCAGGAGCGGGCACGGTGTTTGACGTGGTCGTGATCGGGGGCGGGCCGGCGGGTGTCACCGCTGCGCTGCGGGCACGGGAGCTTGGCGCGAGCGTCGCGCTGGTCGAGAAGAACCGCCTCGGCGGGACGTGCACCAACGACGGCTGCGTGCCGACGCGCGTGCTGGCGCGGGCCGCCCGGCTGGTGCGCGACTCCGAGCAGTTCGCAACCTACGGCCTGATCGGGGAGCGCCCGACTGTGGACTTCGAGCAGGTGATCCGGCGCACACAGCAGGTCGTGTACCAGATGCACGAGAAGAAGCAACTCCGCGAGCACCTAACCCAGGCGGGCGTCGAGGTGTATGCCGAGAGTGGGGGCGCGCAGTTCGCAGGCCCGCACACGCTTGAACTGGCAGACGGCACGCAACTTGAGGGCGAGAAGTTCATCATCTGCGCGGGCGGGCACGCGCGCCGCTTCGACTTCCCCGGCAGCGAGCACGCCATCACCCACGACGACCTCTGGTCGATGAAGGAGCTTCCGGAGCGCATCGCCATTGTGGGCGGGGCGGCAACGGGCAGCCAGGTCGCGTCGATCCTGGAGGCGTTCGGTGCGACCGTGTACCTGCTCGAAGCCGCGCCGCAGCTTTTCGGGCGGGAGGATGCGCTCGTCGCGCGGACGCTGGAGGAGGCCTTCCGGGCGCGGGGGATGCACGTCTACACGTCGATCAGCGGCGTTGATCGCATCGACCGGACGGACGACGGGCTGCGCCTGCAGTTCGGGCACGCTGGCGAGACGCACTCGGTGGACGTGGATGCGGTGATGCTGGCGGTCGGCTGGGTGGGCAACGCGGGCGTCCTCAACCTGCCTGCCGCCGGGCTGGAGGGCGACCCGCGCGGCTTCATCCCGGTCAACGACTACCTCCAGAGCGCGGTCCCGCACATCTTCGCGGCGGGCGACATCACCGGGCGCATGATGCTGGTGCAGAGCGGTAGCTACGAGGGACGCATCGCCGCCGAGAACGCAGTGATGGGGGTGGGCAGGCCGTACCAGCACATCATTGTGCCGCACGGCGGCTTTACCGACCCCGAATATGGCGCGGTCGGGCTGACGGAGGAGGAGGCGCGCGCGCAGGAACCGGTAGCGGTGGCGGTGGTGCATTACGTCGAGGTTGACCGCCCGGTGATCGACGGGCTGACGCACGGCTGCTGCAAGCTGATCGTCTCGCAGGAGACGCACCGTGTGCTCGGCGCGCACGTCGTCGGGGAGCAGGCGCTTGAGGTGATCCAGCTTGTCGCAGCGGGCATGGCCGCCGGTATCTGGGTGGAGGAGTTGGCCGAGATGGAGCTGGCCTACCCCACCTACAGCGCGATTGTCGGTCTGGCGGCGCGGCGGCTGCTGCGCGAGCTGGGCGTCACGCCGATGGCATCGCAGTGGCGCACGCTCGGCAAGGAGCAAGCCGCCGAGTGGGAGCACCGCGCCTGATCAAGCACGCGAAGCGGTAGGGGACGACGCATGGGACGCATGGACGTAACACGCTACGAGTCGGAGACACAGTTAAGCGGCGCACTGCGGTGGGTTGTGCGCTTTATCTGGCTGCTCGGCGTTGTGGTGGCGGTTGGGACCTTTGCGGTAACGCTGTCCGGTCGGTACTTCTCGCTGCGCAGCCTGGTTTCTGTCGGGCGAACGGCTGTCTACAGCATCGGCCTCAATGCGGATTTCTACGCCTGGTATCACGTCACGTTTGAGGTCATTTTTGCCGTCGCCTGTATCGTCACCGGCTTGATTATCTTCTGGCGGCGCTCGGATGACTGGATGGCGATGCTCATTTCGCTGACGCTGATCCTGTATGGCACACGCGTCGAGGGCTTCCCCATCGACGCGCCGCACCTTTTCAACCGGGATTTGCGCCCCCTGACCGACGGCCTGCTGTCGGTCGGGTTGATTCTCAGCCTGCTGGTGTTCTATGTCTTTCCGTCGGGGCGCTTCGCGCCGCGCTGGACGAAATGGGTGGCGATTATCTGGGCGGCGTGGGTCGTCTCGTGGACGCTCTTCCCGGAGTCGCCCATTAACCTGCTCCGCTGGAACCGCTCGATCACTATGGCGGGGCGGGCTTACGTGGCGCAGGCGTTGTTCTACAGCACCGGGGCGCTGGCACAGCTTTACCGCTACCGGCGAATATCGTCGGCAGTGGAGCGCCAGCAGACCAAGTGGGTGGTGTTCGGGCTGGTGTTCGTGGTTGCGGCATACATCATCCTCAACCTGCCGTATGTGGTGGTACCGGCAGTTCAGGAGCTTGGCGTGCCGCGGCTGGTCTACGGGCTGATCCACAAGCCGCTGCTGATAGCGGCGCTGTGCATGGCGCCGCTCTGCTTTGCGGTGGCGATGCTGCGCTACCGCCTGTGGGACATCGGCATCGTCGTCAACCGCGCGCTGGTCTACAGCACCCTGACCGTGATGCTGATGGTGATCTACTTCGGCAGCATCCTGGCGCTCCAGCAGATCTTCCGCCCGCTTGCCATGCAGACCTCGCCGTTCGCCATCACAGCATCGACGCTCGTCATCGCGGCGCTATTCACGCCGCTGCGCGCGCACACCCAGCAGTTCATCGACAGCCGCTTCTACCGCCAGCGATACGACTCGGCGCAGACACTGGCGGCCTTCGCCGCGATGTTGCGCGACGAGGTGGACCTGCTCCGCTTGTCGGACCGGCTGGAGGAGGTGATCGCGACGACCCTTCAGCCCGCGCACACGTTATGCTGGCTGCGCACGCCCACCGGCTACAACGTCCCGGTGTTCAACGAGGAGCAGCAGCGACTTGTCGGGCAGTCGTTCGCCTGGGCGGAGGGTGAAATCCCGCTGGACGACCCGCTTGTGGACTACCTGCGTAACGTCTCCGGCAGCGTGGACCTCGACCTGCTGGAGATGGACTCGCCTGCGCTGGAGCGTCTGAAGATGGGCCGGGCGGTGCTGGTCGTGCCGCTCGTCTCGCAGGGCGACCTGATCGGCTGGCTGACGCTCGGCGCGCGCCTGAGCGAGCTGGGGTACTCGTCCGAGGATCGCCGCATGCTGGGCGCGCTTTCGAGCCAGGCCGCGCCTGCCTTCCGCGTCGCGCAACTCATCCTGGAGCAGAAGTCCGAGGCGCTGGAGCGCGAGCGGCTTCACCAGGAGCTTAAGGTGGCGCGGCTTATCCAGCAGACCCTGCTGCCGCAGGAGCCGCCCGAAATACCGGGCTGGGAGCTTGCGGGGTTCTACCAGCCCGCGCAGGCGGTGGGCGGTGATTTCTATGATTACCTCGTCTTTGACGATGGGCGGGTGGCGGTGATCGTCGGCGACGTGACCGATAAGGGCATCCCGGCGGCGCTGGTGATGGCGACCACGCGCAGCCTGCTGCGCTCGGTGGCCTATGAGGTGGTGTCGCCGGGGCTGGTGCTGCGGCAGGTCAACAAGCTGCTCTACCCTGACATCCCGCCCGGCATGTTCGTGACCTGCTACTATGCGCTGCTCGACCCGGCGACAGGCCGGCTACGCTACGCCAACGCCGGGCACAACCTGCCCTTCCGCCGGGTGGACGGCAAGGTCGCCGAGTTGCACGCGAGGGGGATGCCCCTCGGCCTGATGCCGGGGATGACGTACGAGGAGAAGGAGACGGTGCTCAAGCCGGATGAGTGCGTGCTGTTCTATAGCGACGGGCTGGTCGAGGCGCATAACCCGTGGCGTGAGATGTTCGGCTCGGAGCGCCTGCGCCGCCTGATCGCCGCGCACCAGGGCGATGGGCCGTCCCTCATCCGGTGCCTGCTGCGCAAACTTGAGGAGTTCAGCACCATAAGTGGCGAACAGGAGGATGACGTGACTCTGCTAACGCTGCACAGGCGGATGGGGCATGTGCTATGACGGATGACGACTGCGCCAACAGAGAGAACGTTGCCGACGAGGGCTGGATGGAACTTGCCGTGATCCGGCTCAGCAGCGAGGAGGGCCATGACCGGCTGGCGATGGACCTCGTCGCGGAGACTGTCAGAGACCTGCTGCCCGCCGACCGGCTTGAGCAGTTAAAGACAGCGGTCGCCGAGGGGGCGCTGAACGCCATCGAGCATGGCAACCGGGACAGGCCGGAGTGGTCGATCTTTGTGCGGGTGTACGCCGGGCCGCACTCGGTCGTCGTGCGGATCATCGATTACGGCAAGAGCGGGCCGATTATCCGCCCGCCCGCGCCCAACATCGATGCGAAGCTGACCGGGGAGCAGCCGCCGCGCGGGTGGGGCCTGTTCCTCATGGAAGAAATGGTTGACGAGCTGCACGTCACAAATGGTGAGAACTACCATTGCCTGGAACTGGTGATGCATCGGGAAGGTGAGCGAGATGAGCAGCAGGGAGCTTGAGGCCAGCGTGCGCGTGGTGGGCGGCGTGCCTGTGATCGACCTGCGCGGCGAGCTTGACGGCAGCGGGGCCGACCTGCTTGCGGCGGTCACCCGCACCGCCGAGCGGGAGGGCGCAAAGCTCATAGCCCTGAACTTCACCGAGGTGGGCTTCATCAACAGCAAGGGCATCGCGCTGATCGTCAACCAGATCATGCGGGCGCGGGAGGAGGGGTACGAGCTTGTCGCTTACGGGCTGAGCAACCACTACCGGCAGATCTTCACCATCACCCGGCTCACCGACTTCATCCACGTTACGGATGATGAAGAAAACGCGGTGAAAACACTGTCTTTAATCACGTGACGTTGAGTTGTAGCGATAGCGAGGAGATATGATGGTAACGACGAACCTGACGACGAATGTACGCAAGGTCAACGACAAGGTCAGCATTATTGACATCAGTGGTGAGATCACCCGGCACGCCGAGGAGCGGCTCTCGGCAGCCTTCGAGGAAGCCAGTAACAACGGCGTGCAGACCATCCTGCTGAACTTTGCCGAGATGGAATACATGAACAGTTCGGGCATTGGCCTGCTGATCATGCTGCTCATCCGCGCGCAGCGCCAGGGGCAACAGCTCATGGCCTACGGCCTGCGCGAGCATTACGCCCAGATCTTTGAGCTGACGCGCCTCAACGAGGCGATTCAGGTGTACGACAGCGAGGATGATGCACTCAAGGCAGCCGCAGTGACGCCCTAGCGTTGCTGCGTCGAGGATCCGAACATGAGCGATGTAGAGTCGGAAGGGCACAAGCATGTGCACGACCGGAACGAGATGACGCACTGGGCGCCTTTCGTTCCGCGGCTGTCGGCGGAGCAGGGGCCGACCGGCGCGAGGAATATCAACCTCAATCATCGCCGCGTCGTCAGCCCATTGCAGGGGTTCGGCCCGCTGTGGCAGAAGACGCTTCGCGTCCGGCTGGAGGGGGTGAGCGCCACTCCGGAGGAGATCATCGCGCTGTGGAAGATGAAGTTCCCGGAACTCCAGCCGCAGGACAGCCACTTCTACCCGTCTATCGCGGGCGTGCTGCCCGGCGAGTTGATGTGGATCGAGGCGACCGTGCCGCCCGCGCCGGGCCTGCCGAGCATCCTGCCGGTTGCGACCGGCGTGCTCATCCTGTATGCGGACGAGACGAGCTTCACCGTCGTCACGCCAGAGGGGCATCCGGTTGCCGGGCTGAACACGTTCAGTGCATATACCGATGACGACGGCACGCTGGTCGCGCAGATCGACATCCAGGTGCGCACCAGCGACCCGCTGTACGAGCTGTTCTATCACGTCCTGGGCACCGCAGGCGATCAGGACCGCATCTGGATGCACGTGCTGGAGCAGCTTGCCGGGCTCTACGGCGTACACGCGCCGATCGAGGTGACGAAGACTCTGCTCGACCCGCGCATCCAGTGGCGTAACGCCCGCAACATCCAGTACAACGCGGGCATCCGCACCGTGTTTCACATCGCGGCGGCGCCCTTCCGCTGGATCGTCAGGAGGCGCGGGCGGAGACGCCCCGGCACGGCCCGGTAGCCGCTCGCCCCGCCGCTGACCGGCGGGGTTTTTTCTGCCGGGCGGAACCGCACTCAGGGCGCGGGCGTCTGGATCGCAGAGGGGCATCGCCGCCCTGACAGACAAAAGAGAAGGGGACTACACAGAGATGGTCAAACGGGTGCGAACCGTACTGGCGCTGGTCGTGCTTGCCGGTGCGCTGGTGGGCTGCGGGGGGCAGGCACCGGCGGGGCAGGATGAGGACGCCGAGGTGATCGTTGAGAGCGTGGACGCGCTGATCATGGAGTCGTTCCCGGTGCAGGTCAATGCCGTCGTGACAGGCACGCTGTTCGATGGCTGTGTGGAGATCGAGAACGCGATTGTCGAGCGTGACGGCAGTACCTTCCGCATCGACTTTGAGACGGAGCGGCTGATCGATGCGCTGTGCCAGCCGGGGCGCGTGCCGTTCGAGCAGGTGGTTCCACTCGACGTGCTCGGGCTGGAGGCGGGCACGTACACCGTCGAGGCGGGCGGCGCGAGCACAACCTTCACGCTGGATGTAGATAACACCCCGCTTGGGGAGGAATGATTTAATCGTTGGGTTCAGGGGCGGGCTTCTCGCCCCTGAATGATTCTCACCGCCTCACACGCCGCGCGGGTAGCTGCCGAGCACGCGCAGCTCCGTCGTGATCTCGGCGAGGTGCGCGAGCGCCCGGCGCGGCGCGTCGTCGTGCTGGCTGCCGAGGAAGTCCAGGTAGAAGCGGTACTTCCAGGGCATGCCGGGCAGCGGGCGCGACTCGATCTTGGTCAGGTCTACATCGCGCAGCGCGAAGCAGGCCAGCGCCCGGAACAGCGCGCCGGGCTGGTTCTGCAGCGCAAACACGATCGACGTCTTGCTCTCGCCGGTCGGTGTGACGGGCTCGCGGGCCAGCAGCAGGAACCGCGTGAAGTTCTGACCGTCGTCCTCCAGCCCTTCGCAGAGGATCTCCATGCCGTAGACCTCTGCGGCCAGACGGCTGGCGATGGCCGCTGCATGCCGGTCCCCGCTCGCCTTCAGGTCGCGGACGCTGCCTGCCGTGTCGTAGGCTGCCTCGACGCGCACGCCCAGCTCAGTCAGGCGGCGCTCGCACTGCGCCAGCGCCTGCGGGTGCGAGCGTACCACCTTGATCTCGTCGAGCGCCGTGCCGGGGTTGGCAATCAGGCAGTGCTCGACGTGAAGCTGCGTCTCGCCAACGATGTACAGCGAGTGCCGCAGCAGCAGGTCGTAGTTGCGGTGGATGCTCCCCGCCAGCGAGTTCTCGATGGGGACCAGCCCCAGCGCCGCGTCCCCCGCCTCGACGCTTGTAAACACCTCGTCAAACGTGCGGTAGGGGACGGGTTCAGCGTGCGGCAGCAGGCCGCGCACGGCCATCTCGGAGTAGGCCCCTCGCTCGCCCTGAAAGGCCACGCGCACCGGCGGCTCGCTCATGGGCGGCGTTCCTCGCCCTGCTCCGCCGGGGCCTTCAGCACGAACCGCTCGACCGCCTCGGCGACGCCGTCCTCGTTGTTCGAGCCGACGACGACATCCGCCGCCGCTTTCGCCACCTCGGTGGCGTTTGCGACCGCCACGCCGAGGCCCGCGAGCTTGAGCATCTCCACGTCGTTCTCGCCGTCGCCGATGGCCATAACCTCACCCGGCTCGATGCCAAGTTCGGCCAGCAGCCGCCGCAGCGCCGTCGCCTTCGACACGCCCGCAGGCATGATCTCCAGCATCATGGGCACGGCCTGCACGAGCCTCGCGTGCCCGTCGATGCTCGCCGCCAGGTGCTCGCGCAGCGCACCGATGCGCTCCTCCTCGCAGAACACCACCACCTTGTTGACCGGTTCGCGCCCGATAATCGACTCAAACGGCTCGATTGGCTCGGCGGCTGGCTCGTGGTAGCCCAGCAGCATGTCCTGGCACCACTGGCGCGGACGCCCCATAAAGATGCGGTTGCGGCTGTAGGCGATGACCGTGTGCCCCTCGTCCTCGGTGAGGTCGTATACCTGCCGCACGATGCCGGGGTCGAGGGTGTGCTCAAAGCGGATGCTGCCATCGGCGTCGTACAGCAGCAAACCCTGCACGTATATCCCCGGTGTGTCAAGCCCTAGCTGCTCGATGAAGCTCTCGGCGGAGGCGCGGGTCTTGCCCGTCGCCAGGATCACCGCGACACCCTGCTCGGCGGCGCGTCGCAGCGCGCGCCGGTTGCGTTCGCTCAACTCGTGCTGGCTGTTCAGCAGCGTGCCATCTATATCCGTGACGATGGCCCTGATTGTCGGGTTCATGATAAGCTTACCTCATACGTGATACGTAGTTTGATTCCGTCCAGCATCCCCACCATTATTCACATTGCAGGCAGATCTGACCAGCCCACGGTGAGGCACGGGCTGTTAGGCCTGAGAGGGCGGCAGATCGAGAAAGAGGCAACCATGAGCGAGCTACCGGGCAAGCAGAGCGCGGTCACGCTGGCGAACGGCGTGGTGATGCCGGCGGTTGGCCTGGGTACGTGGACGCTGCGCAGAGAGCGCGGCGCGGAGTTGATCCGGGCTGCGCTTGACGCGGGCTACCGGCTGATCGACTCGGCGGCGATGTACGACAACGAGGACGTGGTCGGGCAGGCAGTGCGGGCGAGCGGCCTGGCACGTGAGGAGGTGTTCATCACGAGCAAGCTCGACAACTCCGACCACGGCTATGAGCGCGCGCTGCGCGCCGTCGACGAGAGCCTGCGGCGGCTCGGCATGGAGCAGATGGACCTATACCTGATCCACTGGCCGCAGCCGCGCAAGCAGGAAGAAACGTGGCGGGCGATGGAGGCGATCTACGCGGCGGGCAAGGCCCGCGCCATCGGCGTGAGCAACTTCGACGTGCGCGATCTTGAAGCCGTGCTCCGGAGCGGCGAGGTGAAGCCCGCCGTCAACCAGATCGAGTTGCACCCGCGCATCTATGCCCGTGAGAAGCCCACCATCGACCTGTGCCAGCAGGAGGGCATTGTCGTCGAGGCGTACAGCCCGCTCGCGAAGGGCCGCTATCTCGACGACCCGCTCCTGCGTGAGATCGCCGGGCGGCACGGCGTCTCGACGGCGCAGGTGCTCATTCGCTGGGCCGTACAGCACGGCTTCGTCGCGATCCCGCGCTCCTCAAAGGTGGAGCGCATCCGCGCCAACCTGGACGTGTTCGGCTTTGAGCTGACAGACGAGGACATGGCCCGGCTCGACGCGATGGGGTGAGGCATGTCCCCTCACCCCGGCGCGACACAATCGCATCACCCCTCTCCCACAAGGGGCGAGGGGCTGGATTCGACACCTGATACCCCTTCTCCCCTCGTGGGAGAAGGGTGCGGATCACCGCAGGTGATCTGCGGGATGAGGGGGTAACAAACTACGCCGCGTGCTCGCGGGCCAGCCGCAGCGCCCGTTCGACAAGCTCTGGCAGGCTGGCCTCCCCCGCCTCGGAGAGCGGCGCGCCGGGCTCGAACGAGTCCGAGCGCACGGTCAGCAGGAAGGCGCGGGGTGTGGCGCCGTAGATCGCCTCGGCGGCGGCCAGCAGCACGCCCGGCTCGACGTGGTGCTCCAGCGGGCCGGGCTTGCCGCGTGCCGGTTCAAGCTCTGTATAGTCAATCTGCCCTGGCGGGGAACCGGCGCGGGCGTCGAGAAAGATCACGACGCCCGCGTTTGCGATGTCTTCAGCAAGCTCAAGGGCAAGCTGGTGGCGGGCCATCACACGCACGCCCGCAGGCAGCTCCAGCCCCATGAGCCGTTCGGCGGCGAGCAGGCCCAGCCCGTCGTCGCCGCGCAGGGTATTGCCGTAGCCGATGATCAGCACGGCCCCGCCCTGCTCTGTCGCCGTCACGACCGCTTGACTTCGTCCAGCACGGTGCCGTCCGGCCCGATCAGCTCGAACGCCAGCGCAAGCTGGTCCTGCGCGTGCGTGGAGCAGCTCAGGCACGGGTCGAAGGTGCGGATGACGGCTTCCACGCGGTTCAGCATGCCCTCGGTTAGGCGCGTGCCGTCCACGTACTGCTTGGCGACCTGCAGAACGCCCCGGTTCATCGCCAGGTTGTTGTGCGTGGTCGAGACGATCAGGTTGGACCACGTCAGGCGGCCCTGCCTGTCGGCCTTGTAGTGGTGGATGAGCGTACCGCGCGGCGCTTCGACCACACCGATGCCCTCCTCGGCGTTCGGGCCGGCCTGCGCCCGCACCCGCTCGTCGAGGATGTCCGGCTCGTTGAGAAGCTGCTCAATGCGCTCGGCGCAGTGCATCATCTCGATGAGCCGTGCATAGTGGTAGTGGAACGAGCTGAGAACCACGTTGCGGTTCAGTTCGCGGAACTCCGCCCACTCCGTCTCGGCTCTCGGCGTGCCGAGGGCGTCGGCGATGTTGAGGCGGGCCAGCGGCCCCACCCGGTAGATGCCATCCGGGTAGCCGTGCGGCTTGAAGTACGGGAACTTGAGGTACGTCCACGGCTCGACCGCCTCCCCGATGTAGGTGGGGTAGTCGTGTACGTCGAAGCCCTCGACGATCATCTGCCCGCGTGCATCGACGACGCGCAGCCGCCCGTTGACCATCTCCATCAGGCCGTTCTCGGCGTCCACCATGCCCATGAACAGCGTCGGGAAGTTGGCAAAGGTGCGGATCTCGTCGCGATAGTCCTCAAGCGAGCGCTTGAAGGAGACGATGCCGCGCTCCAGGATCTCGTAGATGTGCGGAAGCTCCGCCAGGATGCGGTCACGCACCTCGGCAGAGAGCGGGCTGGCGACGCCGCCGGGCACGATCCACGTCTGGTGGATGCGCTTACCGGCCAGCCACTCGATGACCTGCTGCCCGAAGCGGCGCAGGGCGACGCCGTCCCGCGCGACGTCGGGATGAGACTGGAGCAGCCCGAACAGGCTGCGCTTGGCCGGGTCGGACTCCATGCCGAGCAGGAAGTCCGGCGCGGACAGGTAGTAGAAGCTCAGCGCGTGCGACTGCAGGATCGACGCGTAGTTGATGATCTTGCGCAGCTTGACGGCGGTATCCGGCACGCGCACGCCCATGATCTCGTCGCAGGCGAGCGCCGAGGCCAGCGAGTGGCTGATGGTGCAGATGCCGCAGATGCGGCCCATCAGGCCCGGCATCTCGTAGAAGGGGCGGCCCTCGCCGATCTTCTCGAAGCCGCGGTACTGCGTCACGTGGAAGCGTGCGTCCGCTACCTGCCCGTCCTCGTCAAGCTGGATGGTGATCTTGGAGTGACCCTCGATGCGGGTCACCGGGTCAATCTTGATGGTTCGGGTCATGTCGATCCTCCTAGGCCCCCGGGTGCGTGATCCCGGTCAGCGACGGGATGCGCCCGGCCACAAGCTCGGTGAGCAGGTAGTAGATGGTGTCCGCTGAGGGCGGGCACCCCTGCACGAACACGTCCACATCCACCACCTCGTGGATCGGACGTACCCACGGCAGCAGCGCGGGGATGTTCTCGTCCTGCGGGATCTGCGGGTTGACGTCCGCCGTGTCGACGTAAGCGTGCTCGAGCACCTTCTGCGTCTTGAACGGGTTGCGCAGCGAGGGCACGTTCCCCGCGACCGCGCAGTCGCCCAGGGCGACGAGTATCGACGTGCGCTCGCGGATCATCTTGATCTTGTGCTCGTCCTCGGTGGTGCTGATCGCACCTTCCACCAGCGCTACATCGACGTGCTCGGGGTAGTCCTTGCGATCGACGAGCGGGCTGTACACGATTTCAACATGCTCGGCTATGTCAATCAGGCGCTCATCGATGTCGAGCAGCGACATATGGCAGCCCGAGCAGCCGTCCAGCCAGATCGTTGCAACTGTTACCTTGCTCATCGGCGTGCCTCTCTCATCTTCGTCAGGTAGTGCAGGAAGTCCTGCCGCTTACGTACGTCACCAGCCGGGCGGCCCTTCTCGACCAGTGCGCCGGTCGGGCAGACGTTGACGCACTTGCCGCAGCTTGTGCAGGTCTCGGATTCACCCCACGGCTTTGCCAGGTCGGAAATGCAGTGCGAGTTGATGCCCCGGCCCTGAATGTCCCAGGTGTGCGCGCCTTCAACCTCGGCGCACACGCGCACGCACCGGGTGCACAGGATGCAGCGGTTCTGGTCGTTGACGAACCGATCGTGCGTCATGTCCACGACGCGCGGGATGTGCAGGTTCGGGTAGCGGATGTGGTCAACGCCAAGCTCCTGTGCCAGCGTCTGAAGCTCGCAGTTGCCGTTCGCTACGCACACCGCACACACGTGGTTGCCCTCGGAGAAGAGCAGCTCGACGATCTGACGACGGTATTTCTGCAGCCGCTCCGAGTTGGTGGTGATCTCCATGCCCTCTTCGGGGTAGGTCACACAGGCCGGGACGAGCCGGTTCCAGCCCTTCACCTCGACGAGGCACAGGCGGCAGGCGCCCGGCGCTGTGAGCCCTTCAAGCTGGCACAGCGTCGGCAGCGGGATACCGTTCTCACGGCACAGGTCGAGGATGGTTTCATCCTCGTGCGCGCCGATGTCACGCCCGTCAATCTTGAGCGTTTTGATAACGCCGCGTGTCTGTCTGCGTATCGCCATCGCTCTAGGCCTCCTGCCCTTCAATCTCGGCGGGCGCCATAGCTAGCGGCCCGTCGATCAGCTTGTCGAGGTATTCGTGCTCGAAGTAGCGCAGCGTGCTCAACACCGGCTGTGGCGCGGACTGCCCCAGCCCGCACAGGCTGGCGTTGCGTACCAGGTCGCACAGCTCCTTGAGCAGCTCCAGGTCGCGGTAGGTGGCCTCGCCGTTGTTGATCTTGGTGAGCAGGTTGTACATCTGCGCGGTGCCGACGCGGCAGGGGATGCACTTGCCGCACGACTCGCTCATCGAGAATTCCATGAAGTACTTGGCGACGCCGACCATCGAGGCGCTCGAGTCCATGACGATCATGCCGCCCGAGCCCATCATCGAGCCGAGCTGCTTCAGCGACTCGAAGTCCACCGGCATGTCGAGGTACTCCGCCGGGATGCAGCCGCCGGACGGGCCGCCGGTCTGCACGGCCTTGACTTCCTTGCCGTTCGGCACACCGCCGCCGATTTCGTACACGATCTCGCGCAGCGTGATGCCCATCGGCACCTCGATCAGGCCGGTGTTGGTGATCTGCCCCGCCAGCGCAAAGACCTTCGTGCCCTTGCAGTTCTCGGTGCCGATGCTGGCAAACCACTCGCTGCCCCGGTTGATGATCGGGGCGATGTTGGCGAACGTCTCGACGTTGTTGATGAGCGTCGGCTCGCCCCACAGGCCGTAATCTGCCGGGTACGGCGGGCGCGGACGCGGCGTGCCGCGCCGCCCCTCGATGGAGGCCATGAGCGCGGTTTCCTCACCGCAGACGTACGCACCGGCGCCCAGCCTCAACTCGACATCGAAGTCGAAGTCGGTGCCGAGGATGTTCCTGCCGAGCAGGCCCGCGCGCCGGGCAGCGCGGATGGCCGACTTGAGCCGCTCAATGGCGATGGGGTACTCGGCGCGGACGTACACATAGCCCTTCTGCGCGCCGACGGCATAAGCGGCGATGGCCATACCTTCCAGCACGCGGTGGGGGTCGCTCTCCAGCACGCTGCGGTCCATGAACGCGCCGGGGTCGCCCTCGTCCGCATTGCAGATCACGTACTTGGTGTCGGAGACAGCCTTGGCAACCGTCGTCCACTTCAGCCCGGTCGGGTAACCACCGCCGCCGCGCCCCCGCAGCCCGCTGCGGAGCACTTCGTCAATGACCTGCGCGGGCGACATCGTGGTGAGAGCAGTCGCCAGTGCCTGGTAGCCGTCGTGGGCGATGTAGTCTTCAATGCTTTCCGGGTCGATGATGCCGCAGTTCTCCAGCACGATCTTGACCTGCCGGTTGAAGAACGGCACGTCGGTGGGGCACTTGATGCGCTCGACCGGCTCCTTGCCGATGCTCGCGACGATCTCCGTCGCGTCCTCGGGCTTGACGTGCTCATACAGCACGTCGTCCGGGTCGACGGCGACGAGCGGGCCGTGCGAGCACAGGCCCAGGCAGCCAACGCCCTTCACGTGGCACTCGTGCTCACGGCCCTGTTCGGCGACCGCTGCTTCAAGCGCCTCTTTGACCTGGTTGCTGTGCTGCGACAGGCAGCCGGCTGCCGTGCAGACGCGGATGCACTGCTTGTGCTCCGCCTGCCTGGCCTGCTCTTCGGCTGCGATCTGGTCCAATCCATCACGCGTTATCATGTACTGTCACCTCTTCTATGCGCTGCTGGAGGCTCTCGACCGTCACGTTGCCGATGACCTCACCGTCGAGGGTGGCGGCGGGCGCCAGACCGCACGCGCCCAGGCAGCGAACCGTCAGCAGAGAAAGTTCGCCGTCCTCGGTCGTCTCGCCGGGCTTAATGCCGTAGGTCTTCTCGATGTTCGCGAGGACCTGGTCTGCTCCCTTGATGTAGCAAGCCGTGCCGGTGCAGACGGAGCAGCAGTGTTTGCCCTGAGGCTTGAGCTGGAAGTAATGGTAGAACGTTGCGACACCGTACACCTCGGCTGGCGATACCGACAGCATATCGGAAACGTACAGCAGCGCCGGCTCGTCCAGGTAGCCGAAGGTGCTCTGGATGGAGTGCAGAGTCTCAATCAGGGCGTCCGGGCGGTTGCCGTTCCGCCGCATTGTCGCCTCGACGATTCTCCAGCGTTTATCGTCTGTAGGTGGCGCAGGGTTGTTAGAAATCGACATCTCAACCTCTATGCGAATAGGGAACACAAATTAGGTCCAGTTCTTCCAGCCTTACTATAACTGGGCTCTAGCTAGTCCCAAGTGTCAATTCACATGATGCGGCGTGACAATACTCACATATTGTGAAATGCATCACAATAGTTGTTTGGGGCTCCAAATTGCCCTGCAACAGGCGCGGTTGTCAGGCTCACAGCCCGCATGCTACGATCAAACGGCTAGATTTCCGGCTCCGCTTATGAGCCGCTCACAGCAAGGAGCAAACCAGGCATGAAGCAGTATCGCATCGGCATGATTGGCTATGGCGCCATCGGGCGGGCGCACCTGCTCGGCTTTCACGGCATCCCCTATTACTATGGCCTGCCTGCCGATACCGTGCGCGTGGTCGGCGTGGCAACCAGCCGCGCGGAAACCGCGCAGGCGGCGGCGCGGGAGATCGGCTGCGAGTTCTGGACGGACGACTATCACGAACTGATCGCGCGGGACGACATCGACGTCGTCGCTATCGCCACGCCCAACAACGTGCGTGTGGACGTTGTGCTGGAAGCCGCCGCCGCCGGGAAGCACATTTTCTGCGAGAAGCCGCTGGCGCGGACGGTTACCGAGGCGCGGCGCATGGTCGAGGCGGTCGAGGCGGCAGGCGTGACGGCGCAGGTGAACTTCAACTTCCGCTTCTACCCGGCGGTACAGCGCGCGCGCCGCCTTGTGGAGGAGGGGTTCCTCGGGCAGGTCAGCACGTACCGGGGGACGTTCTACCGCTCCAGCTACATCGACCCGCAGAAGCCCCTCTCGTGGAAGCTCCAGCACGAGCAGTCCGGTGGCGGGGCGCTCTACGACCTCGGCTCGCACACGCTCGACATGGCGACCTTCCTGCTGGGCGAGGTCGAGGCGGTCTTTGCAGTGACGGAGACGTTCATCCGCGAGCGGCCCGTGCGCAAGGGCGCGGCGGAAACCGGCGTGGTGGATGTGGACGACGTGGCGCTGCTGGAACTGCGCATGGCGAGCGGCGCGCTCGGCTCGATCCAGACGACGCGCCTGGCGACCGGCGTCACGAACGAGCTATCGCTTGAGATTTTCGGGGAGCGAGGGGCGCTGCGCTTCGACTCGCACGATCCAAGCTGGCTGTGGGCCTACAGCCGCGACGAGGCAGGCTCGCCCGTCGAGGGTTTCCACCGGGTGCAGACGGGCGGTGGTTTCGCCGGGCAGCTTGCGCCGGACGCGACGATGCCCCCCGGCATTGTGGAGACATTCGCGGCAAGCCAGTACGCGTTCCTCAGGGCCATCGAGGAGGGGCGCGAGCCGACGCCCAGCTTCAGAGAGGCGCTGCACGTGCAGGCCATCATGCAGGCGGCGCAGCAGTCCGCCGCCGAGGGTCGCTGGGTGCGCGTTGACGAGGTGGGGTAGCACCGCGAATAAACTTCGCGGCTCCTGTGTGATGGTCACGTAGGGGCGCTGCAGAGCAGCGTCAGAGGGGGTCGTAGGGGCGGGTGTGATGCGTGATGCTCCGCATCGACTGCATCATTAGACCCGCCCCTACTGATCTTCCCCAGCCTGTTTGATCCGGGCGTAGAAGCGGCGGGCTTTGGCGCGGTTGGCGCAGCCTGGCCCGCACCAGCGGCGGCTGTGGTTCTTGCTGACGTCAAAGAACAGCCAGCCGCAGCCATCCTCGTCTGCGCACTGGCCCACTCGCGACAGATCATCCGACGTGAGCAGCTCCGCCGCCGAGCGCGCAACGGGCCACAGCATTCCCGTAAGCGAGCCGCGAGGCACATCCCACCACCAGCGGAACTCATCACCGGCACGCGCCACGCGCAGGTAGACCATCCCTCGCGCCAGCGCCTCGTTCACCGTGTCGAGGTCGGCGGGCGCGGGGTCGGCGCCTGCCGCCACCGCTGCAAATACCCGGTAGATGGCCTCACGCAGGGCGCGCGCGGCGTGCAGTGCGGCCTGCGCCTCCTCCGGACGCTGCGCCGCCTCGGTGAGCAGTCGGTCGGCTGCCTTATCCTCGACGAGCCGCACGCTGCGCGCCCAGGCGACAAGGTCGGCGTAGGTGTTGAGCTTTTCCTGCGGCCTGGCGCTGGCGTGCCAGCTCACAGTGTTGGCGAAGTCGAGGCAGAGCCACCCTTCTTCCAGTTGTAAGGGCTGCCCTTGCATCCCGCGCTCGTGCATAGGGTTCTCCTGTATAACCACCAAAAACCTCTTGACAGGTTATAAAACCTGTTGTATGCTGATATCATAACTGTCAAAGTAATGATAGCAGGTTAGAGTTGTGTGGTCAACAAGGAGCGGATGGAATGCGTTACGATGCCTGGCTGATCGCAAAGCTGCACCATGAAGAAATGAACAAACGCGCGGAGATGTACCGTTTGCTGGCGGAGGCCGAGGCGACCGCGCCGCCTCGGCCGGGTCTTTCCCGCCGCCTGCGGCAGTGGGCGGGCACCCGCCTGATCACTCTTGGCGAGCGCCTGGCCGATTGCTATGAAAATCAGGGCGCGGTCCGTGTACAATCTGCACGTTCAGCCTCGAACACTTGGTAGTTGATGGGTGGTAGTTGTGACACAACATAACTCGACGGCCCCGTCTCGCTGGAAGATCGCGGCGGCCTTCGCCGCGATTTACATTATCTGGGGCTCGACATACCTGGGCATTCGCTTTGCTATCGAGACCATTCCGCCGTTCCTTATGGCCGGGGTGCGCTTCCTGCTGGCCGGGGCGATGCTGTACGGCTGGGCGCGGGTGCGCGGCGCGCCCCGTCCCCTGCGCGTCCACTGGCGCTCGGCGGCGATCATCGGCGCGCTGCTGCTGCTCGGCGGCAACGGCGGCGTGACGTGGGGCGAGCAGCACATCGCGTCCGGTCTGGCCGCGCTGCTCGTCGCCACCGTGCCGATCTGGATCGCCGCGCTGGACTGGCTGCGACCGGGCGGCACGCGTCCCGACGGGCCGGTGATCGCCGGCCTGCTGCTTGGCTTTGTGGGGATCTTGCTGCTCGTCGGGCCGGGGAACCTGGGCGGCGGTGAGGGGAACTACACGCTCGGCACGCTGGCGGTGCTCGGCGCGGCGTTCTCCTGGGCGCTGGGGTCGCTGTACTCGAAACGCGCCCCGCTACCCGGCGACGCACTGCAGGGCATCGGCATGGAGATGCTGGCGGGCGGCGTGTGGCTGTGGCTTGCCGGTACGCTTGCCGGGGAGTGGGGGCAACTCAACCTCGGCGCGATCTCGCTGCGCTCCGGGCTGGCGCTCGCCTACCTGACGCTGTTTGGCTCGCTAGTGGGCTTCACGGCGTATGTGTGGCTGCTGCGGGTCGTCTCACCGGCACGGGCGGCGACGTATGCCTACGTCAACCCGGTGGTAGCGGTGTTCCTCGGCTGGGCGCTGGCGGGCGAGGAGCTTACGCCGCTGACGCTGGTCGCCGCTGCCGTGATCATCGCCGGGGTGGTGATCACGACGACGTACCGGGCGCAGCCGCGCGTCGCGGCGGAGCAGCAGTCTACGGTGTGAGGTTTCTCCATTGTGATGGAAGTAAGCTAACAATATTGTCTTTGCCGCTCGTCCGTGCAAAGACTAGGTGGAACCCCCACCCAACCTCCCCCCTTGCAAGGGGGAGGTTGGGCCGCAGCCGTAGGCTGCCGGCCCGGAGGGGGTTCGGCGGGAGAAGCCATGGGAGAAGCCATCCGTAGCCGTCGGGTTAAATGATTAAGGACTATTAAGGGGGAAAGACCGAACCATTCGCCGGGCCAGCATATTGACCCGGCGAATGTTGTGTTTTACGATGAACGCAGCGCGCTCTGCCCTGACAAGCCGCCCCAGCATGAGGAGACACCCCGTGAATGTGGACTACTACGGACGCCCGGCGCTGCGGTTGAGCAGCGAGCACCTGCGGCTCGACGTGCTGGCGGAAGCCGGGCCGCGCATCGTGCGGCTGATGCTCCCCGGCGACGACGACAACCTGCTCGCCGAGACGCCCGACAAAACGTGGGAGACGCCCTTCGGCCTGTTCGAGATTTTCGGCGGGCACCGGCTGTGGCACGCGCCGGAGGCTTCGCCGCGTACGTATATGCCGGACAGCCGGGGCGTGCGGGTCACACCGACCGAGCGTGGCGCGGTGCTCTGCGGGGAGGTGGAGCCTGCGACCGGCATGCAGAAGACGATCGAGGTAAGCCTGCACTCCGACCGTCCCGCCGTTACGCTGCACCACCAGATCGAGAATCACGGGCTGTGGCCGGTGGAGCTTGCGCCGTGGGCTATCACGCAGCTTGCGCTTGGCGGCATCGCCGTCCTGCCGCAGCGAGTCGGCCCGGTTGACGAGGCCGGGCTGCTGCCCAATCGCCAGCTTGTGCTGTGGCCCTACACAAGCTGGCGCGACCCTCGCCTGCACCTCGCCGATGACCTGATTGTGATCGAGGCCACGCCCGCGCTGCCGCCGGTGAAGGTGGGCTACCTCAACACGCGCGGCTGGCTGGGCTACTTCCGCGCGGGGACGTTCTTCCTCAAGCGGCTGCCTGCACCGTCAGGCGACCCCTACCCCGATTTTGGCTGCAACGCAGAGGTCTACTGCAACGACGAGTTCATTGAGCTGGAGTCGCTCGGCCCGCTGACGCGCGTGGAGCCCGGCCAGCGCGTGACGCACGTCGAGACGTGGGAGGTGTACCGGGTCGGGGAGCAGCCCACGCCGGGCAGCGCGCGCGAGGCGATTGATCGGCTGGGACTGGGGTTGTAGCCGCTCACCCCCCGCCATCCCAGGCGAACGGCAGCGGACGCCAGGTCTGTGTGTCCGGGTCGTAGCGCCCCAGCCCGATAACGTCGTCCCGGTGCGCGGTGTAGAATTGCCGCATCTCCTCCAGCGCCTCGGGCTGCATGGTCCTGAACTGGCGGAAGTGCCCGCGCCGGTTGAACAGGTGATCGTATACCACGTGCCGCCACTGCCGCCGCTCCAGGTAGGTGATCGGGCTGACGGTAAAGTACAGGTCGCGCAGCGTGAGCAGCGGCGGGCAGGCCCCGGCCACCCCCGGCTTGTTGTTGCCAATGAGGATATCCACCGCGTCGAGTGGGCGGCCATAATAGACGGCGGCCATTTCCTGCCGGGTGGGCGGCTGGCCTGTCTCCGCGAGGCGGCGCTGCACGAGCGGTACGACGGCGGGCGGGATGTGCGCGTCCGGCACGAACCAGATCAGCCAGCGCTCGCGCCCGGCGGTCTCTTCCTCGATCTGCGCAAACGGCCCGGAGAGGTCCACCGCGCCCAGCTCGCCGAAGATGCGGCCCCAGTCACCCCGGAACAGCACGCCGATGTCGTACCCGTCGTAGATGCGGCGGGTGTGCTCATCGACCAGCATCCGGTACGACCAGCGCATGTTCTCAAGGTAGGCTGGGTCGCGGCGAGCCTGCCCGCCGCCGAAGCCGACGATGAACAGCGTGCGGACGCCGTCGGCGAAGATCATGTCGGCTATCTCAAGTGTGCGTTGGATGACGCGCCGCCCGTAGTGCTCGAACTGCTGCCGCGTGTCGTAGCCTTCATGGGCGTTGCCGTGCTCCAGAAAATACCAGCGTGACGTGCCGCTCGTCGAGAGCGTGACGGTCTTGTCACGCAGCAGGGGAATTATGTGCTCGGAGGGCCACTCTAGGAAGTCGGCGAGTAGGGGCGCTGTCGAGGGCGTTCCGGCTGAGAGAGCGTGCTCAGTCATATCGTCGGGCGCCTTTCACGGTTGCAGATCCGCGCGGCGGCTCAGGCCGCGCGCCATGCCTCTCAATGCGCGAGAGCATTGCATGGTCTATAATATGCCTGCCATTGTACTACAGTTATCGGCAATGGCGTTATGCCGGCTGAGGGAATGCCTCGTGCATTCTTGCCGCCCGAATTTGTCGGTTTTTATCCGGGCGGATGATGCGGGTGGCGCGGTTGCTCGTCGCTTCGTGCTATCGAGCCGTGGCGGCTGCCCAATCTTGTTGTGATCAAACTTATGACATCTTACCCGGAATCCCAGCCATCGACCCCTGCTGCTGAGAGCAAGAACGCCGCCCACCACAGCATCTGGGACATACTGCTTGATTCTGCCGGGACGCTTGAGAAAGCAGAGGAGCGGCGCGAACAGCGCCTGCTCTCGACGCTGCTGATCTTCCTGATCTTGCAGGCCATCCTGGGCGTCATCTTCGTGCTGATTGCCGATACCTCCGTCCCGCCGTTGCGGAACCCCTTCCTGTATGTCGCAATCGTCACAATCCAGTCGTTCGTCGTCGCCTACTGGCTGTCCCGCAGCTCGCGCTATCGTCTTGGCGCGGCGATTGTGATCGCCAGCCTGCCGGTTTTTATCTACGCGGCGGTGCTGACGATCAGCAGTTCGACCGCCAGCCGGACGGAACTGCTCATCTGGCTCGTCATGGCGATCCTGATCGGCAGCATGTTCTTCCCGGTAAAGGTAATGAGCGCCTACACGGTGGCGAGCCTGTGCATCGTGTTGAGCCTGCCGATCGTCTCGCCTGACATCACCTATCACTCCATCCTTGTGCCGTTTATCTTCATTGCCATTCTCTCGACGATGGTGCTCGTCTGGGCGCGGCACCGCAACCTGGTCGAGCGCGACCGCCAGACGGAGCTGGCCGAGAGCGAGATGCGCTACCGCACCCTGCTGGAAACCAGCTTCGACGGCATCATCTTCCATGACAGCGAGACGCTGTTCGAGGCCAATACCGGTTTTGCGCGGATGTTCGGCTACGAGGTGGAGGAAGTGCGCGGGATGCCGCTCTCCGCGTTTGCCGTGCCCGACAGCGGCAACCGTGCGATTGCACAGGCGATTCTGGAGGGCGTGAAGCAGGTCCACGAGACGCGAGGCGTCCGGCGAGACGGCACGGTCTTTGATATTGAGGTGGTGAGTCGCGTGCAGCCCTGGCGGGGTCGGCTCGTGCAGATGACGGCGGTGAGGGATATCAGCGAGCGCAAGCGGGCGGAGAGCGCCGAGCGCAACCAGCGCCTGCTGGCCGAGGCCCTGCGCGATACCGCCGCTTTGCTCACCAGCACGCTCGACCTCGATGAGGTGTTTGACCGCATCCTCACCAACATTGGGCATGTCGTACCGCACGACGCGGCGAACATCATGCTGATCGACGGGAGCGAGGTGCATGTCGTGCGCTGCACCGGCTATGAGGAGCGCGGGCTGGGTGAGTTGATGCGCTCGTTCCGCGTCTCGCTTGACGAACTACCGCTCCTGCCCCAGATGCTCGTTACCGGCGAGCCGGTTGCCGTCCCCTACACCGATCATGAGATGAGATGGGCAGAGCGCGACTCACAGCCCTGGATTCGCTCCTACGTCGGCGCGCCAATCCGCCTGGAGGGCAAGGTCATCGGCTTCATCAACCTTGACAGCGCGACGCCCGGCTTTTTCACGCAGACGCACGCCGAGCACCTGCAAACCTTCGCCGACCAGTCCGCCGTTGCCATCCACAATGCGCGGCTGTACCGCGAGCTTGAGACATACAGCGAGCGCCTTGAACAGGCGGTCAGGGAGCGCACGGCGGAGTTGAGCCGCACGAAGGAGCGGGTTGAGGCGATTCTGAACAACAGCCCCGACGCCATCCTGCTGCTCTCGACCGAGGGGCTTATCCGCGTTGGCAACCCGGCGTTCTCCCAGATGTTCGGTTACCACATCGACGACGTGTTTAACCAGCACCCATCCCTGCTGGTGACGGAGTTCTGCGCCAAGCGGCTGACGGCGGCGGTGAGCGCGGTCATCACCGACTGCCGCGCCCGCCGTCTGGAACTCACCGCCCAGCGCCGGGACGGCTCGACGTTCGATGTGGACATCGCGCTCGCGCCGATCTCCGAGCACAACACCATTGACGGTGTGGTGTGCAGCCTGCGCGACATCAGCGCGCTCAAAGAGGTCGAGCGCATGAAGGACGCCTTCGTGTCGAACGTGTCGCACGAGTTGCGCACGCCCATCACCAACCTGAAGCTTTATCAGAAGATGCTGGCGCTCAACCAGCGGCCTGAGAAGCACGCAGACTACCTCAATACGCTGGAGCGCGAGACGCAGCGGCTTTCGCGCATTATCGAAGACCTGCTCCAGCTTTCCCGGCTGGATCAGCAGCGGAATATGCTCACCACCGAGCCGGTTGACCTCAACCGGCTGGTCCAGCAGCACGTGATCGACCGGCGGTTGTTTGCGGAGGCGCAGCAGGTGCATCTGAGCGCCGAGCAGCTAGCCGACGTGCCGCCCATCCCCGCCGACGAGGGGCTGCTCGGCCAGGTGTTGAGCATCCTGCTGACCAACGCCATCAACTACACACCGCCGGGCGGCAAAGTCTGCATTGCGACGCACGCCCGCGAGGCGGCTGGTAAGCTCTGGGTGGGCTTCACGGTCAGCGACACCGGGCCGGGCATCCCGGAGGAGGAGCAGCCGCACGTCTTCGAGCGCTTCTTCCGGGGGAAAACCGGGATGGAGTCCGGAGCGCCCGGCACGGGACTGGGGCTTGCCATCGCCAAGAGCATCGTGGAGCAGTACCAGGGCGAGATCGGCTTTGAGTGCCGCGAGGCGCCTGAAACCGGCACGACGTTCTCGGTGTGGCTCCCTCTTGACGGCGATAAGTAGCCCTGAGCCGCATCAGCATAAAGAGAGGCGGGCGCCCCGTTCGACGCCCGCCTCTTTGCATGTTCCCCTGGAATTTGCAGGGTACGCCCCTGAGGGAAACTCTAGGCCGGTGTACGCTCCTGCTCGGCGATGCGCTGCGCCTCGCGGATCATCTGGCTCGTGTAGCCCCACTCGTTGTCGTACCAGCTCAGGATCTTCACCATGTTTCCATCCACAACCTGCAGCATCGGCAGGTCGATGATCGCCGCGTGGGAATTGCCGAGGATGTCGGACGAGACAAGCTCGTCATCCGAGGCCTCCACGATACCCTTGTAGCGACCGTTCGCCTCCTCGATGAAGACCTGGCGTAGCTCTTCGATGGTGGTATTACGCGACAGCAGGACGGTGATGTCGGCAATGGAGCCGCTCGGCACCGGCCCGCGGATGGAGAGACCGTCGAACTTGCCCTCAAGCTGCGGCAGCGCCTTCGATGCCGCGACTGCCGCGCCGGTGGTCGTCGGCACGAAGTTCGCCGCGCCCGCACGGCCACGCCGCCACTTCTTCGCGGGGCTGTCCACAATCGCCTGCGATGAAGTGTAGGCGTGAATGGTTGTCATGAGGGCCTTTTCGACGCCAAAGTGACGGTCGAGGATTTCCATGACCGGGGCGGTGGCGTTGGTCGTGCAGCTTGCGCACGACAGGATGTTAACGCCGCCGTCAGGCCGGTTCACGCCGTGGACGACGGTCGGGAAGTCCTTATCCTTCGCGGGCGCGGAGAGGATGACCCACTTCGCGCCTGCCTCAGCGTGCTTCTGCAGGTCTTCACGCTTGGTGAAAACACCCGTGCTCTCGAACACGATCTCGACGTTCATCTCCTTCCAGGGGAGCTGCGAGGGGTCGCGCTCCTGCAGGAAGCGTATGCGACGCTCGCCGTCGATCACGAGGTCGTTCCCGTCGAGCTCTACCGTCCGGTTATAGCGCCCGTAGACGGTGTCATACTTAAGCAGATAGGCAATATTCGCGGGGTCGGCGATGTCGTTGACGGCGACCAGTTCAAGCTCAGGGGTGTCCATCAAAATCTTGAACGCCGCGCGGCCAATCCGCCCCATGCCGTTAATCGCGACTCTCGTTGCCATAGCTGTGTACCTCCTCGGCTTCCAACACTATCGCTATCGTGATTTAAGTGAACTGACACACACAATCCCCGCGAATGGCGAAGACGTCGTCGCTCCCGGAGTTTGCAGCGCACACTGATCATATCGTTCCGGCTGCCCGGAGTCAGGGGGAATCCGGTAGTAAAGGGTTGACAACACCCCTACCTGCTGTTATCCTCATCTGCAAGTTAAAAACCGAATAGTGCAGCACCCCTTTTATCCAGAGAGGTGGAGGGACCGGCCCTGTGAAGCCTCGGCAACCAATCGCGCTTGAGAACGCGCGATATGGTGCCAATTCCGGCAGAAAAAATTTCTGGAAGATGAGAGGGATGTGGTTACGTGCACGCAATCGTAAACACAGATCCTTCTCATGCTGAGAAGGATTTTTTTGTTGCCCCGGGGGAGGCTGCGCCAAGTGTTGAGGAGAGACCGATGACTAACTCGAATGGCCGTACATTCCAGTTCGAAACCCTGGCCCTGCACGCCGGATACGAGCCCGACCCGACGACCGGCGCGCGCGCCGTGCCGATCTACCAGACCACTTCCTACCAGTTCAGGAACACGGATCACGCGGCGGCGCTCTTTGCCCTGCAGGAACCGGGCAACATCTACACGCGCATCATGAACCCCACCACCGACGTGTTCGAGCAGCGCATCGCCGCGCTGGAGGGCGGCATTGGCGCGCTGGCAACGGCTTCGGGCCAGGCGGCGGAAACGCTCGTCATCACGACGCTGTGCTCAAGCGGCGACGAGATCATCTCCTCCAGCGGGCTGTACGGCGGCACGTATACGCTGTTCTCGCAGAGCCTCGCCCGGCTGGGCATTACCACCCGCTTTGTGACGGATAACGACCCCGCATCGTTTGAGGCGCAGATCACCGACAAGACGAAGCTCATCTACCTGGAGACGCTCGGCAACCCCCGGCTGGACGTCCCCGACTTTGAGGCCATCGCCGAGGTCGCGCACCGGCATGGCATCCCGGTTGTGTGCGACAACACGTTCGCTACACCGGTGCTGTGCCGCCCGTTCGATCACGGCGTGGATATCGTCGTCCACTCGACGACAAAGTGGATCGGCGGGCACGGCCTGAGCATCGGCGGGGTGATTGTGGACAGCGGCAATTTCGACTGGGAGGCGAGCGGTCGCCATCCGGGCCTCACCGAGCCGGAGCCGGCGTATCACGGCGCGGTGTTCACCGAGGTAGCGGGCAGAGCGGCCTTCATCACGCGGGCGCGCGTCGTCGGCCTGCGCGACCTCGGCGCCTGCCAGTCGCCCTTCAACAGCTTCCTGAACATCGTCGGGCTGGAGACGCTCTCGCTGCGGATGCAGCGCCACGTCGAGAATGCCCAGGCGGTTGCCGAGTACCTGGAGGCGCACCCGGCGGTCGAGTGGGTGAACTACCCCGGCCTGCCCAGCCACGAGAGCTACGAGCTGGCGCAGAAGTACCTGCCGAAGGGGGCAGGCGCGGTGCTGGGCTTCGGCATCAAGGGCGGGCGCGAGGCAGGCCGCACCTTTATCGATAACCTCAAGCTGTTCTCGCACCTGGCGAACGTCGGCGATGTGCGCTCGCTGGCCATCCACCCGGCGACCACCACGCACCAGCAGCTCAGCCCGGAGGAGCAGGCGGCGACCGGCGTGACGGATGATTACATCCGGCTGGCGATTGGCATCGAGCACATCGATGACATCCTGTGGGACCTCGACCAGGCGCTGCGCGTGGCGAGCGGCGAGAAGATCTTCGCGACGCACTGAGGGTATCGGGAGCGTATGGCGTATGGCCCGCGCCCGCCGGGCGCTCTATGGTCTGTGGCTTATAGCTCGCTGCGCTCGCTCTAGCGGCTTGCCATAGCCATAGGCCATACGCCATCTATCCCACGAGTTAACCAGAGACAGGCACCATGCTTCACATCCCGAACTACCGAACACGAACGTCGATACCGACCCCGCGTCGCCGGGTTGAGCCGGGGTCGGTCGGCGTGGTGCGGCGGCAGATCGCCCGTTTTGACGAGCCGCTCACGCTGCGCTCCGGCGGGGTACTGCCGTACTTCCAGCTAGCCTATGAGACATACGGCACGCTGAACGCCGACCGCTCGAACGCCATCCTGATCTGTCATGCGCTGTCCGGCGACGCGCACGTGGCGGGCTACCACACGCTCGACCCCGACGAGAAACCCGGCTGGTGGGACGACGCCGTCGGGCCGGGTAAGATGTTTGACACAAACCGCTTCTTCGTGATCTGCTCGAACGTGATCGGCGGCTGCCAGGGCAGCACCGGCCCGTCGTCGCTCGCGCCGGATGGCAAGCCCTACGCGCTGCGCTTCCCGGCCATCACGATTGCGGACATGGTCGCCGCGCAGCGCCGCCTGCTCGATCGCCTCGGCATTGAGCGGCTGTTCGCCGTGGCGGGTGGAAGCATGGGCGCGATGCAGGCGCTCCAGTGGGCGGTCGAGACACCGGAGCGGGTGCGGAACCTCGTGTTCCTCGCCAGCACACCGCGCTCGTCTGCCCAGCAGATTGCTTTCAACGAGACGGGGCGGCAGGCTATCTATGCCGACCCCAACTGGAACGAAGGCAACTACTACGGCGGGCCGATCCCGGCGAGCGGGCTGGCGGTGGCGCGGATGCTGGCGCACATCACGTACATGAGCGAGTTGTCGCTCGACCGCAAGTTCGGGCGCAACCTGCAATCACGCGAGACGCTGGCCTACACGTTCCGCGAGCCGGAGTTTGCCGTCGAGAGCTATCTGGCCTACCAGGGGCGCAAATTCGTCGAGCGGTTCGACGCGAACAGCTACCTGTACATCACCAAGGCCATCGATTACTTCGATATCACGGCGGACTACGGCTCGCTGCGGGCGGCGCTCCAGCGCATCGAGGCGAACTCGCTGATTGTGAGCTTCTCCAGCGACTGGCTCTACCCGGCAGAACAGATGCTGGAGATGGTCGAGGTGCTGGAGGACCTGGGGCGGCCTGTCGAGTATCACCACATCGACGCGCCGTTCGGCCACGACTCGTTCCTCGTGGAAGTGGATCGCATGGAGGAAGTGGTCGGCGGTTACCTCAGCCGGGTGTGGGAGGAGGGGTAGAGAACTCCTCGCCCGGACGCAGCTTTGTTGCAACGATCCTACAGGTAGGGGCAGGTCGTGATGCGCGATGCTCCACGTCACCGCATCATCAGACCTGCCCCTACAGAGTCTGTTTGTAATGCAACCAGCTGCGCCCTCAATCCGCCGGGCTGGGCTGGTGGGTGTAGACCGGCATCACGCCGAGGCGGGTGAGCGCCCGCATGGCTGCGTGCCGCGTCGCCTCAACGATGTTGTCCGGGCGGAACAGCGTCTTGCCGATCCAGAAGCGCTCGACAGGCCGCTGGTCGGCAGTGGCGGCGAGGAATCGGCCCGCCCGTTCCAGCGCGGTCCGGTCCGCCAGCAACCCGTGTTGCTCCGCGCTGACCAGCCCCAGCACGCAGTGGGCAGTTTCCTCAATGGTGCTCCGCTCGAACCAGCCCCAGCCCCCGTCCTCGCGCTGCCGCTCGACGATCAGCGCCGCGCACTCCCGCGCGACGCCATCTTTCCACCCCGCAAAGGCTGGGATGGCCCGCGAGAGCGAATAGAACGGCGAGTAGTGCCACTTGTCGTCAAAGCTGCCGTCCTCATGGCGGTGCTCAAGCAGCCACGCGGCGAGGCGCTCCGCCTTGTCGCGATGCGGGAAGCCCGGCTGCGTGCGCAGCGCGGTCAGCCCGTGAATGTTCGCCGATACCGACGAACTGCGTTCGTCAAGGTAGGACAGGAAGTGCGTGTTGTTCCAGAAGGCGAGCGCGGCATCCTCCGGTGGGGCGACGCCCGCCCAGGTCAGCACGGTGAAGCCCACGAGCGTGTCGTCGCCGTCGTTTACCGGGAAGTAATCGCTGGAGGACAGGCCCGGCTCGCCGAGCACCCACGACGCGCGGATGGCCTCGACAAGCTGGCGTACCTGAGGGTCAGCCGGGGAGAAGCCGCCCCGCCGGTAGCTGTCCGCCATCCAGACCCGTTCGTAGACTTCTGCGGGCCAGCAGAACGGCGCGGAGCCGTTGCCCAGCCTCAGCACGTTTTCGAGATAGCGCGCGGCACGCGGCGAGTCGAGGCCCGCGCCGCGCCGGGCGCGCAGGTAGGCGGCAGTGGCGGCGGTCGAGGTGCCGATCGAGCCGTCGTCGCCGAGGATCGAGTCGTCGAGCAGCGCGAGGTGCGCTTCAGGCAGCATCTCCAGGCTGAACCACCACGCACGCGGCTGGCGCGGGTCTACCTCCAGCCGCTCGATCAATGCGAGCTTCTGGCGGCTGATGTGCTCAACCGGCTCCCACTCACGCAGGGGCAGCTCCGCCTCGTACTGCGGCAGGAGCATCGAGCGGAGGCGCGGCAGCAGCAGTTCAAAGCCGACCGGCTCGTGCGGCTCGCCCGCCAGATCGCGCGCGTACCTGCGCAGCGCCCGCAGACCGCGCTGGATCGCACATTGCGCCTGGCCGGATGGGTCGGGCCAGGCGCTCAGCGCGGCAATGGCTGCCGCCGTTGAGATCGTGCGCTCGTGCGCGTAATAAATGTGAGGGGCTCCCCAGCCCCCGTCGGGAAGCTGGTGGTGAAGGAGGAAGTCGACCGCCTGAGGCCACGCCGGGCGGCTCGGCTCTCCCAGATCGGGAACCATCGCCAGCCAGGCGGTGCTGTATGCGTCTGAGGCCATCCACCCGGAGAGTGCCGGCGTCGAGTAGGGAGCGTCCCGTTCCATGTTGTGATCCTGGATGTTGGGGTTTAGATTGCAGCAGGGTAAGGTCCGGTTTGTAATAGCTAGTATACACCACCTTCAGGCAATGCAAACCGATCACTCCGCCGCACCACAACTACGCCACAATCATGCCATAGACGTGTAAGAGTCCGCGATGGTACTGTGGGTATAGCGAGTGTGAGTGGAGAGCGGCAGGCACACAAAGAGCGCAGTGTGCTGCTGCGCTCCGGTGATAGGTCGAGGTCAGATGGTAGCAGGAGGGGACTAGCGGCGAGCGGCCTCCCACTCGGCAAGCGAGCGGGGCAGCGGGCCAGCGCTCGCGTGGCGGCAGTGCTCCAGCCGCGTGCGGTAGGGCATATGGCTCTGAGGGACTGCCGCCCGCACGAGGGCATACGCTCCGCTGATACTTTCGACCACGCCCCGGCAGACAAAATCGCCATCTTCAGTGAACACATCCACCACGTCGAGCAGGCGAACAGCGGGAGGCGTGTCGGCAACGTTCTGCCGGTAGCGTGCCACGAAGCGCGCGCTGAATGTGCTGATCACGTCATCAGCCGGTGTCCCGTCCTCCATGGTGAGGTCAACCTCCCTGGCCATCTGTGCATGGCCGGCAAGGTCGAGTTCTGAGGATGATAGCATGAATGAAGCTCCCATGGGTGACGCTGATAATACGCTCATCCTATGCCACGATTCAGCGCCGCTGTATGAGGTGTTTCCCCCATTATGTGTACGTTGGCTTCAGCCTCCGCTGATTATAGTGATCGGCGCGGTGCTTGCCGTACTGATAGGCGCGGATTTCATGAATTTTTCATGAAGGCGGGGTTTGGATGCGTTGCGAGAAATCCCTCCCCACTAGTGGGAGGGGCTAAAAAAGACGAGGCTAACCACCGGGGTTAGCCTCGAACTGCCACGCAGCGATCAGAGCGCCGCGGCTACGCAAGCCCCAGCGCCCGCGCAATCCAGGCAATCGTCGTGGTGGTCGCCACGCCGAGGATGATCGGCAGGACCGTCGCGACTGCCGTCCATTTCAAGCTGTTCGTCTCGCGGTAAATGGTCAGGATCGTCGTGCTGCACGGGTTGTGCATCAGGCTGAACAGCATCAGGTTGATGCCCGTGAGCAGCGTCCAGCCGCCCACCCCGACAAGCACCTGAGCCGTCTGGCTCGCCGTGTCGAACTCTGTCATCACGCCCGGTTGCACCCCTGCGACGCCCCCGCCCGCTATCGCGGTGAGCATCAGGATGGTCGGGATGATGATCTCGTTGGCCGGGATGGCGACAATGTAGGCCAGCAGGATCACGCCGTTAAGCCCGATGAACCAGCCGATCGGGTCAAGCCCGCTGACCGCCCACTCGGCGAGGCTCGCGCCCGCTACGTTGATGTTGCCAAGCAGCCAGATCACCGCGCCCGCCGGGGCGGCCATGACCACCGCACGCCACAGCACGATCAGCGTGCGGTCGATGACGGACGTGTACAGCGTTTGCAGCAGGCGGGGCGGGCGGTAGGGCGGAAGCTCCAGGCTGAACGTCGATGCCTCGCCCCTGAGCAGCGTTTTCGACAGCGCCCATGACACCGCGAACGTCATGAACACGCCGAGCATCGCCACGCCGAGCACGGCCAGCATCGAGGCGGTGGCGGACCATGCCGCCGGGACCAGCGCGCCGATGAAGATCGTCGCGATCAGAATCTGCGTGGGCCAGCGCCCGTTGCACAGCGAGAAGTTGTTGGTGATGATGGCAATCAGCCGTTCGCGCGGGCTGTCGATGATGCGCGTGGCGATCACGCCTGCCGCGTTGCAGCCGAAGCCCATTGCCATCGAGAGCGCCTGCTTGCCGTGCGCACCTGCCTTCGCAAAGATGCGGTCCAGGTTGAAAGCCACGCGCGGCAGGTAGCCGAAGTCCTCCAGTAACGTGAACAGCGGGAAGAAGATCGCCATGGGCGGCAGCATCACGCTGACGACCCAGGCCAGCCCCAGGTACACGCCGTCCACGAGGAAGCCCGTCAGCCACCAGGGCGCGCCAATCGCCTCGAAGACGGCGTGCAGGCCGCCGTACACCCAGTCGAGCAGCAGTGTGCCGAGCATCTGCGAGGGAATATTGGCCCCGGCGATGGTCAGCCACAGCACCACGCCGAGCATCAGCACCATGATCGGGAAGCCCCAGACGCGGCTCGTCAGGATGCGGTC
>Ga0134093_1000230_pt1 | contig 68190 bp, 52 predicted proteins | sample 4_1taG_FD_94452 | JGI IMG/M metagenome (GOLD analysis project Ga0134093, IMG submission 94452) | Switchgrass degrading microbial communities from high solid loading bioreactors in New Hampshire, USA - 4_13_20_68_A1 metaG | ecosystem: Engineered > Bioreactor > Semi-continuous > Anaerobic >...
CCTGGACCGGTTCGGCTGATCCCTTTCGCAGCTATCGGACTGTGGATCTTCACACGGCGGCTGCGGCAGGACGCGTACGGGGTCGTGGCGTTTGTGTCGGTGACGATCGTGCTGTTTTTCCTCTGGTCGCAGGGGTGGAGCCCGCAATGGGTTGTGACGCTGATCCCCCTCATTCTCTTGAGCTTCCCCATGCGAAACGGGGTGCTGATCTGTGCGCTGCTGACTGTGCTGGCGTTCTTTGAGTATCCGGTGCTGTTCATGCGGACGGGCGACACTGACGGGGTGATCAGCGGGGCGCTCGTCGTGCCGTATGTAGCGATCATCCTGATGCGGACCGGGCTACTGATCGGGCTGGCGGTCGCGCTGGTGCAGCGTCTGCGGAGCGCGGGCGATGACGCGGCTGCGTAACCGGAAGACGCTTCTCGCGCTGGCGGGAATTATCTTGCTGGCAACGATCCTTCGCGTAGTCAATCTTACCGGGCGAACGCTGTGGTATGACGAGGCGTTCGCCGTGCTGTTCGCTCAGGCGGGGTGGGACGTGATGGTCGACGGAACGCTCACGCCGGTCGAAGGCGGGGCGGCGGACGTCCACCCGCTGCTGTATTACGAGTTGCTGCATCTCTGGATGCGCGCGTTCGGGGCGAGCGTGGCGGCAGTTCGCCTGCTGAGCGTCGCGCTCGGCGTGCTGACGGTCGTCGCGATCTATACGTTGGCGCGAGACTGGTTCGGCGCGCGCACCGGACTAGCTGCCGCGTTGATCACGGCTGTTGCGCCGTTTCACGTGCAGTACTCGCAGGAAACGAGGATGTACGCGCTGCTGGCGCTGGCGCTGGCCCTGACCACGTGGCTGTACTGGCGCGCGTGGACGCGGGGCGGGTGGGTATATTGGGCCGCATTCGCGTTCCTGGCGGCGGTCAGCATGTACACGCAGCAGCTTGCAGCCTTCTATCTCGCCGCGCTGGGGCTGTTGCCGCTGATCCTTCGTGAATGGCGGTTGCTTGGACGCACGATCGTTGCTGCGGGTGTGGCGTTCGCGCTGTATTTGCCGTGGTTCCTACACCTGCCGGACCAGCTCGGCAAGCTCGAGCAATATTGGGTCGAGCGGCCAAACGTGCTGCATATCTGGCTGGCGCTGCGCTCGTTTTTCTCGGTCAATCTCGATTTCGATCCGACGTGGTGGCTGCCGACGTTCTTTCTGGCAGCCGTGTTGCCGGTGCTGCTCGCATTCCGGGCGTGGCACACGTTTCGGCGATCGCCAGACGCAGGCGAGCGGCACGCGCTGACGTGGGCGCTGTGGCTCGGGTTCGCGCCGATCGGGCTGACGTGGATCGCGTCGGTGGTGTTCCAGCCGGTGTTTTTGCCGCGCGCGCTGCTGCCTTCTGCGGTGATCGTGTACATCGCGCTCGCGTGGCTTTTCGTGCGAGGCGGGATGCCGCGCGTCGTGACGGCGATTGTCCTGGCGGCGTGGGCGGTGATCGCCGTCTTTGGGCTGGCGACGCACTACACGTGGGATACGTTCCCGACCCCGCCATTCGACCGTGCCGCCGAGTTCCTGCGACGCTCCGCCGCCGAGGGAGACGCGATCGTGCACGGCAACAAGATCACGGCGCTTCCCCTGCGTATTTACGCGCCCGATTTGCCGCAGACCTATGTGCGCGACGTGCCGGGCAGCGGATCGGATACGCTGGCGGTGCCAACGCAGCGCGCAATCGGCTGGCTGGCGAGCGATTGCCCGGCGGAGGCGGCGGGCGGCGCGGCGCGGGTGTGGTATGTCGCGTTCGAGCAGTTCGACGCAGAAATGGCCGAAGCAGCGGTGGACGATCCGCGCGCGCGGGCGGTTGACAGCGGGGCGTGGCTGCGCGCGCATTACTCCGAGGGAAGCAGCGTGCGGTTCAATGACCTCGTCGTGACGCAGTTCACCGGGCCAGACGAGATCGCGCAGGCGGCGCGCTGCGAGGAGCCCGGCTGATGGACGTGGCGCACGCTCCGGTAATCTCCCGCCGCTCACTTGTGCTGGTATTCGCGCTGGCGCTAGGGGTGGGAACCATCCTCGCGATCCTGGTCGAGCAGCCGGGCTACACGGACGCCTATTACTACTACAATGCGGCGCACCGGCTGGTCAGCGGCGATGGGCTGACTGATCCCTACGTCTGGCACTATCTCGACGCGCCGGACGCGCTGCCCGCGCCAAGCCATACTTTCTGGATGCCGTTGCAATCGCTGCTTGCAGCGGGGGCTATGGCGCTCGGCGGAGCGACGTTTGGCGCGGCGCAGGTCCCATCCGTGCTGTGTTATGCCGGGCTGGTGACGTTTGCGTTTTGGCTGGGAGTGATACTTGGCGGTACGCGGCGGATCGCGTGGATTGGCGCGCTGCTGGTGCTGTGCAGCGGGTTCTTCACGCCGTTCTGGACGACGACAGACACGTTTGCAGCCTTCGGGCTGGCGGGCGCGCTAGCAATCGCGGCGAGCGGATTAGGACGCGCTCGCCGGGCGGGGAAATGGTTTCTCGTGGCGGGCGCGTTGGCCGGGCTGGCGCATCTGGCGCGGGCGGATGGGGCGCTGCTGGTCGCGGTGGCCGGGTTGCTCGCCGTGTGGCCGGATGACCGCTCCACCTGGCGCGACCGGATCACCCATGCGCTGCTTGCGGCGATCGGCTATTTCGTGCTGATGGGGCCGTGGCTGGCGCGCAATGTAAGCGTCATGGGGGCGCCGCTGTCGACGGCCGGCACGGCGACGATCTGGCTGCGCGGGTATGACGAGCTGGTGCGCTATCCGCCGACCGCCTCGTTCGACAATTTCCTGTCGTGGGGCGTGGGAAACATCCTCGGGTCGCGCTGGGAAGCGCTCACTAACAACCTCGGCACGTTTGTCGCAGTCGAGACGTGGGTCGTGCTGGCGCCGTTCGCGCTGGTTGGCTTGTGGCGGCTGCGACGGAATCCGCTGGCACAGAGCGCCGCGCTCTACGCAATCGGGCTGCACGTCGCCATGACGCTCGTATTCGCCTATCCCGGCTATCGCGGCGGGCTGTTCCACTCGTCGGCGGCACTGCTCCCGTATTGGGCGGTGTGCGGCACGATTGGGCTGGACCGGGCGGTTGAAGCGCTCGGTAGACGGCGGCGCTGGCGAGTCCGGCAGGCGCAGGTGGTTTTTGGCGGGGCACTGGTCGTGATCGCGGCGTTGCTGTCGATCTATACGCTGGCGGCGCGGCTGCCATCGCTGAACCGGAATGCGGTCGTATACCACCAGCTTGCTGAGCACCTGCCGCCCGATGCGACTGTGATTCTCAACGATCCCCCGGCGTTGTACTATCACACCGGGCTGAGCGGCGTGGTGCTGCCCGATTCCCCGCCGGAAAACGTGCTCGACCTGGCCGAACGCTACGGCGCAACGCACGTCGTATTGGACCGGGACAGGACTGCGCCTTTTGCCGCGCTCTACCAGGGCGAAGCGAGCGTGCCCTTCCTGCGGCTGGAGCACGTGATCGGCCAGGAGACTGAGGACGAAGGGGACGATTTGCAGGTGTACGCAATTGTGCCACAGGAGGCGCCTGCACCATGAGCGACCGGCGCCGGGATGCGCTGATCGGTCTTGTTGCGCTGGTGAGCGTGCTGGTGTACGTGCTCGCGGCGCGGTCGTTAGACGCAACTGGCTTCCCGCTGGATGACGCGTGGATCCACCAGACCTACGCACGCAATCTGGCGGAGCGGGGCGAGTGGGCGTTTGTGCCGGGCGAACCAAGCGCCGCGTCAACTTCGCCGCTGTACACGGTGCTGCTGGCGGCCGGTTATGCGCTGGGCGTGCCGTTCTTCGTGTGGGCGTTTGCGCTTGGCGCGGTGACGCTGGCGTGCGCGGGGTGGGTCAACGCGCGCCTTGCCGAGATGCTATTTCCCGACCTGCTCGGCGCACGGCTATGGACCGGCCTGATGACGGTTCTTGCGTGGCACATGGTCTGGGCGGCGGCGTCTGGCATGGAGACGCTGTTGTTCGCGCTGCTGGCGCTGGTCGTGATCGGGTTGGCGTGGCGGGAGCGCGCGGCGCGTTCGGCGGATGCGCGTGCGGCTTTGGGGCGCGGGGCGCTGGCCGGGCTAGCGGGCGCGGCGCTGACGCTCACCCGGCCGGATGGGATCGCGCTGGTGGGACTGGCGGGCGCGCTCGGCGTGTTGGCAAGGCTCGACAGAGATTCCGTTGCCCGGCGGGCGGCGGTCGCGTGGGGCGGGGGGATGGCGCTCGGCTGGCTGGTTGGCGTCACGCCATATGCCGCGCTGAACTTCGATCTGACAGGTCACCTGCTGCCGAACACCGCTTCGGCCAAGCAGGCGGAGTACGCCGCAACGCTCGCGCTGCCGTTTGTCGAGCGGGTGTGGATGCTGCTGGAACCGCTTGCCGCGGGTGGGCAGGTCATGTTGCTTCCAGGACTGATCGCGGCGGGCTTTCTGCTCGTGCAGCAGGGGAGCTGGCGCGACCGGGCGCTGGACTGGCTCCCTGCGCTGTGGGCGGTAGCGCATGTTGTGACATATGCGCTGCGACTTCCCGCGCCATACCAGCACGGGCGCTATGTGATGCCGGTCCTTCCGGTGGTCATCCTGTACGGCGTGGGCGGGACGCTCTGGCTGGTGCGGCGGGCGCGTCGAACGCTGGCTGGGCGCGTGCTGACGCGCAGTCTCGCGCTCTCGGTCGCGGCGGTGACGGCTGGATTCTGGGTGCTTGGCGCGCAGGCGTACGCACGAGATGTGCGGATCATCAACACTGAGATGGTCGCCACGGCGCGCTGGGTGAGGGACAATCTGCCCGAAGATGAACTGCTGGCAGTGCACGACATCGGCGCGGTGGGCTATTACGCGCCACGCCCGATCTTCGACCTCGCGGGACTGGTAACGCCGGAAGTCGTGCCGGTGATCCGCGACCACGACGCGCTCATGCGGATGATGTGCGAGCGCGGGGCACGCTATCTGATGGTGTTGCCAGACCAGCGGCCCGCGCCCGAGGACGATCCGCGATTGGGCGGGCCGCCGATCTTCACGACCAACGCGCCCTACGCTCCGGCGGCGGGTAGCGGAAACATGGCCGTTTATGCGCTGAATTGGGGCGATGGTTGCGAGCCGCCGTAGGCCGAAAAAAGCAGTTTGCGCTGCTGGCGCATTTACGACGTTAGGTTTATACTGCGCACGCAATCGTTTCTATGAGGTTTGAATTACCTGATAGGTTTTGCGGAGCGTTGGGGAGTGCACGAAGTTTCGAAGCCAATTCGGATCGCGCTGATTGACGATCATCCCGTCTTCCGGCAGGGGCTTCGGAACCTGCTGTCTGCCGAGGATGATATGGAGGTGGTCGGCGAGGGCTCCAGCGGCGAAGAAGCGCTTGAGCTGGTCCCGGCCGTCCAGCCGGACGTCGTGGTGCTCGACATCAATTTGCCGGGCATCAACGGGTTGCAGGTTGCGTCTCGACTGAAGGCAGAGCGTATTCACGTCGCGGTCGTTTTTCTGACGGCTTACGATGACGTTGAGCAGGTGTTGCATGCCATGCGCTCGGGCGGGTCGGCCTATTGCCCGAAGGATATCGAGCCGGAGCGTCTGGTGGAAACAATCCGCAAGGTGGCGCAGGGCTATTTTATCGTCGGCGAGCACACCTTCGACGGCGCGTCACTCCAGGCGTGGCTCGATGCGGGGGTCGAAGCGGCGACCGGGCCGTATATGGTCGACCCGGGCGAGTATTTCGTGCCGCTCAGCCCGCGCGAGATGGAGATTTTGCAGTTTGTCACGCACGGCAAGAGCAACAAAGAGATCGCCCAGTCGCTCGCGATCAGCCACCAGACCGTCAAAAACCACATGACCTCGATTCTGAAGAAGCTGGACGTGCGCGATCGGACGCAGGCGGCGGTTTACGCTTTGCGCCGTGGGTGGGTACGTCCGCGCACGCCCGATGATGAATAGCGTGCGAAAGCGCTCGTAGGGCAGCAACAAGGGAGCAATGACGCATGGCGCAAGATCTTACGACCGCCAGGGATGAGGCACTGCGCCGATTCCAGACAGAATACGATCGGCTGCGGACGCGCATTCGCGAGAATCAGCAGCTCATCGACCAGAGCCAGCACGAAGTGGAGCGGCTGCGCGAGCGGAACATCCAGACCAGCGCGGCGGTCCGGCGCGTCGAGTCGAACTTCGACACCATCCCGCGCGCGGACATCAAGGCCGCATACGACGAGGCGCGCGATGCTCAGACCCGCCTGCTAACCATGCAGGGGCAGCTCGAAAAGCTTAAGAGCATTCAGGAAGAGCTTGAGTTCTTCGAGCAACTGGTGGGCCAGCTTCTGACCTTCGCGCAGGGGATCGTGCCGGATCGCTTGCCCGCGAAGCCCAGCGTCGAACTGACGACCTCGGACGGCTCCAGCCTGTCGACGCAGGCGATCGTGCGGATTGTCGAGGCGCAGGAAGTTGAGCGGCAGCGCCTGGCGCGGCAGCTTCACGACGGCCCGGCGCAGTCGCTGACGAACTTCATTCTTCAGGCGGAGATCTGCCAGCGGCTATTTGACCGCAATCCCGACCGTGCCGAGGATGAGCTTAAGAATCTCAAGACGGCGGCGAGCACTACCTTCCAGAAGGTGCGCGACTTTATCTTTGACCTGCGCCCGATGATGCTCGACGACCTGGGGTTGATCCCAACCATGCGGCGTTACGTCGAAGCGTTCGAGGAGAAGACCGAAATCAGCACGCAGCTTCGCGTGCTTGGCGACGAGCGGCGCTTGCCCGGCCACATCGAGGTGATGATGTTCCGCTCGGTGCAGAGCATCATGGGTGCGGCGCGCGACCACCTCGGCGCGAAGAATATCTCGATCGTCATCGACGTTAGCCCGGACCGGCTGAAAGCGACCGTGGAACACGACGGGCGCGGGTTCGACCCCGACGAGGTGTTGGGCGGGGATCCGCACCAGGAAGACGCGCTCGGCTACCGGGCGCTGCGCGAGCGGATCGGTCTGGTAGGCGGCACATTCGAGATTGTGAGCCCAGACGATGAGCTCAGCCAGTACACGATCATCCTGCCGGTGGGTGATTAATAATCTGTAAGGCCGCCATTACGCCATTGCTTGAACAGTTCTGGGGATAGCATTAGCTTATTGATTGCTGTCCTCGTTCCTTTTTCCCTGACAATTGGGACTATCGGGCTGTTTGCGCGATTTGCACATCCGAATACACTACAGTGTGAGCTGCATTCGATTCCGCGGGTGGCACGCCGAATCGCGGCGCCAACGCTTTGGGAGGGATTTCTATGCGAGGAAGAGTCCTGCTTTTGATCGGCGCGATAATTTTGCTTGCCGTGGTCGTGGTGGTCGTGTTTTTCGTGCTGCCGGAGAACGAACAAGAAGCGGAGCCTGAGGGGGGCGAGACGGCGCAGATCGACAGCGCCGGAGAAAGCGGGACGGCACAGATCGACGGCCAAGCGACCCCCATCGTCCGCAATATGGTTAACATTGTGGTCGCCATTCAGGACCTTCCCCGTGGCCTGACGATCCCTGAAGATGGTATCGCACTCCAGCCGTGGCCCGAAGACGCGCTTCCAGAAGCCGGGAATTATTTCGTCGATGTGAACGACGTGATTGGGAGGATCGCGCGGACGGACATCTTCCGAGGCTCGCCGGTGCTAGGGCGGCAGGTGGTCGATAACCTGTACGAGATCGCGCAGACGGGGTCCGACGCCGCCGCGCTGATGGCTGGTTTGCCCGCCGACCGCTCTTGGACCGCAATCTCGGTGCCGCTCGACCCGACCGGCATCGGGCAGGTTGCGTATGGCCTGCAACCCGGCGACTATGTCGACGTGATCATGTCGTTCCTGTTCGTGGACGTGGACGAGGAATTCCAGACGCGCCTGCCGAACACGATCTCGGTGATTACGCGCGCCGAGACGGGCGAGCTGGTGATCGGCGCGCCGCGTTCGGGCCGTACCGAGCCGAGCACGCTCTCACCCGAAGGCGTGCTGGTGGGGCCGAGCGAAACGGCGCAGCGGCCACGGCTGGTGACGCAGCGCACGGTCACCGACGCGTGGGTGCTGCATGTCGGGTATTTCCCGCCTGGTGGCAATATTGTGGGCGCGACCCCGACGCCGATCGCGGTAGAAGCGCCGCCGCCTGCGCCGGGCGATCCGAACGCGCAGCAGGCGCCGCCGACCGCCGTTCCGACCGCTACGCCGTACGCGCCGACCATCATCACCCTCGCGGTGACGCCGCAGGATGCGTTGGCCCTGGTGTGGGCGATCGACTCGCAGATCCCGATCACGCTGGCGCTGCGCGCTGCCGGGGACCGGTCGGTCACGCAAACGGAAGCGGTGTCGCTGCAGTACATGATCCAGAATTTCGACATCACGCAGCCGGCGTCTCTGCCGTTCTCGCTGGAACCCCCGATCCGCAGCGTTCGCCGGTATAATATCGGCTCACTGTCGACGCTGCTCGCGGAAGAAGCTGCGATCCCGACCGAATAATTCGGCGGGCGAATTCGACCTATCGCGTGAGAGCACACCTCGATTCGGGATGTGCTCTCCGCCATTCTCTTATTGTGGGGCAGGTATCTCGCCTGGGTAGTGGGTGGCCCGTTCGCCACGGAGTAGAAAGTAGCACTGCATGAGCACCGGAGCTTCACGCGAAATCATCAAAGTCCTGATCGTGGACGATATCCCCGACACGCGCGAGAACATTCGCAAGCTACTCGCGTTTGAAGCCGATATCCAGGTGGTTGGGATGGCGGGAACTGGCCGTGAAGCCGTCCGGCTGGCCACGGAGACGCGGCCCGACGTCGTCTTGATGGACATCAACATGCCCGACATGGATGGCATCACGGCGACGAAGGCGATCAGCACAGCGGTGCGGACGGCGGCCGTGGTGATCATGTCCGTCCAGAGCGAACCGGGCTACCTGCGGCAGGCGATGCTGGCCGGGGCGCGCGACTACCTGACCAAGCCGATCGCCAGCGAGGAACTTTACAGCACCATCCGGCGTGTTTACGAGCGCAACGAGCCGATCCGCCAGCAAGAGGCGGCGATGGGGGCCGTGACCGTGCGCCAGACGGGTCCCTTGCCGAAGCCTGCGGCGGAACAGCTTACCGGGGCTGGTCACGTGATTGTGGTGTACAGCCCGCAGGGTGGCGTGGGCGTAACGACCATCGCAACCAACATCGCGGCGGCGCTGATGCGTCCGGATACGCGCGTGCTGCTGATTGACTGCGACCTACAGTTCGGCGACGTGGATGCGTTTCTTAACTTGCAGGCGCAATCGACCATCTCCGATCTGACCAAGGTTGCCAGCGATATCGACCGCGAGCTGATCGAGAATGTGTTGCTGACGCATGGCAGCGGATTGCGCGTGCTTGCCGCACCCACACACCCCGAGCACGCGTACGACATCTCGACCGAAGACTTGCAACAGGTGGTCTCGGCGGTTTCGCCACTGTTCGACTACGTGATTGTGGACACGCCCGTCCAGTACGACGACATGACGCTCAAGCTGTTTGAAATGGCGGAGCGGATCGTGCTGGTTGCCGTGCCGACGATCCCGTCTGTTCGAAATACGCGAAAAATGTTAGAGATTTTTGATAACCTGGAGAAACCCGCCAAGTTATCAGATAAAATTGTCTTTGCATTAAATCGCACCGTGAGCGAAAAGGAACGCGGCCGGGGCACGGTGCCAGCAGAATCGATCGCTTCGCATCTCAAGATTGAGGTGGCGGCGTCCATTCCGCTTGACGAGCGCGCAATGCTGACGTCCGTCAATCAAGGTGTTCCCCTGGTTGCCAAGCAAAAATCTCGCTCGCCGGGCCGCGAGTTCGTGGAGTTGGCCGAGCTGCTCCGCAAGTCGATCGAAGCCGAGGACGAGTCACCAAAGCCTGCCGCACAGCCGCCGCAGCGCTCTAAGAGCGGCCTGCGCGCACTGTTTGGAGGAACGGGATAGGGTGACATCGCTCCGACAGGGTGGTAGGAGGTAGGGATATGTCACTGTTACGACGAATTGAACGTGGGGGGCAAGCCGACGATCCGAATGGGCCCGAACAGTCTGGGCTGGCTAACATGCGCCGCCGGACTCCGGTGCCCGCACCCTCTGGAGCGCTGAACGCTGCGCGGGCCGGGGAAAACACGTATCTTGACCTCAAGACCCGCGTGCAAACCAAGCTGCTGGCAGAGCTTGATACCACCGTCGACCCCCGGTCACCGGAAGTGCGCGCGACGATTGAGGAACTGTTCGCAACCATCCTGGCGGAAGAAGCGATCGTGCTGGGTCGGGCGGAGCGCCAGCGTTTGTTTGAGGCGATCGTCGCTGAGATCCTGGGCTTCGGGCCGTTGGAGCCGCTGCTGGCGGAAGACAACATCACCGAAATTATGGTGAATGGCCCGAAGAACGTTTATGTCGAAATTGCGGGCAACATCCAGCGCTCAAACGTTACGTTCGAGGATGAGGATCACGTTCTACGCGTGCTCGACCGGATCGTCGCACCGCTGGGCCGCCGCATTGACGAAAGCTCGCCGACGGTGGACGCGCGCCTGCCTGACGGCTCGCGTGTGAACGCCGTCATTCGCCCGATTGCGCTGTGCGGCCCCACCATCACCATCCGTAAGTTCTCCAAAAAGCCGTTTACGGTCGACGACCTGATCCGCTTTGGCACGATGACGCCGGAGGTCGCGGAGTTCCTTCGCGCGGCGGTGATCGCCCGGTTGAACATCGTGGTGTCCGGCGGCACTGGCTCGGGAAAGACGACGCTGCTCAACGTGCTGTCGGGCTTCATTCCGAACGACGAGCGCATTATCACCATCGAAAACGCGGCCGAGCTTCAGCTCCGGCAGGAGCACGTTGTCTCGCTGGAAAGCCGCCCGTCGAACATTGAAGGGCGCGGCGAAGTTAGCATTCGTGACCTGGTGGTGAACTCGCTCCGTATGCGCCCCGATCGGATCGTGGTTGGGGAGTGTCGTGCGGGCGAGGCGTTGGACATGCTCCAGGCGATGAACACCGGTCACGAAGGCTCGCTGACCACCTGCCACTCCAACAGCCCGCGTGACACGCTGTCGCGCCTCGAAGTGATGTGCCTGATGGCGGGCATGGACCTGCCGGTGCGCGCGATCCGCGAGCAGGTTGCCTCGGCGCTGGACCTGGTGGTCCATCAGGAGCGTCTGCGGGACGGCACGCGTAAGATCGTGAAGATCACCGAGATTCAGGGGATGGAAGGCGACATCATCACGATGTCGGACATTTTCGAGTTCGAGCAGGTGGGTCTGGAAGCCGGCAAGGTAATCGGTCGCATCCGCCCCACCGGGCTGCGTCCGAAGTTCATCGACAAGATCGAAGACGCGGGAATTCATCTGCCGCCGTCCGTGTTCGGGATTGGCATGTCGCGGTACTAACTGCGGGCAGAATGGAGGCTCGCTGTGGTGCCGGCACGGGGTTTCGCGGGGAAGTGGACTTGGGCTGGCGAGGCGCCGTTTGCGCAGCGAGCCAGGGAGGCTGGCGCTGAATGGGAACTGAAATGTTGATTGCAGGGGGAGCGGGGCTGGTGGCGGTGGTCATCCTGATCGCCGGCATCGTAAGCATCCGCTCCGAGCGCCAAGAGCAGATCGAAGAGCGTCTCGAACGCTACACCACCGAGTACAGCAGCACGGCGCTTGCTGGCAGAGAGGACGATCCGGAAGCAGCCGAGGCCGAGGTTAGCCTGCTGACGCAACGCCTCGACAGTGCGCTGGCGGAGCGTAACTTTGCCAAGAAGTGGCGCGTGCAGCTTGCCCGGGCCGACCTCAAGCTGACGGTCGCGGAATACTTCTCGCTGCACATCATCTCCGGCCTGGGCGTGTTCCTGGTGTCGTGGTTCATCATCTTCGGGAACCCGATTGCGGGCGCTGCGGCGGGGATAGCCGGGTTGTTCATCCCGCGCTTTTACGTGGCGCGTAAGCAGGGGCAGCGGCTCAAAGCATTTGAGAACCAGCTTCCAGACACGATCGGGCTGTGGGTGAACGCTCTGCGCTCCGGCTATTCGGTGTTGCAGGCGATGGAAGCAATCGCCCGCGAAGCGCCCGAGCCGACGTCGACCGAGTTTCGCCGCGTGGTGCAGGAAGTGCAGCTTGGCGTGCCGATGGATGCTGCACTCGAACATCTGCTTAACCGCATGCCGAGCGAGGACATGGACCTCGTAAACACCGCAGTCAACATTCAGCGCGAGGTCGGCGGTAACCTGGCAGAGATCCTCGAGGCGATCGCCCATACCATCCGCGAGCGTATCAAGCTCAAGGGCGAAATTCGCGTGCTGACCTCGCAGGGACGCATCACCGGCTGGCTGATCTCGCTGCTGCCGATTATCCTGACGGTGTTCCTGATGATAGTTAGCCCTGGATACATGGGCGGCCTGGTTGAGAATCGCATGTGCGGCTGGCCGATGCTCGGCATTGGTCTCGGCCTGATCGGCACGGGCGCTGCGATCATCCAGAAAATTGTTAGCATCGACTACTGATGCCGGGGACGAGAGGATAAAGAAGCTATGCCAGTTGGAATAATCGCCCTCGTCGTCGTTGTGCTCATCGTAATTGTGGGCGTGATCCGGGTCGGGATGCGCGAAGACACCGGCATGGATCCGCTCCAGCGCCGTCTGGCCGAGTACGGCGACCGTGCGACGCCCGCCTCGCTCGAAGAGATTGAGCTATCGCTGTCGATGCAGGAGCGCATCATCGTGCCCATGTACAAGGCACTGGCGCGCTTCGGCTCGAAGTTTACGCCCGAAAACCAGATTGAGAGCATCCGCCACCAGCTTGAGCTGGCAGGCAAGGCGCAGTCGATGGACCCGTCCACGTTTTTCGGGCAGCGTATTGCGCTGACCTTCGCGATGGGCGGTGGCGCGTTCGTGCTGTTCTTCATGGTGACGGACTGGGGGCCCACCAAGAGCATTCTCGGCGTGATCGGCGGCTTTCTGCTCGGCTATTACCTGCCGCTGCTCCAGCTTAAAAGCCAGATCAATCGCCGCAAGGATGCGATCACCAAGGCGCTGCCCGATGCGCTCGACCTGCTGACGATCTGCGTTGAGGCCGGTCTTGGCTTCGAGCAGGCGATGGGCAAGGTGTACGAGAAGTGGGATAACGATCTGGCGATGGCCTTCGGGCGTGTGCTGCAAGAGATTCAGCTTGGCAAGCGCCGCAGCGAGGCCCTGCGCGATATGTCGCGCCGGATGGAAGTTCCGGACGTGACCAGCTTTGTCGCGGCGCTGGTCCAGGCAGAGCAGTTGGGTGTGAGTATCGTCAAGATTCTCCGCATCCAGTCGGACCAGATGCGCGTCAAGCGGCGCCAGCGCGCGCAAGAAAAAGCGCAGCAGGCGCCGGTTAAGATGATCATCCCGATGGTGCTGCTGATCTTCCCGTCGATCTGGATCGTGCTGCTCGGCCCATCGGTGATCATCCTAATCGAATCTGGTGTATTGGGGGGCATTTAAGCGGGCGAAACCCGGGGCGGTTCCCATTTCTGAATCGGCACACCGGCTGACATGGATTGAGCGGTGGGCTGCGACGGTTGAGCGACCGTCACGCGCACATCGCGTTTCACTCCTGGCACACCAGCTTGCGCTTTGCGGTCTGGATCTGTTGTTTCCGCCGCACTGCGTCGGCTGCGAGCGTGTCGGGAGTTTTTTATGCGCGCACTGTCTGGCCGAGGCGAAGGCACCGGAGCCGCGCGAGTGCAACGGGCTGGACGGCGTTTGCTCGGCGGCCGAGTATGACGGGGCAATCGGAGCGGCGATCCGCGCGCTGAAATATGACGGCCAGACGCGCCTCGCGGAGCCGCTAGCGGGCTTGCTGGCGCGCACGTTGCGGCGGACCGGCTGGCGGATCGACGTGATCGTACCGGTGCCGTTGCACCCCGCACGTCTGCTCGATCGAGGCTATAATCAAGCTAAGCTCGTGAGTCTCCATCTGGCTCGCGCGCTCGATGTCCCATGCGCGCCAGACGCGGCAAGACGGGTCCGCGACACGCCGAGCCAGGTGAACCTCAACGCGCATGAACGGCACCTCAACATGGAAGGAGCGTTTGAATCAGATGCTGAAGCCGTCCGTGGCAGGGCAGTTCTGGTCGTTGACGACGTGCTGACGACCGGTGCAACGCTCGGTGCCTGCGCGGATGCGCTTCGCCTTGCCGGTGCGACCGAGGTGTTTGGGGCCACTGTCGCCGGTGCTGTGTTATCCCCCTAAGCCGCTGCAGGCACGACTCGCTCGCCTGTGTGAGAGGTTTTTTGCAGCCGTTGGAAGGAGTAGGCCATGGAACTCAAGATCCACGCTCGTAACCTCGATGTCACGCCTCAACTGCAGGAACACGTAGAGAAGAAAGTCAGCAAGCTCGACCGCTACATGCCTAACATCCAGGACGTGCGAGTGGACCTGGCGATTGAGCGGCGGCGGCAGGGCAACGAGCAGGCGATTGCACAGCTCACCCTTCGCAACGAGCGTGGTGTGATCCTGCGCTCGGAAGACAAGAAGCAGCCGGATGTCTATGCGGCGCTCGATGTTGCGCTAGACAAGATGTACCGGCAGATTCACCGCTACAAGGGGAAGCGGAAGCGTCGTGGCAGCCGTTTCGCGCCGCAGGAAGCCGAGCTGGCGGTGATGGAGCCGTTGCCCGGCGAGGCGGCGGACGAGGAAGAAGACGAAGAAGAGAAGATGGCGATTGTCCGGCGCAAGCAGGTGAACCTGGTGCCGATGACCGAAGAGGAGGCCATCGACCAGATGGAGCTGCTCGGACACAGCTTCTTCATTTTCTACAACGCGGAAACGGCGCGCATCGGAGTGCTGTACCGGCGTGAGGACGGGAATTACGGCGTGTTGGAGCCGGTAATCTAGGCGATTTGCTGGTACCACCGGCCGGGGCCGAGGGCAGGCAGCCTTCGGCCCCTTTGTGTGAGGCGTAGAGGCGATAACCTTGAGCGATGTGAATCCGGGTGCGGCGATTCTGATCGGTGGGGAGCGTGCGTCTCCGCAGGAGCGGCTGCTAGACCGGGCGCTGCGTGCGGCGGCGCTCGATCTGGTAAATAGGCTGCGCGCGTCCGGGATAGAGAACGTGTTGCTCGCCGGGCCGGATCTGGCGTGGGCGCCGCCAGACCTCGCCGCGTGCGTGGAGCCGGACGACGGACCGTTTCATTTTGGCGCGCGGCTGGCGCAGGTGGTCCGCACGCACGCGTATTCGCCGCTGCTTTATTTCGGGGCGGGGAGCGTGCCGCTGTTGCCTGTAGACACGATCATCGGGGCGCTCGCGATGCTGGTCGAGGCGGAACGCGCCGGGCGGCGGCTGGTCGTCACGAACAACCTGCACTCGTGCGACTGGCTTGGCGTGACGCGCGCGGCAGACGTCACGGACCTGATCGCACGCTCCCCGCGCGACAATGGGCTGGCGTGGGCGCTTCGGGAAGATGCGGGCTACACGGTCGAAATCGCGCTCCCGCCGGATTCCTCCGCGCACCTCGATCTCGACACGCCCGGCGATCTGGCGATCCTTCGCGAGCATCCCGCGTGCCCGCCCGCGCTCCGCGCCGCGCTCGACGATCCGTTGCTGGAGCGGATACCCGTGCGCCGCATCCTCGACCTGCTGACTACCGACGGCTCGCGGATTGCGCTGATTGGGCGGGTGGCTCCGGTGGGATGGCATGCGCTCAGCCGGGCGACGAGGTGCTGGATTCGAGCGTTCTCAGAGGAGCGCGGCATGACAGCCAGCGAGCGGGCTGCACGCGGAGAAGTGCGCTCGCTGATCGGCGTCTTGCTGCGCGAGGTGGGGCCGGTGCGGTTTTTCGAGGAACTCGCTACGATGGCCGACGCGGCGATCTTCGACACGCGCGTGTTGATGGCGGCGCGCGGACCGCTCCCGCCAGCAGTCGATCGGTTCGCGTCGGATTTGCTGCGCCCGGATTGGATCGCCGATCCCTGGCTGCATGAATTCACCGAAGCCGCGCAGAATGCGCCGATCCCGCTGTTGCTCGGCGGGCATGGCGTGGTGGCGGGCGGGCTGTTTGCGCTGGCGGAGATGGCTCGCGCCCGGCGAGAGGCGCGCTAGTCGTACCAGTACAGCCGTTGCAGGTGGCGATACTTCTGAAACTCGTACCAGGCCATCAGCAGGCTCAGACGCAGGCCGTGCAGCCCGTCGCGGTAGCCTTTGAGCGTGATGAAGCGCCAGATGAAGTGCCGCACCGGCATGGTGACGAACTTGTGCGGGCGCGGCTTGATGCCCTGGTCTTTTAGAATCTGCGCGTCGTACTGCACATAGCGGCGTTGCTTTTCGCGGAACTGGCGCAGGCTGGTGTAGTTGTAATGGATGAACGGTTCGGCGAGATACCCCGGCTCTCCGTCGAGCAGCACCAGCTCGTGAACCTCGCGCTGCGGGTCATAGCGCGCATGGCCCCGGTGGAGCAGGCGCATCTGGTAATCGGGATACCAGCCGGTGTGGCGCGTCAGACGGCCGAAAATGTAGTTGTGGCGCGGAATCCAGTAGCCGTGGTGCGCAGGCGCGGCGAGGATGGAGCGGATTTCAGCGGCCTGCGCCGGGCTGGAGCGCTCGTCCGCGTCGATAAACAGGATCCAGTCCGCATCCACCGCTTCGAGCGCGGCGTTGCGCTGCGAGGCGTACCCCTTCCAGGCGTGGAACATCACCTCGGCGCCTGATTCTTCGGCCAAAGCGACGGTCCGGTCCTCGCTGCCGGAGTCGAACACGACCACGCGATCTGTCCAGCGCACGCTCTCGATGCAAGCACGGATATGCGCTTCTTCGTTGCGGGTCAGGATGACGGCGGCTAGCGGTGTGGTCATGCGGCTACAGCCCCTGAATCGTCCGGTAGACTTCGATCATTGCGTCCCGCTGGGCGGCGGTCAGTTCGCCGCGCTGGAAATCGCGGTGCGCCTGGCCGATCTTGCGCGACATCCCGGCGCGAATGATCCAGCGAGCAGCGCGGCGCACGAACGGCGAGGCGTGCTTGTCGTACAGCCGGACGCGGCTGCGCCACAGGTTGAGCGTGCTTTGCGGGCGGATCTGCTTCGTGCTCTGCCCGGCAAGGTGCGTCACATGCGCGGCGGGCACGCAATAGATTTCGTATCCGGCGGCGCGGATGCGCATGCTCCAGTCGATTTCCTCACAGTACATGCGGAACTGCTCGTCGAAGATGCCGGTGTCGAGGATCGCCTCGCGGCGGATCATCATCGTCGCGCCAAGCGTGTGATCGACCGGAAACGGCTCCCCGGCGGCGTAGAGCTCGCGCGGATAGCGGCCATTGACTGCGGTGTCGTGCAGGCGAGCCGGGACGGGGAACAGGTCGAATACAAGCTGCGCCAGCCCTGGAAAGCGGAATGCGCTGTGCTGGAACGAGCCGTCGCCGTATGTCAGGCGCGCGCCGGTTACGCCCGCTTTCGGCAGGTTGAACAGCGCATCGTACAGCAGCCGCGTGGCGCGAGGATGCGTGCGCGTATCGGGGTTGAGCAGGTAAACGGCGCGTGGTAGCTCGGCGGACTCGTCTGCTCCGTCTCCAAAACCGAGCGCGCGCAGGGCGAGGTTGTTGCCCTCGGCAAACCCGACGTTTTGCGGGCTTTCGATCACGTGGGTTTGCGGCAGGATGCGACGCACGATGTCCGCCGTGCCGTCGGTCGACGCGTTGTCCACCAGCCAAACGTCAGCCCCAGGTCCATACGCCTCAAGGTCCGCGTACAGCGTGCGCAGCGCATCGAGCGTCAGGTCGCGCGTGTTCCACGAAACGATGATAACGGCGAGATCAGCAGGCATCAGGCGGCTTTCAGCTCAGGGACGGAACGCCATATCCCAGCGGGCGCTGTCCAGCCAGCGGACCAGCGCGCTCAGCCCGGCGCGATTGACCTCTACCACATCTGCGCCGTCGAACCAGCCGGCCAGCGCATCCGGCTGCGCGTCGAAGTAGGCGCGCACGGCGGCTTCAAGCTCCTGCCGGACCGGGCGTAGCTCGCTGGCGGGCAGCGCCGACTCCGGCGCGGCGACCCATAGTCCAAACGGGACGACATATTGCGGCACGCTTACCGGGCCGTCGGCGGAACGCGGCGCGGACGGATTACCCCCTTCAATCAAGAAGTGCAGCCGCTCACGGGGTGGGTTGTCGCTCACCGGCAGCGGAGCCAGCAGCGCATCCAACGTATCGTGCGGCAATACGAGCGCGGCGCATTCTCCGTCCAGCAGCGCATCGAATGCGGCGGAGTCATCGGGGAAGGTGACGCTTGGCGGCATCTCGACGAGCGGATCGACGCCCTCAGCGCGCAGCATCAGCGCAGAGATCGCCCAGGCATCGAGCTGGTCTTCCACGTAGCAGGCAACCTGTCCCGCGAGGTCTGCGGCAGACTCGATCTCGCGCGGCGTGATAATGTCGTAGGCCGTACCGATGGCGCGCTTTCCACCGGTTTCGCGCACCAGCGCCAGCAGCGGCTCGACCTCGCACGTCCGCGCGGCGGCGGCATAGGTGAAGGCGCTCACCCAGGCGGTGACTGGCGCGCCGCTGCACAACGCCTGCAGCGCGGCGGACTCGTCCATCGGCTCGACCTGCACCTCGATGTCGGACGCGATATTGAGCGTGGCGCTGAGCGGCTGGAGATGATCGGCGACGGACTGCGCGAGCGCGGCGCGGTCGCTCTCCGATGGGGAACCGGCGCCGGGAAGGGCAAGCGCGATCACCAAGGGCCGCTCTGTTCCCCCCAGCAGCGCGGGCGGCTGCGCAAGCTCAGGCAGGGCGGTCGAGCGCGGCGTAGGCGTCGGCGGGATCGGGGTGGGCGGGCGCGGTGTGGGCGTGACGGCGCCGCCACTTCCGCACGCCGTCAACAGTCCGAGCGCGATCACGACGAGGGTCATGCGTACGAGACGCGGAAGTCGCGGGTTAATGCCACACCTCCCCCTGACACCTGATGGCGAACCCCCTTCATGATAGTCGAGCAAGGCGCACGCGGCAAGCGCGCGGAAGTCCTACCTCGCCGCTACTCTATCGTGATGGTGCCATCGATGGGAAGAAGCTGGATCGGCCGCCGCCCGACCTGCGCCTGCGTCACCTCGACCGATTCGTGAATCAACCCGGCCCAGCAATCTTGCGGGTTGAGCGCAGGGATCAGCTCGGTCATGCGGATGGCGCCCCACACCTGCGCGCGTTGACCCGGTTCCAGGTAATAATACGTTTGCCCGGTGACCTCGTCCTCGACCTTCGTCAGCTCATCCTCAGTGCCAAGCGCCCAGCGCCACGGGAAGTCGCTGAGTACCGTCTCGCAGTTGATCCCGACACGCCACGCGCCGGACTCGCGATACTCGCCCATCGTCGCCATGATCTGATTAAAGTCGTAGACGGTGCCGGGGAACGGACCTGCCGTACGGATGGGCGTCGTGCCGTAGTTTTCGACGGTCAGGTAAAACACCAACAGGTCGCCCTGGAGCATGGTGAGCGTGGTCAGCTCAGGCGAGACGCCTTCCGGCATGGGGATGCGCTCACCCTGGGTGGTCGCGTCGGTATAATACGCCTCGTCGTAGGGCTGCGTGCTGAAGACGACCGTCGCGCCGGTGGTCTGCGCCACGATCTCGACCTTCGGCAGCCCGCCATCGACCAGCGTCAATTCAGCCTCGCGGACGATGCGCTGACCCTCGGCATCCTGCGCAACCGCGAAAACCCGGTAGGTGCCATCGGGCGGCGGTTCCAGGTCCTGATCGACCCCGCCATCGTAGTCATACTCATGGCTGCCCGCTTCGCCCGGCGCGCGGCCGCCTTCGCGTTCTGGCAGGTAAATCCGCAGACCGTTTTCGTCTTCGAGGTAGACGTTAAGCGTCGCGTCTTTCTCCAGGTACACGTTGACGTTTACCCGGTCCCCGATGCCGTCCTGATTCGGGCTGAAGACGTCGGGGCTGATTTCGAACGAGCGGATGATCGGCAGGGCGGTGTCTGCAGCGACCACTTCCAGCGAGCCGGTTACCTCGGCGGACTCGTTCTCGTTGGTCGCGCTGATTGTCCACGTGTATTGGCCGTTCGGGATCAGGCGCGTTTCGATGGTACCGGGGATGTCCTCGCCGGGTAGGGTGTAGCCGCCGACGATGCCGCTAAACGCGACACGGTAATCGCCCTTCACGCGCCGCTCATTCTCTCGAAAGACGAACCGCGCGCCGTCCTCGCGTTCCAGAGTGATGCTGACCTGCGCAGGCCGCGCCAGCGTATAGGTGATGTAGGTGATGTCGTCCTGCCCGTCGGCGTTCGGCGAGATGGTTTCGCTCTCGAAGGTGGCGTTGCTCAGCAGCGGAACGGGCGGGCGGAGCAGCAGATAACCCGCGCCGCCGATCAGGATCGCAGCGACGATCGCGGCGGCGATAGTAAGCACTCGGGGTAAACGCATGGTTTCTTCTCCTCGCGACGGCGGAATTATGCCATGCCGGGGCGCTTTGGTCCAGTGACGGGCAGCGGATGTCAGCCGATCGGTGGGCGGCCGGTGGGCGGTGGGAAAACGTGCCCTGCGCGGGTAAGTTAGCCCTTGTATCCACGCGGGATTCGGAGTAGTATGTGGGATATGTGGGATAATTCGAGCCCATTCGCGATTTTTCGCTCTTCCTGACCTCACGTATCCGATCGGCGCTCCGATCAAGGACACAACCATTGGCTTCCGAACCTCTGCACACCTACAGCGACGCAATCGACTATCTGTACAGCTTTATCAACTGGGAAGTCGAGCGGCACATGCGCTATACGCCCGAGGTGATGACCCTGGAGCGGCCGCGCAAGCTATTGCAAGCGCTTGGCAACCCGCAGGACCAGTATTCGATCATTCACATTACCGGTACGAAAGGGAAGGGGTCGGTTGGCGCGATGTGCGCGGCGGCGCTGCAGGCTTCGGGGTTGCGGACCGCGCTGTATTCGTCGCCGCACCTGCAGGATTTCTGTGAGCGATTCCGCGTAGACAATAAACTGATCGCGGAAGATGAGTTTGTGGCGTTGATCAACCAGTTGCGTCCAGCGTTGGAGACAATGCCCGACGACATCACGTGGTTCGAGGTGACGACCGCGCTCGCGTTTCTGTACTTCGCCGAGCGCAAGGTCGACGTGGCGGTGATCGAGGTTGGCCTGGGCGGGCGGCTGGATGCGACGAACGTCGTGACACCCGTTGTCTCGGTGATCACCAGCCTGAGCTATGACCACACGCATCTGCTGGGCGACTCGCTGGCGTCGATTGCGCGCGAGAAGGCGGGAATCATCAAGCCGGGCGTGCCGGTTGTCAGCGCGCCCCAGGCCGATGAGGCGCTCGACGTGCTGGCTGAGGTTGCGGCGGAGCGGAATGCGCCCCTGACGCTGGTCGGGCGCGACTGGCGTTTTGAGGTCGGGGAGACGACCCGCGCGGGGCAGGGGTTCAGCGCGGGGCCATCCGGCGAGCCACTGCGGGCGTACTGGACCGGGCTCGCGGGCGGACACCAGGCTGTCAACGCGACGGTGGCGCTGGCCGCGCTTGATCGCGCCGCGCACGCCGGGGTCGGCGTGACGGAGCAGGGCATCCGCGACGGGCTGCGCCTGGTCGATTGGCCTGGCCGCCTGGAGCAGATCGCGCTGCGCCCGTCGGTGGTGCTCGACGCGGCGCACAACGGCGCGTCGGCGCGCTGGCTGAGCGCCACGCTCGACCAGCTTTTCCCACAACGGCCGCGCGTGCTGGTGTTCGGCGCCTCGGCGGATAAGGACATTCGGGGGATGTTCGAAGCGTTGCTGCCCGGCGTCGATCATCTGATCGCGGCGCAGGCGATTCACCCTCGCGCGCTGGCAACCGCCGAAATTGAGGCGGTCGCGCGCGAAGTGGGGTTCAGCGGCGGTGTTGACCAGATCCCAAGCGTGCCGGAAGCGGTGGCTGAAGCGCAGCGCATCGCCGGGCGGGATGGGCTAGTGGTGGTCACCGGCTCGTTGTTTATCGTTGGCGAGGTGCGGACGATTTTTGAATTGCCGCCGGGGCACGCTTCCCGGATTGTAGACACTGAGCGTGAGACGCGTCCGGCGGCGGGTGACTGAACGGGTGGAATGGAAGCACAGAGCGAGCATACTCTGATGATTGGACCCGGCATCAGCGAGTTGTACGGCATTCAGGACGCGATGCCCGACGAGAACGGGCTGGTCGACCTGGTCGTGGTGGGGCTGGCGCAGACCATTGTCTTCCCGCGAACCGTCACGCCGCTGTATGTGCGGGGTGAAGCCGATATGCGCGCGATCCAGGCGGCGCAGGAGCGCCAGCAAACGGTGATCGGCGTGTTGCTGCGGGATGCCGAGGACGGTGAGCTATCGCTGGAAAACGCATATCCCATCGCGACTGAGATGGCGCTGGGCCGGATGATGCACCTGCCCGAAGGCGACACGACGGTTCTGGCGCAGGGCCGCCGCCGGGTAGAGTTGGTGGAGCTGGCGGAAACTGACGGCCTGCTGCGCGCCCGTGCCCGGCCGCTGAGCGAGACGGTCGAGCCGCTACGCGACATCACGGCGCTGCGGCGGGCGGTGCTGAACCTGTTCCAACGGTGCGTCGAGCTGAGCCCGGACCTTCCCGAAGAAGCGTACATCTATGCACTGAACATCGAGGAGCCGGGCTGGCTGGCGGACCTGATCGCCTCGTCGCTGAACCTGGACGCAGATGAGCGGCGCGAGGCGCTGCAGATGGCCGACGCGGTCGAGCGGCTGCGCTGGATCAGCACCGTTCTCGGGCGCGAGGTCGAGATGCTGGAGCTTGAGGACAAGATCCAGATGCAGGTCCGGCAGGAGATCGACCAGTCGCAGCGCGAGTATTACCTGCGGGAGCAGCTTCGCGCCATCCAGCACGAGCTGGGCGAGACGGACATCTTTCAGCAGGACCTGCAAGACGTTCGCAAGCGGGCCGCGCAGGCCAAGCTGTCGCCTGAGGCGCGCGAGAAGACCGAGCGTGAATTGGCGCGGCTTGCCATGCTGCCGCCGATGGCGCCGGAAGTTGGCGTGGTGCGGACGTACCTTGACTGGCTGCTCGATCTGCCGTGGCAGCCGAAGCCGGAAGATAACCTCGACCTGAAGCGCGCGGCGGAAATCCTGGACGAAGAGCATTTCGGACTGCGCAAGGCGAAGGACCGTATTCTCGAGCACATGGCGGTTCGCCAGCTTGCTCCGGACAAGATGCGCAGCCCGATCCTGTGCTTCGTGGGACCACCCGGCACTGGCAAGACGTCGATGGGTAAGAGCATCGCGCGGGCGCTGGGGCGCGAGTTTGTGCGCGTCAGCCTGGGCGGCGTGCGCGACGAGGCTGAGATTCGCGGCCACCGGCGCACGTATATCGGCGCGCTGCCGGGGCGGATCATCCAGACCATGCGTCGCGCGGGGACGACCAACCCGGTCTTTATGCTCGACGAGATCGACAAGCTCGGCATGGACTTCCGGGGCGATCCGGCGGCGGCGCTGCTGGAAGTGCTCGACCCGGAGCAGAACGCGTCGTTCTCCGACCACTACCTTGACGTCAGCTACGACCTGTCGCAGGTGCTGTTCATCACCACGGCGAACGACATCGACCCGATCCCCCCGGCGCTGCTGGACCGGATGGAAGTGATCGAATTCCCCGGCTACACCGAGGATGAGAAGATCAGCATCGCGCGGCGGTTTCTGATCCCGCGCCAGTTGGAGCAGCACGGGCTGGAAGGACAGCGCATCCGCTTCGACACCAGTGCGCTGCAAGAAATCATCCGCTCGTACACGTATGAGGCGGGCGTGCGCAACCTGGAGCGCGAGATCGCGAAGGTCTGCCGCAAGCTGGCGCGCCGCCTGGCAGAGAACAAGCCGTTCCCACGCCGCATCACTGCCGAGAGCCTCGACAAGTACCTCGGGCCGCCGCAGATCATCTCACCGCTGGCCGAGGAGCGCGACGAGGTCGGCGTGGCGACGGGGCTGGCGTGGACCGAGGCGGGCGGCGATCTGATGGCGATCGAGGTCACGTTGCTGCCGGGCAAGGGGATGCTGATGCTCACCGGGCAGTTGGGCGACGTGATGCAGGAATCGGCGCAGACGGCGTTGAGCTATGTGCGATCGCGGGCGGCGCAGTTTGGGATCGACTCGGAAGACTTCGAGCGGCTGGATATTCACGTTCACCTGCCGGAAGGCGCGATCCCGAAGGATGGGCCGTCAGCCGGGATCACGCTGGCAACTGCGATGTTCTCCGCGCTGTTGCAGAAGCGGGTGCGGCGCGACGTCGCCATGACCGGCGAGATCACCTTGCGCGGGAACGTGCTGCCGGTTGGCGGGCTGCGTGAAAAGATCCTCACGGCGCACCGGCTCGGCGTGAAAAAGGTCCTGTTGCCCAAGCGCAACGAAAAAGACCTGGTCGAGCTTCCGCCACGTCGCAAGCTGCGCGGGCTGGAGCTGGTGCTGGTTTCGCACATGGACGAAGTGCTCGAGCATGCGTTGCTCGATCCGTTGGAGGATGGGCGCGCTTCTCCGGCGTCGTAGGCGAGCATGGACGGGGGGTCAGGGATGGCGACGAATCGCAGCAACGTAGTGAAGACAGCACAGTTCCAGGCAGTCGATCGCGAGCAGCGGCTGGACGAGGAAACGATCCTGCGCCTGCTGGCTTCTGGCCGGACGGCGACCGCCGACTGGCTGCCCGGCCGTGCCTCGATCGTGGACATCGCGGAAACGCTTGCTGGGATGGCGAACGCGCGGGGCGGAATCCTGGTGCTGGGCGTCACGCCGCGCGCGGACCGGCCGGTCGGCGTAGACGACGCGGAAATGGCGGTCAATCGCGTGCTGGAAGCGGCGCTGTCGATCACCCCGCCGTTGATTATCCCGCTGCCGCAGGTGGTGTACGTCAAGGGCGCGCCGATGGTGGCGGTGGTCGTGCCGCGCGGGATGCCGCACATCTACGCGCTGGACGGCCGCTACCTGACGCGCGACGGCGCTCGCAACGTGCCATTGCTCCCCCAGCGACTGCGCCGCTTGCTGCTAGAGCGCGGTGATGTCTCGTTTGAGTCCGAACCGGCGCGGCTGGCGCGGCGCGAGGACCTTGACTGGGAGCAGGTCGAGCAGTACGTCGCCGGGCTGAGCGGGATGGGGGGCGTGTCGGCGGAGCAGGTGCTGATCAAGCGCGGCTGCCTCGTGTATCGCGACGGAGAGTTGCGTCCCACCAACGCCGGAATCCTGCTGTTCGGCAAGGATCCGCAGCAGTTCCTGCGAGGGTCCGACATTACCGCCGCACGCTTCGCCGGGACCGAGATGGGCGACGTGTTCACCCGACAGGACCTGACCGGCACGCTGCCGCAGCAGATCCGCCGCGCCGAAACGTTCCTGGTAGACAACCTGCGGCGCGGGGTGCAGATCGGCGAGCACATGGCGCGCAGCGAGCATTTTGAATACCCGCTCAAAGCTGTGCGCGAGCTGGTGGTCAACGCTGTGGCACACCGCGACTACAGCATCCAGGGCGACGGCATCCGCCTGTATTTGTTCAGCGACCGGCTGGAAATCACTAGTCCGGGGAACCTGCCCGGCCCCGTGACGGTCGATAACATCGTGGAAGAGCGCTTTTCGCGCAATTCCGCGATCGTGCAGGTGCTGTCTGACATGGGCTTCATCGAGCGGCTAGGCTACGGGGTGGATCGCGTGCTGAGCCTGATGCGCGAGGCGGAACTGCCCGAGCCGCGCTTTGTCGAAACGGCGGGCGGATTCCGCGTGACGCTGTACAACAAGCCGGTCGGGGCGGCAGAACCGGGTGAGCCGGAGTTGTTCGGCGGCGTCTTCCGGGGTGAGCCGGTCAATCGGCGGCAGGAGTATGCGCTCGATTTCCTGATCAATCGCAAAAATGCGCGCATTACCAACAAAGATTTGCAGGAGCTTTGCCCTGACGTGCACCCCGAGACGATCCGCCGGGATTTTGCCGATCTCGTCAGTCGGGGTATTCTGCTGAAGATGGGCGAGAAGCGCGGTTCGTATTACGTGCTCAAGCGCAAGTAACACGCTCGGTTGCGCTCGTCGTTCCCCTGGCCTTGATATCCGCAGCTTACAAGCCCACTGATCTGTGGTATCTTTGTGCCTTCGTGTCCGCCACGCGTAAGGAAGACTGCGAAACGCGTTATGTCTGAACGATTCCGCCTCAGGTGGGTGAGCTTGCTGGCTGCGCTGGCATTAGTGCTTGGCGCGTGCACGCTGAGCGTCGATGAGAGCGCCTCGCTGCCGACCGCGACGCCCAGCCCATCGGCAACGCTGACGCCTTCGGCCAGCCCGACCGTCACCGCCAGCCCGTCGCCGACGCTGACGCCAAGCATCACTCCTACGCCGACGATCACGCCGACGCCGACCATCACGCCGACTCCAACCGAGCCGCCGCCGCCCACGCCGACCTCCTTCCCGCCGAGCGTCTATCGCAATGACCAGTGGTCCTCGGTCGAAATCCCGCCCGACCTGCGCGACGGGTTGGAAACGTCGTGGTACTCATTCCTGAGCGTCAATGAGCGCACCGACACAACCAACCTGCAAACGCCCGTTGCGCCGTCCGACACCGAAACGCTATACCTGATCGATCCCGCGACCGGCCAGCAACACGAATTGCTAAGCCTGCCCGCCTCGACCGACACGCGCATCTACTGGGCGCCGGACGGGCAGAAGGTGCTGTTTTTCATCGAGGAAGGCATCACCGCAGATGGCACGCGGACCGGCGGGCTGTACCTGCTCAATCTGCGGCTGGCGATCCGGCTGCGCGTTTTCGAGATGGCAGGGCTGACGCCGCCAGTGTTGGTAAACGCGGCTAGTATGGGAATCGACGGGCCGGAAGCGCTGTTGCCCCTCGCCGTGACCGGAGCGGGGGATCACGTGCCAGTCTGGTCCCCGGATAGCTCGCAGTTCGCGATCACCCTGCAGGACCAGTACGACACCGATATCTATCTGGTCTCCAGCGACGGCTCGTCGTTCCAGAACATCACCAACGACGGCGCGATGGATATGTGGCCTGCGTGGTCTCCGGACGGGCGGCGGCTGGCGTTTGTTTCCGGCCGGGCGGAGTGCCCGTCGTGGGTGCCTGGCGAAGAGGGCTCGTGCGCGGGCATCGGCAACGCGCCGCGCTCCGGCGGGAACCTGTTTGTGCTGGAGCTTCAGACCGGGCAGATCCGGCAGGTGGGCCAGAGCGTGCTGACGATGCCCCCGACTTGGGTCAGCAATCTGCAGATCGCGTTCCACACGCAGGGCAACGGGGCAAACACATCGCGCCTGTGGGTGGCGAACGTCCAGTCTGGCACGATCCGGCAGATTTCGTCGGATGAGGATGGGCTGGTGCTGTCGCCTGCGTGGGCGCCGGGTGCGGCGCGGGTGCTCTACCAGCGCGCCAGCGAGCCGCGCGGCCTGATCATGCGGGATGGCAACGGTGGTCTGATCGCCGAATCGGACCGGTGGACTTTCGCGCGCTATGGCTTTGCGGCCGGCTGGTCGCCCTCGGGCGATCTGGTCGCGTTCGCCGGGCAGAACGGGCTGTGCCCGTATGGGCTGATCGTCGCGCGCAGCGATCTGACCGTGGTGACCGGGCCGCTGCAAAACGCGCGCGCCTGCTCGCCAAGCTATTCGCCAGATGGCCGCTGGCTGGCGTATGCGGGAATCCAACAGCGTGTGGGATATGATGATGGGCGCCTCGATCTGTACGTGGCGCAGCCGAATGGGTTCGGTGCGACGAACCTGACCGGCAGCCTGCGCGGTGAAATCCGCGTTTTGGGGTGGGTGGGGCCGTCCCAGCAAGACGAAGAGTAACACTCGCGACTTGTAGACGACCGAAAAAGGAGACAGCGCATGGCCGCGCGTACCGCGATCGTAACTGACAGCACCTGCAATCTGCCTCCCGAGCTGGCCGCCGAGCGGCGCATCTACGTGGCGCCGCTGTACGTTCTGTGGGGCGAGCAAAGCCTGCGGGACGGCATCGACATCCAGGAGATCGAATTCTACCAGCGGCTGCGGTCGACCACGGATATCCCAAAGACGTCGCAGGTGACGCCGCAGGATTTTGCAACCCTCTTCGAGCAAGCGCGTGCCGAAGAGGAAGCAGACGCGATTGTGTGCGTCGTGCTTTCGAGCGAACTGAGCGGGACGTACGCATCCGCGACTCTGGCGCGCGGGATGGTGGACTTCCCGGTGCATGTGGTCGACTCACGGCAGGTGTCGTGGGCGCTCGGTCACGCTGCGCTGGCCGGAGCCGATGCCCGCGACCAGGGTGCCTCGCCCGAGGAGATCGCAGCGGCGGTGCGGGATGCATCCGCGCGGCAGCATCTTGTGTTCACGATCGACAGCCTGGAGCACCTGCGGCGTGGGGGGCGGATCGGCAGCGGAAAGTTGCTGTTTGGTTCGGCGCTGCACATCAAGCCGGTGCTGACGCTGCGCGACGGCGTGATCGAACCGCTGGAAAACGTCCGCACGCGCAAACGCGCGCTGGAACGCCTGAGCACAGCGGCCGAAAAGCTGCTGGACGGCAAGAAGGTGGGGCGACTTTCTGTGCTGCATGCGGACGCCGAAGCGGAAGCGCTCACCGTGCTGGAAGCAGCGCGCGCCAAGTTCTCGCCCACACAATCCCACATCGCCTATGCGACGACGGTGCTGGGCGTCCACGCCGGGCCGGGTGCGGTCGGGCTGGTGGTCGAGTGGCAGAGCTGACGCACGCTTTTCGCACAAAACCCACACAAAATCCCACATATGGTGGGTTATGCGGGTTAGTGCGGGTAAATGTGGGATTTCCCGCGCGCGTGCGCTGGTTACCCTTCATCTAAGCCGGACGCAAGCGTGGAAAGTTATCCCACATATCCCACATCCACATGAGTCTGTGTGGGAAATGCGGGATATGTGGGATATTTTTACGCCGACTGCGCCTGTGTGATTTCGAGCTTTTCCAACACGTCCAGCAGCGCCGCCTTCCACTGTTCTTCGGGTAAGCCATCTGCGGGGAGCCAGATTCCCACACGGCTGACGCGGGTGTTGTGTCCTAACGCCTGCTGAAGCGCCGTGCGGTCTACTGTGGCGAGGTAGGGCAGGCGGATCGTGATCTGCCCGTTTTCAGTGGCGATGGCGGTCGCGTTGGCGCGCTGGGCGAGCAGCTTGACGCGAATCTGGTAGAGCAAGCCCTCGACCGCGCGGGGCAGCGGGCCGAAGCGATCCGCCAGCTCGGCGCGCATGGCGTCAATCGCCTCGAACGAATCGATCTCCGCCAGCCGCCGGTAAAGCTGGATGCGCAGCGACGTCTCGGAGATGTACTGCACCGGGAAGTAGGCGGGCAGGGGCAGGTCAATGGTGACGGTTTGCGCGGCGATCGGCAGGTGCGGCGCCTCGCCTTCGCCCTTAAGGTGGCGCACAGCCTGGGCGAGAAGCTCGGTGTAGAGATGGAATCCCACTGCCGCGATGTGCCCGCTCTGTCGCGTGCCGAGCATGTCGCCCGCGCCGCGAATCTCGAGATCCCGCATCGCGATCGAGAAACCAGAACCCAGCTCGGTTTGCTCGCCGATAGTTTCCAGGCGCGCGCGAGCTTCGGGCGTAAGGCGGCTGGTGCGCGGGTGGAAGAAGTAAGCGTACGCCTGGTTAGCGCCGCGCCCCACACGCCCGCGAAGCTGGTAGAGCTGCGCCAGCCCGAACCAGTCTGCCCGGTCGACGATCAGCGTGTTCGCGTTGGGGATATCCAGCCCGCTTTCGATGATCGAGGTCGAGATCAGGACGTCGTAATCCCCGCGCGCGAAGGCGGTCATGATTTCTTCAAGGCGGTGCTCGTCCATCTGCCCGTGCCCGAAGGCGATCGACGCTTCCGGCACCAGGCGGCGCAACCGTTCCGCAATCACCCCGATCGACTGCACGCGATTGTGCACAAAGTAGACCTGCCCGCCGCGATCTAGCTCTCGCAGAATCGCCTGGCGCACCAGCTTGTCGTCGTAGACGCCGACGTGCGTCACTACCGGCAGGCGTTCTTCGGGCGGCGTCTGGATCATGCTGATGTCGCGCACGCCGGTCAGGCTCATGTAGAGCGTGCGCGGGATCGGCGTGGCGGTCAGCGTCAGCACGTCCACTTCGGTGCGGAACCGCTTAAGTTGCTCCTTGTGCGTGACGCCGAAGCGCTGTTCCTCGTCGATGATCAGCAGGCCGAGATCGTGAAAGGATACGTCCGCCTGAAGCAGCCGGTGCGTCCCGATGACGATGTCAACCGTGCCTTGCGACAGCCCGTAGAGGATTTCGCGCTGCTCTGCGGGCGAGCGGAAGCGCGAGAGCATCTCGACCTTGATCGGGAACGATACCAGGCGGCGCGTGAACGTGTTGAAATGTTGTTGGGCGAGCACGGTCGTCGGGACGAGAATCGCAACCTGCTTGCCGTCCATCACCGCCTTGAATGCCGCTCGCAGCGCGACCTCGGTTTTCCCATATCCCACATCACCGCAGATCAGGCGATCCATCGGATGCGGTGATTCCATATCCTGCTTGACGGCGCGCAGGGCGAGAAGCTGGTCTTCCGTCTCGACGTAGGGGAACGACGCTTCCAGCTCGGCCTGCCAGGGCGTGTCCGGGCTGAAGGCGTGACCGGCGACGCTTGACCGCGCGGCGTAGAGTTCCAGCAGCTCGCGCGCCACTTCCTCGACCGCGCGGCGGGTGTTTTCCTTGGTGCGGGCCCAATCTTGCGTGCCGAGCCGGTTCAGCGGCGGGTCGCGATCATCCGCGCCGACGTAGCGCGAGAGCCGGTCGGCCTGGTGGATCGGGACGTAGAGCAGGTCGCCACCCGCGTACTCAATGATCAGGTACTCGCGCTCGCTCTCGTCGATCAGCCGCTTTTGCAGGCCCGCGAAGCGCCCGATGCCGTACTCGACGTGCACGACGTAATCGCCCACCTGCATATCGGCGAAGGTGGCTTCGGGCGGGACGGCTCGGCGTTGGACGTGGCGGCGTGGCTCCGGCCGCTGCCAGCCGAATAGTTCCGCATCGGTCAGCAGGTGATCGCGCCGGTTCTCGTCGGAGAGCGTCCACCCCTCGGCGAGCGTACCCTCGACAAACGTCAGGTCGCCGAGCGCGTCGGCTGTGGAGATGCGCGACACGGGCGGGATGTAGTCGTCCTGCTCGCCCCACAACTGCGCGAGCCGTTGTGCCTGCTGGCTGACAACGATCACCCGCTCGCCCTGGCCGGTGATCCGGTGCAGTTCGTCCAGCACGTAGCGAAGCTGGCCGCCATAACGCTGGCCGGGCGCGAATAGCTCCCCAAGCATGACGCCGGGAGCGCTTTGAAGCTCCGGATCGGTGCCGAGACGCAGGGTGGGGCGCGTGGAAAGCTCGTCTTGCAGCTCGTCCCAGGTTAGGTACGGCAGCGGGTAGTCAGTCGGAAGCTGCCCGGCAGCGGTCTTTTCGCGGCGCAGGCTGACGGCCTGTTCCTCAAGGTCCGCCATGCTGTCGTGCAGCGAGCCCCAGTCGTCTACCACGACAAGCGCATTTTCCGGCAAATAGTCGAGCAGCGTGGCGGGCTGGCTGTGGAAGTAGGGCAGGTAGTATTCGAGGTGCGGGAAGGGCACCCCGTTGGATAGCGGCTCAAAATCCGGCAGGCTGGACGTAACGTCTTCGGCCGGGTCCGGCTGGCGCGAGAACCACCCGGCTAGCTTTTCGGCGGTCGCTGGTCCGAAGCGCGGCAGCGCCTCGCGGGCGGGCGTGATCGCGATCTGGTCGAGGTTATTCAGCGATCGCTGCGTGGCCGGGTCGAAGCTGCGCAGGCTGTCGATTTCGTCGCCGAAAAATTCCACGCGCACCGGGAAGCGCGCCGACACCGGGAAGATGTCGAGAATACCGCCGCGCCGGCTGAACGTCCCCGGCTCCACGACGATCGACGCGGGCTCGTAACCGTTCTGCAGCCAGGTGTGGAGCAGGCTGTCTGGCGAGACCTGCGCGCCCACACGGAGCAGGCGCGAGGCAGCGCGGAACTCTCGCGCGGGGAGCGTCTTCTGCATCAGCGCCAGTGCGGACGTGACGATGATCGGCGGCGGCTGTGGCTCCCCACGCTTGAGGCCGATGGGCGGGGCGAGCGTTGCCAGCGTGGTCAGGCGGCTGTGGATGGCGGTGGGCGTCCACGGCGAGCGCTCGTAGAAGATCGCTGTCGGCTCGGCAAAACGCTCGACGGCGCGGTCCGGCAGCCAGACGGGAAGCTGCTCTGCGATGTTGTAGGCGCGATCGACGCGTCCGGCGATGATCAGCAGCGGCCGGTTGAGGTCTTGCACGAGCGCAGCCAGGACGAACGGGCGCGCCGCGCGCAGAATGTGCTGGTCTGGCAGAGGCTCACCCTGTTCCAGCGCGCCAAGCAGATCGCGATAGGCGCTCGTTCGGCGGAGAAGGTCGAGAAGCCCGTCAAGTTGCATGGGAGTCGCGATCCCTCTTGGTTGGCGAAGCGGGCGCGGCTTGCGAAGAGGTGCCATTATTGAAGGCGTTCATCGTGGCGTCGATGCCCTCGCGCAGCCACATTTCCATGGCCGCGACGGCGCGCTCTACCGCTTCGGCGATGACCGGTTCCTCGTCCGCTGAGAAGCGTTGGAGCACATAGTCGGCGGGATCCATGCGCCCCGGCGGGCGGCCGATCCCGAAGCGGATGCGCGGGAAGTCCTGTGTTCCGAGCCGCTGGATGATGTCCGTCATGCCCCTGTGCCCACCCGAGCCGCCCTTCGAGCGGATACGCAGCGTTGCGGGCGGGAGGTCGAGGTCGTCGAACACGACAAGAATGCGCTCCGGCGGGATTCTGTAGAAGGCGGCCAGCCCCTGCACGGCGCTGCCGCTGAGGTTCATGAATGTCTGCGGCTTGGCGATCAGCACGCGCCGCCCGGCGACCGTCCCTTCAGCGATAATGGCCTTAGAGCGCTTCTTGCTCTCGTAGCTTAGGCCGTGGGCGCGTGCGAATGCATCGGCGCAGCGAAAGCCAATGTTATGGCGGGTGTGCTCGTATTCGCGGCCGGGGTTGCCGAGGCCGACCAGCATGTAACGCTCGCCCGGCGCGGGCGCAGCGGATCGTTTGAACCAGGGCATAACGGGTTTGTCCTGTGTCTAGTAGTCGTCTCCGGCGAGCGGGCGAGGCGGGCCGCCCCGTGAAACGCGGCGCACTCCGGCGTAGAGCGCCAGCACCACGAAAATCACGAGCGCGACGATGCCGCCGGTGCAAAACGCCTGCTGTACCTGCGAGAAGTTAATCGACGCGGATCCTGTCCCTGTCTCACGCTGGAGCAGGCTTGAGTCCGGCGCGCCGCCCGAAGACTCTACGGGCGTTGGTTCTTCGAGCGCCAACTGCGGGATGACGGTCGGCGGCTGGATGACGGGCGAGGTCGGCGTGGGGCCGGGCGTCGCGCCAGCGCCGGGCGCGATGCCTGCCGGGCCGGTCGTCGGAACGGGCGTCGGCTGGCTGTTTTGCACGCGCAGGTTCGAGACGATGGCCTCGCTGAACTCGCCGGTGTCGAGATAGACCCGCAGCCGGAGCTGATAGATCCCATCGGGCACGGCGCTCGTGTTCCACGTGCCGAGGACGCCTTCCTGCACTTGCTGGGTGACCGGCTCTTGCACCAGGATCCAGTCGGCGCTCACGTCGCTCAGCAGGTCATACTCCAGCGTGTAACGGTCGAAAGCGGCTGGATGCTGCGCAGTGCCGGTGATGTTCACCGGGCCGAACAGGTGCGCGTCTTCGCCGGGCGACGAAATCTGCGCGACGGCAGGCGAATCCTGCGCGCGCGCTGCGCTGACCGCGCCCAACGCGATCCCTATGATCAAACTTAGCAGCAGACGTCCGCCAATCGCGCGCAGAAGTCGCATTTTCTCCCCTCCCGGTCGGGAAACGGAGCGTAACCGGTCTAGTCTAGCAAAGCGGGCTGGCGCCTGCAAAAACCCTGCACCGCGCGGCTGGTAGGGCGACGCGCCGATAGGTTGATTGACATTGGCTGAGGTCTGTGCCATAATCTCGGCAGCCTGGCGGCACAATTGTGGCCCCAGGCGCCCCTCCAATCTTGCCATCTCAAACAAGAAGGAGGTGGTGTCGATGCATGATAGTAGTAGTACCACACTCGGCGCTGTGACACCCCTCCTTCACGTGAGCTAAGCTCACCTGTTGTAGGTGTCACAGCGCCAAACCAGAAAGCCCCGGCTGCGGTCGGGGCTTTCGCCTTTTTGTACAAAATGCGCGCTTCCCCTTGCCACGCCGCAAGCCACGCTCTCCCCGACAGAGAAGGGAAAAGTCTCACGTACAAATGGGGTATTTCCACACACCCCGCGCATTGCTCCGAGTCCCGAAATGGGGGTACAATTCGGAAGGTTATGATCCGGCGGGGGGATTTGCCGGATGTAACCGCGATCGGTCATCGCGTCCTGGGATAACGCGAGTCGCTCGATGTCTTGGGCGTTGCCCACTAGGAGGGTTTTATCAAATGTTTCAGATGGACATCGAAGTCTTTGAGCAAGTGATGATATTTATCGTACTTGCTACCGCGGGATTGGCGCTCGGGTATGCCTTCTGGCTCCGAAACTTCATTATGGGGTCGGACAAGGGCACGCCTGAGATGCAGCGGATCTGGGGATACATCCGCGACGGCGCGAATGCTTATCTCCGCACGCAGCTTCGCACAGTCGCCATCCTGATTGTGATCCTGACGGTGGCGATGTTCTTAAGCGTGTATGTGGTAAGCCCAACGCCCGAGGCAAACGAGTTCTTCGACGGGGACGAGGGCCGTGCGCGGACCGTGATCGCGTTTGCGCGCGCGTTGGCGTTCGTGATGGGCTCTTCGTTCTCTGCGATGGTTGGCTTCTTCGGCATGAATATGGCCGTGCAGGGTAACGTGCGCGTGGCCGCGGCGGCAGAGCGTGGCGGCTATCAGGAAGCCCTGAAGATCGCGTACCGTTCCGGCACGATCACCGGCATGCTGACCGACGGCCTCGGCCTGTTCGGCGGCACGCTGATTTTCATCATTTTCGGCAAGGCGTCGCCTGACGTGCTGCTCGGCTTCGGCTTCGGCGGCACGCTGTTGGCGCTTTTCATGCGTGTTGGCGGCGGTATCTACACCAAGGCGGCAGATGTTGGCGCGGACCTGGTTGGTAAGGTCGAAGCCGGTATGGAAGAGGACGACCCGCGCAACGCGGCCGTCATCGCCGACCTGGTGGGCGACAACGTGGGTGACTGCGCCGGTATGGCGGCGGACATCTTCGAGTCGTACGAGGTGACGATCGTCTCTAGCCTGATCCTCGGCCTCGCGCTGACCGCGATCAACGGCGAGCTGTACTGGATCGTCCTGCCGCTGCTGGTGCGCGGAATTGGCGTCATCAGCTCGATTGTCGGGACGTACGCCGTGTCGCTGTGGCGCGTGGACGATGCCGAAGAGGCGATGTACAAGAGCTACGAGATCTCGTCCGGCATCACGATCATCTCGACGTTCCTGCTGGCGTGGCTCTACGCCGGTCAGCTTTCGCTGGCGACGCTGGTGGCGGTGGGCGTCGGTCTGGCCGTGACGTTCAACCCGCTGACTTCGTATGCCACAAGCGCTAAGAGCCCCCGCGTGCAAACGGTTGCGGCTTCGACTCGCTTTGGCCCGGCCTCGGTTATTCTTGAGGGTCTGTCTCTGGGGTACCTGTCGAGCGTGTGGGCGCTGTTCGTGATTGTCGCGAGCCTGCTTGCGGCGATCCTGGTCTACAGCGTGGACTTCCCTGATGCCTGGAAGCTGCCGGTGGCGCTCATCGGCGCGGCGCTGTCGGTGTTCGAGATCGTGCGCGGGCAGCGGAACGGCCACCTGGTCGAAGGCTTCTTCCACGCGCTGTGGATTATGGTCTTTGCGCTGTTCCTGGTGAGCATGCACGCCGTTCCGGATGTGCACCGCTACAGCTACATCCTGTTTGGCGTCACGCTGATCGGCGTCGGGATGCTGTCGCACACCGGCAACAACGTCAGCATGGACACCTTCGGCCCGATCTCCGACAACGCGAACGGTATCGGCGAGCTGGCCGGGATGGGCCCCGAGGCGCGCCAGATTATGGCGGACCTGGACGCAGCCGGTAACACCACGAAGGCCATCACCAAGGGCGTCGCCATCGGCTCGGCGGTGATCGCGGCGGTGTCGCTGTTCGGAAGCTACTTCTCCGATATCCAGCGCGTGCTGCCGGAAGGCCAGACCTTTGAAGAGGTTATCAACCTGGCGGACCCGATCGTGTTTGTCGGCCTGCTCATCGGCGGCTCGCTGCCGCTGCTGTTCAGCGGCCTGCTGATCAAGGCGGTTAACCGCGCGGCCGGGCAGATCATGGCGGAAGTGCGCCGCCAACTGCGCGACCCGAAGATCATCGACGGCACCAAGACTCCGGACTACGCCAAGGCGGTGCGGATCTCGACCCAGTCGGCGCAGTATGAGCTGGTTCCGCTGGGCATCGTCGCGGTCGTCGCGCCGATCGTCGTCGGCCTGCTGCTCAAGGAGCAGGCGCTGGGCGGCTTCCTGGTGGGCGTCATCCTGACCGGCCAGTTGTTCGCGGTCTTTATGTCGAACGCGGGCGGCGCGTGGGACAACGCCAAGAAGTACGTGGAAGACGGCTATCACGGCGGCAAGGGCAGCGAGAACCACAAGGCGTCGGTTGTGGGTGACACAGTCGGCGACCCGCTCAAGGACACGGCTGGCCCTGCGTTGAACCCGATGATCAAGGTGATGAACCTGGTCGCGCTGATCGTCGCGCCGGTCGTCGTGCAATACGGCGGCTATGGCGTGGGCATTATCGCTGGTATCGCGATCGGCGTGGCGCTGATCGTCTGGTCGGTGCGTCGTAGCGATCGCCGGGTCGTGATGGAAGAGGACGCGGCAACCGAGCGCATCAGCGAGGCGATTGTCGCGGGCGACTAAGCTCTGCAAATCCGACGCCCCATCGTCGGGAGATTGCTCAGACAAAAGCGCGGCCCTCGCCAGTGCGGGGGTCGCGTTTTTTGCGTCGCTTTCTTACAATCTGCGGGGGAAGGACGCCATGACGACAGCATACACCACCGATGCACGCTTTGCGCTGCATGATGATTCATCGCATCCCGAGCACGCGGGCCGCCTCGAAGCGATCAGCCGGACGCTGACCAGCAGCGGCTTAGCGGAGCGCCTGCTGCCGGTAACGCCACGCCCCGCGACGCAGGATGAGCTACTCGCCGTGCACGCGCCGGAGCATCTGGCGCGGATCGAGGCGACACGCGGGCGGGCACGGGGACGCCTTGAGATCGACACATATGTGACCGGGCACTCGGACGAAATCGCGCGGCTGGCGGCGGGGTCCGTGCTGGCGCTGGTCGATACGGTGCTGGGCGGTGAGGCGGCGAACGGTCTGGCAGCGGTCCGCCCGCCGGGGCACCACGCCACGCCGACGCGAGCGATGGGCTTCTGTCTGTTGAACAACGTTGCGGTTGCGGCGCGCTATGCGCAGCGGCAGCATGGCTTGGGGCGCGTGGCGATTGTCGACATCGACGTGCATCATGGCAACGGCACGCAGGATATTTTCTACAGCGATCCGTCCGTACTGTTCATTTCCACACACCAATCTCCGCTGTATCCAGGCACGGGCGCGCTTGGCGAAACGGGCGCCGGAGCAGGGCAGGGCACGACGATCAACGTGCCTCTGCCGCCGGGCGTGGGCGATAAGGGGTATCACGCCGTTATGGAGCGGGTGATCACCCCCGCGCTGCGGCGGTTTGCGCCGGAACTGCTATTCGTCTCGGTGGGATTCGACGCGCACTGGGCCGATCCCCTGGCGCAGATGGCGCTGTCGCTGCGCGGCTATGATGCGCTGATGCGGCAGCTTGCTGCGCTGGCGGGCGAACTGTGTGAGGGGCGTATCGTTGTGGTGCTGGAAGGCGGCTACCATCTTGGCGCGCTGGCGAACGGCTGGGTAAATGTGGTCCGTGCGCTGTTGGGCGACGCGGATTGCGCCGATCCGCTGGGGCCGGCAGGCGGGGGCGAGCCAGAAATCGGCGGCCTAATTGACCGGATTCTGAATCTGCACCATCTTCCTTAATGCAATCTTTAGCCATGTTGCGCATTTATGAAGCGCATTGCATAATGAAAATATCGTGCGCAGAGCGGATCCCCAGCGCTCGTGGCGCACGATTGACCACCGGCAGGTATGGGAAACGAGCGCATCATGGCTGAGACAATCACCCTACGAGCCTATCTGAACGACTTGAGAGGGATGGTGGAGAACGAATCTCCGACAGAGGTCGTCAGCCACTGCCGGTACATTCTCCAGCACTATCCTCAGAACGTGGCAACCTATCGTCTGCTGGGCCGGGCGCTGCTGCAAAAGGGCCACAACGAAGGTCTGCCAGAGCATTTCGTCCAGGCGGCGGATATTTTTCAGCGTGTGCTGAGCGTGATCCCTGACGACCAGGTGGCGCACCTTGCTTTGAGCGAGATCCGCGAGCAGGAAGGCGCGCTGGATCAGGCGATCTGGCACCTGGAACGCGCGCACGAGCAGATGCCGGGGAACACGGCTGTCGAGGAAGCGCTGCGCAGACTCTACACGCGGCGGACCGGCCAGGAGACGAAGGTAACCGACAAGCTCCAGCTTTCGCAGGGCGCGCTCGCTCGCCAGTACGCCAACAGCCAGCTTTATGACGAGGCTGTGCTGGAACTACGCCGGGCGCTGCATGACGATCCGGAGCGGGTCGATCTGCAGGTGTTGCTGGCAAAGCTGCTGTGGGAAAGCCAGCATCGCGTCGAGGCGGGGGAAGTGGCACTTGAAGTGCTCAAGCGGCTGCCGAACTGCCTCGAGGCGAATGCGCTCATGGCGCGGCTATGGCTGGCGTACAACCGCCCATCGGACGCGCAGCCCTATCTCGACCGGGTGGAAGCGCTCGACCCATACGTGGCGGCGAGCATCCTGCGACCCGACGGGAACGTGCCGGATCGCAACACGCTGACCCGGCTGGATTACACTGCCCGCGCGGCGGCCGCGCTCTCGACGGAGACGCCCGAGTGGGTCCACGAGCTAGACGACTTCGATGCGCGCGCGTCGTTCGGTGCGCCGGGTGGCAGTCGGGTGGACGCGATCGACACTGACGCTGTGTTTGGCGCACCGGCGGAAAGCGCGGCTCCCCCCGACTGGGTGCAGGGCATCTTTGCACAGGGCGAAGACGAGATGCCGGACTGGTTCGCTGCTCCGTCCCCCGCACCTGCGGATGAACAGCCCGCATCGTCGGAACCGGCGCCCGCCTCGTGGTTGGAAGACCCCGATACGGAACCGGCCGAGGCTGCTTTGCCTGAGCCGGATCTGTCCGAATTGCTGGGCGGCGCGCCCGACTGGTTCGGTGCTGCCGGGACCGGGACGGACGAACCGGCGGCCGAAGCGCCGGATGACCGCTGGTCGTTCGATCTGCCGGGCGAGGATGCGCCGCTCGCGCAGGATGATATGCGCGCGTTCGAGCAGGACCAGCCGTGGGCGGGTGCGGATCAGCCTTTCGCCGAACCGGCCGAGCCAGAGGCCGAGGTGCCGGATTGGTTCGCGGGCCTGGGCAATGCGATTAGCGCAGAGCCCGCAGAAGCACCTGCCGAGGAAGAGGCACTCGATCCGCTTGCGTGGCTGGACGAAGATACCCGGCCGGAACGGGTCTTGCCGGAGCCTGAGACACCCGAGGGGCCGCTCGACGCGGATTGGCTGGCGTTTGATGCAGAGCAAGCGGCTGAACTGCCTGCAGCGCAGCCGCAGAGCACGGACGCGGACGCCTTCACGCCTGAAGATGACGAGATTGCCGACCTCGACCGCTTGTTTGAAGCGCTGACCGCCGCCGAGCAGGCGCAATCTGAGGCGGATACGGTGGGCTTCACGGTCGAGGAAGCGAAGCAAGAGGACGAGCTTGCCGAGCGGCAAGCTCCAGCGCCGTCCGATGACTGGCTTGCCATCTTCCAGGAGAGCGAGCCAGCAGATGACTTGGAGCCGTCGACGCCTGTTGCTGAGGCGCCCGTGACGGAAACGGACGTATTCCCGTGGGAGACGCCTGAGGCAGAATCGCCGCCGGAAGCGGACACACCGGCCGACGAGTTGCCGTGGGAGTTGCCCGCCGAGGAAGCGTCCGACGCCGCGCGGGCGGAGTATTCGCCCTTTGAACAGGCTGAGACGGTCGCGCCCGAACCGGTTGCGGGCGTTGAGGAAGAAGCGACCTTTGACGAAGCGTGGGCGGCATTTGACACGCTGAGCGAGGACATCGTCACTGGCGCAGTTGCAGATGCCGAATCTGCTGCTGAAGTAGAAACTCCAGCCGTTGGGGAACCGGAGATCTCGACCGGGGAGTTGTTTGGCGGGGCGGCTGCGGCGGACGATGACGATCTGCTCGCGGCGTTGTCGCAAGCGGCCGCTGACGAGGACGACTGGCTGGCCCAGTTCGATAGCGGGACCGGGCCGCTCGCCGCGCCGCAGGATCAGGCATCCGAGCCGGAAGCGGTGCCCGCCGATGAGGATTGGCTGCGCGAAATCCAGGCGGAAGCAGGGATCACGCCGCTCACGCAAGAGGACGCGTCTGCCGAGTCGTTGCTCTCGGACGACGACTGGCTGCACCAACTTGAGTCTGAAGCCGAGCAGGGCGCTCCGGCGCAGGATGAGGTCGCGACGCCTGAGCCTGCAGCTTCTGACGAGGACTGGCTGCGTGATATCCAGGTGGAAGCAGAGACCGCAGTTCCGCCGCAAGAGGAAGCGCCCGCCGAAGCTTTCGCTTCGGATGATGACTGGCTGCGGCAGCTTGAGTCTGAAGCGGAGCAGGGCGCTCCGGCGCAGGACGAGGCTGTGACGCCTGAACCTGCAGCTTCCGATGAGGATTGGCTGCGTGAAATCCAGGCGGAAGCAGAGATTGCAGTTCCGCCGCAAGAAGAAGCACCCGCCGAAGCCTTCGCTTCGGATGATGACTGGCTGCGTGAGCTAGCAAGTGAGGCCGATCTGACCCCAGCCGCCCAGGGCGAGGCGCCGCTCACTGGCGCGCTGCCCGATGAGGACATTCTGGCGATCTTCGGAGAGCCGGTCGAGCCTGCTGTGCCCGAACCGTCTGAGACGGATTTCGCGGCGTTTGACTGGTCGGCTGCCGAGGCGGACGCTCCCGCTGCTGAGACACCTGCCTGGATGGTCGACGAGCGCGCGCAGAGCGAGCCAGAACCACTCGATCAGGCGGCGGAACCTGCATCGGAAGACTGGCTCGGCGCGCTGAGCGACGAGGAAGGCGCGTCCACGGACGATTTTGCGCCCTTCGAAGAAGAAACCCTCGAGGACAAGCTCAGCACCGCTGAACACTCGTTACTGCGCGGGCTGGCGGCCGCTGTTGAAGACGCTCAACCCGCCGAGGTGCCTGACTGGATGGCCGGGCTGGAGATCGACGGCGCGGCTGACGCTGAGGTAGTTGGCGGATCGGTCGAGGACGATTACGATCCATTTGAGGGCGGCGATCCAGCCAATGTGCCGAGCTATGAGTCGGCCGTGCACACCGGTATCTTGCAGCCGGACGAAGAGCCGGACTGGATGCGCGTTTTCGAAATAGACGCGGATGCCGAGGACGAGGGTACGCCAGTCGAAGAGGACGCCGTACCCGATTTCGCAGCCGCCGATCTGGTTGACGAGCCGGACGATGCGCTCGCTGCATTTGATGCGGTCGCGCAGACGCCCGACGAGCCGCCGCGTGAGGCTGCTCCCGCCGAAACGTTCGACGCGATTGAGTGGGATATGCCCGGCGACGACCTGATCCTGGGTGTCGAGCCGGAGCCGCGCGCCGAGGCCGACGTGGACATTCCCGACTGGCTGAGCGCTATCACGCAGACCGCGACGCAAGATGATGTGGATGCAGCATCGGACATCGAGGACGTGTTCGCTGCCGATGCCGAGGCTGTGCCAGACTGGCTGCGCGAGATAGAAGAACCAGCGTCCGACGCGGAGTGGGCGGCGCAGGTCGAAGAAGTGGAAGCGGAGCCGTTTGCACCGGCCGCCGATCTGGCTGATACTAGGGACGCTTCGCCCGCGACCACCGAGGACGAAGACGACTTTGGTAGCATCTTCTCGTTTGAGGATCGCGAGCCGACCTGGATGCGCCGCGCGTCCCAGCGACCGGATGACGGATTTGAACGCGACTGAGTGAGGGTATCAAACCCGCGCGATCGCCGGGCGGCGGCCGCGGTGTCGAGGAGGATAGGGCATGGTACCGGCCCCTGACGAGTTCCCCGATTTCGACAGCATGACCCCCGAAGAGCAGATGGCGTGGCTCGAAAGCCTCGCCCGCCGTCAGGGTGCGAACGCTGACGAGTTCGTGACGGCCGCGGATCAGGACATTCCGATTCCCGAGAATGTCGAGATTGACGAGCCGGGATATGTCCCCTATTCGATCCGCGAGGGTCTGCGTGTGGAGCGCGAACCGGAGCCACCGGCTGAGCCGGGCGACACCGAGCCGTTCGGTCCTGAAGACGAGGAACAACTCGAGGAAGCCCACGCCGCGCCGCGCGCTGATCTGCCTGATCCCCATGAAAGTATTGCTGCCGACGCCGAGGAAACGCCCGACGAAGAGTTCCCGCCGGTGGTTGAGGATGTCGAGTTCCAGGCGGACGCGTTTGTCACCGCGGCGGAGATGATCAACCCGGACGATCCGTCCGAGACGGGCATCGCGGACCTTGAGGAAGCGGCGAGCGACGAAACGCTGGACGACGAAGCCCTGGCCGACCCGATGACCTGGTTGGACAGTCTGACACCGCAAGCGACCGCCGGGGAAGCCGACTTTCTGGCCGAGCTTGAGCGCGCTGCGGCGGCGGAAGATTTCACGCTCGACTGGGATGAGGACGAGGGCCAGCCGGGGGTGGAGCAGGGCGTTCCGCTCTACGATGCGGCGGGCGCAGTGGACTTTGACCAGCTCGAAGAATTGGGGCTCGAGGGGTTTCAGGAGCGGGATTTCGGCGAAGAAGCGCGCGCCGCCGCAGACTTGAACACGCCGTCCGTCGACACGGGTATGGACGACGCGGCGGATAGCTGGCTCGAGGCTCATGCCGAGCGTGGCACGCCCGAGCAGGCCGAGGAAGCTGAAGCGCCCCGCGCGGTAGATGAAGCGGCTTTACGCGAGGCTGCGGCCGCTGCGGATGAGGCCGATCTTGGCGAGCCGGAGTCAGAGCCCGAACCCGAGACTGTGGCTGAGGCTGAGTGGTCCGAAGATGACGTGCTGGGCGGCGCCGATCCCATCGCTTGGCTCGAGACGCTGGCGCGGCGCCAGGGCGCGGACCTCGAAGAATTGACCACCGAAGCGGACCTTGATATTCCCGAGTTGCCCGAAGATACGGTTGTCGATGAGCCGGGATACACGGAATATTCGCCGTTCGGCATCTTGCCGCCGCGCCGCGAGGAGTCGCTGCCCCTGTCTGAGGAGCCGCGCGCCGAGCAGGATGAGTCCGCGGCGGAGCTTGAGTCGCTGAGCGAGTCGTTGGGCTGGCTGGCCGACATGACCAAAGAGCCGGAAGCCGAGCTTACGACCTGGCTGGCGGTGGAAGACACGTTTGCCGATCGGGAACTTAGCGCTGAGGACGAGGCGATCCCCGCGCCGGAGCAGCCCGCTGAGCCTGCCGACGCGCTGGCAGGCATGACCGACGAGGAAATCGAGCTTGCCCTGCGGCGCGGAGAGCTTACCGCCGAACAGGAACTGGCATGGCTCCAGCGCACGGCTCGCGAGCGCGCCGCCCAGTTGAGCGAGGTCGCGGGCGAACTTGGCGAGGAAAGCGGCGCGGATCTGGATGTTGAGCCTGCGGAACCGGGCGAGATCCCGCCGTGGCTGGCGGCGATGCGCGAGGAAGCGGTGGGAGACGACGCCGATACGGAAGACCTCGCGAGCCTGTTCGACACCGAAATCGCAGAGGCCGAAGCTGCGGCCGAGATCGAACCGCTGCTGGCGGATGATGCAAGCATCACCGAGGCGGAACTGGCCGCGTTCCTTGAGGATGAAGATGCGATCGGCGAGACGGATGCGCTGACAGAATCGCTGGTAGCGGACCTGATCAGCGACGCGGCTGCCGAGCCGGTCGAGCCAGGGCTGGCCGAGGCCGAGCCGATCGATATGCCCGATTGGCTTGTCGAGCAGGACGAAGAGTTTGCTGCGGCTGATGCGGAGCTTCCGGGGTGGCTTGCGGAGCCGCTGGAAGAGCCAGCCGTGCCGGTCGAGGAAGTGCCGGACTGGTTGAGCGAGCTTGGCGAGCCTGAGGCAGCTCAGGCGCCCGCTGCTGAAGAATTCGCTCCTAGAGCGGCGGCGGAGTCGCTGCCTGAGCCGGAGTTTTTCGCGCCGCAACGGGAAGCCGTGATCCCCGAAGGGGAGTTGTTCGTCACGTACCGGCAGCGGCTTGAGGAGGACCCCAGCGATCACGCGACCCGGCTGGCGCTGGCGCGGACATTACGCGGTCACGGTGAGGTCGCGCCGAGCCTCGACCATTACGAGACGCTGATCGAGAACGCGCAGCTTCTGGAAGACGTCGCCAACGACCTTTCGACGCTGGTACAGGAGCAGCCATTCCAGCCACGCGCGCGCCGCTTGCTGGGCGACACGCTCATGCGCCAGGGGCGGCTGCAAGATGCGCTCGAGGCGTACCGGAAGGCGCTTGAACAACTCTAGCAGCGGTTTGCGTTATAATTGGCGCGATGGCCGACGGGCTGGGTGTGATCCCGGCCCGATCGTTGTCTGGACCTAGACACAACGAAATGAGGAGCAACTGTGGAGCGAACACTGATTATCGTCAAGCCGGACGGCGTGCAGCGTGGCTTGACCGGCGAGATCATCCGGCGGTTTGAGACGCGCGGGTTGCGGATTGTGGGCATGAAGTTCATGCAGGTCAGCCGCGAGCTGGCCGCGCAGCATTACGCGGTGCACCAGGGTAAGAGCTTTTACGACGAGTTGATCGATTACATCACATCTGGTCCGGTGGTGGTGATGGCGCTCGAAGGGCCGAACGCGGTCGAGGCGGCGCGCAACACGATCGGCAGCACGCGCCCGCACGAGTCCCCGCCCGGTTCGATTCGCGGCGACCTGGGCATCGAAGTCTCGCGCAATCTGGTGCATGGCTCGGACTCGGTCGAAAACGGCCAGAAAGAGGTCGCGCTCTGGTTCAAGCCGGAAGAACTCGTGAGCTGGCAACGCGACACCGACCGCTGGATTTTCCCGGCGTAACGCACGCCGCCAGCGACGCGCTTTGGCGAATGATCAAGCACGCGAGAAATCACCTGACTTCTCGCGTGCGTTTTTCTATTCGGCAGGGTGCGCCTGCGCTACTGAATGCGCACCACGACCGGGGCCTCGCGCCACAGTCCCTCGAGGTCGTAGTAGCTGCGCTTTTCTGGCAGGAATCCATGCACGACGACGTCGCCGTAATCCATGAGGACCCAGCCGTTTTGCGCTTCACCTTCTGTACGCCAGGGGAGAATGCCGTAGCGATCTTTGAGCTCTTGCCCGATATGCTCAATGATTGCTTTGAGCTGCCGATCGCTGTTGCCGCTGAGAACTACGAAAAAATCCGTGACGGGCGAAACCTGCCGCATGTCCATCAGGACGACGCTTTCACCCTTCCGGTCCGAAGCTACGTCCACGATTGCGCGAGCGAGATCGATCGGTTCCAGTTTTCCGCCTCCTTAGCTGGTTACTCCTTGCCCCTATTTTAGCATTATTCTGTTTCGCTGTCAGTCAGAATCGCTCACACTGCCGGGGAAGGGAGCCCGGAAAAGCTCGGTATACGTCGCGCCGCCGGGGTTGAGCTCGCTGCGCATCAGACTGACGCTTGTGACGCGCCACGCCTGGTTATCGGTCTGCCGTGTGCCCATGACCACCCCGCCAAGCAGCGCCGCCTGCGACGCCGACGCCTCGCGCCGCACGCGGCCAAGCGTCAGATGCGGGCTGAAGGGGCGGTCTTCGGTCGGATAGCCGAGCGGGGAGATCGTCCGCTCGACAGCGTCGCGGAGCGCGTGCAGTTCCGGCAGTGCGCCCGCCACGCCGACCCAAACCACACGCGGGCGGCGCTCGCTCGGGAAGCAGCCCAGGTCCGACAGCACCAGCTCGAACGGCGCGCGGCCCACAACCGCCTCGCTGAGCGCGCGCTCTAGCTCGGGTTGCTGCGAGGCAGGCGCGTCCCCGAGGAATTTGAGCGTGAGGTGGATTCCGTGCGGGTCAACCCAGCGTACGACGCCGTGGGGCGTGTCGGCGCGAACCTGCTGCTGTATCACGGCCAGGCGTTCCAAAATGGGAGCCGGAAGCACAATCGCCACAAACAGTCTGAGCGTTTCCGCCATATCTGCTCCTTTCGTTCGCAGCCGGGACAGCTTCGAGGGAGTATAACGCGTCCCCTTGCGGGCTGCATCTGCGCGAAACTCCAGGGACCTTCGGGCGATTGTCTGAGTGAGAAATCTTGTTGTAGAATTACCTCATTCACCGGGCACGCCCTTCAGGTTAATGAATCATGGCCGAAGATCAAGCGAAGATGCTCCTGCGTCAGGGGATCGCTGCCGCGAAAGAAGGACGCAGCGCGGCAGCGCGTGATCTGCTACGCCAGGCGGTGCGCGCCAACCCGCGCGACGAGACGGCGTGGCTGTGGCTGAGCAGCGTAGCGCCGAACGATCGCGAGCGGGTGTTTTGCCTGAAGCAGGTACTGGCGATCAACCCGCAAAACGAGTTCGCGCTGAAGGGGCTGGCGGCGCTAGGCTATGCGCCACCTGCGCAGGAAGCGGCTCCTGCGACGTCGGTTCCGGTGCTGGCGGAAGACAAATATCTGCGTATCCTGCCCGCGCTGGACGATCTACTGCTTGATTATCCCTACGAGCCGGAAGCAGACGGGGGGCAGGCGTGGGTTCATAAGCCGCGCCGCCGCTATGGAGAGGCTGCGGCACGGCGCTTGCAGCAGGCGACGGTTGCGGCTGCGGCGCTGGTGTTGGTGGCGCTGGTCGCGGGTGGGGCGCTGCTGGCCGATTCTTTGGGGCTGTTCGATGGAGAGAGCGATTCTGCGGCGGTGGTCTATCAGCCGGTGTTCACGCTCACGCCCACGGCAACAATGACGGCCACCCCCGGCTTCTGGCCGACTCCGACGCCATTCCCGGCGCGGCTGAGCGTCGGCGCGACGACCGTCCCGGTCGGGCTGGAACCGGCAGGAAGCATCTATGGGCTGGCGACCCCCACACCGATTTACCCGGAATTTGACTCAAGCGTGCAACGGCGCATCGAACCGGCGATCGACCTGTACTCGATCGGCCGGTATGCCGAGGCGCAGCGCGAGCTGGCGACCGCGCAGGCGTCGTACAGCGGGCAGTGCTATCCCGCGCTGGTCTATTATCACGCGATGGCCTATGCGGCGCAGGGCGGCACGGCGAACCTCAACGCGGCGGCGCGCTTGCTGCAAGACGGCCTGGCGTATACACCGCCGGGCGATCGCTATCGCGGTGAGGCATACGACTCGTGCCCCGACGCGCCGCTGCTGCACGCCGGTCTGGCTGAGGTCTGGCTGCGACAGGGGCGCACCGCGCAAGCCTATTCCGCTAGCCAGCAGGCGCTGGAAGCAGATCCCCGGCTGGTTCCGGCGAGCCTGGTGAAGGCGGAGATCGAGCAATCGCGCGGCAACTTCGGCGCGGCGGAGCAGACGCTGCTTGATGCGCTGGCGCTGAGCCCGCGCGACACAAACCTGCTGGTTCGCCTGGGCGAGCTTTCGCTGGCGCAGGGGCGCGCAAACGCAGCGCTTGAATACGCCGGGAAGGCGCTGTATGTGGATCCGCTGCTGCTCCCGGCGCTGCGTCTGCAAACGCGGGCGTATCTCGCGCTGGCGGAAGGCGCGCCAGAGAACCGCGCAACCGCGCGCGAGGAATACTTCGGACTGGCGGCGCACAGCGCGCAAACGCTGTTGCTCTACTATCCCGGTGATCCGCAGGGTCACCTGCTGCTGGCCGAGGCGCGGCTGGGCGAAGGCAACGCGGAGCAGGCGGAAGAGGCGCTTAACCGGCTGCTGGCGGTCGAGGACTCCGCATTCCGCGAGCAGCACGCGGACATTCTGCGGCAGGCATATCAGCGGCGCGGCGAGCTCTATCTGCGGCAGGGGCGTATCGCGCTGGCGAACCAGGACCTGCGACGCGCGGGGCCGACGGGCGCGATCGATCGCTTGCTGGCGCTGGATCTGGTACAGGGCGACTATGACGACGCGGCGCTTCAACTCACGACGCTGCTCAACGCGCCCGGTGCGAACTCTTCCGCATATCAACTGGTCGGTGCGCAACTGGCGGTTGAAGCCTGCCGCTATTCTGCGCTGGACGACCTGGAATGCGACGACGCTCGCGCGCTTGAATTGCTCACCGACGAGTTTATCGGCGTGTTGCCGGGCGAGCAGCAGGCCGAGGCGTATTCTCTGCGCGGGCAGGCGCGATACTGGCTGACGCAGGCGCGCGGGCTGCCTTCAGCGGCAGGACGCGTGGCGTATCAGGCGGCGCTTGATGACCTCAATCGGGCGCGGTCGCAGCGCGATCACGCGGTCGATCATTATTTCCGTGGGCTGGTCCTGGCGGAGCTTGGCGCGTTGGACGAGGCGCTGTCGGAGTTGATGTGGGTAAAGTACTGGGATGGGCTGTACGATTACCCGTTCGTGCCCGACGACTTCGACCAGCAGGTGATGGCAGTCGAAGAGCGTGCCATCGCGGCCCGCGAAGCAGCCCTGGCGACTGCAACGGCGACCGTCCGGTCGCCGAGCAGGGAGTCGCAGACTGACGAGCCGGACGAAGGCTCTCCGACTCCGGCCGCTCCTACGCCGACGCCCGCGCCGACGATCCCGTTTGAGGAACGCCCGCAGCTTCCGTAGCGTCGCCGTGTAGCTTCTACAACACCTAGAGGCGCTCTGGCGTGTCGCTAGACCGGCGGCCAGGGGTAGCTAGGCCCATGCCCACTCGGGCTGGGGAAGACGCGCGTCGTGAGCAGCTTTTCGATGCGACGGACCAGCGCGCTGATCTCGTTGGCCGACAGCCAGCTTTGCATCAGATCGATCCACGGTGCAGCCTTGCACAGAATGTCGTTTTGCAGCGAGGCGAGGGATTCGAGCAGCGGCTCGGGGATCGGCTGGCGCTCGAACTCCCAGATGACGGTGCGCAACTTCGGCGCGCTGTGAAACGCCAGTCCGTGATCGATTCCCCACAGCTTATTTTGTGCATCCAGCAGCAGATGCCCGCCCTTGCGGTCTGCATTGTTGATCACGGCATCGAACGCGGCGAAGCGCTGAAGCTGGTCGTTGAACGAGTCATCGAGCGTGAAGAAATTGATCGCCGGATCGTGCTCGATGAACAACTGCACCGAGCCGATCCCGTGCGGGCCGTCGCGCAGCACCGTGGCAGGAACCAGCTCCCATCCCAGCGCCTGGGACACGTGATAGGCGAGCACTTCGCGATAGCAGAGCGTCCCATCGGGGAAGTCCCACAGCGAGCGCTCGCCACGTTGCGGCTTGTAGACCGCCGTTAGAACCTTGTCGCCGTCATAGATGGAGACGAGAGCAGCGTAGTTCGATCCCCACCGCATCACTCCCTGGACGTCCGCGATCGTGCCGGACGCCAACGCACACTCTGCCTCGTAAATCGAGAGAGAGCGTTGTGGCGATCCGCTGTGCTCATCCGGGGTAGGCGGCGAAGAGAAGCGATCGGGCGGGTTCATCAGGTCCAGTAGTTAATCAACCGGCCGTTTGTCTTGGGGTCGGCCCGTCCCTGCTTGACGACCTGCTGCGCATACTGGCTGAGCGCGCGCATTTGCTCGCGCGTGCCCCACAGGCGGACGACCTGCGGCTCGAGATCGGGGTCGATGTCGCCCGATTCGGTGGTGACCAGTTCGTGCGCCACCACGACCACCAGGTCGCGCGATTCGTCATATCCCAGGCCCATCTGCGCCACGCGGAACAGCGGCTCAATCGGGTCGCGTAGGGACATATCCCAGCGCGCGAGGTTGACTTCGGGCGCGGCCTTCTCGGGCGAGGCTTCTGCCAGGCTGTCCAGCAGATCGCGCAGCGCTTCGGAGAGGGCCCGCGCTTGCTCCTTTTCGATAATGAGCGAGATGATCTGGTCACCCTTGCCGGCCTGCAAGTGAAAAAGGCGCTTGCCCTTAGGTCCAATGGTGCCGACAGTGATGTAGTCAACCGGATCGAGTTCGATTTCGCCGTTTGGCATTAGTATTGACCTTTCGGGTTAGGCACTTGCGCCATACACCAATGATTCTACGTGTTCGCCAGACGTGTGACAAACACTTTTCCGCCTGTTGAAGTGCGTTCCTACCTGCCGAGGAGCCGCGTCCACAAGCTGCGGCGCCGAGGTGGGGGAGCAGCCAGCTTCGGCAAAAAGCTGGTGTCGTTCAGCCGGACTAGCGTTGGACGGTCAGAACTCAAATATAATACTGATATCGACGCTGGAGACACCTCGATCCGCTGGAAGGCATCAAGCGGCGCGCCGAGGTAGTACGTCACGATGAGCTTAATGATGTCGCTGTGGGAGACGACGGCGACCCGTCCGCGTGGGTGGCGGCGGACCAGCATTTCGATCGCGTCGACGGCCCTTATCTGCGCGTGACGGAACGCTTCGCCGTGTGGGAACTGCGCGCGGCTCGGGTAGAGTTGAACGGTTTGCCACAGCGACTCGCGTCGCAGCGTCTTGAGCTTGGCGCCCTGCCAGTCGCCGAATCGCACTTCGCCAACGCCTTCCAGCGGTTCGATGCTCAGCGTGGGATAGTGCTGAGCGATGGCCTGCGCCGTTTCCATCGTGCGCTCGAGCGGGCTGGCATAGATGGCCGTGATGCGCGCCGACGCGAGGTGCTCGCCCAGAGCGGCCGCCTGCTTCTGTCCGTCCGCGCTGAGATGGACGCCCGGCGTCCAGCCCGCCAGCTTACCCGTCGCTACCCAGTCATTGATTGCATGACGGATCAGCAAGATTTCAGTCATGATGAGGCAGAATTCCTTTTCGCGTGTGGAGCCTGTTCGGCGCCTGGGAACCGGCGCCGCTAAGGAGGCGCGTCGCAGCGGTTTTATATAGTTTTTTATAGCAAACTTGTGCCGAATGCACTACTGTATGCATTAAGTTCGCGATCATTTTGTCGAGGCGTTGCACATGAAATCCCTCAATACGATCGGGCTAGAAGCGTGGGGGCGCGCTTCAAATGAGGGCCTGTTGATCACCGATACGCAAGGGCGAGTCGAGGCGCTGAATCCACGCTTGCAGACACTGTTTGGGCTTGAGCATATCCCCGAGTCGATCCACGAGCTGATCGCGGCGACACGCGCCTCGCTGCCGGAACTGGCGACGGTGTTTGATTCTGATCACAGTGACGACGCCTCGCGGTGGGGTAGCGTGCGCGTGCATCACCCGGTTATCCAGCGCCTGTACTGGGAACAGATCCCGCTGAAGGTCGACGGCCAGCGGGTGGGGTTATGTACAATCTTTCGGGATAGCGCGCCTCAGGCCGACCGGGACACCTCGCGGCAGGCGTTTCTGGCGATGATCTCGCACGATCTCCGCACGCCGCTTAGTGCGATCCTCGGCTTCTCCGAGTTATTGCGCTACAACCGCGATTCGCTTCCTGGCGAGGTTCAGCAAGAGCTGCTTGAGAGCATCAACCGCAATGCCAACGACCTCAGCCGCTTTACGCAGCTCGCGCTGGACGTGATGTACCTCGAAGCGAACGTCGAAAGCCTGCAAACCGAGCCGGTTGCACTGGATCAATTCGTCCAGCAGTGGCTGGCCGACGCACTGCACCGTATCCCGTCCGATAAATTGCTGTTCCGCAACGGCGTAGCCTCGCGCGTGCCCGCTAGGATCTCACCCTCGGCGCTGCATCGTATCCTGCAAATCCTGGTCGATTTTGCACTGGCCGAAAGCCCTGCCGAGCACCCGGTCGAGTTGTCGCTGGAGTTCAATACCGTGCGTGCGCATATCGGCATCCGCCACCAGGCGCCGAACCTCACGCATGCGGAAGCGGCCGGGTTGTTCACGCTGTTCCAGTCGCGAGACGTCAGCGCGCACACGCGTCCACAGTTTCACCGGGTTCAGTTGTACGTGGCGAACCTGCTCGCCGAGCGCCAGCAAGGGCTGCTGACGCTACGCGAGGGCCCCGATTCCACCTATATGCTTGACCTCGCGTTGCCTCTGGAGCTGCCCAACAATAACTAACCCGCCTGATCGACATTTCGTCTTGACACTCGCTGCATCTACAAGTAAGGTTCACACGTGCAGTCCTGGCGCTGCCCGGCGCGAGCCACGGGCAGGGCATTCATCATTGTCGCTAGTCCGAAGATGGAGTAAAGCATGGGCCGCGTAGTCAACACGAATAGCACCGGCAAGGTTCGCAACCAGATGATGCGGACATCGGCGGAAATGCTGCGCCGCCTCAGCCAGAAGCAGACGCTTGACGACGAGGCGCGCGACATGACCGCGCTGCTGGTGTACTGCCTGCGCGAGGTGAATGAAGGGATCGAGGCGTCGGCTGAGGTGTGGGAAAACCGCGATTACTGGTTGAAGGCAGATCAACTCCGCGACCGCTGGGGATGGACCGGCCACGCAGCCGCGCGCCTGGAACAGATGATCCGCGACGACGCATGGGAGACGCTCCCCGCGATTCTGGCGAGCCTTGCCGAGCATTTTGCGGATATTCGCATTACCAAGATGACTCGCTCGGCCGACGCGTGGACCGGCGCGTACGACCGGCTGATTGACGAGCTGAATCGTTAGGGGCAGGCGCTCAGTCGAACCGCTCCTCGATCCACGGCAGGATCGCGTCGTAGTCGGGCACCCAGTAACCCGCCGCCATGCCGATCAGGTCGTCGCGATCGAGCACGCGCGACTCCCGGCCAGACCAGCCGAGCAGCAGCGCGGGACCGACTTCAAGCATGTTCCACACCGAAAGATCGGTGTCTGTGTGCGACTGTAGCACGTAGGCGATGCGCGGCCAGTTGAACACCTGGAGCGGGTTTGCCAGCTTGCGGACCAGCGCATCGACTACCTGCTGCTGGCGCGCGGCGCGCTGGTAATCGTCGTCCTGGTGGCGCGTGCGCGCATATTGCAGCGCGCGCTCTCCGTCCATCTTCTGACGGCCCGGCTCGAACTCAATCTGCATCGTCCCGCCGTCGCGTGTTGGGAACTCATAGTCGACAATGCGCTTCGGCACGTCGATCGTGACGCCGCCCACCGCGTCGATCAACTCTACGAAGGCGTCAAAGTCCAGCCGGACGTAATGATCGACCTCGATGCCGAAGCTCTCTTGCAGACTGGCTTTGACCAGCGCCGGGCCGCCTGTGTCACGCGCTTCCTGCTCGCCGAGCACGTTGATTGTGTTGATGCGCTGCTCGCCGTAGCCCGGCACGCGAATGAACACGTCGCGCGGGATCGAGAGCAGCGTCACGTCCAGCCTGCGCGGCGTGATGTTGAGTAGCATGATACTGTCGGTGCGCGTGTACCAGCCCTCGCCCTCGCGCGCATCCACGCCGAGGATGACGATGTCCAGCGGCTTGGGCGGCACGATGAAGTACAGCAGAAGCACCGATCCGAAACACACGATCGGGATCAGGAGTAAGAGCACGCAGCTCAGCGTGCAGCAGCCGCGACGGCGCCGGACGACAGGCGGTGGAAAGTATCCGTATGGGCTCGGCGCGCGATGTGGCGCACGCTGGGGAGTAGCGGGTCTCACGATACAACTTGCTCCTTATTGACTGGGCGCGGCCAATTCTGCCGTGAAGCACGCTGGTCTGCAAGCTGCCGGGTGGACCGCACGCAAAGCGGTCCGTATAATCTTGGTGTTGGCGAACCCGTAACCCGCTGGGAGTCACACGGTGAATAGCGACATTTTCATCTCCACTGTTCTCATTATTGTGGCGCTGGGCGCGATTGTGGTTGCCGCCAACATAGCCGACAAGCGTCGCGATCCCCGGCTCCGCCAGTGGGTGATGGGCGTGCTGCTGGTCACAAACCTGATGCTGGTAGTGTGGTACGGTATCCTGCCGCTTGGCATCGAGTCGAATGAGGACGAGGGAGCCGCGCTCGTGGCGAGCTTCGCGCTGGCGGTGGTGCTCGGCGTGGCCTCGACTGCGGTGCTGTTCCAGCCGGTGCGCGAATGGCTGGCGCGCTTCCTTCCCGCGCGGCAAGAAGCGGACCCTGCGCTTGCAGGGCGTCCGCAGGTGGGTATGCTGACGACGGTTCAGGACGGCCCGCCCGGCGAGCCATTGTTCCCGCAAATGCTTGGCTATTACACGACCACTACTCGCCTGAATCCGCAGCCGGTCGCGCCTGCCGCGTCGCCGGTCATACGCGGCTTTGATTCCCGCTCGACCGTGCACACGGTCGCGCTGGCGTTCTGCATTTACCTGCTTGGGACACAGTTCCTGGCGTTCCTGCTGGGCGGCGGACTGGAAGGCGTTGCCGAAGGGTTCTCGGATGGGCTGACCGCCTGGGACCTGTTGCTGAACGGGCTGCCCTTGCTGGTTATCCCGGTGCTGGGGGTCGGCTGGGGCATCCGGCGAGACTTCCGGCAGACGCTCGACCGGCTGGGGCTCGGCCCGCTGACCGTTCAGGGCGTGGGCGTGGCGGTCGGCATGGCGATCGGGTTGCTTATCCTGGTGTCGATCGTCGGGGCGACGTGGCAGTTCCTTACGCCGCCGGAAACGTTCGAGGAACAGACGCGAGCCTCGGATGCGCTGGCAGAGAGCGTGGATACCGTCTGGCTTGCGCTGGTGCTGGCAGGGTCGGCGGCGATCTCCGAAGAAATCGCGTTTCGCGGGGCGCTTCAGCCGGTGTTTGGGTTCTGGGCGACGGCGCTGATCTTCGCGCTGACGCACATGCAGTATGCGTTCACGCCTGCCGCGCTGATCATCCTGGGCGTGGCGCTGGCGTTTGGCTGGATCCGCCTGCGCTTCAACACGACAGTCGCTATTGCCACGCACTTTCTGTACAACTTCATCCCGCTGGCGTTGAACATCGCAATTGGCGAAGAAGCGCTGCTCTGGCTGCGAAGCCTGGGGCTACCGTTATGATCGCTCCGCACGTCGATGCTCGGCGCGGCGAAATCCACACGTTGACGCTGCACAGCCGCGCTCTGTCGCGCCCGATGACCGTTCAGGTAGTCACGCCGCCCGATCCGGTTGACGGCCTGCCAGTGCTGTACTTCCTGCATCCCTGGGGCCTCAGCCCGCGCTATATCCTTGAGAAGCTGCGCCTGCCGGAACATCTGTGGGCCGGAGTTGTGCGCGGGGTGTTGGCGCCATTTGTCGTCGCGCTACCCGAAGGCGGCAAGAGCTTCTACGTGAATGCGCTCGATCCGCCGGGCCATGACTGGTCCGCGATTGTGGAGAGCGCGCCGTCTTTCTACGAGGGCGCGCTGGAGCAGTACGGACGCTATGGCGACTACCTGTGGGGCGAGGTGATGCCTGCGGTTGAGGAGCGCTTCGGCGTGCGGCGGGACCGCGCCGGGCGCGCAATCGGCGGGATCTCGATGGGCGGCGCAGCGGCAGCGTATCACGCATTTCGGGCGCCAGATGCCTTCTGCGCGGTGGGGATCCACAGCCCGGCGGTGTTCAAGCCGCCACCAGAGCAGGGCGGTCCGCCGTGGATCTTTGGTACCACTCGCGAGAGCTTTGCGGAATACAACCCGGCGGACCTGGCTGCATGGGTTGATCCGGAGGCGCAGCCGCGCATCTGGCTGGACTGTGGCGACGAGGATCCGCTGCTTGAGAATGTGCAGGCGCTGCACCGCGCGCTCGAATCGTACGGTTTGGCGCACGAGTACGGGATCTGCCCTGGCGGGCACAATAAGCTGTACTGGGAACCGCGAATGCCTGATTACCTGGCGTTTTACGCGCGGGAGTGGGGTGGCTAGCGCTTCTTCCCGGGCACGCTATGATGCGTGCGGCAGCGCGCTTCATACGACTCGGACGCGCCGACCAGGATGATCGGGTCGTCGTAGTTCGCGGGTTTTCCGTTGACTAGCCGCTGCGTGCGGGTCGCTTCTTCGCCGCAGACCATGCAGATCGCGTGGAGCTTCTGTACCTGGTCCGCACGGCACATTAGCGCGGGCATCGGGCCGAATGGCTCGCCACGGAAGTCCAGGTCCAGCCCGGCGATGATGACGCGCACGCCGTTATCTGCCAGTTGCTCGGCCACCGTAACGATTTCATCGTCAAAGAACTGCGCCTCGTCGATTGCGACGACCGACGTCTCCGGCTTGACGTGCTCCAAAATATCTGCCGCGCGCTCGACGGGCACGGCCTCAAAATCCATTCCGTTGTGCGACGCAACGCGGCTGGTGCCATAGCGGGTGTCAATTGCAGGCGTGAAGACCTGTACTGAGCGCCGGGCGATGCAGGCGCGGCGGATGCGGCGGATCAGCTCTTCCGTTTTGCCGCTGAACATGCTGCCGCAGATCACTTCGACGTGCCCGGAATGCTGTGTCATCAGTAGTATTCCCCCTCGCAGTGCCTAACAATAAACGGGCGGCCGTGCGCCGCCAAACAAACGGGCAGGTGCGCCTGATTATCACACCTGCCCGATGTTGGGATCAAATTTCGAGTCGCGCCTAGGCTTCTTCCGGCTCTGGAAGCTGGTAGCCACGCTGGCGCAGCAGACGCTTGGTATCTGCCAGAACCTTGCGCCCAATGCCCGGAATGGACAGCAGCCCCTGGTCGCCCGACTCTTCGAAGCGCGCCAGCAGGTCGCCGACCACTTCGATGCCGTTCTCGTTCAGAATGTTGACGTAGCGCTTCTCGAGACCGATCTCGGCCACCGGCACATCCGGCGACGTGCGCGCAGATTCGCGGGCTTCGAGTTCGGCAGTGTACTGATCGCGGGCGCGCAGACGGGCCATGAAGCGGTCCACCTGACCCTCGGTGTCCACGATGCGCTGTTCGCCGGTGTAGAACGGGTGGCATGCCGAGCAAACGTCAGTGCGGATTTCCGGGACGGTTGAGCCGGTTGTCCAGGTGTTACCGCACGCGCAAATCACGGTTGCTTCGGGGTACCACGTGGGATGAATCTTCTCTCGCATTGTTGTCTGTTAACCTTTCCGGCCACGGTTCCCGCTAGGCGGGGGATGCGTGGCGGTATGTCCGGCTGAAATGTGCCGTGACAGGGGCGAGGCTACGCCTGCTGCTCCGCTGCCTGCGGCTGTTCCGGAAGAACGCTGATACGCTTGCGATTGCGGCCGAACCGCTCGAACACGACATACCCTTCGGCCGTGGCGAAGATGGTGTAATCGCGGCCGATGCCGACATTCTTCCCAGGATGGAACTGGGTGCCGCGCTGGCGGACGATGATGTTGCCGGGAATGACGTACTCACCGCCAAAACGCTTGACGCCCAGACGCTTGCTCTGACTGTCACGGCCGTTCTTGGACGAGCCGCCGCCCTTCTTGTGCGCCATGAGTGCTGCTCCTTATAACTCTTCCGTTAGCTGCTGATGCTGTCGATGCGCAGCCGGGTGTAGTACTGGCGATGGCCCCGACGCTTGCGGAAACGCTTCTTCGGCTTGTACTTCCAGACGAAAATCTTGCGCCCGCGGAACTGGCTGACGACGGTCGCTTTGACCACGGCGCCCTCAACGGTCGGCTGGCCAATGGTCGCCTGTCCGTTGTCTCCGACGACCAGCAGGACGTCGGTCAGATCGATGGTGGCGCCTTCTTCAACCGGAAGCCGCTCGACGTCGATTTCCCGACCCGGTTCCGCACGGTACTGGCGGCCGCCGGTACGAATTACTGCATACATTGCGTATTTGTCTCCAATCTTCGCTTGCCACCGGCTGCTGACTGCCCGGGTGAAAGGACGTCGCAGCGGGGAAAATTGGCGGGATTACCCGGTGTCTCCACGAGGCAACGGGATGGTATTATAGCGGTCTGAGCGGGGAGCGTCAATGGCGGGTCAGGCGGACCGTTGGCGTGTCCGGCGGGGTAGTGTATCATGGGCTGCGTCGTCGCGTTGAGGTGGTCATGCGTTGGTGGAAACTATTTCAATTTGCCCTGCTGGCAGGGGGCATTGGTGCTGCGCTGGCGGCATGTGATTCGGCGCCGTCCGCGCCGCGCACGCCGCTGGTCGTGTCGCAGACGCCGCGCTCTGATCTGCCGTTGACGCTGCCCACACCCCTGCCCGAAGCCACGGAACCCGTTACCCTGGCGCCGACCGAAGCGCCAGCGCCCGAACCACCCGCTGAGATCGCCCTGGCGCCGTCCGTGCGCTATCGAGTCGAGGCGGACCTCGATTGGGCGGCGCGCTCGGTGCACGTGGTGGAGCAGGTCGATTTGCAGAACGGGCTGGATCGAGCGCTGGACGAGATCCTCTTTACCATCGAGGCCAACGGCGAAACTAATCTGTTCAGCGTGGCGAGCATCAAGGCGGGCGGCGCGGCGATTGACGAGTACACGCTCAACGCGTCGGACCTGATCGTTCCCCTGCCAGAGCCATTTGAGCCGGGCAAGCTGCTCACCCTCGAGCTGACGTACGATTTGACGATCCCCGCCATCCGCGCCGGATACCAGTACGGCCACCTCGGCTATCTTGGCTACAGCGAGCGGCAGGTCAACCTGGGGAACTGGATCCCGCTGGTTGCCCATTACGACGCAGTGAGCGGGTGGGTCAGCCCAAAACCACATACGGTCGGGGAGCAGGCTGTGCGGCGGCAGGCCGATTTCGACGTGACGCTTCGCGTGAGCGGCACGCCGGACGGGCTGGTCGCGGCGGCTCCGGGTGAGGTGACACATGAAGGCGACGAGTGGCGCTTTGTGGCGGCGCAAATGCGCGAGTTCGCCGTCTCGCTATCGGATAAATTTGAGGTCGTGCGCACGCAGACGCCGTCCGGTGTGGACGTCGAGTTATACCATTTCCCCGAGTCCGCGCTGGGCATGAACGCGGCGCAGCATGCGCTCCAGACAGCCGCAGACGCCCTGACGCTGTACGAGCGGCAGTTCAACCAGCCGTACGCGCACCAGCGGCTGGTGGTGGTCGAGGGCGACTTTCCGGACGGGATGGAGTTCAGCGGGCTGGTGTTTGTCAGCCGCGACTGGTTCCAGCTTTGGCGCGGTATCGCCAATGACTGGCTGACCGTCATCACCGCGCATGAAGTGTCGCATCAGTGGTGGTATTCGGCCATTGGGAGCGACCAGGGCCAGCATCCCTATCTTGATGAGGCGCTGGCGCTTTACAGCGAGCTACTGTACTTCGAGCATTACGCGCCGGAGCACGTCGCCTGGTGGTGGGATTTCCGCGTCAACGCCTACGCGCCAAGCGGGCACGTGGACCGGCCGGTCTACGACTTCAACGCGCCGCGCCCGTACATCAACGCGGTGTATTTGCAGGGCGCGCGCATGATGCACGACCTTCGCAAAGACCTGGGCGATGTGCCGTTCTTCGGCTGGCTCCAGCGTTATACTGCGCAGATGAGCGGGCAGATCGCCACACCCGCCGATTTTTGGGGCGCGATGACGGGCGACGAATATGACGCCACGCGAGAAACACGCGAGCGCTATCTCGGCAGCGCGGACATTCTGGCGCGGTCATCCGTACTCCCCTGACGAAGCAAGCACCAGCAGCCTGCATAACAGAGCTACCCAACATCTCCCGTGGTGATTGCGCCCGCGCGCTCGTAATTCGCGATAATGACGCCTGTTGGAGAGACTGTGCTCTCCGTCACCCTGAACGCTGCCGGGATCGTGCCATCGGCAAACAACCGCTTTCCGACGCCCAACGTGAGAGGATAGATCTTCAGCCAGTACGCATCGACCAGGTCATGCTTGATCAGCGTTTGCAGGAGATTGGCGCTTCCGTAGGCGTGCAGATCTGGCCCTGACTGTTGCTTGAGGCGGGCAACCTCTTCCGCAACGTCTCCGCTCAAGAACACGGACGGCTGCCATGTGCCAGAGGTCACGGTGTTCGAGGCGACGTACTTGGTGGCTGTATTGGCGTTCGGCCATGTGTCCGCGTGCTGCGGCCAGTACGCCGCCCAGATGTCATAGGTTTTGCGGCCCAGCAGTAGATCAAACGGCATGTCCATCTGCGTTCTGATGACAGACCCAAGCACCTCGTCCGCATAGGGGGAAAGCCACCCGCCATATGGGAATCCGCCGCTGGGGTCTTCTTCTAGACTGCCCGGCGCCTGTATGACGCCATCCAGGGTGATGTGAGCGACTACGATCACTTTTCGCATGATTGAGGCCCTTTCATATTCGGTTAGGGTGAATATAGCGCAGATGCCGAGCGTTTGTGGATGAGGCAACGAATGCGGCATCCACGTTGGGACTGAGCGGGCAATCCGGCGTCTGATTGCCCCTAACGAAAAGGGCAGGGGGTTCTTCAGCGGACCGTAAGCAACTTTCCTTTAGCGTCACTTTGGTCTAGGATACAGGCGTGGTAGGCGCTCGACGGGAGCGCCATGCTGTCTGCCTGCAGGTGTGGAATGCTCGCTTCGGTTACTTCATGTGCGATTGTCGGCCTGGAGGGGGAACCAGTCCAGGTCGAGGTCGACTTCAATCCGTATGGCATGCCGGCGTTTACGGTCGTCGGCCTGCCTGACGCTGCGGTTCACGAGAGCCGCGAGCGCGTGCGCGCCGCGATCCGCAACAGCGGATTGCAGTTCCCCAACAAGCGCTTTACCGTCAACCTCGCCCCGGCGGACCTGCGCAAAGAGGGCCCTGCCTACGACCTGCCGATGGCGCTCGGCGTGCTGGCGTCCACCGATCAAGTGCCGCTCCAGAGCCTGGTCAACGCGATCTTCGTAGGTGAACTGTCCCTCGACGGGTCGGTGCGCCACGTCAGCGGCATCCTGGCGATCGCGATCCGCGCGGCGCAGGAAGGATGCGAGCGGCTGTACGTACCCGAGGAAGACGCACCGCAGGCCGCGCTGGTGCGCGATATCGAAGTGATTCCGGTGCGCTCGCTCGGCCAGTTGGTCGAACACCTCTACGATTTGCAGCCGATTCCGCCGTATGAGCGGCAGGAGTTCGAGCTATCCGTCCCGGCGGACCTCGACGGGCTGACGGACTTCGCAGACATCAAGGGGCAAGAGCACGTCAAGCGCGCACTGGAAGTGGCGGCTGCAGGCGGGCACAACGTCCTGATGACCGGTTCGCCCGGTGCGGGCAAGACGTTGCTGGCGCGGGCGCTGCCCGGCATCCTGCCGACGATGTCGCTGGAAGAGGCGCTCGAAGTGACGCGCATTTATTCGGTGGCGGACCTGCTGCCGCAGGATAAGCCGCTGATCCGTGTGCGGCCGTATCGCGCGCCGCACCACACGGTCAGCGAGGCCGGGCTGGTTGGCGGCGGGTCGTGGCCCCGGCCGGGTGAAATCAGTCTAGCTCATAGGGGCGTGCTGTTCTTGGACGAACTGCTCGAGTTTGGCGTCCACACGCTCGAAGTGCTACGCCAGCCGCTGGAAGACAAGGTTGTGACGATCAGCCGGGCGCGTGTTGCGCTGTCGTTTCCGGCGAACTTCATGCTGGTGGGCGCGATGAACCCGTGCCCGTGCGGGTTCTACGGCGATCCGGTGCGGGAGTGCACTTGTCCCCCCTCGGTGGTGCGCCGCTACCAGCAGCGACTGTCCGGCCCATTGCTCGACCGGATCGACATCTTCGTCGAGGTGCCGCGTGTCGAATACGACAAGCTGACCGACGAGCGTCGTGGGGAACCGTCGTCTTCGGTGCGCGAGCGGGTGGAAGCCGCCCGCGAGCGCCAGCGGGAACGCTTTCGCAGCGAGACGCGCCTGCAATCGAACGCTGACATGGGGCCGAGCGACATCCGCCGTTACTGCGATCCGTCGCCTGCGGGCAAGCAACTTCTCAACACCACACTGCGCCAGATGCAGCTCAGCGCCCGGGCATATCACCGGATACTTAAGCTCAGCCGGACGATCGCGGACCTGGCGGGCAGCGACACGATCGAAGTCACGCACATCGCCGAAGCGATCCAGTACCGGCCGCGCCGGGCCATCTAACGGGCAGGGGAATGGCCGCGCGTCTATCGCTCCGCGCAATGTTGCTCCGCGCCGCGCTCCTGCTCGTCGGGACGCTCGCGCTGGTGATCGGCGGCACGTTCACCGGAATTACTGTTCCACGGTTGCAGCGAATCAGCCTCACGACGTTGAGCGTTGTGGTCCTGGCGTGGCTGGTGGTGCTGTGGCGGTCGCGAGTGCGCACGCGTCCGGGCGCGCCGTTTGGCGTGCTCTATCCGGCGTGGGGAGCAGTCTTCGCGCTATCCCTGGTGACGGCGTTTTCGGGGCGCTCGCTGATCGCGCTGTGGTATATGGCGCTCTACGCGGGTGTGTGGTTGCTGCTTAGCGACCTGCGGCAGCGCGGCGCGCCCGGCACGGCGTTTTCCGATGTGCTGATTGTCGCGGCGATCCCGCTGATGTTCTGGGCGCTGATGCAGGCGCTGCCGTGGTTCCCGCGTTGGTGGGCGCTGCGCGACCTCGATGTGCCGTTTTTCCCGGCGCGGCCGGTCGGCACGTTCGGCAATCCCAACCTGCTCGGCGCGTTCCTAGCGCTGGCGCTGCCATATGGTGCTGCGAGAGGGATCTCGCTGCGGGACTGGGTCGGGCGTGGGCTGATGGCGTTATGGAGCGCGCTGGCGCTCGGCACGCTGTACCTGACGTACTCGCGCGGCGCGTGGCTTGGCGCGGGGGGCGGAGTGGCGGTTTTCACGGCGCTTGCGGCGAGGCCAGCGTTAGCGCGCGGGCGGGACATTGCCCTGCGTGCCTGGCGGCGATCGCGGCGCGTGCGGGCTGTAGCCGTCGCCGGATGCTTGCTTGCCGTTGGCGCGTTGGTCGTGGGCGCGTCGCTGGCGTGGCGGGCGTTCGACTCTCCGCAGCGCGAAACCGGCGCCCGCCTGCGTTACTATGGTCTGGCGCTCGACCTATTGGCTGAGCATCCGCTCACCGGAACGGGGTTGTTCACCTTCGGGCGCGAGCTGGCGGCTGCCGAGTCGATCCCACCGGAGCAGCCGCACGCCCACGCGCACAACCTCGTACTGAACGTCGGCGCGGAGTTCGGTGTGCCGGGCCTGCTGGCGCTGGCGCTTACGGTGTTCGTTCTCACGCGGGCGCTGTGGCGCAGCTACGCCGCAGCCGAAACGCGCGACGAGCGGCTCCAGGTCGCGGCAGGAGCCGGATCGCTCGTTGCGATCAGCACACATTCACTAGTCGACATGCCGCTGATGGCTCCGTCGCTTGTCCTCGCAGCGTTGTTCGCACTGTCAGCCAGCGTATCCCTCACGCAGGAAGCACACAATCTCAGCCAGAGAAATGACTTGTTTCTTCGTGTAGTCGTTACAACAAGCTGGCTAGCCATTTTGATCATTGGGTGGAAAAGTACGCTCGACGCAGAACGCTACACGCGCGGACTCGCAGCCGTAGCCAATGGCCACTTCAGCAAGGGACTGGATGACCTGCGCGCGGCAGCCGACGCCCAACCCTGGAACATGCACTACCGCGCCGAATACGCCTATGCCGCTGGACTCGTAGCAGGGCAGGGGGATCACGCAACAGCCGACGAAGCAATCACCGCATACAGGCAAGCATTGCAAGACGAGCCGCATCAAGCGCTGTGGTGGGCAAACCTCGCCGCACTGGAATGGGATCGCGGAGAGCAAACCACTGCGCTGATCGCGATGCGCCAGGCAGTAAGCGCCGCGCCCAAGTCAGCGGACCTCTGGCTGAACCTCGGCGACTACAGCGAGGCGGCAGGCGATTGGATGACGGCGCGCCAGGCTTACGAGCGTGCGCTCCAACTAGCACCTCGTATGACACGCACTGACTTCTGGCATAAGACGCCGCTCCGCCGCGTGGCAGTAGCGCGAGCTTCTGACGCGGCAGTCCCCGAAAAGGCTGCTCGCCAGTTGTGGCTGGCGGGCGATGAGGAAGCGGCGATCGCTTGGCTGCGCCGGACTATCACGCGCGATCCCACGCAATCCCGCCCGTTCATCGAGGTTGCGCGATTAGCGGTCGAAACCCGGCAGTTTGACCGGGCGGAGCGGTATCTCGACGCGGCGGACCTGCTCAACCCAATAGGCGCGGATGCAGCGTGGGCGGCGCTGTTGCGGGCTAAGATCGCAGAAGTGTGCGGGGAAACGGAGCAAGCAGACATCTGGCGCACGCGGGCGTGGGAAGCAGTTGCGCCCGGCGTAACGGGCTACGGCGTGCCCTACGGACAGGATACAGCGCAGTTCCAGTTCCTCAGCCTAACCATGCCGGGAAAGCTGCTGCCTCAACTGACCGTGCTCGGTCCGGAACCGGCTGCGCTGGACGCCGCCCGCAAGTGATCACTCCTCGCGTAGAAGCTGCTCGACGGCGGCGAGGTCTTCGGGCGTGTTGACGTTGCGGAAGGTGCGCCCGTCCGGGTCGATATGCGCGTATTCCGGCTCATCGACGTAGCGCGTGCGGACTTCTTGCAGAAGCTCCCAAATTCGATAGCGTTTTTCGGCGATGAAACGGGCGATAGCGTCGCGCGCCGATTGTGCGTAGAGGGCGTGCAGTCCTTGCGGTGTGCCCTCAAAGCGCGGCACGACCGCATCATATGGCCCGTTGCTATCCGCAGCGTGCGCCAGCAGTAGGCAGATCAGCGCTGAGCTGGCGAGCGGCAGATCGCAGGCGATCACGAGAGCGTGTGGCGTTTGCGCGTGGCTGAGCGCCGAGTAGATCCCGCCGAGCGATCCAGCGCCAGGGATCACGTCGGTGTAGAGCGGCAGGCCGAAGCTACGGTAGTGGTCCGGCGTGTTGGTGACGATGAACGTCTCCGCCTGTCCGAGATTTGCCACACGCGCCAGCACATGCTCGATCATCGGGCGGCCGAGCAGCGGGACGAACGCTTTATCGGTGCCCATCCGGCGGCTCTGTCCGCCCGCCATGATTGCGACGCTAAACGGAAGTGGTGCGGGGGTTTGAGATGACATACCGCCGAGTATAGCGCGCAGGCCGGACGCCGCCTAGATGGTCAGCCCTGGCGCGAGCGGCTATAATCTGCCTGGACTGGCCTAGAACGACGAAGGATGGATCGAGTGGCCGAACTGATTGGGGTAAACGACATCGGCGCTGCGAGTGCGCCCGAGCGCCCGAAGCGCCGTCCGGAGTGGATTAAGGTCCGCGCGCCAAGCGGCGACACCTATGAGATGGTGCGCGAGCTGATGCGCAGCAAGCACCTGCACACCGTCTGCGAAGAGGCGATGTGCCCGAATATTGGCGAGTGCTGGGGCAAGGGCACGGCGACCTTCCTGATGATGGGCGACACCTGCACGCGCTCGTGCCGCTTCTGCGACATCAAGACCGGCCGTCCGGCGCCGCTGGATTGGCAGGAGCCGAACCGGATCGCACAGTCTGTCAAGGCGATGAACCTTCGCCATGTGGTGATTACCAGCGTCAATCGCGACGAGCGTCCCGATGGCGGCGCGCCGATTATCGCTATGGTGATCCGGCGCATCCGGCAGGTCCAGCCGGGATGCAGCATCGAGGTGCTGATTCCAGACTTCAAGGGCAAGCGCGACGCGCTGAAGATCGTGATGGACGCCCAGCCGGAAATCCTCAACCATAACGTTGAGACGGTCCGCCGACTGTTCCGTACCGTACAGCCGCAAGACCGCTACGAGTGGGCCGAGGCGACGCTTAGGAACGCGAAGGAAATGGATCCGCTGGTGCTCACCAAGAGCGGGATCATGGTCGGCTTGGGCGAGACGTTTGACGAAGTCGTGGAGACAATGCGCGACCTGGCAAGCTGGGGCGTGGACATCCTGACAATCGGGCAGTATCTGCAGCCGAGCAAGAAGCACATGCCAATCGACCGCTACTACACGCCCGACGAGTTCCGCGAGTTGAAGCGGATTGGGCTGGAAGAGCTTGGGTTCAAGTGGGTCGAGTCGGGACCGCTGGTGCGTAGCAGCTACCGGGCAGATCAGCAGGTGCGCCAGCTTTCAAAGCTGAACTATATCCACCTGCGCGAGAGCTAGGGCGTCCGCGCTCTCAGAGAAACGAACACCGGGCCGTTCTGACTGAACGGCCCGGTTTATTTATCCAGATATTTCGTGTAGTCAATACACAACAAAACCAAACACACCCACTCCACAAAAGAAAACAGATGCGATATTAGCGACAAACCAACAAAACTAACAGAGCTACGACTCTATGATCTTATCGTCAATCAACTGCTGCTGCACCCGCTGACCACGCGGATCAAAGGCAAAGAACGGCGCGTGCATCTGAAACTCCATATCCTGCATCGCACGCCCCGCACGGTTTTTCTCAATCGTAAACACAACCCAGTCCCGATACTGCCGCGCCTGGTACGGATTGAACGCAACATGCTCCTTCGACAGAATGTGATACTTGTTATTCATGATGATCGCGATATCACACTCATAGTCCAGAGCAGAGCTACCGCGCAAATGATACAAATGCAACCGATTCGCCCGCAGCCCCTCACGATCCGCCGCAACAATCGCCCAGACCGGCACACCAAGCGCCAGCGCCATATCCTTCAGGCCCTCAACGATGATCGTGACCTTCTCCGACTCATCCGCCGCACGCTCAGGATGAATCGCCACCTTCTGCAGGTAGTCCACAAACACCGTCACATTCCCACCCGTCGCATCGCACAGACGCCCGGTCATCTCACGGATCGCGCGAAGCGTCGTCACAGCAGGGCTGGCCTTGACCAGAATCAGCCGATCTGCATAGCGATTCATGCGCGCCAGCGCCATCGCCGTCTTCGCATTCTCGCGGAGAATAGTTTGCAACGAGCCGCCACCATCCATACCACCCCGCAGCGTGCTCTTGGCGCGCTCCGCAATGATTACGTCGTACAGATCTTTCAGCCGCATACCATCCTTGAGATCAATCTCAGGTGGATTGATGCTCTCCAGGCAGAGCAGGCGGTTCATCAGGTGCGTTTCGGTATGCTCATAGGACAGGTAAAAAGCGAACTGCCCGGGACGCATCGCAATATTGCGCGCGATTTGCAGAGTAGCGATCGTCTTCCCAATTCCCTGGGCCCCACCGAGCAGAATCAGTTCGGTTTTGCGAAGCCCTCCGCCAATCATACCATCGAGCGGATCGAAGCCGGTGGGGAGCGGCACATACTCGGTCAGGTCACCGCGAACGACCATATCGTTCGCTTCGTTCATCACCTGAGCGAGCGTGCGCGGCATGTGCGCCATATTGCGGCTCGCGCTTCCACGTGGCGTACGACGGCGCGCGTCTACCTGAACGCGGCCCGCTTCCGCGCTCTCCCCTAGCGCGCCGGGCGACGCAGACACGGGCGGCCGGTCCGCCATATCATCATGAAACCGTCGAGTAGACATCCCCACACATCCTTCGTCGTCAGGCCCAATTTGGGTGCATTTTACTGTCACTCGCCAAAGCACGCAATTAACGCGCGCCTGACCTGCTCTCACTCTGCTATGATATACTGCGAGCAACATAACAACCGCTGCGTCAAGCAGGATGCCGGATGATGGAACGGGTAGAGACGGAACAGCATACACAGGACACGCTTGATCTTCGCGATCCGGCGCTCTACATCAACCGCGAGCTAAGCATGCTGGAATTTAACTACCGGGTGCTCGAAGAAGCGCTCGATCCGGCTAACCCGCTGCTGGAGCGCATCAAGTTCCTCGCGATTTTTGCCAACAACCTCGACGAGTTCTTCATGATCCGCGTCTCGGGCCTGCGAGAGCAGGTCGCAGCAGGTGTGATCGAGACGCCCGCGGACGGTCTGACGCCGACCCAGCAGTTGAACGCTATCCAGAAGCGGCTGGTCCCGATGCTCGAAAGCCAGTACGCCTGCCTGCGCGACGATCTGCTGCCCGCGCTGGAGAAGCATCACATCACCATCCAACATTACAGCGAGCTATCCGACGAGCGCCAAGCGGTGATGCAACAATACTTCGACCGCGAAATTTTTCCCGTGCTCACGCCGCTCGCCGTAGATCCTGGCCGCCCGTTCCCGCATATCTCCAACCTCAGCTTGAATCTGGCGGTCATGCTCCGGAACGAAGCAGGGCAGCAGCGCTTCGCGCGGGTCAAGGTGCCGGGAACGCTGCCGCGCTTCGTGCCTGTGCACGACATCCTGCAAAAGTACGCTGGGAAGCGGCGCGGGAAGCGACGGGTATTCATTCCGCTTGAAGAGGTGATCTCCGCTAACCTGACGCGACTGTTCCCGGGCATGCAGATCCTGGAGTCCCATCCGTTTCGCGTCACGCGCAACGCCGACATGGAGATCGAGGAAGACGAGGCGTCAGACCTGCTCGAAACGATTGAAGCAGGCGTGCGCCAG
>Ga0134093_1000235_pt1 | contig 67051 bp, 54 predicted proteins | sample 4_1taG_FD_94452 | JGI IMG/M metagenome (GOLD analysis project Ga0134093, IMG submission 94452) | Switchgrass degrading microbial communities from high solid loading bioreactors in New Hampshire, USA - 4_13_20_68_A1 metaG | ecosystem: Engineered > Bioreactor > Semi-continuous > Anaerobic >...
AACGTTTCCCTAAAATATTTCTGTGCGTTATAATAGGGAGTAATAATGCTTACCAGCGGTTCCCCGTCTATATGTACTTTTCTGTTGATTAACCTTCTCCCGGGATGTTGTTTGTAATTGAACTCCATGGTTCACATAATCCTTTCATTTAGCGAAGCTACAAAACGCTTTTTTCATCCGTCCGGTAATAATTTACCGATGTTTGCAAAGAACCTTATGAAATTTTTTATGAAACTCTTTAATGTGTTCACAAAACCGTAAACATAAATCATAACCCCAAAAATTATTTTCTTTTCTTTTATACAACCAATGAAATATTCTTTTCTTATTTTTTTATCATACCTTCTATGGACATAAAGACTGCTGTTGTCGTATGCCTCATTATTGAAATTGGATATTCGTTTATGATAATTGGCTAGTACTTTCGGAATAACTTCTATCCTGTATTTTTGCAAAAAGCGAATATTAAATTCCCAGTCACCAAGAACAGGCAAATCCTCTCTATAAAAGCCAATTTCACGATATACTTCTCTTCTATAAACAAATGCGTTTGTTGTAAACATATTGTGTCTTCCAATTGAGTACAAACTTATTTTTTTAAGTGTCGGATTGAATACTTCTTGACGTACTTCTTGAACGGAATCTTGGTAGATCTCTTCATAAATGATCCGTGTCCGGGTGATAACACCGTAAACGTCTTTCTTTTGCTCCAATACTGAAATACAATTAGATAAGAATTCTTTCTCCCATGTATCATCATCATCAAGTAAAGTAACATATTCACCGGAACCGTTTTTTATGCCGATGTTGGTTGCTGCCTCTATGGCAACCGCCTTATGCGTATGAATCAGCTTGTACCGGCCTTTCAGTACATCGGAGTACCGGCTCATGAAATGTTCTATTTCCTCCATATGCCCGCCGTTATTTACGATAATGATTTCCCAGTTATCATAAGTTTGGGCAAGCACGCTGTCTAATGCCCTTTTTAACAATAATAAGCGATCCTTGGTTCTTATAATAATATCCACCTTTTTCAACCTTGAGTCCATCCCTCTCAGCTATTGTAATCAGCTCAAATTCATGTACTGCCTTAACACTTCTTTCGTATCCCCAATCATTTTTACCTTTCCTTTCTCCAGCCATAAAACTCGGTCGCATAACTTTTCTATCTGTTGCGATGAATGGGAGACAAGAAGAACGGTTGTCCCATTCATTAATAACTCTTTGATTCTGTTTTCACATTTAGCCCTGAATTTATAATCTCCTACCGACAATACTTCATCCACTATTAAAATATCCGGATTTACCAAAGTAGCAATGGAAAAAGCTAATCTGGAAATCATGCCGGATGAATAGTTTTTTATAGGAACATCAATAAACTCATGCAATTCGGAAAAATCCACAATATCATTAAAACGTTCACGCATAAACTGATTGGAATAACCTAATACCGCCCCGTTTAAAAAAATATTTTCCCGTGCGGATAATTGTAAATTAAATCCTGCGCCAAGTTCAATTAACGGAGCCATACTCCCCCTAACGATCACTTCCCCTTTGGTGGGTTTCAGTACTCCTGCAATAATCTTTAAAAGAGTGCTTTTCCCTGCACCGTTTAATCCTACTAAACCAAATACTTCCCCTTTTTTTACTTTAAACGAAACATTATCAAGTGCATAAAATTCATGAAAAAAAAGCTTACCTTTTATCAATTTAATAATATATTCCTTTAAATTATCCACTTTTTCCGTGCTAAGATTAAACATCATGGAAATATTATTGACTTCCAATATATATTCCGATTCCATAATATCCTCCGTAAATCAAATATATAATATGAACCGGTCCTGTCTTTTATAAAACGCCAAAAAACCGATTCCCAAACTTACCAGCCCGATGGCCAGGCACAAAACATGTTGTTCCGGCGAAGGGACCCGGCCGAACATAATGATGTCTCTGAACATATTTAACAAATGATACAACGGGTTGGCTTTAAAAATAAACAATATTGTATCCGGAATGATATCCATTGGATAAAACAACGGAGTAAAATACATCCAAGCGGTCAGTAAAACTTCATAAAGATATTGCAAGTCTCTGAAAAAAACGGCATATGCCGATATTAACAAACCGATACCCGATGCAAAAAGAAACGTATACAGCAAAGGCAACGGTAATAACAGAATGACCGGTGTAAGTTTTACCCCTGTAACAAATACCACAACCATTAGCGCAATTAATGAAAAACAAGTATTCACAAGTACCGAGATACATTTGGACAACGGAAAAATGTATTTCGGCACATATACCTTTTTAATCAGAGAAGCATTTCCAACGATAGAATTCATTGCAGACAGCGTAGATTGTGAATATAAATCCCAAATAATCCGACCCGTTAATACATAAACCGCAAAATTAGGGATATTACTTTTAAACAATGAAGAAAACACCATCGTAAGAACAACCATCATCATTAACGGTTGAAGAACACTCCACAATATACCTAATACCGACCTTCTATATTTGATTTTGATATCATTGACAACCAGCTCTCTTAACAAAAACCTATATTTTAAAAAGTTGTGTATATATTTATTCATACCATTTCACCGTTTTTTCCAAGAAGATAAGTCTTAAATCCTTCTTTTCTCCATTCTTTCAAATCAATACTATTTCTTGTGTCAAATACTATATGATGATTCATAAACTGCTTTATTTCTTTTACATTAATTTTTTTAAACTGATCATGACCAACCAATACCACTGCCATGTCTGCACCTTTGAAAGCGTCTTCCAAGGACGGTACCTGACAATCCAGCTTCATTGTTTTTACCCGTGGATCATATGCAACGCATTGTAGTCCTAACTCTTCCAATCGGCGTATGACTTCAAAAGACGGGCTTTCACGACAGTCATCAATGTTTGCTTTAAATGCTAAACCCAGTACAGCCACCTTCGCTTTGGAAATATGATTCTCATTTAAAATTTTCTGCACCTTCATGGCAATATATAACGGCATTTCATCATTAATCAACCTGGACTGATGCACCAACTTAGTGATTTCCGGAGCCAATTCTACCAAAAACCACGGATCTACGGCTATACAGTGCCCCCCAACGCCGGGACCCGGTTGATGAATATTGACTCTCGGATGATGGTTGGCAAATTCAATGGCTTCCCAAACATTGACGCCGATTTTTTCCGCCAGTTTTACAAGCTCGTTAGCAAAGGCAATATTCACATCTCGATAGGTATTCTCTATCACTTTTACCAATTCCGCAGTAGTAGCGTCAGTTAACAATAGTTTCCCCTTTACAATCTTTTCGTATAGTTCCTTTGTTTTTATAGTTGAAATATCATTAATGCCACCTATTACACGGCTGTTATGTTCCAACTCATAAAATACCTTTCCTAAAATCACTCGTTCAGGAGAATAGGCCACATATAAATCCTGTCCTAATTCTAAACCGCTTCTTTCCAATATGGGACAAACAACGTCCAATAGTGTACGAGGCGGAACGGTTGATTCCACAACAACTAAATTTCCTTTTTCCAAGTATGGCAAAATGGATTCAACGGCTTCTTTCACAAAACTTAAATCTGCCGATTTGTCTTCATTAACTGGAGTAGGCACCGTAATAATAAATGCATCCGCTTTCTGCGGTTTTTCATATGCACGCAAATAATTGAATTCAACCGCACTTGAAAGACGCTCTGCTAACTCCGCTTCCTCCATTAAAGCTATTTTGTTATTTACCGCATGTACTACATTTGGATCCGTATCAACACCTACAACTGTTATCCCGCTGTTAGCAAACATTACTGCCGTAGGTAAACCGATATATCCTAGCCCCAATACACATAATTTCATTTTTATCCTCCAAAACACTAAAGTTCAAAGATTTTGCAATAATTGTTTGGCACTTTCTATCAAGTCCAATGTTTCCTGTTCTAATTCCACAGGCTTCATTTTTATTTCATTCATCTTCTGTACTTGCTCTTGAATGCTAATGACTCTATTTAAATAGCCTTTCACGTTTTCCGTTTCTCCCTTTTTTAAACATAATTGCACAACCTTCATATATGCCTCTGCAACTTGCCTGTAATTTTGAGGTCGAAGTGGTTGCAATTCCACACTCTTATCCACAAGTTCCAATCCTCTCTCTATGTTGCCGATTTTAAGATAGAAAGCTCCTGCAGAAGCATTTATTTGAGCGTTATATGGGTCCAGCGAAACGGCCGCAGCTATTTCCTTTTCCGCCTGCAGTATAATTTCTTTCTGCTTTTTTTGACTGTCACTTAATGTATCAACCAACGCGTTCCCATAATCTATACGATAGGAAGCTTTTAAAGGATCAAATACAACGGATAACGCAAGCGCTTCCTTGGCTTTAACCAAATTACCTGCTTTGGCATACTGAGCTGCTTGTTTTGCATAAAGGTTGGCAGACATAAAGCAAACCGTCGCCAATTCCATAATAATTAAAGGTACAAAGATATATGCAGGCGAAAATCGGTATAAACCATAATTATATTCTTTACTAAGCATAGCATATACGGACGTTAATGCAAACAATGTCCACAATACAATCGATACGCCGCTTAATGAAAGATCGAAATCAATAAAACTGTGAAAAATAAGCCCTACGGCCGCAGCAAAGATACCTGACTGAAAAATATATTGTTCGGTTTCACGAAAATACACTTTCAGATTTTTCACTACTTGAACAACAAATAAGATTAATACGGCTGCAAATACTAATAAACCAATGGTTCCTGCTTCAACCCATACCTGCATAATATAGCTGTGGGCTTGATTGGACCAGTATAAGTAGGATTGATACATAAAATACAAACTTTGCCATGCACCACCGCCGGCCCCGAAAATCGGATAATCTTTTACAATATCAAAAGCATCAAAATAAAAAACAAATCTCTCCCTCACCGTCTCCGTTGAAAAACGAATATCCTTGAATCGATTTAAAAGGTCCTGAGGAATTAATTTATGAACCAATCCAGGTATAAAGCTAAGTATAATAACAACGGTAACAGTACCCAAAGCGATAATTGCAATTCCTAATGTTTTCTTATTTATATTCAATTTTCGAATATATATCGCTGTTATTTCAAGTAAAACAGTGATAACAGCACAGGTAAACAAACCGATAAAAAACCATTTCCATGCCGGTAAAGCAAGCCTTTCCAGTGTAGCTGCACGAAATCCGTTAGCACTTAAACCGACAGAACATAATACGGAAAAAGACATAATGATTATGGGGACCAATGCTTTTTTCCACAATAAAATCACAAGCAAAACAAGTGCTATGGGAAAAATTACCCACGAACCGCGCGAATAGGAAAAAATAAATCCAAAAGTCAATATAAAGCCTGCCATGCTGTATAAAATTTTTGCCCAACGCTTGTCGGTAGCACTATATAATGCATAACACAACAACAGGCCACACATTACAAAAGCGCCAAATGCGTTGTGATATTGAAGAGTGGAATTAATCCATTGCTCATTGGCAGCTTCCGAATAAGCACCATGATATTTAAAAGTTGCTGCTGCCGCTCCTATCCCAATAAAAGAAACACCCGTAATGCTAACTAAAACAGTATTCAGCATAATCTTAATATGCCTTTGTGATATGATAAATTCTTTTACTAAGAGATATATAACAAAGTAATTCACGTATTTTAACAGTTCACTTACTGCTAAACGTTTATTGACACTGAAAAGGACGGAAACAGCATATGTAACTAATAACAATATAAGGGCACAGTCCAAATAGGTATGTAATTTTATAGGTTCTCTCCGACTTTTCTTCTGAATCATATAGAGGATTAGTGAAGTAAATGAAATCATATATACGATAAACTGCTCATATTCAAAATATAATCCTCTAAAGTATACAGGTAAAGCAATAAGCCCAAGAGTAATCAATAAATGCAATTTACGCCAAGCGGTTTTTTTCATTTTTCCCTCCACCATATTATTTCCTCTTAACAATTTTACATTAATCTGTATATTTTTGCAACAAAAAAAGGGAATGATGCACTTCCCTTTTATTCAGCTGTAATCATTTGAATAACTTGATTCTTAAAACTTTCCATTTTGTTTTCCGCCTCTTGTACGGTATCGGCAATAACAGAAAAGTATATTTTTATTTTTGGCTCGGTTCCTGACGGCCTTACTACAAACCACGATTGATCTTCTAATTCAAAATAGAGAACATTGGATTTAGGCAAGGTAAGATCCTGCTGCTCACCATGGACAAAGTCAAATCGCTTGCTGACACTGTAATCCCTAAGAGCAGTAACCTTTACCCCGTTAACCTCCTTAGGAGGATTTTGTCTTAACCTATCCATAATAGCCTTAATTTTTTCAAGGCCTTCTTTTCCTTCTAAAGTAATGGATTGAAGGTTTTCAAGGTATACTCCGTACTTATTATATAATTCCTGTAGTCCTTCATAAAGCGACATTCCTCTTGATTTATACCATGCCGCCATTTCGGCAATCAGCATAGATGCCACAACGGCATCTTTATCCCTTGCATAAGTTCCTGCAAGGTAGCCATAACTTTCTTCAAAACCGAACACATAACTCTTTTGATTTCCGTCCTCCTCAAATTCCTTAATCTTTTCTCCGATGAATTTAAACCCTGTTAACACATCCATGATTTCAACATCATAATACTGAGCAATTGTCCTTGCCATCTCCGTGGTAACAATGGTTTTGATAATAACCGGATGTTTAGGCAACAAGCCTTTTTTCTTTTTTTGGGACAAGATATATTCCGTCAGCAATACGCCTGTCTGGTTTCCGGAAAGTGTAACATATTCACCCGCTTTATTTCTGACAACCACTCCCACACGGTCACAATCGGGATCGGTGCCGAAAATAAGGTCCACATCCTCTTTTTTCGCCATCTCAATAGCAATGGCAAATCCTTCTTTTTCTTCCGGATTGGGAGACTTAACGGTTGAAAACGCAGGGTCCGGTTGTTCCTGTTCTTTCACGACCAATACATGTTTAAAACCAATCATGTCCAATATTCTTCTGACTAATTTGTTTCCTGTACCATGAAACGGAGTATAGATTACCTTAAAGTCATCAGCAACCGTTTTGACTACTTCAGGATTAATACACTGCTTTTTCACTTCTTCCAAATATCTTTCATCAATTTTCGCACCGATTACCTCAATAAGTCCTTTTTGCTTAGCTTCCTCTTCGTTCATCACTTTGACGTCGGTAAAAATATCAATCTGATTAATGACTTCCAAAACCGCATCAGCACGGTCAGGCGGAATCTGACCTCCGTCTTCCCAATAAACTTTATAACCGTTATATTTGGCCGGATTATGACTTGCGGTTATAACTATGCCTGCGATTGCTCCTAATTCCCTTACTGCAAACGATAATTCCGGAGTAGGCCTGAGTTCGTCAAATATATATGCTTTAATACCATTAGCGGCAAGAACCTTAGCTGCTTCCATCGCAAATTCAGAAGACTTATACCTGGAATCATAGGCAATAACAACGCCTCTTTGTTTTGCCTGCTCTCCTTGCCTGCATATATAGGTTGCAAGACCCTGTGTTGCTTTGCGAACCACATAAATATTCATTCTATTGGTTCCTGCACCGATAATTCCCCTTAGGCCACCTGTACCAAATTCCAGATTTTTGTAAAACCTTTCCTCAATTTCCTTTTCATTGTTTTTTATTTGTCGTAATTCTTCCTTTGTCTGTTCATCTACATATTCACTTGTCAGCCATTGTTGAAAACTGTCCATATAAGTCATGGTAGATACCTCCTTATGTCTATATATCGCTCATATCTTTTTAATACTCGCCTTCAATGTAGGGACACCATACATGGTGTCCGAAATCAGTACATTCATAAGCGTACGCCATGTATGGCATCCCTACAAATGCAGGATATATGCTAACATTTTTGTAGTGAACGCATTGTATACGTTCCGTATAATATTAAAAATATAATATCCCTAATTTATTTATGGTATACTTCATTAGCATTAATTTTAAAACATCGGTATATCTGTTCCAGCAATATGACACGCATCAACTGATGGGGAAAAGTCATCTTCGAAAAACTTAGTTTTAAATTGGCTTTCTCTTTTACTTCGTCAGCCAATCCTATAGAGCCACCGATGATAAACACAATATTGCTTTTTCCGCTAACCGCCAAATCGTTAATCATCTGTGCAAAGGCCAATGAATCAAGCTGTTTTCCCTCGATACACAAGGCGATAATATAATCTCCTTCTTTGATATGGTGAAGAATTTGTTGCCCCTCTTTTCTTTTATACATGGTTTCTTCTTTGATACTAACATGATCCGGTATCTTTTGGTCATTTACTTCAATAATTTCCAGCTTACAATAGCGTGATAACCGTTTTGAATATTCCGAAATTGCCTCTGTGAGATATTTTTCTTTGATCTTTCCTACGGCAATGATTTTTATATTTAGCATATACTAACTCCTTATTGGACAACCATATACGGACACCATATATGGTGTCCCTACAATAAAAAATACAGATATTAGCGAAATACATACAATTGGTTTCCTAGTAAAATAATTATGGGTGTTGTCAACTTAAATTTCAGACAACCACAGGTCACCCCTACGATAGGCTAGAGCATATTTGCTGTATTTGTAGGGACGCCATACATGGCGTCCGCCTATCAATATATCAATTTCGGACACCATATATGATGTCCCTACATTCCAACAAGATTACCTAATTATTATAACTGATATACTTTACTTGCCCTGTCCCGCATGGCTACATCCAGAAGAACGTCCTTCCCAACCTTTATGTTTTTACTTTGCAGTGCATTATATACCGTTTGATAGGCCAATTCCGGAAAATTATTTTCTTTGCTCAAATGGCCCAGTAAAAACCTGGTTGTTCCCCTGCACGCTAAAAAAGCCACAACCTCTCCTGCGGCTTCGTTGGACAAGTGTCCCTTTTCACCGATAATTCTCTGTTTTAAATAATACGGATAAGACCCACATTTCAACATTTCCACATCATGATTGGATTCGATTAATATCATTTCACTTCCCTTAAGATTTTCAAGAAGTTCCTTGTTTACATGTCCAATATCGGTAGCTAACGTTATCTTTTTATCATTGATTATAAAATTATAACCAACAGGTTCCGCCGCATCATGCGGAATAGCGAACGGTCTGATTACGATGTCCTTTATACAAATCTCCTCAAACGTATTAAAATATTTTCGGTTGTGTTCTTTAATGTCACCAATATCCGTAGCCATATTTCGCCACGTATTGTAATTGGCATATACCGGAATATCATAACGGCGGGACATGATTCCTACAGAATGTATATGGTCTTTGTGCTCATGGGTTACAAATATTGCATCAATTTCTGAAACATCAACTCCTATATTGGCTAAAGAAGCTGCAATTCGTTTACCGCTTACCCCGCAATCAATCAACAACTTGGTTGAATCGCCGGCTACATATATGCAATTTCCGCTGCTTCCGCTAAATAAAGAACAAAATGTTACCATATTTGATTCCTTTCAAAATAATATTAATTTATATTGTAACTCGTTTTATATCCGCACCCAGTGCAGTTAATTTCTCCTCAAGCTTTTCATATCCTCTGTCAATATGTTTTAAATCATATACTTCCGTAATACCTTCCGCCATTAACCCCGCAATAACTATTCCTGCTCCTGCCCGAAGATCCGTTGCTTTTACAGGAGCGCCCAATAAATTAGGCACGCCTTCTATCACTGCAGTCCGTCCGTCCACGGTAACATTAGCGCCCATGCGCTTAATTTCATCCACATACTGAAACCTATTATCCCATACTCCTTCCGTAACAATACTTGTACCGGAAGCTACGGAAAGCAGCACAACCATCGGAGGCTGTAAATCCGTAGGAAATCCGGGATACGGCAGTGTTTTTATATTTGCCTTCACCAGCTTGCCGTTCCTCCATACACGAACGGCATCATCATATTCCTCAATATTTACATTCATTTCCGCAAGCTTTGCAGTAACCGCTTCAAGGTGTTTCGGAATAATATTTTTTATTAATACATCTCCACCTGTAGCAGCAGCAGCAATCATGAAAGTTCCTGCTTCAATCTGATCGGGAATAATGGCATATGTACCTCCTTTTAATGTTTGAACACCTTTTATTTTGATGACATCCGTACCTGCACCTCTGACCATGGCCCCCATGGAATTTAAAAAGTTTGCCACATCAACTACATGGGGCTCTTTTGCTGCATTTTCTATAACGGTTATCCCTTCTGCTTTCACTGCTGCCAACATAAGATTAATGGTGGCACCGACACTTACTACATCCATGTATACCTGGTTGCCTATTAACTTATCCGCAAATGCATGAATGGTTCCGTGACTTATTTGAATAGTTGCACCAAAAGCTTCCAATCCCTTGATATGCTGGTCAATAGGTCGGACACCAAAATCACATCCTCCGGGCATAGCCACATGTGCTTTTTTAAAACGGCCTAAAAGTGCTCCCAACAGATAATAGGAAGCTCTTAACTTTTTCACCATTTCATAAGGTGCTGTATAAGATTTTACTTCCGAACAATCTATTTCAATTACGTTATTGCTTACATAATGAACTTTGGCACCAAGTTTCACAAGCATCTCAAGTATCACTGAAACATCTTGTATATTCGGAACATTTTCTATTCTACAAACACCGTCCACCAAAAGTGCTGCAGGAATCACAGCCACTGCAGCATTTTTTGCACCACTTATTGTAACCTCGCCTGTCAATCGATTGCCACCTGTAATGACGAATTTATCCAAGATTTGCACCTGCCTTTACCATTGCATTCAGTTACATTATATCACCAACATACGTTTATGAAAAGATTAATTTTTTAACAAACAAAAAAGTGAAGAATAAATCTTAATCTTCACCGTTAATTAGCTCTCCGTTTATCGTATCATACAAATAAAAACTTCCGTCATCGGTTGAAATTCGCCAAACAGGTTTGGCTTCCACCGTCTTTAATTTCGCAGAAACCATATCGGTATCAACATAATATCCGGTTGAAATATCCGTTATAGTAACTTGCTTCTCGTTTCGCAATTTCATATCATCGGCAAAATCAATTAATATGCCTGTTATAATTCGTACAGGAAAGGATTCATGAATAAAAGAGTCCGGAATCAGCCAATATCCTTCCATGGAATAAAGGCCTTCCGATGCGATATTCATGGTAATATAACATCCGTATATGTCTTTTCCTTTATATTCCTGCCCAATTGTAACCAAATAATGCTGATTGTCTTGCTTTACAACATTTTTTATTCTCGCATATTCATTGTCCATATTGAACTTTTTTAAAATGTCTCTGACATTTTCTTCTAAAGTATTCTCATTTAAATTGGTAATCCTTTCATCCGGTGAATGATTTACATAGGCAAATTTACACCCTTGTATCGTCAACGTCTTGGTATCCTTTAAAAAATGATATGTTTCATCGCTAAAAGCTTGTTCATAATCATTTCCTAATATGGATTGAGCCAGCGATTCAGGAACCGGAAAAGGATTTTGCATTTCCAACTTACGCATACTACTCATCTTCAGAGGAATAATTGCTTTATCAATCAAAACATTATTCTTTTTCAATATTTCAATAGTATCGGCAACTGTTTCCGCATCAATGGTAATGGTCCGATCAATTAAAATCAGTCTGTCCACCAATAAAAAAATATTAATACATAAAAACAAAATAATTAAAATTGTCTTTACCCTAGGCCAATTCATGATAAAATCCCTCAAATCATTTTGCAGCATTTCAATCCGTAATGATACGCTCTCCTATTCGTATGCCCCATTTAGGCTTTAAAACAGTATTTCCACCTTTTTCCCAGAAGCCTAAAAACACGTCATCCACTTTGATATTACTTTGTTCCGGAGCCAGTGACTTATATATATTATCCAATGCCAACAGCATTGGTATCACTTCTTCATCATGCTCTCCATATTCTTCATACTCACGTATATAGTGTTTATAACTTTTCAGCCTGCCGTTTTCCACTTCAACTTCAACAGCATGATATAATGGCTCTTCCATAATAATAGGCATGCCGTTATAATAATAGTCAAAAGTAAATTTGTAAACCCCGGGTTTATTAGCATTTTCATCAACATCAGATGATATAAATAAATATTCATTGTTGTTCCAAACCCTGTTAATATGTGAAATCACTCGATTTAAGGATTCATAAAGAGATAAAACCGTACTATCCTTTGCAGAAATTTGAGAGTCAGTCGTGTTCTTGGTACCATCCGCCGTCGCCGGTGGTAGTAACAATCCTTTATTTTCAGCAGTTGCCGTATATTCAATAAATCCTGTGGGATGAATCTTCAATCTGCTGTAATTTTCCACATAAACCACGGTATTATCCGCTTCGGTATATTTTCTGGTAGTATTGGGATTATAGCCAAAGCTCTCAACAATGTGAATAGGGTTATTCATATTTAACGGATTATTACTTTTTATTTGAACGCCTTTAGGTAAATAAAACTCCTTCGGGATGAGAATTTCAGGATCTAAAACCACCGGTTTATCCGGATCCATCTTATCAAATTTTTGTTCAAATGAAAAAGTATAGTTTAATTGCTCTTTGGATACAAATTGTTCGATTAAATTTAAAAGCTTTGATTTATCGTAATTCATCAAAAACTTCCGGATGCTGTTATCTTTCGAATCTTTAATATAAAACATAATATTGTTTGTAACCAAATCACCGGGTACAAGGATAAACTCTTTAATTGTACTGATCTGGGATAGAATATCGGAAGCTTTGCCGCCAAAAAACCGTGCCAATACATTTACATTAAAACTTACCCCATAATCAATATAAAATGATTTGCCTTTCAATATGTTCAACCATTCTTCTTCCGTGGACGTCTGCATTTTTACTTGCTCATTTTGAAGAAACAACTGAAAAACGGTATTGATTTCATTATTTAAATCAATAAACTGACTGTTTCCGTAATGATATACATTTCTATTATTCCCGTCATTTAAAACAATTTTTCTGGGATAAAAGAAATGTTCAATGTTTGCATGCTCCTCTTCGTCATTCGTAAATATTTTTGAAAATACATTCTTTATTTTTGATAATGTAACAAAAGAATTATAGTCTTGCGACCATAATTCTTCACGAAACCATATCTGACCGGTAAGAAACAAACTATTTGCTATTAATAAAACAAGTACAAATGTTTTTATCCTTTCCTTTTTCACAAAAATCTATCTCCCAATAAAAGCTCTCTACCTCACACCATACCATTTTCATTTCGGCTCCTGAAAAAATTATTTCACCATATTCCATATATCAATAGTCAATCCTTTGATTCTGTCAAGAAACCCTTCCTTCAACAGAGTAATATCAAGTTTTATAATTTCATACGTATAAACGTCTTTTTCCGCTCTTACCATCAGCTTATTGGAACCCGTATCAAGCGTAACAGGCAACATAAAAAGTCTTGAAGCTCCAATCTCCCATTCTATACTTCTCCCGTTAATCACGACTTTTCTATAGAGATTCTCTGAAGGGCTGTAAAGATATAAGCAAACATTGGTCCCCTCTTGTCCGTACCCGGAAATTACATATTCCTTTTGACTAACCGATACTTCAGTAGACTCAGGATTGGTAATAACAATAAGCCCGCTTGTCGTTCCTTGCTCATTCACCCCTACCGTTGCAGGTGCGGCAAAAGCAATGGTTGATAACGTCAATGTAGATAATATAGTCAATGTCATAACTACCTTCTTAAACATATCAATACCTCCAAAGTTGTATAGTATAATAAATAACACTTTATTATACCTTCTTAGTTTATATTATACATCATCTATGTTACAATTACATTACATTGTAATTACGTTCATTTAACATTATCTACAAAGACATTACCTATATATTTATGGGAAGTTTGATGGTTACTTCGGTACCTTTGCCTTGTTCACTTTCTATGGAAATGGTACCCTCATGAGCAGTAATAATTTCTTTTGCAATAGCTAATCCCAAACCGGTTCCGCCACGTTCCCTTGAACGGGCTTTATCCACCCTGTAAAACCTTTCAAACAGTCTTGGCAAATCCTCTTTCGGAATTCCTATGCCGTTGTCAACAATTTTTATATATACATCGTTATAAAGTTTTCCGGAATAAACGGATATCTTTCCGCCTTCCGGCGTATATTTTATGGCATTTGACAGAATATTAATAAGCACCTGTTCTATTCTATCCTTATCCGCATAAATTTCAGGGATATCCGTTGTAGCTGTAAAGGTTAAAGTATGTCCGTAATTCTTAACCGATATATCCAGCTTATCAATTACTTCCTCAATCAGTTGCTTCAATGAAAACTTACTTTTGTTTAAAGCGGTTTTCCCATGATCCAACTTGGATAATGTTAAAAGATCTTTTACCAAACGAGTCATTCTGTCCGATTCACTATTAATGACATGAAGAAAATGTTCCAACGTCTCCCTGTCTTCCAATGCGCCTTGGAGTAATGTTTCCGCATAGCTCTTAATGGTGGTCAACGGCGTACGTAATTCATGAGAAACATTAGCAACAAATTCCCTTCTTGCATTGTCCAGTTTTTGCTGCTCGGTAACATCTTGCAGTACTACAATAACGCCTCCAAACTTGTCCTTTTCAACATTAAACGCAGCAAAATACGCCTTTACATGCGTATCGTTAAAATCCAATGTTTTCTCAACAGTTTTCCACTGTTCAAGATACATTAAACTTTCTAAACTTATGTCCACATTGAGCTCTTTAAAAAAAGAATTAAAACGAATATGATCTACCTGATCAATATTTAACATTCGCCTTGCAGCAGGATTGATATGGATCACTTTTCCTTCAAAATCAAAAGCCATTACACCGTCTGTCATGTACAATAGAATGGTTTCCACCTTGTTTTTTTCCTGAGCAATTTCCTCCAAAGTATGCTTTAATTCTCCGGCCATATAGTTGAATGTATCGGTTAACTTACCAATCTCATCCTCTGATTGAACCTCAATCTTATGTTCAAATTCTCCGGAAGCTAATTTTACCGCCCTACTGGTCAAAGTAGCAATAGGTTTTGTAATGGTTTTGGACAAAAAGAACCCTAGCACAATGGAAATAACCAACCCGAAGATTACTGCCTGATAGAGAATCTCTATAACCTCTGCCATCATTCTGCGTAATTCTTCTTTGTCATCGATGACATAAATAATATATTGAACTTCTCCTTCATCCATAAGAGGAATGGCAAAATCCATATATCGATTTTCAAAACGAACTTCATTTCCTATTTTTCCGACTAAGGCACTAATAATATTATTTGTTCGCTCTATATCTCTAACCCGATCTTCAGAACTGTCCAATACTCTTCCCAATCCTCCGTCCAATATATAGTATTTTCTATAATCATCAATGCCTAATTGACCCGAATTGGCGTACAAAATGCTTTTTAATCGTTTTACCGGCGGATTCTCTACATCTGTCTTGTATTTATTTACAATTTCTTCCATCACTTTAACTAAATTACCTCCGCCGTTTTCCTCACGGAAAAAGACATTCTCTATCTGTCTTTGAAAATCTTCATGATAAAAAGATTCCACTTGATTGATTAGAAAAGTACCTACCACAACCATTACCGAAATCACAATCAAGACAAACATCGCTACTAATTTCCATTGAATACTTTTAAACATAAGAACAAACCCCTACTGCTTATTAAAATAATACCCTACGCCTCTTTTTGTAACAATATACCTTGGATTGCTGGGATCATCCTCAATCTTTTCCCTTAATCTTCTTACGGTCACGTCAACGGTTCTCACATCCCCATAATATTCATAACCCCAAACTTTTTCCAATAAGCTCTCACGAGAAAAAATTTTATCCGGCTGAGTAGCCAAAAATTTTAACAGTTCAAATTCTCTTAAAGTTAATTCTACAATACGGCCGTTCTTTTTCACCTCATACCGGTCAACAATAATCTCCAAATCACCATATGCAATAATTTCAGAATCATCACCGCCGTCCGACTCTTCCACCATTTTTCTTCTTAGATTTGCCTTTACCCTTGCAAGCAATTCCCTCACACTAAAAGGCTTCGTGATGTAATCATCTGCACCAAGCTCCAAACCTAACACTTTGTCTACTTCTTCTTCCCGCGCCGTAAGCATTAAAATAGGAGTAGAGATTTTTTCTCTAAGTTTTTTACAAACCGCAAAACCGTCCATCTTAGGCAGCATGACATCCAGCAAAATAAGATCAGGGTTTTCTTTCAAAGCCTTTTCCACTGCTTCTTCTCCGTCATAAGCTTCAATAACCGAATACCCCTCTTTTTTTAAGTTAAATTTAAGGATATCCACAATTGTCTTTTCATCATCCACTACTAATATTTTTCTGTCCATAGTATCCTCCGCCACTTTTCATTTTCTTTTATTGTATCAAATTCGCATATGTATTTTCAAGTCTACCTTTACAAATATTAGTCAAATATAGTTGATGAATATTATTTCAAAAACTAAAGCTACAAGGCTAAGTGCCTGTAAACTTGTTCCAGGCCACATCAAACTCGCTATCGCTCAAACAGGTGATGTGGCTATTCCTCCACTGCGTTAACAGGCTCTAAGCCTTTTCGCAATGTTTTTTCATAATATTCATCAACCAAACCAAATCTACTTTCCATATGCGAACACTGTTCGTCCCTACAGGCCCTTGCATATCTTAAAATAAACGGACGACCATTGGTCGCCCGTACTACTTTATATAATTAAGCGGATTTTGCGGTACTCCGTTCTTTCTTACTTCAAAATGCAGATGAGGTCCCGTACTTCTTCCTGTATTTCCGACTTTGGCAATCAGTTCTCCTTTGGCCACTCGGTCTCCTTCCTTTACCAAAATGCTGCTGCAGTGCCCATAATACGTTACATATCCGTTCTCATGGTCAATTTTCACCAGTTTTCCGTAGCCTTCCGACCAGCCCGCAAAAATTACCTTTCCACCATCCGAAGCATAGATAGGATCACCTATTTTCCCTCCAAGATCAATACCGGTATGATTATGGCCCCAGCGTTTTCCGAACCTGGAAGTAAGAGTACCGTATGAAGGACGCCCAAAAACACCTGTCCCGGACTTTTTAGGAACAGGTTTCGTCCCTACTTTTAACACCTGAGGCTTGGGTTCGGAAATTACTACCTCACGAATAATATTTTTTTCCACTTCAATCCCGTTTACTTTAACCACTTCCGCTTCTACCTTTTTTTCGCCCTTAACACCTTCCTCCACAACCGTTTGTCTTCCCTCATATAAATTAGCATCTTCAACCTTTCGAACATCATAAGGAATCTCTTCATGAAACGTAACGATTTGCTTTGTTTTCACACTAACAACCGGCTTGGGCACACTTAAATAAATTTGCTGTCCGGGCTGTAGCGCCTCTGTCAAACCGGGATTAATCGCCAGAATATCATCCACCATCATATCATGATTCCTTGCAATGTTCCATAACGTATCTTTAGGTTGTACAGTATATATTTTCACTTCCTCTTCCGAGGCCGTTAAAGCTGCCAGAGCTTCTTCGGCATTTTGAATATCACCGATTTTCACCGTCATTTTTTTTATTTCTATCTGTTTGTCAAACTCTACCTTGATATCCTCACCTGAACTTGTATACGGCTTTTTTAACTCTTCCAAAACGGATTTAGCAGTTAATTCATCCGGTACAGCAGTAATCATTTTCCCGTCCACTAAAACGGCATATGCTCCTATAGACTCATCAAAAATCGATTTCAGGCTTCTTTTAAAATCTTTCGGAGAAGTAAACGCCTTCTTATTTACAATTTTACTGCTCAATTCAGGCTTTTTATCAATTTCTACTTCCATACCTACATAATCCCTTAATTCATCAACTACTTCTTTCAAACATTGATTATACTCCTCTTTGCCATGTACAATACCTACCAATTGATCTTCCACAAACACTTCAATACCTATTCTATAATTGCAACCTATTACGATTCCCAATATTACAACTGCCGCTGCACCTGCAAAATACATACGTCTTTTATCGGATTGAAAAAAAACTTTGAGGCGATTTATCATTTTACTTTTATTGATAGCATGAATCCATTTATCCACCCATCGGTTTGATTTCAAATTCACCCGGCTTGTTATTGCACCAACATATTTTACATAATCCGACATTGTATTCTCATTTTTTTCCTCTTTGCTTTGCCGTATAACTTTTACTTCAGGTACGGCAATACAATTTCTTTTTTTGGATATATTCATCTTTCTGTTTATTCTACTGTTATATAAATACGTGTTATAATCGTCGGAATTCGTTCGCTCAGACATTTTTAGACCTCCTATTAACATTGAAAAACTTATATAACTTAATGTCCTATTACCATTTTATCCTGTTTATTAAAAAAGTATTACACAAATATTACGACTTTTTTAATATTCTCCATAAAGAAAGAAAATCCTTCTTATATCCTTAAATTTTTTCAAAAAAAATGGGGCTGTCGTATAACGACAGCTCCGTTTTTCGGTACTCTCATTTATTGACTTTTTAAAATGATAATGGTGGAAGCTTCAAAAACACCCGTATCGGTAGAACCAAATGCCGTAATGGTATCACCGACTTTTATATCACTGACACTTAAACTCCTTGTACTTGAAGAAGAAGTATTAATAATTTTGGCAGTTCTTTTCGCAAAAATTTGCATCGATATTGTATTTCCCGTAATTGCATCGGTGGTTGAAATATTAATCAAATAATAACTGGGATTAACCATTTGAACAATTCCCGTAACTTGCTGGTTTTCATCCACTTTTTGTACCTGCATGGATACAATGGTATTACTTTCTAAAGTTACCTTTACTGAATAGCCCAGCTTTAAAGAGTATATATCGCCTGCTTCATTATTAATTGTAATCTGAACATCCCTAGGAAGCGGACAAGTATAGCTTTTATCATTTTTCCTTATCGTAATGGACGGATTTTTCGAGATAACAATTTCTTCTATCGTTCCTTCCAAAGTGCTCTTTGTACTGGTTGCTTCAATTTTTTTCACTTTATCATACACAAGAGTAAGATTGGCTTTGTCTCCTATGGTAATGCTTTTTAAATCAGAACTCTTGCCGTTTTTAAGCACAGTAACGTTATCCAGAACCTCATATTGCTGAATATTTCCGTTTCCGTCTTTCACTTCTATAATCACATCGGTATCCGCTTTAATATCTTCAATAACAACACCGTTAATGACCTTTGACATGCCTTCTGCTTCTATTCGGACTACTTTTTGCCCGCTTATATAAATTTTCACGATATCGTCTTTATTAATAGATGCTATGGTTGCAATTTCACCTTTATAAACAATCACCGTATCATCAGGGACGGTATATGTTTCGGCATCTTTGGAGTCATCCTCTTTCTTCACGGTAATTTTTTTAACCGTTCCGCTTTTGACCACACCGGTTACAATTCCTTCTGCTGTCTCATCCACTTGTGGCATGAATCCTTCAATCATATATAAGTCCTTTTCTCTTAATGTGATTCGCACAGGTATTCCCACCGAAAAATCAGATAATCCTGCCGGTGCCCCGTTTAATTTTAAACTCGCCCCATCATGAATAGTATACGTCTTTGTGCGGTTACCCGTACGATCTATTACTTTAATAATATTATCATCAACATCTAACGAACTGACCAATCCATCATCATATGTATAAATATTTCTTTCCATCACCCGGTAAAGCATGACTGCCATTTGAGCTCTGGTGACATTCACCATGGGGCCGAATTCCGTTGCACTCATTCCCTGCATGATATTCTGTTCCTTTACATATTCCACGTAACTTTTGGCTTCAGCAGGAATTGCATCCGCATCATCATAAGGCAATATGGTCATGACTTTGTTTTTTACGTCTTCTTCACTGCCCATTGTTTTTGTCAACAGTATGGCAGCTTCATACCTTTTTAACGGCGTATTTGCATTTTGATCGGAAATATAAGTTTCCAGTTCATTTGTATGGATTACATTTTTATATAAAAGATAAGCAATCTCTTTTTTATAGGAAATATTATAAAACTGTAAATCCTCTTCGTAAACTTTTACCGCCATATTAACATAATCCGAATTTTCTTTTTCATTCACACCAAGGATTCTTGAAATCAATAAGAGAGACTGTAATTTTGTAACGCTTTCCGCCGGCTTGAATGTTCCGTCGGGAAACCCTGCGATAATTCCTCGTTCACTCATTTCTTCAATCTGCGTCCTTGCCCAATCCCAATTTCCACCGGTCAAATCCGAAAAAGAAACAGCCAACGAAGTTGTCCAACAACAGGTCAATATACTACAGCCTATCAGCAAAGTCGTCATTTTCTTTCGCATATACATCCTCCTTCTCATTTGAGAGTTCCTTTTTAATATTGCATTTATACAATACTAAACAAACTATCATAGTTAGTATAAATTATATCATTCATTCCTCTATATTTCAACAATTATCTTCCACGTTTATCCTATCTTAGTAATATTTATTTCTTGATATATAAGTCGTTGTACGTTAAAATATGTTTCGTAGTTAACATAATATCGTAAACGAAATCTTGTTGCTCTCGGATCGGTATTTTTTATAGACAGCTCATAAGCTGAAAACATTACCATTACAGCAAGATTAATGTTATATTACAATGCTGTAACATTTATGACAACTTATTATGTTTATGATATTATGTTAATCACAGAGAAAAAAATTAAAAAATTTTAGGGAGGTATTTTTAATGTCAAATGTAAGAAAGTTTTTTGCTATGGCGATTGTTTTCGCTATGGTACTTGCAACCATGGTACCTGCATTTGCAGCAGTGGCACCTGATGTTAAAGGAACAAGGTATGAGGATGCGGCCGAATTGTTAGGCGCATTAGGAATCATGGTCGGAGACGCTGAAACCGGCAACTTCAGACCGGAAGATACCATTATCCGATCAGAATTTGCAAAGGTAGCAGTTGCAGCACTCGGTCTTTCCGACATTGCAGCAGGTTACAATCACAGAACAAAATTTAACGACGTGGTAGAAGGTCACTGGGGACAAGGTTATATTAACGTTGCCGCTGACCAAGGTCTGGTAATCGGTGATCCTGAAGGAACATTCAGACCGGACGATCCAATCACTTACGCTGAAGCGGTTACCGTTCTCGTAAGAGTAATCGGTCATGAACCGGCTGCACTTGCAAGCGGCGGATACCCAACAGGATATCTTGTAGTAGCAGCTCAGAATCAAATGACCAAAAATGCTATAGGTTCAGCAAACGAACCTGCTAAGAGAGGCATTGTTGCACAATTGGTTTACAATGCACTTTCCATTGACCTAATGGAACAAGTAGGATTCGGTAATGACGTAACCTATGAAGTACAAAAGGACAAAACTCTTCTTTCCAGCAAATTAAATGTTGAAAAACTGGAAGGACAAATTACTGCAAACAAATACACCGCTTTGACTTCAAACAACAGCTCATTGCGCGAAGATGAAGTAAGAATTAACGGTGAAACTTATAAAGTAGGTGCAACCAACGCAAAAGAATTGCTTGGATACCATGTAACTTACTATGTAAAAGAAATTGACCATGAAGACGTGTTGATTGCCGTAATTCCTAACAGAAATAAGAACAACGTAGTAACCGTACAAGCTGAAAACATTGATGAAAGCACAACCTCATCTGTTTTCGCATACTGGATTGACAAAGATAATGATGACGATCCGGAAGAATTAGATATCGCTTCCGATGCAAAAGTAATTTACAACGGAAAAGCAAAGAGCCTTGCAGAAGCTAATTTGAAACCTGCATCCGGTAAAGTTGTATTGCTTGACAATAACAGCGATGAAAAATACGATATCATATTTGTAACAGAATATGAAATCAAAATCGTTAAGAATGTAAATGAAAACCTTAACAAAGTTTACTTTAAGGATAACACAAGCCTAAAGCTTGATCCGGAAGATGATAAAATTGACTTTAATATTATTAAAGACGGAAAAGAAATAGAACTTGGCGATTTGGAAGAATGGAACGTACTTTCCATTGCGAAGAGTGAAGACGAAAAGCTAATTAACATTTATGTATCCGATGACAAAGTTGTAGGTAAAGTAACTGAAGCCGATGAAGATTCAAACGATCCTTCAGAAAGCAGATACTTTATCAACGGCAAAGAATACAGACTTGCCGCAAATCTTGACAACAGCGATATCGACTTGGAAGACGAAGGTACTTTCTACCTCGATATTGACGGTAAAATTGCTGCAGTTGATACAACTTCAACCGCCAGTGAAAACTACGCTTACTTGATTAATGCCGCTTCCGTCGGCGGAATCAGCGGCGGATACGAATATAAGTTGTTAAACGCTAAAGGAGAAATGGTAATTTTCCAAACTGCTGAAAAAGTTAGATTCAACAACAGCAGAATCGATGATGATGCCGTATTTAGCGCATTAACAACCAATGGATCCGTAAACAGACAATTAATTACGTTCGAATTGGACAGCAGCGGAAAAATTGACAGAATTGACACAGCCGCTAATGGTGAAGATGAGGATGTATTCTCATTAGATGTTGCAAGAACTACCTTAACTTACAATAAAGCTACAGGTAAGCTCGGCAATGCACAATATGTAGACGAAGACACCATTGTATTTGATATTAACGGCAATGACCCGGATGACTTTACCGTAAGAAAATCAAGCGTGCTAAAGGATAAAGCACAATATGATGTAGAAATATATGACATTAAGGAAAACAGAACCATCAGTGTTATCGTATTGTTCAACTCCAACATCAGCAACCTGGATGACAAGAACATTGTTGTGGTTGACAAGGTAACAACTACAAAGAACAGCGACGGAGAGAGCGTACAAAAACTTTACGGTATCTATGAAGGAAACAAGAACTTCAGCATATTGACTGAAGAAGACGGTATACTAAGGGTAGAAGTAAGCGAAGGCGTATATGAACCGCTTACACAAGGTGACATTATTCAATTTGAGACAAATGCAAATGGTGAAATAGACAGCATTACCGTTCTGTTTGACGCAAGCAGAAAGACCCTTGTAAACAGACCTTCTGCTGACTCAGACATGATAACCATGTACGGAGAAGTTATTGCGAAGTCTAAGTCAGGAGACGTTATAACCATAGAAGAAGCTGACGGAACAGTACGTTACCAGAAGGTAACCGGCGCAACCGTATACAAGTACGATTCCGCTAAGAAGTCCGTATCCGTATCAGAAATCGGAGACATTGAAATATCCGACGGTGAAGATACAAGCTTCGTATTCATTCGAGTATACGATGATACAACCATTGAAGTTGTAATCATTGACTAATCACTCTCATTTAAAAAAGCTGATGCAAAGTTTGCATCAGCTTTTTTTCTATCAATAATTCTTATGGCAATATAACAACATCCAATACTTCACTACCGGAATCCCTGGTCCGCATATATACAACCTTCTGCTTGGAAATTGCATTTTTGTCTGCAGCTATATATTTATTCTCTCTTGTATCAAACATATAAACATTCCTGCAATTTGAAAGATTATAAGTCCTTTGCTTTTGTTCGGAAAACTTTATGGTTATTAATTCCTTAGAATCCTTTGTAAACACATCATACACTTCACCATACACCAGAATAGTACCTGACGGTTCCTGCTCTCCTACCAAGGTGGAACGATCCATCTCCTGATATTCCATCTCATCATCAGGCGTCAGCTGTAAAACATCTTCAAGGAACCCATCATCATTGACAGCAAACTGAATAATATCGCCTACAGAAATACGCCCTCCGTAAACATTATCCCAAACCGTATCCTTATCTATATACACACCATATTTCATATAACCATCTTGAAGATATCGCATCTCTTTAACAACTCCATATTTCGGAATCGATACTTCGTTAAGGGAAACAACCACTGCAAGGGATTGGTCTTCTATAAGTTGTTTGGGCATATTTTCCGTTTCCTTTAAAACAAGTACTTCAATTTGATCGAATTCATTCACCTCATAAATATCTACCAAATATTCACCGCCGTCCACAAACTTATATCCAATTTTATAATTATCCATCTTCTTCGCCTTGTCACCGTAAGGGACGAAAATTACTTTTGTAATCTCTTCATATTTATATTCGTCTCCTTGCTCGGTAACAAATCTGCTTGCACGATTGGCCGCATTGCTCTTCACATATCGGGCTTTCCCTGAATAATCCTTGGAAAAAACATCATATTTCTCATTCCCTTCCAACCCTTCGGCAGCCAATATAATCTGCTTTATTTTTCCCGTCTGCCCTTTTGTGATATACTGTATTAATTGAGGCTCAAAACCGTTTTCTTCAAAATACTTTAAAATTGGTTGACCATTTATTTCAAAATCGGAATCTACCGATAGTTTTCTTTTAGTACCGTCCAAATCCAGCATATCCAACATCACAATATCACTAATATCATCGGCTTTATACACATTCACTAAAAATCCCATGTATGTATAAATTTTTACCTCTATGCCTATAACCTTATCATCAGACGTCAAAAATAATTTTACTCGGTCCTGAACTTCAGGCCATTCTTCGTAATAACAGCCAGGCATTACCGAATACGATTTACTTTTACCAATACGTATATATTCGGAATTAATTTCTTCTACATTCCCTTCCACATTGTTTCTAACCACATTTACTTGAATAACTTTTGTGCCGACAGTATTATTACTTTCCAATACTTCCAATACATCATCCGGTCTTATGTATGAAATACTTGATATCTGATTTCCATTGAAACTTATCTTGATATCATACTCCTTACTATCAAGGTCCCAAATTAATTCATCTTTATTACCATATTTTACTATAACCTTATCGTCGTAAGTATTCACTCTCTCTACAATATAATATTGAATACTTGTCACATAAATGACATCATAATTATAATCCTCATCGTTATCAATAAGTTTTAAACTGCCTGCCAAAGGTTTAAAAATATCAACATCCAATTGCTTTGCATAACCACTTAACGGCCTTCCGTTAAAAATCACCCTGGCGGTTTCCGATATAGGAGCACTTTTAGGTTTATCTGCATTGCTACTCTCCCAGTAAACGATTTTTTGAGTAGTAGTGGCAGGCAGAATGTCTTCTGCTTTTATGGTAAGCACATTATTTCTCTCAAACCTATAATTGGTGATGGTAGGTATGTCATCCTTACGCTCTTTTTCCGCTTCAAAATATATTTTATATCCTACATACTCCGATAAAACTTTCAGCTTTCCGACATTGTATATTTCCCCGTCAATAGTGATTTGATTTTTTTGAGCTTGATTGACACCACTTAATAATGAAAAATTCTCGTTTCCTGTAATAACACCTCTTCCGCTGACTTCACCTGAACTTTTATCCTTTCTGCCGCCACCGCTGCTGCTACCTCCTCCGCCGCCTCCTCCGGAACTGCGGCCACCACTACTGGTATATGTAAGATTATCTGTTATCACCACCTGTTCAGGCAACTTTATATTGATTGCGTTATAAGTAAGTGTTGCAATCAAACCTCGCTTTGCCGGCTGGCCGATTTGAGCGCTGCTGTTATCCTTTACAAGACCTATATGAACTGCCGCTAACAGATAACCTTCAGGATATTTCCCTTTTTCCAATGCCAACGCTTCATATCCCAATGCACAAACCAACATCTTTACCGCTTGTTCATAAGTTACCATATCTTCCGGACCAAATCTTCCGTCACCATACCCTTTGATAATTCCTGCCGTATAAGCTACGTTAATATCCGCTGCCGCCCAATGTTCCGGGGGCACGTCACTAAAAGGCGTAATTCCCGGATCGGCAGCTACGGCGTCCTGTAAATTTTGCATTCGGTTCACTACCGCGCAAAATTCCGCTCTGGTAATAGTTTCATCAGGACGAAACGTTCCATCCTTATAACCTTTAAAAATGCCTTTCTCCGCCAACTCATTAAAAATCTCTCTCAATTCTTCACTCATTTCTTCGGTCGATTGCAATACCTCATTTTGTTCTTCCGCATAAATATTCTGCATATCAAAGACATCAACTGTCAAAATACCAAGTCCATGTAATAAAAATGCCACAATCAAAAAAACCGATACCAACTTTTTAGACAAATTCATGCAATATTCCCTCCCAGTCGGACAGCTTACCTTTATAAATCCACAAATTTTCTACTAAAAATTGTATCATGCACTCCGTTAAAAGTCAATTTGCCATATTGAATATAATTCTATGTATAAATATGTTAAAACATACAATTTAAAAAAGCGGCTATTCCCGCTATTACAACAGTAATAACCGCCACACTTTAGTGTTTTTTATTCTTCTATTTTTATAATCATCCTTACTTTATCTTCATAAGTATATAGAAATACCTTTGAAACATCTTGTTTTGAAGTGAAGTAATCAATAAGATACAAATCCTCAATACTTTCCTTCTTCTGCACTTGATTGTTGCTTGCGTTTCTGCGAACCAAATAATATTTAATATTACTGTCCGACAAATTATAGGTTACTATGCTGCTTTGTTCAAATTCTTCATTTTCTCCCGGCAATTTATCTTTATCATATACAAGTATTTGGTTATTGTCGGCATCTTTGCTATATACCGCTCCATAGACCGCTCTAAAATCGCCTTGCCTATATCCATAATGCACATTGTTTTCCTGCTTATCCCTATAACTTACCATGGTATCTACTTTCAATAAAATATCTAAATCGGCTATATATTTACTTTCCTTTATACTAAACCTGATAATATCACCGGAAACCAGTGTTTTTACTTGCTCTTCCAACTCGGAATCACTTTTCTTAATATCAACGGTCTGCTTATCAGTATATTGATAATGATGATAAGACAGTCTTATTACCTGTTCCCCCTGGTCATTTAATACGGTAGAATAACCGTCAACAATGACAACAGGTGTAGTTTCATTAATCATTTGGTCGGTATCGTCCCCATACAATACAACAGCCTTTGCTACATTAACCGAAGTAAAATCAAACGCTTCCAGACGATAGCTTCTTCCGTTTACAAAATAATTAAGTCCTTTCATACTATACTTTTCAGTTTGACTTCGATTTTGAGGTACATAAAAAACTTTGGTAGAACTGTCAATAGTAAATTTCACGTCTTCTCCTACTCTAAAAGTACGATTGGTACTGTAATACTTTAACTCTTGGTCTTTATCAGCATATACCAGGCGTAAATGTTCAGATGGTTCGCCATATCCACCATCACTCAACGTATCAATATTATCAATTTGACCACTGTTGTTGGTAGTATATTTTATAATTTGTGAAAACCTTCTCAAATCTTCTGTCCTTAAGATTTTTTCCGGCATTGGATCAGTATTTGTAATTTTACTGGCATCTTCAAGTGCACCCAGTATATCCGAAGCACTACTAAGCGTTTTCCCATCCACTTTTACCTTCTCTGCACAGTCTTTAATCTGTACGCTTCCTGATGTTGTACCGGTGGGTATGTATAATTTGAGCTGTACCATACCTTCCAGCGCCGAATTCTTGATATCTGCATGAATAAGGTACGCATAATTTGCCGCTTTTGCAGCCTTTAAAGATAAATCGACAATTTTTCCTTCTACATCCAAGTAAAACGTTCCCTCGTCATCTACTTTAACATTCGATTTACCTTTTTCACTAATTGCTTTCAAATAATAATCCGATATCCTATATTCCTGTGTATCATTAATGATAATCTTATTATCCGACCGAATTTCCGTGATTTTACCGGTTACCGTATTATTCTCCGCCACTAATACTTTTAATATTTTCTTGCCTTGCGTATTAATACTTTGTATGACGGAAAGAATATCCCCTTTTTTAATCTCACTGAATTGTATCGATCTTCCGCCTTTTAAAATGGTCACAACAGTATTTTTGTCATAGGGATCAATGGTTAACTTGGTACCGAAAAATTTGTCAATAATAATATAGTCCGAAGTATTCGGCGTATTTTCCACAATATAAGTTTGGTACTCATTAATAAACAACACATCATAGTTGTTATCATCGTTACAATCCAGTAATGCCACTTCTCCTGACGGAATATCCAACGATATGGGGGCTTCATTATTGTATTTTTTTCCGTTATATATGATAGTGATATCTTCTCTGATATATATTTTTTCGCTTTGCTCTTCATTTAAGGAATAATATAACGTGTTATTCTCATACTTTTCTATATTATCAGGCTTTAATACCACCTTTTTGTTCTTATCCGACGGCAATACATATACCAATTCATTAACATTATTAACCGTATCATATCGATAATAATATGTCACCATATAACCAAGGTACTGGGACAACATTTCACTGTCATTGGTTTTAAACACCATGCCGTCAATCTCAATCTCATCATCCCGTATAGAAGTTATGGGACTTTCAAGGGTTGTGTATTTGGTTCCCGTAATTTGACCGTCCTTCACTCTGATTAACTTCAACCCTCTTGATAAAAACGTTTTATCCTTATTTACCACGTACGTAGTGGAATCTCCCACACTGCTTACTTCAAGCATAGGTACTTCAAGGGAATTAAAAAGAAGCTGCGCGACCAAACCTCTGGCGGCAGGCTGGCCAACCTGTCCTTCTGCTTTTTTCGTGATGTTTTCTTCTTTTGCAATCATTAAATAACCGGCAGGATAGCCTCCTTTTTCCGTGGCTTTCGGTTCATAACCCAACGCTGCAACAATCATCTTTACAGCCTGCTCGTATGTAACCGGCTCATCCGGTAAAAAACTACCATCGCCGAAACCTTTTATAATCCCTAAGGCAGCAGCTATTTGAATGTATCCCCAAGCCCAATGCTCGGTACTTACATCGTTGAAAACCATCCCGCCACTTGTTACCGGTACATTTTCCATTCCCAACACTCTTGTCATAACAGTGGCAAATTCCGCTCTTGTTATGGTACCTTCCGGCTTAAATGTTTCATCCTCATATCCCTTTAATAATCCCAACGAAGAAAGCGTCTGTATAGCCTCATAAAAAACCGAATCCTCATTGACATCTGGAAAAGCGGCAACGCCTACCGGCATACCGTAAAACAGTACACAAGCTAAAGCTAAAAACAAACACAACAATCTAACCCTTGTTTTCACATGAATACCCCCTATTAAATCCTAATATCATTTTAACATTGCAGGGGAATAGTGTCAATCATTGTCGTTACTTTTGAAGCATAAAATAAGCCAAAAAAGACCAGGGATAAAGTATCCTTGGTCTTTTTTGGCTATATAAGAATATTCTTATTATCTCTTATTTTTTGCCGTTAATTATAACAATGTCTTTCACTGCTCCGTCATATTCTCTTACAATAACAATTGACGAATCAACTTTAACATCATTAATGCTTGCTGTTCTTACCCTTGAAGAAGGAGCATAATCGTAATTAATTTGAGTGAATTTAGCGCCGGATACATTTACTGATGTTACTTCTCTCGTTCCATCCATGGTAGAAATAGAAAGTCTACCGGAACGTTTGTCTGTTACCTTACCGTAACTAATTACTAAATCAGAATTTTCTTTTCCAATATCAGCACTAAATGCCCCTTCATAAACATATCTCGGATCATAGATAATCCTGATACTATCTACTTCATCTCTTGCATTTACACTGTATTGGATTACGCACTCTTTCATGTCCTTAATGAAACTAGAAGGTGCTGTTTCAGCTGCAAACATTGTTTTATCAATGTATACCTTATCCTCAGGCTTTCCATCTCTTGGTTCGAGTCTTGTGACATATACATCATCTGAAACGGTTATAGTTGTCTCCTTACCGTCTTGTAAACCTCTGAAGATATATATCGTATCATCGTCTTCGTCTCTTGACTCAGAAACGCTCTTCACTACAAAGAATCCTGCCTCTTCTCCAACCGTTCCGGTTACGTTAAATGCAACGATAGCTGATACTTCATTACCTTCTTCAATGTCATAGAGGTCAGCTTTATATGATTCACCGTCAGTAAATGCTGAAGCGGTTACAATACTATAATCTTCTTTTCTAGTTCCTTCACCTTTAACTGCAAATATTACGGTATAATCGGTAATGTATCCTTTACCCAGTCTCTTGGTAGAAGCTCTGTACAATGCACTGTCAGACTTTTCATCCAGTGAGATATAGTCGTCCTTGTTTATATCATCATCATCCCTTGCAAAATCTAAATCTCTTAGATAACCGCTTGAATCAAGCTTATACGCAATAAGTGTCGGCTTTGTTGCTACTTTTATTTTTCTTGAATCGCCATCGCCACTTACAGTAAATAAGCCTTCCAGCTTTCCATCTCTTATTGCGTCGAACAGATTTTTTATATCAAATCTGTCTCCATTAATATAAACTCTGTCACTGGTTTCATATACTACCCATTTACCTTCACTGGTAAACAATTCTACCTGGAGTGTATCACTGAGGGTAGACTCAATTGCGGCCTCATAAAGGATTGCATAGTTAAACGGTGTTTTTCTTCCACCAACAGTGGTTCCTTTTTCAACATACACAACATTACCGTCTACATTGAGGAAGAAAGTATATTCATTGCCAAGTCTAACAGATGCCCCTTCTACGTCCTCTACAAATACATACTCTTTACCGTCTATACCATATTTGGTACCATAGTCGTCGGACAAATCTTCATTTACAATTCCTTGTACGGAATCCCTTGTTACATAAGCTGTATAACGAGTTTTACCATTATTACCTTCAGTTACTACTAATGAGATTACATCCCATTTTTCTAAATCTTCCCAACCAATTTCTTTTCCGTCTAAATAAATTACATACTCTAAATCATCATCGTCATCATCGAAAAATACACCGTAAGATGTCAGACTCTGTACATCTCCGTCAAATACTTCATCAACAACAACATATCTATATTCTGTTACAAAGATATAATCATAAATATCATCATCATCATTATCAAGCAAAACTACTTTACCGGAAGTAGGTTTCGTCGGATCATCTTTTTCTTCCAAACCATTACGATAATACTTATAATTAGCGCTAACATCTACTTGTTCCGCACGCTTATCGGTATCTCTGTCTCTCCAATATTCAAATCTATAACCGGATGTAACAGATGTTAATAAATTATCACCGTCGATATTTGCCATATCAGTAACTGTAATTACTTGATTCTTACCGGTTTTTGGAGTTACTGACAAGAATGTTGCATCGGTTGTATCAAAATCTTTTACATAACCTACTACAGTGTATCCAAGATAATCTTTTGCATTGGTATTTCCAACAAGAATGTTAGGCTTATCATCAACATCATCAATCTTATCTTGATAATCGGTAATTCTCATGTCATTTACTCTGGTGATTTCAATTTTTACTTTCTTATTTCTTGCACCGATATCTTCGGTTAAGTAATTGTTGGTAATAACCCCTTCTACTTTGGTAATGCCAAGCTTTGAACTAAGTATGGTTTGGAAATCTCTGTCGTTCCTTCCGTCCATAACTTCGTAGGTAACTTGGCTACCAAAACCTGTTTGAACCATCAAAGGTACATCCAATGCATTGTACAACAACTGAGCAACGGTTGCTCTTGGAGCTTGTTCTCCAACTTTGCCGTTAGCACCTTCTGTAATGCCTTCACGAGCAGCGATCATCATGTAACCTGTTGGATATCCACCTCTGTTTTCAGCTTCCGGTGTATAACCAAGAGCGGCTACAATCATTTTAATGGCTTGCTCGTAGGTTACCGGATCATCCGGACCAAAGGTACCGTCGCCATATCCGGCTAAAATACCTATATTGGTAGCAGCTTGAACATATCCTGATGCCCAATGAGTTGCAGGAACATCAGTAAATACAGTAGCTGTTGGTCCTGGGTCTCCCATACCCATGGTTCTTACTACAACAGTAGCAAATTCTGCTCTTGTAATAGTTTTGTCCGGGTTAAAGTTTCCCTTGTCATCTCCCTTGAAAAGTCCAAGAGTAGACAACGTGATGACTGCTTCAGCATAGTTTGCATCATCGCTTACATCATCAAACGGAGATGCAAAAACAACTGTGCTGAGCACCATAGTAAATACTACTAAGAGCGCAAATACTTTGTTGAGATTTTTCATACTCTCAAATCCTCCTTGTTTTAATAATATGTTTTTGAAAGAGAGTTTGGTAAATGATATGGTTAGGTTATCTCTCTTTCTTCATAACCTAACTGAATCATTAGGATAGTGTATGTAAAGGTTGGTAAAAGAATAGTAAATCTTACCTTTCCCTATCCTACGCAAATTATATCATTGGAATATTTTTCAGTCAATAACCTTGGCGGAGTTGTAACAAAACTGTAAACTTCCCGACATTATTCATTAACTTTTTGTTTGTTTAAAAGAGATGCTTTTATAAATTCTCTAAACAAAGGATGAGGTCTGTTTGGCCTGGACTTAAATTCAGGATGAAACTGAACTCCGATATACCAAGGATGATCCGGCAGTTCAATAATTTCTACCAACCGTTCATCCGGTGACAATCCTGAAAGAATAAGTCCTTTCTCCTGAATTTCGTCTCTGAATTCATTATTCACTTCATACCTGTGCCTGTGTCTTTCATAAATCAATTCATCTTTGTATGCTTCATAGGTTTTTGAATTTTCCTGAATCTTGCATGGATATAGACCAAGCCTCATAGTGCCGCCCATTTCTTCAATATCTTTTTGTTCCGGCATAAGATCAATAACAGGATACGGTGTATTTGGATTCAGTTCCGCGCTATGTGCACCTTGGAGACCTACCACATTGCGTGCAAATTCCACAACGGCAAGCTGCATGCCAAGGCAAATACCAAAATAAGGGATCTTGTTGACTCTTGCATATTTCGCCGCAACAATTTTTCCTTCTACTCCTCTGTCACCAAAACCGCCCGGAACAAGAATTCCGTCGATATCATGAAATAATTCCTGAGCATTTTCCTCATATACGTCTTCCGAGTCAATCCATTTTATCTCCACATCGACGTCATTTGCAATACCACCGTGTTTCAGTGCTTCCACTATGCTGATATAGGCGTCATGAAGAGCCACATATTTGCCCACAAGAGCGATTCGAACTTTATTTTTGAGATTTTTCACTTTATTTACCATTTGGCGCCATTCATGAAGATCCGGTTCGCCACATTCCAGATTAAGCCGTTTACATGTTATTTTTGCCAAGCCTTCCTCTTCAAGCATTAAAGGAATTTCATACAACGTTTCGGCATCCAGGTTCTGAATGACCGCTTCACCGGGTATATTACAGAATAATCCGATTTTATCTTTCAATTCTTTTGCAAGAGGTAATTTACTGCGACATACAATAACATCCGGCTGAATTCCCAAGCTTAATAATTCTTTGACGCTATGCTGAGTCGGTTTTGTCTTCTGCTCGCCTGATGTTTCTATGTATGGTATCAACGTAACATGAATATACATGCAGTTTTCCCGTCCTACATCGGTAGCAACCTGACGGATTGCTTCAAGAAACGGCAAACTTTCAATATCTCCCACCGTGCCTCCGATTTCAGTAATAACAATATCGGTATTGCCGGACTTGCCTACACGATAAATTCTCTCCTTAATTTCATTGGTAATATGAGGTATTACTTGAACGGTGCCACCCAAATATTCACCTTTTCTTTCTTTAGTGATTACAGACCAATAAATTTTCCCTGTGGTCACATTACTGTTTTTATTTAAATTTTCATCAATAAAACGTTCATAATGTCCTAAATCCAAATCCGTTTCGGCCCCGTCGTCAGTTACAAAAACTTCTCCATGCTGATAGGGGCTCATGGTTCCGGGATCAATATTTATGTACGGGTCAAACTTTTGAATGGTTACATGCTGTCCGCGCGCTTTTAAAAGCCGTCCTAAGGATGCAGCGGTTATGCCTTTACCCAATCCGGATACAACGCCACCGGTCACAAATATATATTTGACTGGCATATAAATCCTCCATTCTTTTTTACTTAACTATATTATTTTATTATTATGAATCTGCAGTGTCAAGGAGATCTTTCACAGGCAAAAAAATAAGGACGAACAACGTTCGTCCTTATTTTTCCAATTCTTAATGTTCTACCAATACATCTTCTTTTTCCTCGTCTTTCACTTCATCCACAACAATGCTCTTATATCTTGACATGCCTGTTCCTGCAGGAATCAGCTTACCAATGATGACATTTTCCTTCAAGCCGATTAGCGGATCCACCTTTCCTTTTATAGCCGCTTCCGTAAGGACCCTAGTAGTTTCCTGGAAAGAGGCTGCCGATAAGAAAGAATCCGTAGCCAGTGAAGCTTTTGTGATTCCCAACAATACATTGCTGTACGTGGCAGGTTGTAATCCTTTCTCCTCCGCCTTTTTATTTGCATCCTCCAGTTCAAACCGATCTACAAGACTGCCCGGTAACAAATCGGTATCACCTGCATCTTCCACTTTGAACTTTCTCATCATCTGTCTTACAATAACTTCAATGTGCTTATCATTAATATCAACACCCTGCAGTCTATACACTCTTTGAACCTCATGAATGAGATATGCCTGCACTGCTCTTGGTCCCTTGATCTTCAAAATATCATGCGGATTGACAGAACCTTCGGTAAGCTCATCACCTGCTTCCACTACATCACCGTCAAATACCTTGATTCTCGAACCGTAAGGTATGAGATAGGTTTTGGATTCTCCGGTTTCATCATTTGTAATGATAACTTCTCTCTTCTTTTTCGTTTCATTCAGCTTAACAATACCGCCAATTTCAGCGATAATTGCCAATCCTTTTGGTTTTCTTGCTTCAAAAAGCTCTTCAACTCTCGGGAGACCTTGAGTAATATCATCGCCGGCAATACCACCGGTATGGAAGGTTCTCATGGTGAGCTGGGTTCCCGGTTCGCCGATGGACTGAGCGGCAATAATACCAACCGACTCGCCCACATTCACTTCTTCCCCTGTTGCAAGGTTTGCGCCATAACATTTTGCACAAACTCCTATTCTTGCACGACAAGTAAGTACGGACCTTATTTTCACCTTTTTAATACCTGCTTTGGTGATTTCAGTAGCAATTTTATCCGTAATCATATGCTGAGCAGGGATAATAATTTCACCGGTTTCAGGATGTACAATGTCCTCCACCGTATATCTGCCTATTAATCGATCTTCTAATTTCTCAATAATTTCATTGCCGTCTCGGATATCTTGTACGACAATACCATCTGTTGTGCCGCAATCCACCTCACGTACAATTACATCCTGACTGACGTCAACCAATCTTCTGGTCAAATATCCTGAGTCAGCCGTTCTAAGCGCCGTATCGGCAAGGCCTTTTCTTGCACCGTGCGTGGAAATAAAATACTCCAATACATTCAAGCCTTCACGAAAGTTCGCACGAATCGGTATTTCAATGGTTCTACCGGATGTATTTGCCATCAAACCTCTCATACCTGCAAGCTGACGAATCTGATTCACGCTACCTCTTGCTCCGGAATGCGCCATCATGTATATGGGATTAAAATTATCCAGATGCTCCATTAGTGCATCGGTTACTTTTTGCGAAGTTTCATTCCAAGTGGAAATAACCAAATTGTATCTTTCCTCATCCGATATAAGCCCTCTCTTGTACTGCTTGGTTATATTGTCAATCTTTTCTTCTGCTTCCTGAAGATATTTGCGTTTCTCTGCAGGTATTTCCATATCGGATACCGATATGGTAATGGCTCCTTTGGTGGAATAGTGAAATCCTAAAGCCTTAATTTTATCTAATACAAAAGCTGTTTTTGTAAGCCCATGAACCTTTATACAACGGTCTACAATCTTACCTAATAGCTTTTTATCCGCCAGTTGTGTGATTTCCAAGTCAAATAATTTGTCAGGGTCTGACCGATCCACAAATCCTAAATCCTGAGGAATGTGCTCATTAAAAATAAGTCTTCCCACCGTTGCATCAATAATTTTCGATTTCTTCTCTCCGTTGACTTCTTTGGTAACCCTAACCTTAATGGGTGCATGAAGCCCCACTACACCGTTGTCATATGCCATTAACGCTTCATTGACACTTGAAAATACCTTTCCTTCACCGGGTTCGCCCGATCTTTCTATGGTCAAATAATAGCTGCCCAATACCATGTCCTGGGTAGGTACTACAACAGGACGCCCGTCTTGCGGTTTCAACAGATTATTGGCAGATAACATCAAAAATCTTGCCTCTGCCTGTGCTTCGGCTGACAACGGCACGTGAACAGCCATTTGGTCTCCGTCAAAATCAGCATTATATGCCGTACATACAAGAGGATGAAGTTTTAATGCCCTTCCTTCTACAAGCACCGGTTCAAATGCCTGTATTCCAAGCCTATGAAGAGTAGGTGCACGGTTGAGTAACACCGGATGTTCTTTAATGACTTCCTCCAACACGTCCCAAACTTCATTTTTTACTCGTTCTACCATTCTTTTGGCACTTTTAATATTATGGGCAAAACCGTCATTTACTAATTTTTTCATTACAAACGGTTTGAAAAGCTCCAGTGCCATCTCTTTCGGAAGACCACACTGATATATTTTTAACTCAGGCCCGACTACAATAACCGAACGTCCTGAATAGTCTACACGCTTACCCAACAAGTTTTGTCTGAAACGTCCCTGTTTCCCTTTCAACATATCGGACAAAGACTTTAGCGGTCTGTTTCCGGGGCCGGTAACCGGTCGTCCTCTTCTTCCGTTGTCTATTAACGCATCCACTGCTTCCTGAAGCATTCTCTTTTCATTTCTTACGATAATATCAGGTGCCCCAAGGTCTAATAACCTTTTTAAACGGTTATTTCTGTTAATCACTCTACGATAAAGGTCATTTAAATCTGAAGTGGCAAATCTTCCACCGTCCAACTGAACCATCGGTCTTAATTCAGGCGGTATTACCGGTATAACATCTAAAATCATCCATTCCGGCCTATTGCCTGAGGTTCTAAATGCTTCTACTACTTCCAAACGCTTGATAATTCTGATCTTCTTTTGACCGGTTGCTTCTTTCAGTTCTCTGCGCAACTCTGCAGAATACTCGTCAAGGTCTATCTCCTGAAGAAGTTCTTTAATTGCTTCCGCACCCATTCCTGCACGGAAGTTATCGCCATACTTTTCAACTGCATCTCTATATTCTTTTTCTGAAAGCAATTGTTTTTTCATTAACGGTGTTTTTCCCGGATCAATAACTACATAAGATGCAAAATACAATACTTTTTCTAGGGATCGGGGTGACATGTCCAAAATTAAACCCATCCTGCTCGGAATCCCTTTAAAATACCATATATGCGAAACCGGTGCCGCCAATTCTATATGACCCATTCGTTCCCTTCTCACCTTGGAACGGGTCACTTCAACACCACAGCGATCGCACACGATTCCTTTATACCGAATCCTTTTATACTTACCGCAATGACATTCCCAATCCTTTTGCGGGCCAAATATTCTTTCACAAAACAATCCGTCTCTTTCAGGCTTTAATGTCCTGTAATTAATCGTTTCAGGCTTTTTTACCTCGCCTTTTGACCATTCTCTTATTTTTTCCGGGGAAGCCAGACCTATCTTTATTGCTTCAAAATTATTAAATTCAAGCATCTCTTAAATCTCCTCCTTAAAATTCTTCATCATCCAAGAAGTCTTCGTCATCGAATGCTTCGTTCAAAAAGCCTTCATCGTCACTTTCGCCTAAAACGTCATCAGGATCATATGTTTCATCTATATCATCGTCTATTATTTTTTCATCGTTAGGAAAGCCCACATCTTCAAAATCCATGTCATCTAAAAGAATGTCATCCTCATTCTCGTCATTATTATATTCAATATTATCATAGTCAGTAGCAGGCTCTTCATCTTCCGTACCTTCTATATTTACCGTTAATTCGTCCAGATCATCATCAACAGACTCTTTGATGGTTATTTCTTCATTCTCTTCACTTAATACTTTAACGTCCAATGCAAGACTCTGTAATTCCTTGATAAGCACCTTAAAAGATTCCGGAACGCCTGGTTCAGGAACGTTTTCCCCTTTTACGATGGCTTCGTAAGTTTTTACACGACCCACTACATCATCCGACTTAACCGTAAGAATCTCTTGCAATGTATACGCAGCACCATAGGCTTCAAGTGCCCATACTTCCATTTCTCCAAATCTCTGTCCTCCAAATTGCGCTTTACCGCCAAGAGGCTGTTGGGTAACAAGTGAATACGGTCCTGTTGAACGTGCATGAATCTTATCATCAACAAGATGATGAAGTTTAAGGAAGTACATATATCCTACCGTAACTTCGTTATCAAACGGTTCACCTGTTCTGCCGTCATATAGTATGGTCTTACCGTCTCTGCTTAATCCTGCTTTTTCAAGAGTTTCCATAATATCTTGTTCAGATGCACCGTCAAATACAGGTGTTGCAATTTTCCACCCCAACGCTTTTGCAGCATAACCAAGGTGGACTTCCAGGACCTGACCGATATTCATACGGGACGGCACTCCTAGAGGGTTCAAGACAATTTCCAGCGGTGTACCATCCGGCAAGAAAGGCATATCTTCTTCCGGTAAAATTCTTGATATAACACCTTTATTACCATGGCGTCCCGCCATCTTATCCCCTACGGAAATCTTTCTTTTTTGTGCAACATAAACTCTTACTAACTGATTTACTCCCGGAGGAAGCTCATCCCCGTTTTCTCTTGTAAATACTTTGACATCAACAACAATTCCCGATTCTCCATGAGGTACCCTGACCGAAGTATCTCTTACTTCTCTGGCTTTTTCCCCAAAGATAGCTCTTAATAACCTTTCTTCAGCAGTAAGTTCTGTTTCTCCTTTTGGTGTTACTTTACCTACAAGAATATCGCCTGCTCTTACTTCCGCTCCAATACGGATAATGCCTCTTTCATCCAAATCTTTTAAAGCATCCTCTCCTACATTTGGTATATCTCTTGTTATTTCTTCCGGTCCCAGTTTCGTATCTCTTGCCTCTGCTTCATACTCTTCTATGTGAATGGATGTAAAAATATCTTCTTTTACCAGCTTTTCACTAATCAGGATAGCATCCTCGTAATTATATCCTTCCCAGGTCATAAAACCGACAAGTACATTACGCCCAAGTGCAATTTCACCGTTACTGGTTGCCGGACCGTCCGCTATAACGGTTCCTTTTTCCACTCTTTCCCCTTTCACGACAATGGGTTTTTGATTGATACAAGTTCCCTGATTGGATCTTAAAAATTTGAGCAGCCTATATACATCTCTACCGCCACTGTCATTCCTTATGACAATTTCATTGGATGAAACCTTCTCTACAACCCCTGATTCTTTTGCAATGACAACCACACCGGAATCCTTGGCAGCCTTATACTCCATCCCCGTTCCTACAATAGGTGACTCAGGCTTCAATAACGGTACTGCCTGACGCTGCATATTAGAACCCATCAATGCACGGTTTGCATCATCATTTTCCAGAAAAGGAATCATGGCTGTTGCAACCGAAACAACCTGCTTCGGCGACACATCCATAAAGTCTACCTTTTCCGCTTCCACTTCAAGAATCTCGTCCATATATCTGGCAGACACTTTTTTATCGATAAAATGTCCTTCTTCATCCAATGGTTCATTGGCCTGAGCAATCACATATTCGTCTTCCTCATCTGCCGTCATGTAAACAATTTCGTCGGTTACCACTCCTCTTTCTTTATCCACGCGCCTATAAGGTGCCTCAATAAATCCATATTCATTGATACGGGCATATGTACTCAGCGAGTTAATTAAGCCAATGTTCGGTCCTTCCGGTGTCTCGATAGGACACATACGCCCATAATGGGAATAGTGAACATCGCGCACTTCAAATCCTGCTCTTTCCCTGCTTAAGCCACCGGGTCCCAATGCGCTTAACCTTCTCTTATGAGTTAACTCGGCAAGAGGATTGGTCTGGTCCATAAACTGTGACAACTGGCTGCTTCCAAAAAACTCCTTAATCGCAGCAGCAACAGGACGTATATTAATCAATGCCTGAGGCGTGACAATATCCAAATCCTGAATGGTCATTCTCTCACGGACCACTCTTTCCATCCTTGCCAAGCCGATTCGAAATTGATTTTGCAATAATTCTCCTACAGACCTTAATCTTCTGTTTCCTAAGTGGTCAATATCGTCGGTACTACCGATGCCATAAGACAAATTGTTGGTATAATTAATGGAAGCAACAATATCTTCCACCGTAATATGTTTAGGAATAAGCTCATCCATATGTTTCTTTAAAGCGTCTTTTATAGACTGCTCATCTTCATTTTCATCCAGTATTTTCTTTAATACGTCATATTGAACCAATTCGTTAATGCCTATTTCAGACACATCAAAATCTACATAAGACCGTATATCCACCATTCCGTTCCCCAAAACTTTTACTCTCTTGCCGTCAACGTCAAGATATACGGCCATAACACCTGAGTTTTGAATTTGCTCCGCCATACTTTTGGTAATCATTTGCCCTGCTTCAACAAGAATTTCACCTGTTTGTGCATCAACAATATCTTCTGCAGCTCTATGATTTGCAATTCTTGCCGACAGAGCAAGCTTCTTATTAAATTTATATCTTCCTACCTTTGCAAGGTCATAACGTTTCACGTCAAAAAACAAATTATAAATTAACGTTCTTGCACTTTCAACGGTGGGCGGCTCTCCGGGCCTCAATCGTTTATAAATTTCGATTAAACCATCCTCTTCTGACTTGGTATTATCTTTTTCAATGGTAGCAAGCAGCCTCTCGTCTTCCCCAAATAGGTCAAGAATCTGTGCATCGGTACCAAACCCAAGAGCTCTGATTAACACGGTAATAGGAAGCTTCCTTGTTCGATCAATTCTCACATAAAAAACATCGCTAGAATCCGTTTCATATTCCAGCCAAGCACCTCTGTTGGGAATAACCGTCGTAGAATAAAGTCTCTTACCGGTTTTATCAAACTGCATGGCATAATAAACGCCAGGAGATCTTACTAATTGGCTGACAATAACTCTTTCCGCTCCGTTAATAATAAAGGTACCCTGATTAGTCATCAATGGGAAATCTCCCATAAATATTTCCTGCTCTTTTACTTCACCGGTCTCCTTATTAATTAATCGAACCTTAACTTTTAAAGGCGCAGCATAAGTAGCATCTCTTTCCTTGCATTCTTCCACGTCATATTTGGGCTTGTCATCGAGAGAATAATCTACAAATTCAAGAATTAAATTTCCCGTGTAATCCGTGATGGGCGATATATCTCTGAATACTTCTCTCAACCCCTCATCCAAAAACCATTTATAGGAGTTTTTCTGAACCTCGATTAGATTTGGCATGTCCAATACTTCATCGATCTTAGAATAACTCATTCTTACGTTTCTTCCAAGCTGCACTGGATGCACCTTCAAATTAATCACCTCATTAATTTAATAGTAGAAGTGGAGATTTTCCACTTTATTTGAGATTATTACATATAAAAATATATATGATATTACTTGAATAGCCGAATAAATTTTATAATATTACATAAAATATTAAAAAATTATCATAAATTTTTATCAATTTCATACTAATTTATTATTAACAAATATTGTATTTCTTATTCACTTGTGCTATAATGTAAAATAGAAATACAGTATTTTAGATATTGTCCATATAAAGACAGTAACCCATAATGCAATATATGATTATATCATATCCGAAATGCCTTGTCAACGTATTTGTCAAAAAACAAGGCTGGGGGTGTTTTGTTTTTTTTGTGTTTATTTATTATTCACAGATCTGGCTATTTTCATAATATGTTCCAACCAATCAGTTGAAAATACAAGCAATAATATGGCATTCATAACTGCGTGAGTAATATCAAAACTAAAACTATTCACACATGCAAAAATATACGCCTGTATGCTAAAACTCTTTCCAGCGGTATAATACCATAAATTCATGACCCATCCAAAAACCATCCCCCATGCAAAACCATAAACTGCCTGAATAAGTCTGTTTTTACCTTTTATCATGGGCGACATAAACCCCATTAACCCCCACAAAGCCATTTGCCACGGCAGCCATGGTCCAATTCCCAAAAAAAGATTGGAAATTAAAGCTACCAGACACCCTACTATAAAACCTGCACCACTGCCCATCATTTGTCCTGCACAGATAATGATAAATGATGTAGGCTTTGCATTGGGGATTGCCATAAGCACAACACGAACGGCAGAAGCCAATGCTACCAGAATGGCCATAACCGTCATTTCTCCCGTTGTAAAACCTTTTCTTTTTTTGTTAATTAGTGCAAGTACGATTAAAACGCCTATCATGATATACACTTCTATACGCATCATTTTACCTCTACCTTTTTCAATAATTGTTGATTTTTGCAAATATAGTTCCACGTTAAGAACAGAAATATAACTGCGGACGACCGCCGGTTAGTCCCACATTAGGACACATGTTCATATATTCCTAAATCCGAATTCTTCGCGCACAGACTCATCGGCTTGTCAAATATCCGATCGTTGTAAACAATTCTACTGAGCATTCTCGACAAATTTCCATATGATCTCATCTTTTGGTTTTAATTTATATGCCCCTGCACTTTTGTCCGGCTTTTGACCGTTCACAAAGTATATCCATCCGCTTAACGGACCTTGGTCAAATTCCGCTATACCTCCGATGCTTTCAACATAAAGAAAAGATCCTTTTCCTCTTGTTTTCAATTCAATATTGTTTGCTTTTGTTACTGCCAAAAGTACATCATAAACTGTCTGTCCTTCTTTAAATTCTACTTCCGTTTGCTTTAATATGTCGTTTCCGTCAATATTAAGAATAGATATTTTTACCGTGTCATGCTTTTCTTGTTGAGTAATATTCGGGCTAATATTGTTCGCTGCTACATGTTCAGTGCCCCCACCTGTGTTCTGCGTTGTTTTAGTCATTTCCGAGGCATTCTGGGAAGCGCCTCCCGCAGGATCAGAAGGCGCTTCTGTAGTTTGCAACATTGCATCTGAACGAATACTGTTTGCCCCCACATTGTCGGAATTCTTGCCTGGAGTCTGTACTGGCATATCGTTTGCTGAGGCGGTATGAAGATTTTCCCCCACAGATTCAGATGGTACTTCTGTAACTTGCAATGTTTCATCCGGGCGAACACTGTTCACCCCTACATTTTCAGAACTCTCACCTGTAGTTTGTATTGAAGTTTTACTTCCACAAGATGTAAGCATAAAAAGCATTAATATCAAAGATATGACTTTAACAATCATTGAATATCGCCTCTTTCATAGATTAAGACAATGGTTTTGACGGCCATTTCCCGGGTAACATAACCGGACGGTTCAAAATGACTGCCGTCCCCAAGCATAATTCCCAATCCAAATACCGTTTCCACCGCACTTTTTGCCCATTCGGAAACTTGAGCCATATCATTAGGTTTCTTTAGCCCTACATGATTTTCATTAAGCATTCTTGAAATAAGTACCGCCATTTCCTCCCGTGTTATCCAACTGTCCGGCTCAAACCGGCTACCGCTTCGTCCTCTTACAAGCCCCATTTTATATGCAGACATAACCGTTGGATAATACCAATCCTCTTTTTTTACATCATGAAAAACTTCTTCCATACCATCAAAAGGTTCCAATCCCTTTAATCGGACAAGCATGGTGGCAAGTTCTGCACGTGTAACATATGCTTTAGGATGAATAAGTCCGGCTTGGTCTCCTTTTATAATATTGTATTCCAACCCTTTTTCCATATATGGAACCGCCCAATCAGACATGTCCGCCCAATCATAAAACACTATTCGGTCAGAATTGAGTTGTCGGAACAATCCTTCTTGTCCATTGATATACCGTTTATATGCCAGCAAGGCCATTAATCCCTGCTCGGTTGCCATCATATCCGCCTTTTCCCCTTTAATATGTGAAAAGGTTCCATCCTCATTTATATAATTATATAACTCTTTTATTTCCGCTTCACAATCCAGCCCTAAAGCACTTTTAGCAATAATTACCCACGAAAGGCTTTCACTGTTTTCTATTCCGTCCTTTGACTTATAACCTCCGTCATTGGTCTTTATACTTTCCAGCCATTTCATTGCCTTTTCTATGGCTTCACTCACTCCTTGAACTTCTTGATAAGGAGAAAGGGCGGTTATTACAAAAGCAGTAATATCGACATCACTGGGACTGCCTTGCATTAAGGAAAAACCTCCGTCATCATTTTGTGCATCCAATAATAACCGTATGATCTCCTCTCTATTGCATTTTGCATGCTCAGGTATTTCATAATTACCAGCATCAAATGCAATGAGAGAAAATGCCGGTCCGTTAATCCCTTGCATCAGTATATTAGAATGATTATATAACTTTTCTAGAAGATTATATCCTTCTATATTACAAGGATCCAATCCGAGTGCTGTAGCATTTATAATGGCAAGAGCCATATCCGTAACTTTTCTAAAGTTTCCTTCTTCTTGTTTGATAAATTGAATAAAATTCTCCTTATACTCATAAGTTAAATGACTGCTTTTGGCATATACAAATAACGACCATTCATTCATATTGCCAAAAGTTTTTAAGGCTTCTACTCCGTTTTTGATTTTATTGCTTAAAATATTTTCTACATCCAATTTCTCAGACTCTGATATTGTCTCTGATGTTTCTTCTTTGGAAACATTTCCGGATGTTGACTTTTTACTTGGAGTACCAGATGTTTTATTTCCCTCCTCTCCGTCGTAAAACCAGTGAAGGTCATCGCCGCTTTTTAATTTATATGTTCCCGCACTTTCTTGTATTTCAACACCATTCACTTTATACTTCCATCCGCTAAGAGGCCCTCTGTCAAATTCTCCCAAGCCATCTACTTCTTTTACATAGAGATTACTGCCACTACCGGTCGCTTTTACATTAGGCACTTCTCTCTTCAATACGGAATATGGTGTGTCATTATTATTGATATAAACTTTATTCCGTTTGTATATAACTCCTCTTTGCGAATCGCCCGTAACCGTAAGATAGATATATTTTGAAGAACCTCCCCCGGAATAATGGTCGTTGTCTTCCGGCTGAGACGGTTCAGGAGTTGCTTCAGGCGATTCCACGGCTCTTATGATATTAAATTCGGAATCGCCTATGCGCTTAAATACACTTTTTTGATATTTTATATCTCCCAAAGCAATCAGAGCTTGAGAAGTAGCCATAAGATTTGCTTCGGTATTCTCCGTTGAAAAATAAAATCCATTGGACTCCGTTCGGTAATCAAGCAGTGCATCTACCGGCGTTCTTCCGTTGACCTTCCATTTTTCAGAAAAGATATCTTCTCCTACGGATATTAAGCCACTAATAGCCATTGCCGTACTGTTACAATTATTCGCATAAAGTCCCTCAAATCCACCTATAGCATCCTGCTTATTTTTCAGAAAACCTACTGCCTTAGAAACGGCATCAGCCACATTCTCCAGATCCTTATACTCCGAAAGAGCAATTAAAGCCATGGAAGTAACATCAACATCACTTGCCGCATTTTCCGCAAGAGAAAATCCACCGTCCTCTTGCTGCATTTCTAACAGTTTCTGCAATGCCTTATCCCTATCGTAATTTCCGTTAAATGCATCCAGTGTAATCATGGCCCATACATGAAAATTATTAATATTACCGAACATTCCGTTACTTTGCTGCTTGGAAGCAAGTTCCGCCACCAAATCCTTTCCGTCTAAATCATGCGGATCATATCCCATGGCGGTACCTGCAAAAATAAAACGGCAATAATCTAATATCCGGGCTTCCTGCTCTTCCGGAAAACAGTCAACAGACCATTCAGGCAAAGCATATACACTGCTCTGAACAATTTCAGACACTCCTGCCAAAGATACAATATCCCACCAATGGCTATCCCAATCGTCCAAATATTGTGCCTTTGCATCATAGAACAAAATGGTTTTGCTTATTTCTTCATCAATATTTCCTGAATAAGAATTGCGGTTGATGACACGAATCTTTTTTTGATCTCTCACAACCTCCGGAACATCCTGGCCTTTACTCCCACCAATCTCCAATACATATATTCCTGCTTTTGAAGGTGTTATCACAACGCATCCGTTTTCATCGGTATAATATTCCGTACCATCAAATGTGACCGATACATTAGAAAGTTTTTTAGTAACCTCTCTCATTTCCGTGTAATCATAATAGGTAGTTTCCACTACAATTTCCAGTGGTTCATTAACAAATGCCACCTGAGTCGGTATGGAAACTTGCGGAATCAATGTATCGGAATAATGACCATAATAAAATAATAGTTTATCACCGGATTGTATATGATACGAGCCGGCTCCCACATTAGAGACTTTATCATTTAATGCAAATAACCAAAAATAACCTTCTGATGAATTTTCTACTTCATTGCCGATAGATTTTATGTAAATTCCCCATTCGGTATCCATCACTTCATAGGGAATACCTTGTGTATCCAAAAATTCCTTAAGCGCCTCCCATGCCGTTACTGTTGTTGTAGTGTAACCCTCCGGGGTAACTGCAACGGTTGAACGACTTCCTTCTACACGTATACTTATTTGTTTGGCTGCTTCCTCTTCAGCCATTGAAGGAACATTACCAAACAAAGATATGAACAAGATAAAAATCATTACATACGCAATTTCTCTTTTGAACAATCGATGTTGCATCTTTCACCCTCCTATATTTTTATTACAAACTGTTTCCTACATGTCCACTATTCTACAATCCAACTATCCCCCTAATAACCAAAAAACCCCTATACTCTTAAGAGTACAGGGGTTTACATGCAAACAGAATACCCTTTGCACACAAAAACACCTCCCCTATCGCTCGTAGAGTGGTTACCATTACAAAACAGGCAGGTCTTCTGGCTCAAGCATCATCACCATACTTGCCTTCCCAAAGAACAAATCTTCAGTGGCGTTTTAAGCATGGCTCCTCTTTTACAGCGGCGGGACCGCGTGGGATTTTCACCCAACTTCCCTCTTATAGTGATACATATAATATGTATACACTATCACCTGTTCCGGTTATATTTAATTTTATCACTATAATTATTGTACACTTATTATGCAGTTTTGTAAATTGTATTATATAAAAAAATATTATCTGCTCAAAACAAAAGACATCCGGAAAATTCCGAATGCCTTTTGTACGTAACATATAAAATTATTTCAGCTCTACCGTTGCTCCAACTTCAGCAAGTTTCGCTTTCATAGCTTCCGCTTCTTCTTTTGACACATTCTCTTTAATTGGCTTTGGAGCTCCGTCTACTAAATCTTTAGCTTCTTTTAAGCCTAAACCGGTTAATTCTCTTACAACTTTAATAACTTTAATCTTCTCTGCACCTGCATTTGCAAGAACTACAGTAAATTCAGACTTCTCCTCTGCTGCAGGAGCTGCTCCACCGGCTGCGGGAGCTGCTGCCGCTACTGCTACAGGAGCTGCTGCAGATACACCAAACTCTTCTTCAAGAGCCTTTACTAATTCTGATAATTCTAATACAGTTAACGCTTTAACATCCTCAATTAATTTTGTAACTTTTTCACTTGCCATTTTATATACCTCCATCAATTTAATTTATTTTTTATTCTTAGAAAAATATATTTTTGAATCACTTATTTAGTGTAATTCTTAATTATACATTCTCAATTTTGCATTTTTCATGGATTTACGCCTCAGCGGCCTTTTTTTCAGCAATTGCATTTAATGCTACCACAAGACCTCTGAGATTTCCGTTAAGAACATTGACCAAGCCACTGATTGGAGCATTGAAACCTCCAAGTACTTTCGCAATAAGTGTTTCTCTTGACGGCAAATCAGCTAATGCCTTTATTTCATTAATGCCTATTACCTTGCCATCAACAAAACCGCCTTTAATTTCAAGCTTTTCATTATTTTTAGAAAACTCCACTAAAATCTTAGCCGGCGCTACAGGATCATCAGCACTGATTGCCAAGGACGTAGGTCCATTTAATTGAGGTTCTAATTCACCATAACCTACTTCTTTTGCAGCAAGCTTTGTTAAGGTATTTTTAACAACCTTATACTCTACTCCTGCTTTTCTGAACCGCCTTCTAAGTTCTGTATCTTCTTCCACCGTAAGACCTCTATAGTTAACCAGAATTCCGGCAGAAGCAGCTTTCATCTTTTCAACCAGTTCCTGAACAATCTGCTTTTTTTGTTGGAGTATCTTCTCACTTGGCATATACACACCTCCCGACAATTCATTCTAAATAACAAAACTAAAAAAGGTCCTCTATCCGTAGACATAGAGAACCTTAATATATCCATCCTGTATTTTCATACAAATACAGTTGAAATTACTTAACATGGTATCCTCGGTAGGAAATTAAGTAGCAAGAAAAAACTTACTACACCTACTGTCTACGGATTTATGAAATTGACTAAATGATAATATCATATTAAATATATTTTGTCAATATCCTCTTAATTTATTATTAATCGGCTACCTTTAACGGGTTAATCTTAATTCCGGGGCCCATTGTAGAAGTTACAACAACGCTCTTAAGGTATTGCCCCTTTGCTGCTGCCGGTTTTGCCTTTATGATGGCACTCATCAATGTACGAAAGTTATCCACTAATTTATCCGTTCCAAAAGATACTTTACCAATTGGGCAATGAATAATATTGGTCTTATCTAATCGATACTCAATCTTACCTGCTTTAATATCTTTAACGGCTTTTTCTACATCCATGCTAACAGTGCCGGCTTTTGGATTCGGCATTAAACCTTTAGGACCTAAGATCCTACCAAGTCTACCGACAATCCCCATCATATCAGGTGTAGCAACAACCACATCAAAATCAAACCAATTTTCATTCTGAATTTTTGAAACCAGTTCTTCTGCACCTACATAATCGGCTCCTGCAGCTTCAGCTTCTTTGGCCTTGTCACCTTTAGCAAAAACCAATACTTTTACCGTCTTACCGGTACCGTGTGGTAATACCACAGCACCCCTTACCTGTTGATCGGCATGTCTTGAATCAACACCAAGCTTAACATGAACTTCAACCGTTTCATCAAATTTTGCTTTTGCTGTTTTTTGAACTAATTCCAAAGCTTCCACAGGATCATATAATTTGGTTTTATCAACTAATTTTGCACTTTCCAAATATTTCTTTCCTCTAAACACTTACAATATCCTCCTTCTGTGGTTAATACGGAATAACATTTCCTCCCACCGATTTAAAACAATCATTAATCTTCTACTGTAATTCCCATACTTCTTGCCGTTCCGGCAATCATGCTCATGGCAGCTTCAATTGTAGCTGCATTCAAATCCGGCATCTTTTGCTCAGCAATTTGCCTTAAAGCATCTTTGGAAATCTTTGCAACTTTTGTCTTGTTAGGTTCACCTGAACCACTTTCGATCTTGCATGCTCTCTTAAGCAATACAGCAGCCGGCGGAGTCTTTGTAATAAATGTAAAGGACCTATCCTGATATACAGTAATTACAACAGGAATGACAAGCCCTGCATCTTTTGCTGTCCTTTCGTTAAACTGTTTACAAAATTCCATGATATTTACACCGTGTTGACCAAGTGCCGGACCAACCGGTGGCGCAGGTGTTGCCTTACCGGCAGGTATTTGTAGCTTGATTAAACCTGTTACCTTTTTTGCCATCGTTTGCACCTCCTTATAACCAATGTGGTATGTCGGGTTATTAGCCCTCCCACTGACGACAATAATGCCGTCTAAATTACGTTTATAATTAAGCGAATTTCTTCGCCAATTATCTTACGAAAAATTAAAAAGATGAACAACTTTTCGTTGACTTTACTACGTAAGCACTTCAACCTGATTAAATTCAAGTTCTACCGGTGTCTCACGCCCAAACATAGAAACCGATACCCGAACCTTCTTTTTATCCAGATTAATTTCTTCAACTACTCCGATAAAATTCTCAAGAGGCCCTGAAATGACTTTTACAGTATCACCTACATCATAATCAAAATTAAATACTTTTGTTTCCACACCCATAGCTTCTACTTCTTCGTCAGTAAGAGGAACAGGCTTAGAGCCAGGGCCGACAAAACCGGTTACCCCTCTTGTATTTCGGACGATATACCAGCTTTCATCTGTCATAATCATTTTTATAAGTACATATCCTGGGAAAATTTTCTTCATTACGGCTTTTTTCTTATTATCTTTAGTTTCAATTACTTCTTCCATCGGTACTTGCACATCAAAAATCAAATTTTGTAAGCCACGATTTTCTATTGTCTTTTCTATATTAGCTTTTACTTTATTTTCATACCCAGAATACGTATGAATTACATACCATTTTGCTTGATCCGTCATAAGCCTAAGAAGTACGCTGTACTTCTTCTTCCTCCCTTTTATAAATATGAAATCGATCCGTTTTGCTTTCGACCCTATTCACTTACTTTATTAAAAAATTCATAACTACGCCGCCGAATAAAAAGTCCACTGCCCAAATTACAATACCGACAATCACAATAGCTGCAATAACTACAGCCGTATTATTTCTTACTTGCTTCCATGTAGGCCATATAACTTTTTTCATTTCGGCTCGTACTTCTCTGATATATTTTGTAAGCTTAGAAAAACCGGGAGATTTTTTGGTTTGTTTGACCGCTTCAGTCATTTATTATTCACTCCTCTTTATCTTTTGGGTTAAGTATAACCAATACCCGTAAAAATTATTTTGTTTCTCTGTGAAGAGTATGTTTCCTGCAGAACTTACAATACTTATTCAATTCCAATCTGTCCGGATCATTCTTTTTATTTTTCATCGTATTGTAATTTCTTTGCTTACATTCCGTGCAAGCTAATGTTATTTTGGTTCTCATCAACGGCACCTCCTACAAAATAATAGCTTCTCTATATTATTTAGAGTGTATTTATCCTTAATTTTAGCATAAAAAAAAAGACTTATCGAAAGCACTATTCAATATATCATATTTAGCACTCTAAGTCAAGTATCTGTAAAACAAAAAAATGATATCTTTTTTATTTCTCTATACCCCCGATTTTTCCAATCTCATCCATACTAAATCCCCTATTTTTTAAAGGAATTATAATATCCTTTTCAATATCAGGTACATAACTTTTCAGTACCGTACAATGCCCTTTAATAACATAATCTCCCATAAAAGCGGGAACGAGAAAAGAGTCTCCTGCTTTAAATGCTTCTTGTCCTTCCTTATAACAAATACTTCCGCTACCGTCTATAACCATTATTATATCAAATTTCTCGCCGTTAGCCGTCTCTTTACTTTCCTTTCGAATAATCAACTTTTCCGTTGCAAAATATTCACATGCTACTAAATAAGTTCTTGTATTCTCACCTTCTGCAACGGCAAGCCCTTCTACTTTTTCCTTATCGGTATTACCTGACAAATCAGTAACATCAAGCGCTTTTTCTATATGTAGTTGTCTGGGATTTCCCTGACTGTCTACCCTATTCCAATCATACACCCTATAAGTAGTATCGGAATTCTGTTGTATTTCAGCAATTAATAATCCTTTTCCTATTGCATGAAGAGTTGTGGCAGGAATAAAAAAAACATCTCCGGCATGAACCTCTACATAGTTCAAGTAGTCTTCCAAGTTTCCGTTTCGAATTCCTGTTTCAAATTGTTCTCTGGTTACTCCAGGCTTCACACCATAAACTAATTGAGCTCCCGGTTCTGCATCTATAACATACCACATTTCCGTTTTCCCTAGTTCTCCGTTTTCATGTTCCTTAGCATACTCGTCTCCGGGATGTACCTGAACAGAAAGTTTATCACATGCATCAATGATTTTCACTAATAACGGAAACTTTTCTACTCCCTTTTTTCCTATTCTTGTACCCAAAAGTTCCTCCTGCCATAATTCAATAGCTTCTTTGAGACTTTTGCCTTTTAACGTACCATTGGCTACAATACTTGTTCCATTCTTATGACATGCTATTTCCCAACTCTCACCCGTACAATCCGACGGAATATCTTTGCCAAATTTTTCTCTTAGCGTTTTTCCACCCCAAATGGGTTCCTTATAGATTGGATTTAATTTCAACGGATAAAGCATCGAAACCAACTCCTTCAAATTTATTAACAAGTAAAGTGTAGTAAAGAATAAGTTGTGCACAGTTTTATCCACATTATCCACAGGTTGTTTGTCCACAAAACATATGTTTTATTTTTTATTCACTTGTAACGAAGCACTATAAGGTAGCTCTTCTTGAAACTCATTAACGGAAAGTTCTCTTAATTAAAAATCAAAAAGTAGAACTTTTCTAATTCGTTATAAAATTATATTTAAACACGCATTAGATTATATTATATATTCCGTTTCATTTCAACAATGTTTTTTATATCCCTCAAACAGGTGATGTAAAAATATACTTATCCACATATAATAATATAAATTTTTAAGTTATCTACAAAGTTATTCACATTATCCACAGGCCCTTGTCCACAAAACATGCGTTTGAGAAACATAATCATTTTACACCGCTCTTTTAATGTTATAATGTTGATGATTTAAACCTTTTCTCCGATAAGTTGCAGATAAAATATTATCCATTTTAAAAATACGTATTTGATTTCTAAGATAACAGAAAGCTTCGATGTTGTTTCCACTGATTTTAAGAACTTTAATATCTCGTTGGGTAATTTGACCGTTCTTCATATAAATGATCGTAACAATCCAATTCCTCTCTAATGATGCGCGTAAAACATGTTGTATCATACCCGCACCCCCGCTTAACAAATTTTTATACGGTTTCCATATTTATTATATATCAAACATATGTTCGCGTCAAGAACAATTATTCCAACTAATATTGTCGATTTTCGATGCCACTTTGGTACCACGAAAGCATTTTGGACACAACAAAAGGATTGCGGCAAAAACACTGCAATCCTTGATATGGCAGAGAGAAAGGCAATATTATCAATATCAAATCCTATATTATGCAAAATCAGATGCTTCATCATTTCTACTGCTGCTTTCTCAATTGTTTTTTCACATATTTTTTATTCATTTGTATCTGAGTATGACTGCCTATAAAGGTTTTCATTTTATTATCTGGCTAAATTACATAATTTTTACTTCTAAAGAAACTTTCTCGATTCCGTCTTTTTTCAATATATTAGAATCCTCTTCGTAATGTTAATGTCAATAATTAAGTGTAAAACCTTCGAAAAATAAGATTAACTTTACATTTTTACTATAATCTTTTTTTCATACTAACATTTTTTACAAATGAAATGGTAATAGATATCAGCGAAATTGATTCGTTAACAATTCCTGCATATGACCCTATACATACATCATAAATAATAAATGCTGCACATACCGGTATAGATAAACATTTTGTTAATTTCGGACTTTTGACCCAAAGAGAAATTGTAACTAAAGTAGATGCACACATTGGCAACAAACTTAAGGTCGATTGCCATGTCAGTATGACCAAACTCCAACTGAAACCAATAAAGATAACGGGCCATATTAGTGATTTTGCCCATTTCTTGTCATTATGCATAAATATAGCCTCACGGATTATGCCAATTAAATTCGGAATTGCACCAGCCCATGCTAAAAGAAAAATATAATGCAGTGCCCATAAAACATCGGCATATAGTTTTCTTTTTAGTAGTTTTATCCTATCTTGCTGCTGATATAGAGTAAAGAGCATATATGTCCCCAAAAAGCCAAAAAATTGAGCAAGAATATTAAAGAATACTACTTCATTCATAAAATTTCTTATACAGAAAGACATTCTATAGGTATGATTGACATTGTACAGTCTTCTTTGCCTTGAGAATAAATGATATATAGATTACCATTGTGCTCCATAGCTTTTGGATATGCCCATTGCGTCCTTTGCCCCCTATGATTCTCAAACAAACGAATATATGGGGTTTCTTGATGTCTAATTTTATATATTCTTTTAAACAACTTACCATTTGGTTCGGTTAATGCAATGGTAAGTAATGTACGTCCCGCTTCCAAATGATTTGTTATTAGATAGTTTTGACCTGTACTTAACTTCCCTGCAAACGGCTGGCTATCAGACAGAGGAAAATTACTGTATCTTAAATTGGTCCAAGTCTCACCATTATCAAAACTTTCAGCAACCGGAGCCGCCAATGTCTCTCTGGTCGGCCTGCACACAATTTTCAAATGACCGTCACCATAGCAAATCACTGATGATTCCGGATATAAAAGTTTAAAATCTTCACTTTTAGGTATAGTTACAATTCTCCAATCAAGCAAATTTTCCCCATTGCTTATGGCAACTGCTGCGTTATACCAATGAAGTTCACCACCTAAAATCCAATTTCCGTTCTTCATTTTTTGCGGCGTACAAAAAGGAACAAAACCATATAATTGCTTTCCTTCTTGATGTTCCCATTGACCAGTTTTGTCATTAAAAATAAATATTTCGGTAATAGGGTAATGTTCTTCACGCCAACAAACAAAAAATCCATATAAAACATTATTATGTGAAAATAAAAGCGGATGATTAAATGACGTAGCACCAATCATTGGTGCCTCGGCAATTATGTGTGCCTCTTCCCAATGAATTCCATCGTCTGAAACAGAACCACGTATCAATTCGTCATAGTCACCGGTCTCACGAGTTTTGTGATTTGCCCATGCAGCATAAAATTTGTTGTTATAAAAAGCAATAGTCGCTTCATGCAAATACCAATACCCATCCTTTTTTGCCTTTTCCACTGAAACATGCGTTATTACATCAACATCCTCCATCTCATGTATTTTTGGGTATGGTACATTAAAATCCCATAATTCGACAAGTTTTCTGTTTGCGGCCAATTGTTCCGATGTGTTATCACCAATAGCAACTGCATTTGTTAAAGGTATTTCCATAACTTCCTCTCCTTATAATAAAAAATGAAATAAGTATTTCATTTTTTTATTATAACAGCATTTTTATTTTTGTCAACCTTATTAAATGCTATTACCAAATATTAAACCCGAAATTTTTACAGAAGCTTCTTGAAGAACTTGGACATAATATTCAACTCCATTTTGAACATCCTTATTTACAATACCTGAAAATGAAATAGCAGCAAATATATTTTTTTTATTATCATATACGGGCACAGCAATACAAATTGCTGCCTCGTTAGTTTCATAGTTATCGATAGAATATCCACATTTTTTTATTTTATCGAGTTCCGCTATCAGTCGCAGTTTGTCTGTAATGGTATTCGGCGTGAAGGCTTTCATTTCGGTCTTATTCAACACTAACTGCAAATTTTCTTCTGATAAACCTGATAAAAGAATCTTTCCACAAGCACTTGCGTATATTGGTAAGAAAGTTCCAACTGGGGGAACAAAGTCAATTAAACGATTTGTTTTAGCTTGCTGAAGAATAAAACATTTTTCATTATTTCTGACAACTAAATTCATTGCTTGTCCTTCACGAGAGCTATAGTCAGACATCACATAATATGAAACTTCCTTAAGCATTTCTAAAAACCTGTTATTATCAGTCACATATGATATTTTAGGGCCAATAATATATTTTTCCATACTATTTTGATATACCCAGTCATATTTTAAAAGAGTCTTTAACATTCTGAAGGTTGTTGCCGGATCCAATGCAGCAGCTTTGGCAATTTCATTGACCCCAAGTGGCTTCGATGAAGTTCTAACTATATCAAGTATTTTCAATGCTCGTTCAACGGCTTTAACATGTTTAATATCCTCCATATTTACACCTCACGTTCATCTTATTTTTCATTAGGATTATATTATTCGGAAGATATTAAAGTCAAGCTGATCGGTAAGACTACTCTATTCTTTTGACTCATTTTAACTTAAATTTCAAACTTTGAATATTTTAATCTGACCTGCTTTAACTTTTGTCTTTATCAAATTACTCGTCATCATCTTTCTCAGAAAATACCATTTCATTATATACGGCTTCCGGTATATGTGCTTTATTAAAAAGTCTATTTAAGAATATTTTTTCATTTTTCATTCTTCCTCCTCAAAAATTCTTTGGAACGGATTAGATATATGAAACGCCATTTGCTTCCAATAACCCCTTTAAATAGCCAACGGCGTATAAACGACCAAGACTTGCATACCCAGGCACAGCATTGTCTTCACCAAACATTGTAGGTACATGGTCAACCCTTATAGGAACATTACAGCCATAATCCCTATATAATTGAATCATTTTATTCATATCAATTTGGCCATTATCATGAAATGTTTCTCTAAACTTATTTTTGTCACCAATAACATTTCTAAAATGTATAAAAAATATTTTATTTGCACGGGCAAGTTCAGGAACAATTTTTTCCAAATCTTCTCCCATTGTACTGAATGTCGCTTGACAAAAGGTAACTCCTAAATTACTGCTTTTAACGATGTCCAACGCCTTTTTTACAGCATCAAAGCTTGTAAGAATTCTTTCTACATTTCCCAAGGCTTCCACAGGTGGATCATCCGGATGCAAAGCAATTTTTATATTGTATTTGTCAGCATATGGCATAATGGTTTTAAGAAAATATTCAAGGTTATTCCATAATTCCTCCTTTGTAATACACTTATTATCAGGAAAATGTGCATGCTCTATATCAAAACCTGTCACTAATGCACCGCCTCTTTCACGAATTTCCTTGAAATTCCTGTACCAGCCTATATGTGCCATGAAGTTTACGCACAATGTTCGTATGTTTAATTTATCCATAATACCAAGCATGCATATTACTTTTTCAATACAAGAATCTCTTTGTTCATCGCCTATTTTAATATGGTCATGCAGATCGTTCGGCACAGGTTCGATAACAACCGGAGTGAAACCATCATTGATAAATCTGTTGTAAATATCCTGCCAGTGCCGAAGATTGCATACATCAAAATCCTTATCTTCCGGAAGGCGCACGGTAGCATATTTTATGCCCATTTGACCGGCCAATATCCAGCTTGAGTTTTTCTCGCTTAATAAATAGTCTGTTAAAATCATACCAACCTTCCTTTCAGCGTTATTGTATCTGAATTCCAACTGCCAATTTCCACGTCTAGGAATGTTATGTTCTGGTTCTTAAGATAAACATTACATGTGATATGCTTTTTTTGATGCGGATCTTGGAAGTAATAGTTGTCGCTCAAATAGCATACTGCATCCAAGTTTGTCACTTTTATTACGACAGGAAATGCAGGAACATTTGAAACATTTTGAATTTCAAGGTCCATTTTATAAAATTCCCCGTTTTTCCCGATTGAAGAAATTCTGCATTCCAGCTTTGCCTTTTTGGCATTTTGAATTTGCGTCTTTATAAAAGGGCCGTTTTCAAAAAACACATTTGGCATTGCATTTTGGCGATACCTATTTTTAAATGCTTCGTCCTTCATCAAAGACAGACATTTTGGCCAATATACACTTTGGGATATAACGCTGTCATTGTGAATAAGAACGACTTTTATAATAAAAAACGTATCTTCATAATCTTGTGGAATGATAAAGCTGTTTGCCGCAAGGAACATGCTGTATTCATCAGCGGCGATGTTGACGCTTTTGCTCCAATCGTAAGCAAGGTTCAAGTTTTTGTCGAAAATTTGAAGCAAAACCTTGGCGCCTGTAAAAGCAAGGCCGCTTTCATTTATTATTTTGATTGGAAGTGATAGTTCTTCCTTTGGAGCATACATCAAATGTTCAAGACACAACATTACAATAGTTGGCTTATATGCATTCTTCACGTAATAATATGGGGCAATCGGTTCCCCCATACCATCAATAAGCTGAATGCCTACCGTTGTCCATGGCCGTTTATATACCCACGGCATGATTCCACAAGTTACGGGATAATTTTCTCTAAAGCCTTCAATCATAATTTGATAATACTCGCATGCTGAAAACTGTGTTGCCTCTGCAATATCATCAATAGAAATATTCTTTATGTCAGAAACATAAGAAGCTCTTGACAGCATCCTTGGTACTCGTTCGGGTATATATTCTGTAAAATGATTTAAAAGCTCAGGAAACTCTGCTTTAAAATCCTCACTAAATATGTTGGCCAGAGGTTTTTGAAATTCTTCTTTTGACATAAGCTGCTTAAGGCTTTTGGCATTTGGAAAACTGTGGATGCCGGATTCCCCTACAAAAGGAAGCTGTTTATACAAATTTCTGTACCAAGTAGGCTCCATATCTCGATAAATGTGAGCACTTCCCATATCAGGCGTGGTTCTTTTAAAAGGCCTAACCGGGTCCAAATCCTGAATGTTTCGCTCAATAACGAACATAGAAGCAGCGTTTCCGAAAGAATAAGGGTTGAATTCATTTCCTCCGCAATGCACTACAAGAGAGGGATGGTTTCTAATGCGATATATATTCATGCAAAGTTGTGCCTGAAGAACATCCTGAGGCCAACTTGGCGTATTGCAATTAGCAATAAAGCTGTCCTGCCATACCATAATTCCTAATTGATCGCATATGTTATAAAAATCATCCGTTTCATAAAAACCACCGCCACTCCATACGCGCAAAAGCTGAATGCCTGCATCTTTCGCAGCATTTAACAGCCATAGATAGTCTTTTTTATCTGTCTTATATAAGAAGTCCGTAGGCATCCAATTCATGCCTTTTAGGAAAAACTTCTTACCGTTTACTACAAATTGAAACTTATCCCACCTGCTTCTATATTGCTCTCCTGCCCCAAACTCAAGTTCCACGGTCCTAATGCCGAACTGGATTTTATGAATATCCAAAACTGCATTTTTCGAAAGCAGTGTAATGACAACATCATATAAATTCGGTTCGCCCAAATTCACAGGATACCAAAGCTTGGGGTTCTCAATAACGATTTCTTTCGTATAGAATTGACATTCATAATAATTAGGGTCGATACCGCTTTTGCCATAATCCAAAAGGTTCACATCTTCTTGGCTGAAATATACTTGTCGATTAGAGCCTTTTTCAAAAAATTCTACACGAATGATGACTTTTTTATCTTTCTTTATTCCCGTAAGTCCGTGGTCAAAGGCCCGGGTATATTCATAATGTCCGCTTCCATAGTCCTGTGACACGTTAAGTTCATTAAAGTCTTCTGTGGTTATTTCAAGTTTCAGGTTAATCGTTGCATAATTATTATGAATGCTTTTTGTAAATAGATAAGGCCGGCTTATATGTACATTTGGCAAAAATTCAAGCCTTACGCCTTGCCACAGTCCAATAACTATAAAATCGCCGTTGCTCGTGTTGCTGTCCCGGACTATGTTCCAAGGAACAATGGCGGTCGTTTTACCCTCTTCGAAAAGCCTGCGGTAATCCTCTTTCATGCCGTAATTGCATGCCTTTATTTCTACAATCAGCTCATTTTCCCCTTCAAAATTCAGTTTATCATCAACTTCAACAATAGGACCGCCAAACATTCCTTCATGTGTTCCCAGCAACTTCCTGTTAAGCCATATCTTTGAATAGTAAGCGACACCATCAAAACATAAAAATGCTTTGTCCTGTTTCAATTCTTTGAAAAGTATAAATTTTTTTCTATAATACCAAACCTTTTCATCTACCCAATGATACAGCTTGCTATTGCACTTTTCATAAGGGTGCGGCAAAACATTTGACTGATAAAGACTCCAATAAATAGAATTGGGTATTTGTGTTGTATATTTCCAATCCAGGCTATAAATATCATCTATCGGACTATCTGCATATGTATATTCCCACCATCCGTTAAGGTCAAAGTGGGAATGGCTTTGCCTTGGTTCAATATAGTATGGCTGCACTAAATTCATGAAAAACTCCTCCTGTTTATTTTATTCCCATGGCCCCGTCTATAAAAATATTTTGGCCGGTGATATACCTTCCCTCATCAGTGCATAACACTTTTAGCATTCCGCTTAAATCAGAAGTGTTCCCAAAACAGCCCATGGGTATTTTATTCAAAGTGCTGTTTCTATAATCTTCATCTGCAAGTACGTCTTCATTTCTGTCCGTTAAAATAACACCCGGTGCGATAGAGTTAACGGTTATTCCATAGGGAGCAAGCTGAATGGCCAGAGACTTTGCCATAAGGGTTAAAGCTGCCTTGGTGGAAGAGTAAATAAGCATTTGAGGATGAGGCTTTAACTCCTGAACGCTTCCCACCGTTATAATTCTGCCCCATTTGTTTTCAATCATATGAGGAACAAATTTCTGAATTAATAAAAATGCAGACCTGAAATTACAGTTGATTTGCTCATCAAATTCCTCGCAGGCTATGTTTTGCAGGTTATTTCTGTATTGAACGGAAGCGTTTAGAATAAGAATATCTACCTTATTTATTACTTGAGCTATTTCGTTAGCACAATTTTTGTTTGATAAATCCGATTTTGCTAACAAACACCTTCTACCAAGACTTTCGATTTCTTCTTTTACTTCCAGTGCTTTTTGCTCATTACTTACATAATTCACAACAATATCTGCGCCACATTGTGCAAGAGTTAATGCAAATTCACGTCCTATACCACGGCTTGCACCGGTTATAAGGGCTGTTTTACCTAACAAACTATACATATCAATTCACCTCGTCAAAAATTACACATAAAGGATTTTTAACAGTTTCTTCATGTACAAGATTTTTTATGATACCATTTTCCATCGAAAAACAAGTCACATTATTGCTGTCCTGGTTGGTGCATACAAGAAATTGATTGTCCGGTGTCAAATTAAAGTCACGAGGTGTGACGCCGCCGCAGTCCGTATGACGTATTAAAGTTAATTTACCGTTCGATACTGAAAACGTTGTGATTGAGTTGTGACCTCTGTTTGAAACGTATAGAAACCTTACGCAATTTGAAATTCTAATGGCCGCTGCCGTACTTTCTCCTTTAAAATCCTTAGGAAGTGCATGGTATGTTTCCAACTCATATAGATGCCCTGAAGTATATGAAAACACGGTAACCGTGGATAAAAGTTCATTGACACAAAACGCATATTTCCCGCATGGTGAGAATACTAAATGCCTTGCTCCATGACCTTCAGGCACACCGGCACTGGAAATATAATTTAAATTTCTATCGTAAATTAAGATTTTATCCATGCCCAAATCTACCGCACAAACATATTTATAATCCGGTGTAAAAACAACTTGATGGGTATGGGCGGCTTCCTGTCTTGCTTTATTAATACTTGACCCTTTATGGACAACTAATTTGTCCGGCAGCTTTACAACGCTTCCTGATATGTAATTAGCACAGTAAATATCTTCGTCTTGAACTGAAATATGGCAAGCTACTTCACCCAAAGTTGAAAATGAAGAACCTGTTGGGGAAAGTGTGTTATCATTTAAAATATCATAGATAAAGACTGCACTTTCATTACGATTATCAAACGGTTTTCTGCTGATAGCATAAAGCTTCTTCTTATCTATAGCCATATACATCGGGCTTTTTAAAGAGGAGAATGATTGTAAGGTCATGTTTCCGTCACTTTGAAGTTGATAATAATAAATTCCACCCTCCTCATGGCAGGAAGCAATGTACATATTATAAGGCTGTTTGTGTGTCATCGTGAGCCTCCTTTCTTGCTAATTCATATTCAGCCGACCAATCCAAGTGACGATATGGTTCCCCTCTTCTATCCTCGTTAATAAATTTAATCAGCATATCAAGCATCTCTTCCGTCCAGACGTTTCTGTCTATTTGTGCAGTAGTAAATCGGTTGGCCGATATCATTTCAAATCCAAAAATATCTTTAATATGAGTTTTTGCAGCACCATCCACCACTTCGGCAACAAGATGACTGGGTATAAACAGCACTCCGCCCCCGGCTCCAAAAACAACATCCCCCGGAAGACAGATGGCTTTACCGATTCGGGTTGGAGTATTAAACCCTAACATGACAAAATCCCGAATGGGAGTAGGATCGATTCCTCTATAAAATACTTGAACATTCTCTATTTTTTTCATCTGTTCTACGTCACGGATACCGCCCCAAATCACGGCGCCACCTGTTTTGGTTTTGGCTGATATGGCAGTTGTTAAATTACCTCCGATAAATGTTCCTTTGTAAATTTTGTCATACATATCTGCAACCACGACGTCGCCTTCTACCAATGAATCAATAACCCATTGATTGTAGTTGCCTTTTCTGCCTTCCTTCATCCCAATAGCAAACATTGTTTCGTGAAGGTCAGGACGTGTGGGACAAAATGTACAGGTTACCGCTCTGCCGATTAATTTTTTGTCCGGATGAAGTACTTTTAAATCTCCTTCAAATTGATTTTCATATCCTTTCAAAAAGATAGGCTTCCATACTTCTTCCAATGTCATTCCTTCTAAAGCCTTTAAATACTTGTCATCAACCTTAGGGCGTCCGTCTTCAAATCTCTCTCCTTTCCACTGCGGTGTAATGGCAATAATGTCTTCCCTGCAATTAAATCTCATTTCTTTGCTAACTCCTTTCTTAATAGAAACGTTTCTATTATTTTAAAAATATTCATGTTAATGACGAGCATTAACATGAACCACGAATTTGCAAACTACATTTATGCGTAATTGTAACTGGTTTAGTATCGCCTGATATAATATCAAGCAGCTTTTCTGCCGCTGTTTCACCCATTTTTTTGGCTGGAATCATAACCGTACTAAGAGGAGGAAACAGATATTCCGAATATGATTCCGTGTTACCGGCTATTATGACAAAATCATCCGGTATGGATAAGTTTTGTTTTAACGCTTCCACCATTATGGTATGTGCAGTATCGGATTTGTTGGTTACAACTGCCTTAAAGTCTTTTATATTGCTTGCAACCTCACTAACATCGTATGCTTTTGGAATCAGTTTTTCTTCCGCCATTGCCCTGCAATACCCGTTATATCTTTCTCGAATTTCCATGTATGAAGGTGAAAAAGGAGAAACATATACAATGTCTTTATGTCCTTTTTCTATTAAATACCGTGTAGCGATGTAAGTACTTCCTTCAAAGTCTATATTAATGTAACTTACGTCTTTTTCATTGGTATGGCCGTTCATAATAACAAAAGGCACATTGGCCTGCTTCATTTTCGCTATATGCAAACTTTCATTAATACTACCAAGCGATTCATGCGGTGAAATAAAAATGATTCCGTCAACTGTCTTATCTAAATAATAATTGATATAATTAAAATTATCTTGCTTTACACTATTATTGCAAAATACAACACTATAATTATTCCTGCCGGCAACAGAGCTTATACCACTTAAAAATGCCATAAATACGGAACCCTCTATATCCCAATAAGATACAACCCCTAAAGAAAATGCCTTTTTCCTTCTCATTCCGCAGGCAATTTTGTTGGGAACGTAGTTTAATTGTTTCGCCGCCTCAAAAACTCTTTCCCTTGTTTCCCGGCTTATAGTTTTGCCGGGAGTATCATTAAGAACATAGGAAACAACTGATATGCTAACACCAGCTTGTTTTGCCACATCCTTAATCGTTATATTATTTTTTTTACTCAATAAATATCCTCCCTAATAGAAACGTTTAACTAGATTATAATATCATATGCTAAAAAAGTCAATATAAAGGTTCTATAATAAATGTTGGGGTATATGAAATGTACATCCTGACATTTATTTTTTAGCATAAATAAAATGCACTTGCGAAATAAAACTTTCCCGCTTGTCAATCGGGAAATTAATAATAGTGCGGCCAATTTAAACAAATTGTTATGCAATCGTTAAGCATTCATAAGTATAATAATTGTTTTATTTATCGTGGCATAAAAGAACCGTATATTCACCGTTACAGTATTTTTGTATAAGACCAAGACTATTTTCCCAGCAGTACGAGCTGCCCGTGGGAATTTGCTTTTCAATACATTCTCGCAGATAGCATTCGTCTCCCGCAATAACATATTTCTGTTTATCATCAGTGATTTCAACAACGCACGAGCCTATGGAATGCCCGCCTATTTTGGCAACCCTTACATTGCAGCAAATTTCAGCGCTTTCATCAAAAAGCTTTACCCTCATCCTATCCGCAAAATAACTCTTTCCGTTTTCGTATTCGTCCTTTTGGATATATATTACCGCATTGTTGAAATATTTCACACATTCTATATGGTCATGATGTGCGTGGGTTATGATAACATCCGTAATATCCTCCAGGGATATGCCCAGCCTTTTAAGAGCATTCACAGCTCCGCTAAACTCATACATTTCAAAGCCGGGCATGGACTCACAACCAGCATCCACCAAAATCAATCTGTTTTCCGTTTTAATTAAGTATATCATGAACACAATGGAGCGAAGTTTATTTTCCGCGCCATTGTAAAATATCATCCTTTCAGGCAACGTAGATTTTCCGTATTCAATAGAAATAATTTCCACTCTGCTCATTTTACCTTCAAACCAACCTCCCCCACATTTTGACCCTTATATAAAATATCGCGTGCCGCTTCTGCTTTTGTTACGAATAATGCTTTATTAACTCCGCTATTTCATCCGTTAATACAGTCGTAATTACTCTTACTCCGAATGACTTTACCATAGGAATTATTACGTTTGAAAGTCCTGATGCTCTTGCGTTCATGAGCAATGTGTTCCCCGGTTTTATGCCTCCTTCGATAAACAAATTCAAATAAGCCGTTGAAAACACTTCGGGTATTGCTGTTGCTTCTTCCACAGAACAGTTTTTAGGAACAGGTATAACCATATCGTATTTAACCGCCACATATTCCGCATAACCTCAGCCATCCAAAAGTGCGCAGACCTTATCACCGATTTTCCAATTTGATTTTTTCTTTGCTTCCTCACCTATTTTAATGATAACACCCGCTATTTCAAGGTCCATCTATTCGGGACGTCCAGGCCGATAATCACCCTCACGTTGCATTAAATCAGCACGATTAACATCCGCCACATAAACCTCAACGAGTACTTCCTCACTTTTGATTACCGGATCCGGTACATTATCCCATCTTAAACTTCTGTCATCATCGGATAAGTCAATTGAATATATAAGCGATTTTCTCAAGTTTAGCTCAACCTCATATTTCAGGGAAAAATTTAAGCAGTATTTTAATATGACTCCAAAAGAGGTGTGTAAAAGTCACAGGATTTAACATACTAAATGCTGCCTCTTGCATTTTAAGTTACTGCTTCTTTCTGCAACCGTCTATCTGTATATTCTGTCCTGATATATAACTTGCCTCATCGCTTGCAAGAAAACATACGAGATTTGCAATCTCCATATGCGTGCCAGTTCTTCCCATAAATGAAAGCTCGCTGTTTTCAAAGTAGTTCATATTCGCATTTCCGTACACACCGGCAACAGAAGCGATATTTATAATTCTGCCATAACTACTCTCAAGCATTTTAGGAAGCACCGTTTTTGTAAAGTAGACAACACCCATTATATTAATATTGATAAATTTACGCCATTCATCGGTTGAAGTATCTACAAAGGATGCCCAGCACCGCCAAAGAGCCGCATCATTTACAAGAATATCAATCTTGCTGAATACACTTTCAACCGCTTTAACAACTCTATATACTTTTTCCTCATCGCCGACATCACAGACAAAAGCCATAACATTTTTTGTATATTCCTCTATTTCTGCTTTTACGCTTTCAAGCTTGTCTTTGTTGATATCTACAATGACAAGGCTTGCACCGTTTTGTGCGAGTTTAACTGCGGTCGCATGTCCAATTCCGACCGCCGCTCCTGTAACAAGAGCGGTTCTATTCTTAAAATTCATAATGTCATTCTCCCTCAAAAACTATGCTTTCATAGCATCTCGAATGACTTTTACATCCTTTAAAAGCGGCTGCGCCGGTGTCGCAAGCTCATCATGCTCATAAACACATAGATACATGCAACAGCCCAGTTCTCCGCCTATCCTTCTTAAAATTCCGCACTCGCCGATACAAAGAAAAAGAAACGGAATTCTCAGATTTTCTTTAAGCATATTTATAATTTTTAGATTTTCAAGCTGCTCATTCATATTTTCTGCACCAGTAACAATCTTACAGATATCCGCACCTCGTCTTTGATGCTCAAGAGCAATTTCAACAACTCTTTCGGCAGGAGTAAATTTTAAGATATGGGAAGACATTAAAACCTTTGCGCCTCTGTCATGAATTTTTTCAATTAATTCCATTTGTTTTTCTATGGCTTCCTTATCAACAGCAACTTCATCAGGCTGACGGTCAAAATAATCTCCCATAACGTCGCACAAATCCGCTCCACATTCCGCAAGCTCAAGCAGCTCCTCCGCGAGCTCATCGTCGCTCTTACCCTCGTTGCGTTTGCCGCGATAATTTGTTACATATACGGGCTTATCCTTTACATATGAAAACAAATCCATGTAAATTTCTTTTGTTCTGTATTCGCTTTTCATCTGCTCAAATTGCATTCCAAACGCCTCAGCACCTTCAGGAATGGATTTATCAATAAGTTCCTTTATTCTTGCAGGGTTATCCGCCTGAACCATAACGGTTAGCAATGCCTTATCATAGGTAAAAAATGTCGATCTCATGTCAGCACCTCCTTCCTGCAGCATTCCTTCCTCCATCAATCATGATGTTTTCTCCATTGATAAATTGCCCTTTTTCTGATGCTACAAATAATATTAAATCGATTATTTCCTGCGGTTGTGCAGCCCTGCCAAGCAAAATCTTCATATTGCTCATATCCGGTCTTGTTAATACAGGTCCGGGAGAAATACATACACACCTTATATTATATTGAGAACCATACTGAGCAAGTGATCTTGTAAGTCCATACATCACGCCACTCTTAGCTGTAGGATAATCCATCCCAATAGGGTCCCCTTCTTCCCCTGTAATTGACCCTATATTTATAATCAAGCCACTTTTTTGCTTACGCATTTGTTTCATTACTGCGTGGGCAAAATAGAATTGTCCTTTCAAATTTACATCAATTCCCCAGTCA
>Ga0134093_1000239_pt1 | contig 66526 bp, 38 predicted proteins | sample 4_1taG_FD_94452 | JGI IMG/M metagenome (GOLD analysis project Ga0134093, IMG submission 94452) | Switchgrass degrading microbial communities from high solid loading bioreactors in New Hampshire, USA - 4_13_20_68_A1 metaG | ecosystem: Engineered > Bioreactor > Semi-continuous > Anaerobic >...
ATCGCCAATATCAGTAGGTACAGTCGATTGGAAATTGACAGAAGATATAATAATTAGAAACGATTTGTGTATAACAGGTTGTGTAATAGATTTAAATGGGTATAGTTTAAAAGTAGAAGGGAGCTTAATCCAAACAGGAGGAACATTGTACATAAATGGAGGACAGTTGGAAGTAGAAGGAGACTATAGAATAGAAAATAACGGTAATTATGTGGGGGCATATTTAAAGATGGTAGATGAAGGAGATTATGTAAAGGTAGGAGGAAGTTTTTCAACAAAATCCTATGGAGATCATAGCCAGCTTCTTACAGCAGGAACGATGGAGATAAAGGGAGACTTTACGCAGAATATTTATTCGAGTTATTATCCAAATAATTTTAAAGCAAGTGGAACCCATAAGGTAATATTAAACGGAAATGGGAAACAGAAAGTTAATTTTAATAACCCTGGACAATCAAAGTTTAATATACTTGTTATTACAAAACCTTTAGAAGAAGGATATATATTTAATTGTCCGACACCTGTATGGAACGAATTGGAGGAAATGACAGAAGACACTCAGGCTCCAACCAAACCTGAAGATTTTGAAGCTATTTCCAAAACTTATTCAACGATAACATTGAGTTGGAGTAAATCTTCAGACAATACAAGAGTGAGTTGTTACATTATATATAGAGATGGCGTTGAGATCGGTAGAACATCCGCATTATCATTTACCGATAAAGGATTGCATCCTGACACTACATATACATATACAATAAGGGCTTGTGATATATATGATAACCTGTCGGATGAAAGTGAATCGATTAGCGTGACAACTGAGTTTGATACGGAAGCACCATCGGTACCGAAAGGATTGGCTTTGGTATATAGAACCGATGTGTCAATAAGTATTACTTGGGAGCCTTCTACCGACAATGTTGGTGTTATTGGATATGATGTATATCGCGATGGAGTGTTTGTAAAATCTACAGTTGAAAACACCTTTGTTGATACCGGATTGTTACCGGATAAAAATTACGGTTATAGTGTAAGGGCAAAGGATGCAGCCGGTAATGTTTCAAGGACAAGCTCAACGATTACAATTAGAGCTCTGTCCGATGTAGAAGCACCATTAGCCCCTACAAATGTACAGATAGTATCAAAGACGGAAACTTCTGTAACCGTAAAATGGGATAAGGCTGAAGACAATATTGGTATTAAGGAATATGAAATATTCCGAAACGGAATATTTGTGGGTAAAACAAGTAATTTGAGTTATACCGATAACGGCTTGGAGCCGGATACGGAATATACTTATGCAGTTAGAGCTGTGGATACTGGAAGAAATGTATCCGAATTTAGTGAGACGGTTACTGCTAGAACGGAAATAGATACAGTAGCACCTTCAGCACCTAAAAATCTAAAGATAAACTCAAAGACCGGATCCTCTGTGAATTTGGTTTGGTCAAGTTCTACAGACAATGTTAAGGTAGCAGGATATAAGATATATAGGGACGGAATTGAAATCGGAACTTCAAACACAACAAGTTATATTGATGAAGAATTAACTTCAGGTACGTTTATCTATAGTGTTGTAGCTTTTGACAGCAGCGGAAATGTATCTAATGTAAGTAATTATGTGCTGTGTGACAATGAAATACCTTCTGCTCCTTCCGAGTTAAAGTTGGTATCGAAGGATGCTACAACCGTTACAATCAGTTGGTCTGAAGCTGAGGATAATATAGGGGTTACAGGCTATGTGATAGTTAGACAGAGCGGTGATTCAAAGGTAAATATCGGTCCAATAAATGTTACAAGTTACACCGATAGGAACTTAACTCCTGAAGTTGCCTATACATATTATGTAATTGCCAAAGATGCTGCGGGTAACAGTTCTGCTGCAAGTAATACTATTGAAGTTGTTACCAGTCCCGATACCGAGTCACCTTCAGTGCCGACAGGACTCAAAATTGTTTCAAAGACAAGAAGTTCGGTTACATTGTCATGGAATAAATCAAGCGACAACGTTAGTGTGACAGGATATGAAATATATCGTGACGGTATTAAGGTGGGTACTTCATCGACTAACAGTTACACCGATAAAGATTTGACAGAGGATTCAATTTATGAATATACCGTTAAAGCTTATGATGCTGCCGGAAACATTTCCGGTGAAAGTGCCCCGATTAGTGTTACGACATATCTTCTCAAGGCACCGGAGGGACAAAAAGCAGATGCCGGAGAAGTGGAAGTGACGTTAGCTTGGGATGCTTTGGAGGACAGTGAATTTGGATGGTATCGTATATACAGGGCATCAGGCGACGATAACTTTGAGAAGATTGCAGATAATGTTAAAGTATTAAGTATAAAGGATTTTAATGTATCGGCAAATGTAAAATATACATACAGGGTTTCTGCAGTGGATATCTACGGAAACGAGGGATATTTATCACTCCCGGTTGAAGTAATGCCTCTTGAAGATACTACAGCTCCTGTTTTGGAAGGGTTTAATGCAAGTAGAACAGGGGATATCGTAAAATTATCGGTTGGAGTTATCGATAATGTAAGCGTTTCATTTATAGAGTTTTTATATAGATTGAATGGGGAACAATGGACACCGATTACCCAATTAACCGATTCAAGTGAAAGAAATAAAAAGAAAACGGTAAATTACAATTGGAATATAGCAGATCTTGAAGACGGCACTTATGAAGTAAAATGCATCGCAACAGATACTGCAGGAAATGCAAGTAACGAAGTTGTAATAAATGTATATGTTCGTAATTCTGCACCAATGTCACCGGCAGTAGTTAATGCAGTTGCAGGTGAATTGTGTGTGGATATCTCATGGTCGGAAGTGGAAGATGTTTATCTTGATAGGTATAATATCTATCGCAAACGTGAAAACGGTGAGTTTGAACTTTTACATACAACAAAGGCAAGAACTTATATTGATAATAGAGTTACAGCCGATGCTAGTTACACATACAAAGTAACTTCCGTTGATATTTTCGGACATGAAAGTACCGGAACATTAAGTGAAACTGTAACAGTGCTTTCGGATATTACACCACCCCAAATTAAAAGCTTCTTACCTTTATCGGGAGAAAAACTCAAAGGTGAAGTTAATGTAAGTGCACTTGCTACAGACAACTTCATGGTAAAGGGCTATGAGTTCTTCTATTCAAAAGTTGAAGACGGTGAAAAGATTTGGGTAAGTTTAGGCAGCTCATTGTCGGGAACTATAATATGGGATACAGTTTCTAATACATCTGAAGGAGAATGTGAGTTAAAGGTTGTTGTTAAGGATTCCTACGGTAATGTGAGTGAGGCAATTGCTGTATATACCATTGACAATACTCCACCGGAGGCACCTATACTTTCTGCTAATGCTTCTGAATTGATGATTACTTTGATGTGGCAGCCAATAAATGCGGCAGAAGATTTCGATCACTATAGAGTATACCGTTCGGAATCAGAAGATGGAACTTCAAGCTTTGTCCTTATTACCAGGACAGAAGACACATTATATGTGGATAATACGGCACCTTTAGACCAAGACAGCTATTATATGATAACTGCTGTTGATAAAATGGGAAATGAAAGCCAAGGTTCAAATACGGTAAAAATTAGACCGGGTTCCGATATTACTGCACCTGTAATTGATAAGTTTGAGCCGGTTACAGGAGCGGTAATCAGAAGCGGTTGTAATATTACTGCCCATGCTGGCGATAATGTAGGTGTTGAATGGTACAGCTTTGAATACAGACAGGTTGATGAGAACAATAATGCTATAGAAGGTAAGGATTGGAATGTTATTGCTAATGTGTACAATACTGGATCCGGTATTGCTAGTATTGAGTGGGATACTTTGGCAATAGGAAGTACGGGTAATATTTTATATCCCGATGGAAACTATCAGATTAGGGTAACGGCTTATGACAAGGCAGGAAATAATTCTTCACTGGTTCATAATTATGTACTTGCCAATGATCCGCCTAATGCTCCGGAGCAGATATTTGTTAAGGCAGGAGAATGGCAGCTTGTTGTAAGCTGGTCACCGGTAATTCGTCCTGACTTCCGCTACTATGTCTTGTACAGAAAAGAAGGTAAGGACGGCGAATGGGAAAAGATAGTAAATTACACAACGTCGAACATATTTATCGACAGAAATAGAGATCCGTATTATGAGTATTTCTATAGAGTTTCAGTTGTAAATGATTTGGGACGCGAAAGCAAACCGACATTTGACTACTCATTGGATGGACAGGTATATGAAAATATAGATACAAGGGCTTTAAACCAGACCAGTAATCCGATTATATTGGAAATGAAGCCGGCTGAACTTTCAAGGACCAACAGTATTATTCCGTTGGAAGTATTGGTAAGCGATATGGTTGGAGTGGATGTAATATATGAGTATGCATTTATTGGAACAAATCCAGCCGGTCAATTGTCGGGTAATGAAACATGGCAGCTTATCGGTAAAGACAACTCGGTGCAAAGTGTATCCGGTGATTTTGATAAATCATTGATTACGGATAAGTACAGCCAGATATTTAAATCAAAATATTTCTGGGATGTTTCAGCATTGGCGGACGGAGTTTATGCTGTTCGCTCTGTGGCTGTAAACAAGGGAAATAAAGAATCTGCAGTTATTAAGAAGTACATTATAGACCGTGAGGCACCTATAGCACCATCAGGGCTTGCTGCTGAGGATACGCATGTTGGAGGAGAAGTATATATAACTTGGAATTCAATCGTGACTTCCGACTTGGACTACTATGAGTTGTACAGAGCAACATCTAGTGAGGGACCTTATGCTTTAATTTCAAAGAGTAAATCTACCTCGTATAGAGATACCGGTTTGGAAAACGGAAGAGTATATTATTATGTTGTTAAGGCTGTTGATAGTGCAGGAAATAGCAGCGGATATTCCGAACAAACATCTGTTATTCCTTCAGCACTTAGTGACCTTGCAGTACTTGAATTAAACTCTATGCCTTTAGTTCCGGCTTACAATGCTAAAAATCAACTTAAGGCAACAGTTAAAAATTTGGGCTATTCAAAAGCTTTAGGGAATGTGGAATTCTTCTATTTAAACAATTTGAACGAATGGGTGCTAATTGGTTCAGCAAGAGTTGAATTGGCTGCATCTGCGTCTAAAGATGTTGTAATAGATTGGACTTTTGGCTATGAGGTTTCAAATCCTGTAAGAGTTAAATCTGTTATTACAACTGACGGTAGTACAGAGGACATAGATGTGAATAACAATTCAAAAGAGAATTCATTGGCAGTTAACCAACCGCCTATAGCTGCAATTGATGCACCTGAATTGGTTAATTCCGGTGAAATGTTTATCGTAAGGGGAACTGACTTAGAAGGTAAGTTGTCAAAAGACCCTGACGGTTCAATAGTATCATATACTTGGGATATGGGTGACGGTACGAGAAAAGAAGGGGCACAGGTTACCCATGTATACCAGATGCCGGGAAAATACTCTATTACTTTAAGCGTTAAAGATAATAACGGAGCAATTGCAACTAGTACTGTTACAATTCAAGTTAATGATAACCGGTGTGATTTAGTTGTCGACAGTATAAGCTGGACACCTGAAAATCCTGTTGAGAAGGATGTTATTCAAATCAATGCCGTTATATCCAACATTGGTAAAGGACCTAGCACAGGATTCCTGGTAGGTTTCTATATAGACAACAAATATATAGGTTACACAAGAGTGGATAACAGCATTGCAGCAGGAGAAAGCATAGTTGTACCGTTTACATGGGTTGGAACTTCGGGAGTTCATGTCCTGAAGGTTGTAGCTAACGATATACTTGATAATTTGAAGGAAATTGATAAGAGTAACAATTCAAAATCAACAGCCCTTACTACGGAGCAGGTAGACTTCCCGGATGTAAAGGTTACCGATGTGACTTGGTCGCCCAATGAAATTAATTTGAGCAGCGAAAGTCCGTTTGTATATAGAACAACAATTATAAATGAAGGTACAGCCGATGCTGAAAGATTCTTTGTATCTTTATATATTGACGATCAATGGATTGCAAAACAACATATAAATATTCTTGCCCCGGGTAGCAGCATAGATCTATCCTTTGCGGTAAAGCCCACTTCCGGCAAGCATAATATAACAATTAAAGCCGATGATCCTGCACCTTCATTGGTTGAGATAGACAGAGACGACAACAGCTTTACAATTGAAACTCCGGAATTCATAGTTAATTATCCGGAACTTAAGCTTGAGCCTTTGTCATGGCGTCCTCAAGAGTCGATACTGACAGAAGGTACATCGTTGACCTTTGAGACAAAGATTGTAAACACAAGTACAATTGATATAACCAATAGGTTTAATGTCGATTTCAATGTGGATGGCAAACTGTATAAGACAATTACAATAGATAAGCTAGCAGCAGGTGAAAGCCAAGAACTCTGGGTGAGATGGACTGCACAACCGGGAGAACACACGGTAAGTGTTGTAGCTGATCCGCAAAAGACAGTAACCGATAGTGTTTATGATACTACTGTTTCGGCAGAAATACCCGAGATAAAATTGATTTATCCCGATTTGGTAATTTCTGATGTTACATGGTCACCGTTATCAATTAAATACGGTTCACCTGTAACCTATATAGTAAGGGTAAGCAACCAGAGTGTTACCTCAATATTTAAAAACTTTAATGTAGGATTATACGTTGACGGCAAAGCTGTTTCCGGAAGCGTTGTAAAAGGATTGAGAGGTCACAGTACTGCAATTGTGGCGTTGACTTGGACTCCAAATAGAACAGGCAGCCAAAACGTTAAGATTGTAGTCGATGATACCAATGAGCTTATACAAGAGCCTTTAGCAGAAGGAGATATCCGCATTTGGGAAAGAAGCTTTGAAATTGCCGACAGGCTTGTTGTAGATATCCAACCTAACAAATTTGCTCAAGAAGACGATTTGATGGCTGCATTATATTGTGCTTCGGACAACTTTATACCGTTGACGGTTAGAGCAAGAAAAGCTAGTAATACAAATAACTTATTAGGACCTGAAAGCGGAATAAGTGCTTTTTACAAAGTTCAGAAAGGCACAGATGTAATAAAGTCAGGTTCTATCGGATTCGATTATGCTTCAAAAACTTTTAAAGGTCAAATACCGATTGCTTCAATAGGTACCGGAACTTATACACTTATAATTGAAGCCGGTGACGGAGTTGAAAATTACAGTGAGACTTTGAATATTATGATCGTACAGGATGCCGTTGTTACAATGGAAGTGGACAAGGATAGCTATTTGTTCGGAGAAACTGTACATATATCTGGAAATATACATTTCAGAGACGGTAAACCTATGGCAAAGGAGAAGGTTGTTTTAGATCTTCAACTTGAACCACGCATGAAAGATGCTGATTTTGGACTCGATGACAACGGAAATATGGTACTGAAACAGTGGCGTGCACAGCATGTCCGCATTATTGAAACCGATGAAAACGGACATTTTGAATATGATTTTGTACCAGCGTCAAGAGAAGCCGGTGAATGGCATGCAATAGCCTACGCATATAAGAGATTTTTAGGTACAGGTGCACAAGTGGATTTCAAAGTTTGGGGCATGAGTGCATCTCCGACGGAGTTGCAATTGGTGGCTTCAAAGAATTCCCAATTCTCTAAAGTTGTGACTTTAAAGAATGAAGCTATAGGAGGAAATGCGACTTTAACGGGAATTAGTGCGGTTCTTGTTGATATGACACCGGACAGTAAAGTACGTGCGACTATTGATACATCTACACTTGCTACGTCTATTGCAGCTGGAGGTTCCACCAATGTGGTTATCAATGTCAATGCTCCCTTAGACTGTGCCGATACTGCCCAGTATAAGGTGGTATTCACCAGTGCTGAAGGTGCAACCGCAACAGCTAATATCAAGCTATTCTTAAGGCCTGCTGTTCCGCTACCAATTACCGATCCGAAAGGGTTTGAAGTGGGACTAAATCCTGGAGGAAGTTTGATTAGAAAAATAAAAGTTACAAACAAAGGCCTTGGCAATATGGAAAATATAAGAGTTGAAGGGGCTTCCAATATACATTGGATAAAGCCGTACAATCTTGAGAAGAACTTCCTTGCACCGGGCGAATACACTTATTTCGATGTTGCTATTAATCCGCCGGAAGATACACCTCTAGGTCAATATCAGGACACTGTAGTTGTGACCGACGGCAAGTACAAAGCAGTGGTTACAATTGCCGCAGAAGTGTCCAGTGCAAATAGAGGTACACTGTCATTCCTTGTAACCGATGATACCGGTGTTAGGGTTTCAAATGCAGAGGTTTATCTTGTTGGTAAAGAGCCTTATGTACAAGTAAAAGGCGGGCAAGAGATAATTTACTATCAGAATTTCTATGGTGTAACCGATAGTAACGGTTTGGTTACCTTTGAAGATAAGCCGATTGGAGAATATACATATACTATATCGGCTAGGGCACGGAAAACTACTAGTGGTACAGCATATGTAATGCCGAAAACCGATGCTGCCATGGTAGAGGTAACCATGGAAAATCTTCCTGTGCAAATTGAATGGACTGTTACTCCGACTACCATAAAAGACAGTTATGATATCAAATTGGAACTTACTTTTGGGGCTAACATACCCAAGCCATATTTTGGGTTTGTTCCGCCGTGGATATCTATTCCGAAACAAGTTGAAGAACCTATGATAGTTGAGGCAACAGTGGTAAATGTCGGTCTTGTTGCAATAACCGACGTTACTGCGACTGTACTTAGGGAAAATGCTAAAGACACCGGAATAAGCATTGTGGGCGGTGGTTACATTGGTGAGATACCTGCTCATGGAAGTGCAAAGATACAGCTTTTGGTTCAACCGGGTTATTATAAATTAAGGTACGGTAAACGTCCGGGTAACGATTTGCCTTACAACGGAATAATTTTAACAGGTAATTTTGTAAGTTTTGATAAAGACACAGGACTACCGGTTTATCCTCCTGAAGAGGTTAGTGGAGCTATACCGTTTAATAATCCTGGAGAGAAGAAAGCTACTGTGGAGGTAGTATTGCCAAGCGGTGGTGTAACAGTGATTGAAGAAATTCAACTTCCTGACGAACAGATTCAGGAAATTGACTACTTCCAAGATATAGGTAATGGTAAGGAACCGGCAATCCCCGGTAGTTCCGGTGCAAGTTCCTATGAAATCATCAGCCTTCAGCTTGATCAGAGTGCAACTATTGAAAGACAAGCTTTTAACGCTACGCTTAAGATATCAAACGGTTATGCGGAATATGCACTTCAGAATTTATCTGCCAGGGTAGTAATTACGGATTTGGAAGGTAATGATGTAACAAGCAAAAACTTTATAATACCGACAGGTATTAATGGAATTAAAGGATTAGACGGTACCCAGGCATTGATGTCGGGAAGCAGTATGACAGCTAGCTGGCAGATTATACCTGGAGACGGTCTTGGAGGAACGGACCCGGCAGGAGAAACTTATCTTGCAAAAGCTATAATTTCATATTATGTTAACGGTAGATATGTGGAAACTCAAACTCATGCAGAAGAGATTGTAATAGTACCGCAGCCTAAGATTAAGCTTCACTATTATGTTCCTCATAACATAATTGCAAATCAACCCTTCAGGTTGGGTGTAATTGCTGAGAATGTCGGCTATGGAGTTGCAAAGAACTTGGTTATAGATTCGGGACAATTAGAAATTAAAACTAACCAGATGGGATTGTCCACTGAATTTAAAATATTGGGTACATCCTTTGGAAGCAGTTCAAATAACAGATTTACTTTAAATCTGGGAGACATTGATCCAAATAGTCAAGTGAGCGGATATTGGATTGTCAAATGGGTAATGTATGAAGAAAACGAAGATGCAGAACCCTTAAAAGGCGAGTTCAGCAACTTTAAAGCTTACTTGACTCACAAGGATTATAAAGGTGTACAACTTAATCCTCTTATTGTTGAAGTAACCACAGAAATTATAGGCAAGGATAATCTTTTTTCAGAAAATGGTGAAGAGTTTGGAGGATTGACACTGGTAGATGTCGGTGATACCGGTTTCCCCAATTATCTGATAAATTTAAGAACCGGTTTAAAAATACCGATTTACGTACCTCAGAACCTTAATGTTACAAAGCAGCCAAAAGAAGGGGACAGTACATTGAAGTTTAGTGTTCCGGCACCTCAAGGAGACCCGGATGATCCGGGTGCACCAAGATATCAGGTATTGCTCTTGAAAGATCCTTTGGTTGACACAAATATTAGCTCGGTAACTAGGGATTCTGATGATGGAGATAATCCGGCAGTTACCCTTAGCACCGATAATGTGTGGAAAGACTATGGAAATATATATATTGTAGATGAGATTCCGGTTTCTGATGTGAAGCCTGAAGGATACTCTTTTGAACAGTTGAGATACTTTATGCCGTCGTCTTATACGGTAGACTTTACATCCGGAGCTTCCATAGACGCAGTTGAGTATTCTCAATCGGTATATTTCTGGGATCCGCCCTCTGAAAGCTATAGAACGGAACTGGTATATTATGATGTTGGACATCATCCTGATGAAGGGGATACAGTTTCTGTAAGGGCATCAGTCATCAACAATGGTAGAAGTATGGAAAGCGGAAAGGTTGAGTTCATAGCTGTCGATACATATTACGGTACGGAAGAAAAAGTTGGAGAAGCAACATTCAACAATCTTCGCCAATATGAATCGAAATATGTATATTCCACATGGACACCGGAATACGGAGGGGTATATAAACTAATTGCACGAATAGCTGGTAGAGAAGATACATCAAAAGAATGTGAATTGATTGTAAACCATAAACCTTATGCCGATGCAGGTGTTGATTTCTCGGTAGATGTAAAAACACCGGCACGCTTTGACGGTTCTAGATCCTATGATAAAGATGGCTATATTAAGAGCTTTATTTGGGAATTTGGTGATGGAGAATCGGCTTATGGAGTTTGCCCGACCCACATTTATCAAAATTCCGGAACATATAAGGTCAAACTAACTGTAATAGATGACAATGATGCGGTAAGTACTTCTGAAATGCAGATTACTGTAAACGAAACAAGGGCTGACCTTAGAGTAAAAGAAATTAAATTAAGCGATGAAGAGCCTGAGGAAGGTCAAATAGTTACAGTTACGGCTGAAATATATAACGGAGGTTATTCGCCTACCGATGCACCGTTCCTTGTATGTTTTTATGTTGACAACAAATATCAGGATTACGTTAAGTTTGAAGATGTTTTAATGCCTGGAGAAACAAAGGAAGTTTCTTTTGAATGGAAGAATGTTGTCGGAAATCATATGCTAACTGTCATAGCAAATGATATGGGACATTCTGTGGATGAAGCGGATTTTGACAATAATCAAAAGAGTCGTCCTGTTGATACGGGTGTTACAAACTTCCCGAATCTCAAGATAAAAGATGCTAAATGGATGGGAAAAGAAAGCGGAGTAGTTGGTTGGAATGAACCTGTTACATTGAGTGTGACTATTGAAAATGACGGTTTTGCAGATGCAGAAAACTTTAATGTTGCAGTATTTGCCGATAATGAGTTTATTGAGTCCTTCAATATAGACAAGCTTCCTTACAAAGCTGGTCAAAACACTGTTACCGTTACGGCAAAATGGAAAGCAAGAAGTGAAGGAAAGCATACCTTTAAATTTGTGGCTGACGGTCCGCTTCCACATGTTGTTGAATTGGATAAGAGCGATAATACGATGACAATTGAATCACCGGAAATTAAACTGCTTTATCCCGATATAAAGGTGAAGAGCTTGAATATAAATCCAAGCAGCGGAAACCTTACTGCAAATCAGCCATTGGTAATAACAGCAACTGTTTCAAATGAAGGCTATTCATCAACGAACGAAAGCTTCAGTGTAACACTTTATGCCGACGGAAAATACATCGGTTCAAAAGAATGCGATGTGTTGAAAATCGGAGAAGAAAAATTTGTCTCCTTTACATGGAATAGACCTATAAGCGGTACAACTACAATAAAAGCTGTAGTGGATGAGAATAATAGAATTCCGGAAGTGTCTGAAGATAACAACACATATACCTATAAATTTGAAAAAGGTCTTAATGTGAAATTGCCGGATTTGGTAATTGAAAGTATTGAATCGATACCTCAAAGCGGAGAAGCAAAGTTCGGAGATAATATTATTACAAAAGTGAAATTGAGAAATAACGGATTGGAGGCAATAAGCCAACCGTTTACCACAGCTTTGTATGTGAACAATAAGTTGGTGGGAAGTTTTGAAACTTCAAGTGTATTAGCACCGGGAGGTACAACGACAGGTAGTATTGAATGGAAAGCAGATATATTACCTACATCCCCGGATTATAAACTTGATGTTTATGCCGATGTGTACAATCAACTCTATATTATGGATAGGAACAATGCGAAGGCATCGGTGAATTATAAAGTAGGAAGAGAATATATTGTAAACTATGATGAGCTTAACGAAGTGTATACTACAAGTGAAAAGCCTTTAATAGGAGTAAAAGTTGTTTCAAGTGATGAAACTTGGAATCGCTTGAGTAACGAAGACGGTATAAGTGCGGTTGTTGAGCTGTACACAGACAAGTTGAACGATGAAGACCAGCCGTCTGGAGAATTACTGTTTAATAAAGAAATGAACTTCAATACGATTTTGGGTAAATTTGAGCTGACTTTAGAGCTTTCCGAATTGGGCTTGACAGCCGGAGATTATTCTATTGGTGTAAATGTTAACACTGATACCGGAATTAAGACAAAATATCTATCATTAAAACTTGTGGATGACTATATTGTATCGGTAAATACAAGCAAGGATACATATAGCGTGGGAGAACCTATAGAGATTTACGGTAGTGTAATGGCAGAAGACGGCATTACACCGCTTGATAATGTTGAAGCTACCTTGATTATTGTTGGGGAGAAAGAGTGGAAGTTCAATGTTGTTACCGACAATCAAGGACAGTTCAGCCATTCCTTTGTAATGGAAGAAGGCTTTGGAGGTTCTTATTCACTTAAAGCACAAGCGAAATTTAACGGTGCAAGAAAGATGAGTACATCTAAAGTTTTCTACATCGAAGGAGTATTGCTGTCAATTGACAATCGAATAAAAGTTACAGCGGGTCGTTCAGTGGAAGTACCTTTAACTGTTACCAATTTAGGTACACTTCCGGTTACCGGAATTGAACTGAACAAGAATTTCAAGAACGATGAAACGGGTATAACTGCAGAAATTATAGGAGAAATTCCGGAAGAATTGGAAGCAGAAGAAAATATAAAACTCAAACTTCGTATCATGGCAGAAAACAACGTAGAGCTCGGGAGCAGGGCGTTAGAAATCAATTTCATGTGTAACGAAGGATATTCATCTTCTGTGACAACAGAAATTAATACTGTGGCTGCATACTCAAAAGCAGATCTGCAGATTGGCGGAGTAATTGAATTCGATACATACGGAAACTTAAAGAAGGATAGAATTGCAGCATCTTTGAGGCCTGGAAGCACTGTTACGCAATATATAAGAATAGCTAATACAGGAACAGCTCCAATTACAGACATAAAGGTTGAGCCTCCGGCTAAATTGCCATGGATTTCAATTACTACAACAGGAACCGATTTGGTACTTCCTATTGGTGACGGTTTATCCATAAGAGATGCCAACAGCCATGCTACTGTTTCGGTACATATCAGCCCGACAGAATACGTACAACCGGGACAGTATGAAGATGTAATTATAATCAGTTATGAGGATAAGCAAATAACCGTACCTGTATCTGTGTATGTTGGAGTAATGAATGTTGGAACAACAGTAATACAGGTTCTCGATTACGATTCCATACCTGTGGATAATGCCAAAGTTGAGTTGATAGGACCTATGACTTCTGCAGGAGTGCAGCCAATATCATCAAGTATTGTTAGAGGTATAGAAGGAACAGAATCGATTTACAGGTTTGAGAACATAGCAGCAGGAATATATACTTTGAAGATTGAAGCACCGTATCACAAACCTTTTGAAAGCAGCTTTGAAGTACAGGCTTTGATAGACCTTATACCTCACAAGGTATATTTGGAGAAAATGCCTTATACCATGGAATGGTCGGCAGATATTATAAAGCAGGTACAACAGACCTTACCGGAAGGTGAAACATTCAAACTGGAGCTTGAAACAAAGATACACACAAACACTAACAAAGCTTCACTTGTATCAAACTTTATAGGCTATGAGTTATACGATTCGGAACTCACTCAAAACTTAAGTGAAGTTATATCGGTTAAGAATACGTCGAGTATAGGAAAAATATATGATGTTCAGGCACAGCTGATTACAGAGAATACATCTTTGCCTGAAGATGCCCTATCCCTTATCAGAGGAAGCTCTAGTAGTGCCGTATATAATTTGGGTGATTTTGAACCTGAAGAAGTAAAGGATTTCAGAGTATATATAAATGACAACAAGCTTTATGACGTTGTACAAATACAACCGACAGAAACACCGGGTACATACACTGTAATCGTACCTAGCGGTATGACTAAGAGCAGAATCGAGGGATGGTTGAATACACACAATATTTGGGAGAAAAGAAGCGGAAGCACTGTTACAGATTCAGTGTACAACGAAGAAGACGGCACCTATACGATTGTGCTGAAACCTAATAGTGAAGGTATTTACGTGGTTCCGGATACAAGAGTTAACAAATTCTATAACGATGTTAAGTTTGATTTATCTGTTAGACTGACCGGAAAAGCTGTTAATCAGTATAACGATGAATATGAAGTGGAATTACGTATTCCTTTGAGATTCCGTTTTGAACCGTATCTTGTTTTCGGAAAATCAAATCCTTGGGATGATGATACAGTAACTGTTAAAGCGGCATTTAATCCCGTATACATGAAAGATTCACCGGTAATGAAAACGGTTGAATTAAGCAGGAATTTTATAATCTATTTGGGTGGAAGGACTGTTGACCTACCCGGAGAGGTTGGTCCATTACTTGGAAGTTTTGATTTTTCACAGGGTGCAGTATTGGATGATGAGGTAATTGATGCAAAGTTCAGACTACTTAATCCGTCCACTTATGAGAAGATTGAAAATGCTCAAATAGAGCTAATTATAAGTGACAGAGAGCTTGGGGAAAATGGTGAAATACCTTCCGGAGCCAACATACTTAACGATAGGTTCAACATATACTACGATCAAACTATACAGAATAGCGACGGAAGTGTCGAATACATTACTTCAGAATCCGGTAAATTGGTCATAGATTCAATAGCTCCCGGACAAATAAATGATATTAATTTCAAAATTCAAAGAAAGAGTGGAACTGATACAGAGGATTACTATGGAGAAGTATACTTGTACATAAATTATAACTTTACTAAGGGAAAGGACAGTTATAGCGGTATTTCCAATCCTAAAATTGTGGAAATTCAAGCACCTGCTAAGATATACTTGAGTTATGAGTTTGAAAAAATATTCGATACCCTTTATGAGGTTACGGTGAAAGCTACAAATGCCGGATTGGGAAGTGCGAAAGGATTGAAATTGCTTCCGCCAATTATTAGAAGTACAGAAAATGTAATGATAACGGGAGGTAAGGTTGAAGGAGGAGAATGGATTAAAAATGTATCTTACCTTAAATTTGAAGAAATAAAGCCTGGGCAGACTGTAATCGGTAAATATAGCATACTGTCTTCATATCCTATTGATCTTTCACAGAGTATAAGATTTGAAGTCTTATGCGAAAATTCTTCAGGCAAGGTTTTAGTAACGCCTTTAACCTTTAACAAAGTTGCCGATAAAGATGAGTTTGTTGAAATCAAAGAAGAACTTGAAAGGTTAAAAGGTAACGTGTCCAATCTTTTGGACAGGACTACCGGAGATTTGGCCAGAGCAATTGCCGATACCATTGAGTATTCTGAGGCACTTGATGACACTAGAAAGACGTCCTATCTACTGGATTTTCTAAATTCAGGTTTCAGTATGCTTTGTGGCGTGTATGATTTTCTGTTTGATACTAAAAAATTAATGAAGGATATTACTAAATTCGATGAAGTTATAGCCACAAGTGGTGAGGCGAGAAGTGTAAAAATTTTAAAAGGACTTGTTGAGGAAAGTCTATTGGAAAAAGCATATAAAATTTACAAAAAAACTGAAGATATTATTGGAAAGATTGAAATGCTTCTGACAATTAAAGAGGCATTCCATGACCTGATTAATTTACCGGAAACAATTAGAGATATTCTTGAGGAAGAGATGGGAAAAGGAAAAACTGCTAATTGGTCACCGTCTGAGGAAGACGATAACCCTTTAGAAGATATGTTTGACGGAATAGAATCAGGTTCAGGTGATGATTCAGATTATGATTCAGATTATGACATAATCACACCGGATGATCTTAAGCTTATTGATCTTTTAGCTTCTAGAACTATGCCTCAAGCTAGCGAGGATATAGATAACCTTATTGCTAAACTAAAGACATATTTTGCAGAAGACGACAGGGCATACAAAATTGATGATGATTATTATGATCAAGTTCCTAGAGTTGAAATTACCGATAAGTATACTCGTTTTGTAAGTAAATATGTGGATAGATTTGAGCTGGAAAACGATCAGGAAATAATATTTATTGAGGAAAGTCTTCAGGAAGGATTAAAACAAGTAGAAAATGCTATAGAAAAATTTGATGCTTTTGAAAAATATTCTGAAGCTCTTGGCAAACTTACAAATGCTTATAGTTTGATTAAAACAGCACTTGGAACAATTAATGATTTTAGAATGTTAAAAAACAGCCTCGAGGATTATTCAAAAGAATATGAAAACTATAAATTATTTATGGATGAAACAGAAAAATCTATAAAAGAAATTGTTGAAACAATAGAAAAGAAACTGGAGGAAACAAAGCCTAAGGAAGAGGAAGAATTAAGGACAATAGAGAATTTTGCTTCAATCCTTTTCACAGGAGATGCACAAGTAAAATCGGAAAAAGATATGATTGAATATTACAAGCTTATAAATCAGCTTTATAAGCTGGATAGTGATGTATTGAAGGTAGGACATCATGGAGATGACTCATCAACATCCGATGAATTTTTGAGTATTGTAACTCCTGATGACGCTGTTATATCCGCTGGAAACGTATATGGAAATCCTTCGGAATATATACTTTCAAAACTTAGAGATGAAGGGATAAATGTATACAGAACCGATATTCATGACACAATTGTTACTGAAATACTTAGCTGTGAAAATTCAGTTGCAAAGGTGACATTCTTTAATGTCGGAAATGGGGAGTGTATACTTGTCGAATCCGATGGTAATAAGATGATTATTGATGCCGGTTCAGGAATACAAAAAACGATTAGCGGTACAAAAGAACAATACTTTGCAGATATCGATGCCATTGAGTCGGTGGATTATCTTGTTATTACACATCCGGATTTGGATCACTACAATTATTTATATACGCGGTTAAAGAAAAACAATTTGTTTGAAGTTAATAAAGCGGTAATCATACCAAATGTTGATCCTAAAGATTTTAAAGATGATTATGTTGATTTCGTACGTAGGTTGGAGGAACGTTACGGCAGTAAAGTTGTAAAAGCAACAGTCGGATATACTTTTAACCTTGATAATCATAACAAATTGCAATTTGAAGTGATCGGTCCGGTAAAAGATTATCAAGATATTAAAAAATTAAGTTCAAGGAGCAATAATTCATCTATTGTGATGAGGATGCAATATCATTCATACGACCAAGATTCAAATCTGAGTCTGGTGACGCATTATAAGGTTAGAGAGGGAGAAAGCTGGGTCGATAAAACTGACATTAGAAAGCTAATGGATTCAGGTTATATTGATTTCATGGATGTAGGGCTTCTTCTAAATGAGGAATTGGAAGACAATATTCTGGTAAAAAACAAGAATATTTTTAAGAATTGGATTGAAAATACAGTTAACTTTATGAAAACTATAAAGATTAACAACACAAATGACATTAGGGAAAAGCTCGAAAATTACTTTAAAGACTTGTATATAGCTAGGGAATTGTCAGATGAAGAAGCTTCTAACAAAGCGAGTGAAGAAGCATCGGCGATTGTTGATGATTTACCGCTAAATGAGTCAATGAGAAGAATAATCATAATTAATGAGATACTAAAAAGACAGGATTTTAATGTTATACATCAGTATAATATAGTCGATGCGTATAACAGATATATGGATAGCGATCCAACAGTGGAAAGCCCTTATGATGATTTAGAGGAAATAGACAATGGAGAGGAGTTAAGTCCGGGACTTAAGCTTAAAGTAGACTCAAAAACAATAAATATTGAGTTTTTAAGAGAAGAGTCAGATAAGTTTATAGATGAAGCAATTGGTATCGTTGAGCAGTATATTCAAGATGAAGGAAATGCTCCTGCTTATTATCCGTCCAGTGTAATTTTGAAGTATTTGAAGAATTTGAACAAACAGATTGAATCTATTGTAGGAACAGTTGAAGAGCCAAATCAGGGATTTGGAAGATATACAAAGGTTAATATATTTGACAGTAATGGCGATGAAGTTCATCCAGAAACCCGTGATTTAACAACTATTAAAGATCAATATTTGAAACTGTTAAAAGTAACTAGTGTCGGGTATGATTTAATTATCGACAGAGCTGAATTGAACGCTTCAAGAGCATCTTTGTACGCTATTAAATATACATTCAAACCTTATGAATATTTTATTGGGGCAACTGGTATCGCAGGATTGATATATTTGCCTGTGACCAAAAAAATCGATAGTATAGAAAGTGAATTGGCGGATGTGGAAGCGTACTATAAAGATATGGAAGATTTAAGGACGAAAGCTATTTCAGGGGAACTTGCAAAAATGATATTAAATACAGGTATAGCATATTCAAGAGAATTGAATATTGCCGAATCTGTTAACAATGTTATAACAAATATCGATAAATGGAGAAAGGTGGACCCTGAGCTTCCGATTGAAACAGTAAGTATTACGGTACCTGATGTAAAAATAAAAGACGGATCTAAGACGGGGCAAGGAGAGGCTGTTGTAATTCTTAAAAATGTCCATACCGGTGCACTGTCTGTAATGGTTGATATGGATATATACGGAGGTAGGATGCTTTATAACAAGTACTCTTCCGACGCATATTCAATTCAACCCGGGGAAACTGTTGAGATTAGGATTCCTTTTGAAGTTCAGCGTTCTACACTGGTGGATATAGCAGGATATAGAAGCGTGATAACCGTTAATTTATCGGAACCGGAGACTATGTCCCTTGGAGATCCTAAAGGACCTTTTGTGACACATTTCTATGCCGGAACGGAAGAACAAATTGATGCACTGAGGGAAAACATAAAAGTGACACAACCTTTAGGAAAGACTATTTCCGGAGGAGAGCAGGAAGAAACAGAGTATTGGGTAAGTAATAAAGCTAAAGAGTTAAGAGTGGTGCTTGCTTCTCAAGTACCTTCAAAGATTGAACTGCATATCTACGACAGATACGGAAATCATATAGGTTCAACTAATGGAGTCGGGTATGAAAACAGCATACCGGAATCGGAAGTTGCATCATTAAGAAACAACAATGATATGGTTGTTATTAGAAATCCGAAAAACGGACCTTATAGGATTGTTGTAAAACTTCCTGAGGATGAAAATGAACAGTTCTATTCCTTGGAAGTTGTGGAACTTGAAGATGTAGGTGCTATACCGGATGTGGATATTGCAAAGGTCGTAATCAGCAACAGCAGAAGTACAGAGTTTACCATAAATATTCTCGAAAGCTCTTATCAAAATGCTATTGATAGTGTAGGGCTTCGTGCAGTTAAATTTACTGATGACCACGGAAATGAGATAACTCCGATAAGTACATCATTTAAAGCATTAGATGGAACTGATGCTTCAGAAAGATTAAACTCCGGTATTCCTGCAGGTATGGCTGCAGTTGTCAAAGGTACAGTACAGTTTGATGATACTGTTTCCGATGGTGTTTATCACGGAATAATTCGAGTGACCGTCGGTGGAGACAATCTGAATCCTGACTTTAGGAGATTCATAAATAAGCAATCTGTAGCAGGAAGTGTTTACAGCTGGTATAGCGATGAAGAAAACGATTTGCCGGATACAGTATCAAACTCAGTCTACAGCATGGATATTCCTGTAATCTTTGCAATAAATACTTTTGTTCCGGAAGCTCCTGAAGTAACAAGCATTAATGAGTATGTATGGGACAATAAATGCTTCGTGGAGATAAAAGGAACAGTACAAGAGGGATGCTATGTAGATGCTTATATTGATGAAAAATTTGTTAAGAGTATTTTTGTAGATGAGAATAAGGAGTTTAAGCTAAACCTTGAGGTGTTACCGGGGGTACATCAACTGGAGCTTGTTTCAAGAAGCATATTTGAAATTACTAGCGAAACAAGTTATAAAACTATACTAACCGGTAGGGATAATCAAGGACCGAGCATTGTGCCAATTTCTCCGATAGATGGAGAGCTAATAGAAACATTGCCTATAGAACTGAAATTTAGATTGGTTGATGCTTTGTCCGGAATTGATGAAAGCACAATAGAGGTTATAGTAGACGGTTCGCCAATATCAGAAGAACTTGGCTTTGATACCGATTCCGGTATTTGGAGTGTTCAATTAGACCAATTAAGTGACGGTCTCCACGAAGTAGTTGTTAGTGTACGGGATAAAGCGGACAATTTAAGTACATTAACTTGGAGCTTTGAAGTGGATACCTCATGGATGAGTAATATCGAGCTTTCATCGGATGTATACATAATAGATAATGAGCACTCAACTATATCCGGAATTGCGATAAACACAACAGTACAAGAATTTATAAATGGATTGCATGCTGTTGAGGGTGCTATAATTAGAGTATATTTGAGTGATATTATTACTGAGATTAGTACGGGTACAATTGAAAAAGGTATGTTTGTTGTGGTTACGGCACCGGATGGTATTACAACGAAAACATATGAAATAAGGATGTTGGACGAACAGCCTCCGATAATAACAGTACCGGAAGATATAACGGTGGAAGCAACCGGAGAACTGACAATTGTAGATATAGGTTCGGCAGTTGTGGAGGACGAATCGGAGTATACAATTGAAAATGATGCACCGGGAGCTTATCCATTAGGAACAACCATAGTAACTTGGACAGCAAGGGATATATATGGAAATGTTAGCACGGCAACAAGTAAAGTTACTGTTGTAGACACCACAAGTCCGGAATTAATAGTACCGGAAGATATAACGGTGGAAGCAACCGGAGAACTTACAATAGTAGATATAGGCAATGCAACAGCATTTGACATATTCCCTGTTGAAATAAGTAATAATGCACCGGAGGGATTTAGAGTGGGTATTACAACAATTATTTGGACAGCTACTGATATAAACGGAAATGTAACAACAGCTACGCAAAAGGTCACTGTTTTAGAACCTAAAAAGTTCAAGTATGGTGATGTCAATGGGGACGAAGAAGTGAACAGTATTGATTTGGCGTATATTAGAAAATACCTGCTTGGCAAAATAAAGGAATTTCCTACAACATATGGGCTTCTTGCGGCAGATGTTAACGGGGATGGAGATGTAAACAGTTTGGATTATGCATATATGCGGCAGTATATATTGGGTAAAATAAAGAAATTCCCGGCAGATAAGGATTAGGTAAGCTTTGTTTTGGTAAGTTAACCAGAGAACCGATGCCAAAATAAAATCTCAGGGGTTATCTACGCCCCTTCGATTTTTATGTCTACCACTTTGTTCGAAAGCATCTAAAATAAAATGGGGCATGGAAAATTCTATGCCCTATTTCTATATTCATTTTATTTGGAGATTTTAGACCTATTGAAAAAGAAATATAGTAAAGCCTATAAATAAAAGCCCCATATAATGGTGAAAAATATGGGGCTAAATTAACATTATTTTGATTGGATATAGCCTTCAGCTTTAAGGAGTTCTGCGATAAGAACAGCACCTCCGGCTGCACCTCTTACTGTGTTGTGGGATAGGCAAACAAATTTATAGTCAAATATAGTATCTTCCCTTAATCTTCCGATAGTAACACCCATGCCGTTTTCATAGTCCCTGTCAAGCCGTGTTTGCGGTCTGTTTTCTTCAACCATATATTTCAAGAATTGTTTCGGTGCACTCGGAAGACCAAGCTCTTGTGGTTTACCTTTAAAGCTCTCCCAGAGGGAAAGTATTTCATCCTTGGAGGGCTTTTTGTCAAAAGAAACAAATACTGCAGCCATATGTCCGTCTAGAGCAGGAACTCGAATACATTGAGTAGTGATTATAGGGGATTTGGCTTTAACAATTTCACTGCCTTCAACAGAACCCCAAATTTTTAAAGGTTCCTGTTCGCTCTTTTCTTCTTCACCGCTAATAAACGGTATAATATTGTCTACCATTTCAGGCCAATCGGCAAAGGTTTTTCCTGCACCGGAAATAGCCTGATATGTGCAAGCTGTTACTTTGCTGACCCCAAACTGTCTTAAGGGATGCAATGCAGGTACATAACTCTGTATGGAACAATTGGGTTTAACCGCAATAAAACCGTTCTTTACTCCCAATCTCTTTCTTTGACTTTCTATTACTGCAAGATGCGAATCGTTCAATTCGGGGATAACCATAGGGACGTCGGGAGTCCAACGATGTGCAGAGTTGTTGGAGACAACCGGTGTATCGGTTTTTGCATAGGCCTCTTCAAGGGCTCTGATTTCATCTTTTTTCATATCTACTGCACAGAATACGAAGTCGACATCCTTTGCAACATCTTCGACATCTGCAGCGTTCTTAACAATAATATTCTTAACCTTTTCAGGAATAGGTGCATTCAGCTTCCACCTTCCTTCAACGGCTTCCAAATAGCTTTTGCCGGAAGATTTTTCACTTGCTGCTATCGATACTACTTCAAACCAGGGATGATTATCCAAAAGTGTGATAAATCTCTGACCAACCATTCCTGTTCCGCCAACTATACCTACTTTTAGCTTATTGCTCATAATTATTCACTCCTATATGATATTTAAATTCCATACATGTTTTAAATACTGCTAATGTATTTTTGTTGTTTTTGCGAAATTGTATATATCGGTATATTAAAGCAAAATACTGATATAGGTAGTTTTTGATTTAATGTAACTCATTGTTGTTATTTTAACATGTACGTGTACGAAGAACAAATGTGTTTGTATGGTGTAATTTTAACAAAAAGTTATTCAATTGACAATAGATTTATAAAATTTAATTTAAAATTTTGAGTTTTTTATTTCGAAAGCTTACGGTATAAATATAAAGAAAGTGTTTTAGTTTGTTAAGTGTTAAGTATTGGATACTCGGTATAAAGTCATCTAGTATAACTTTGGTCAATTCGTAACGATTGGATGAGTTCAATTCAAAATTTCAATTCCAAAGGTCCTTACAATATATTATAGGAAATTGCTAAATAATGTGAGAAAATTTTCTGATGCTTAAATGGATAAATTTAGATCATAAGATATTGAAAGAAAAAATAATATAATGAATTGTTTTTAGTTTGAAAAAGACTTAATATTTTAGTAAAACAATAAATTATTAGGATAAAATTATTTTTTTAACCAAGAAAGATCATAAGATATTGATAAATATAGTAACTTGAGATGTTATTTATAATTTATTTTTAGTTAACGATACAGTAACAATAGACTTTTCATTGGAAACATCAATACCAATAATACTTACAGGAGATGATTTAATGGATAGGGAACAGGCTATAAACAAACGAATATCTTTTTTTGCACTGATATGGCCGATTCTTATAGAAACCTTTTTAAGAATGTTTTTCGGTACCATTGATACATTCATGCTCAGCGGTTATTCGGATTTTGCTGTTGCAGGAGTTGGTGCAGCCAATCAGTATGTTTATATACTGATACTGTTGTTTCAAATAGTGTCCGGAGGAGCGGGGATAGTAATATCGCAATATCTTGGTGCAAAAAATGTAAAGAAAGCTTCATATGCTGCATTATCTGCCATTATGTTCAACTTTCTTTTGGGAATATTGATAAGTGGTGCAATGTTTGCCTTTTCGGCGAAAATACTTAAGCTGATGAATTTCGAAGCAGAGGTATATCAATATTCAAAACAGTATTTGGTTTTAATAGGTTCCTTTTCTTTCATCCAAGCTTTGAGTATGACTGTATCTGCAATACTCAGAAGTCACGGGCTTGTAAAATACCCTATGTTTGTAAATATGGGATCTAATATTCTCAATATAATCGGTAATGCAGTTTTTATTTACGGTCTGTTTGGAATGCCGGTATTGGGAGTTAGAGGGGTTGCAATTTCAACAATACTCAGCCAGGTTACCGGACTGTTGGTTATGTTCATTGTTTTAAAGAGGAATGTAGGCCTTGACTTTTCGGTAGGAGAACTTATAAAGATGCCTAAAAAAGAACTTATTGATATTTTTAAAAATATTTTTAAGATTGGAGGACCATCAGCCGGAGAAACACTCTCCTATAATATATCGCAAATAGTTGTAACATCTATTATTTCTACTATGGGCGCATATGTATTGACCACCAGATTTTATGTTTATAATCTTATGAGTTATATTATGTTGTTCGGTTTGGCAGCGGCACAAGCCACGCAAATTATTATAGGACACCTGATAGGTGCAGGAAAGAAAGATGAAGCTTATAAAGCATGTATTCGAAGTCTTAAGTTGTCAGCAATGGTATCCTTTTGCGTAGCTATTGTGTTTGCTCTGTTTGGGAAAAATATTTTGGGGATATTTACCGATGATTTGAATATTATAAATTTGGGTGGAGTTTTACTTCTAATAACTATAGTTTTAGAGCCGGGAAGAACCTTTAATTTGGTTATAGGGCATGCCCTTAAAGGAAGCGGTGATGCAAAGTACACAATGTTTATGGGGTTAATGTCCATGTGGCTGGTAATGGTTTTAATGTCCTATGTATTGGGGATTAAACTGGGATTAGGTCTTGTGGGTGTTTGGATAGCCTATGCCGCCGATGAATGGTTAAGGGGGATTATTATGCTTAGAAGGTGGAATTCACGAGCATGGGAGAAAAAAGCAATTATTATGAAAAAAGATAATGTTGTTACAGAGCAAGAAGAATTACTTCAAATTTTAAATTAGAAGTTTGGATTATGTAAAAAAGATTGCTAATAAAAATTGATTCAGAAGTTATAAAAAATAGAATGGTATTTTTTTGAACCGGATTTTGGTTAAGGAATTTTTATACAACAAAATAGTGTATAAATCAGACGGTTACAAAAATTTTATGTTAATTTTTTTACCATAAAATTTGAAAAGTGTAACCGTTTTTATTTTGCTTAATATAATGGTAATATAGACAATCAAAAGAAGAAAATTGGGTGACTAACTTTAAGAATATATTGTTATTTCATGTAGGTTATATAGTAAAAAGGAGGTTTTATTATGGGTGGTCAAGAATATAAACATGGACCTAAGATTGAAGCAGGTCAGATATTAAATCCTGACTGTTTTCCACCACCAAATGAATTGGTTTGCATACAAGTACCGAAGATATTTGACCAAGTTGCTTTAAGAGAATGTGTAACAAGATCGGTTAAGATTAAAAGGTGCGGACCTGAAAATCACGGACCGATACCTGGACCCCAGCCAATAGATTTTGAAGGGGTAACCGATTTTGACATCGTTGAGATAAAAGTTCTGTCCAAAACAGATTCTTTAACCAGGGCAGGATTTAAAAAGTTAAAATTATTTGTAAAACTCGGATATAAGATTCACTATTCCATCGGTGACCATTCCGAAGTTGAGTATGATGAAGCTGTTTTCAACCTTACAATTAATGAAATTTACTGCCCGAGCTGTGTAGCACAGATTGGTGCAGTGAAAGCAAAAGACTGTCCGGGTACAGGATATGACAAAAATAAGACTGTCGATCTTGACGGTACATTCATTAAGGTTGAAGCTCTTGCAGAAGCCTTTAATGATGCGGTACGTCCTGAAACCGGAACTCTGACTTTTGATATCGGTGCATTCTTTATCGTAAAATGCGAATGTGTTGTTCAGTTGTTGATACCTTCATACGGTTATTGCCCTGTTCCTCCGGAACAAGTTAACCCTGCTGCACAGAATTGCAGAACCTTTAACGATAGAACTAAAACACCATTCCCGACAAAGTTCTTCCCGGATCAAAAGTGGAATCCTCTTGACAGAAACGAATAATAAAAAAAGATGTGCAGAGCTGCTTTATAGCAGTTCTGCATATTTTGTTAAGCGTATATGGATAAAGAGCCAAAAACGGAAGGTTTGATGTTTGGAAGTTTTTGAACTTGCTTTTTTAGTCCGATTAAAAGAGTGATGAAAGTAATAGATATAAAATTTTAATGGTTTTAAATATTGGTAACAGAGCAGAATTAAGCAAGCAAAATAACTCAAAAGAGAAGAAACATAAGTAAAATTTGGAGTGAGAAGCATGGTAAAATATTATGTAGCGTTGGAATCGAGGGCACATGCCTTTTTGCTTGAACGCAGGATGAAAAACGAGGGCATTGAATGTGAAATAGCCTTTGTGCCTCGGGAAGTTATGAAGGATTTGTGTAATATGGGTGTAAGGTTTGATGAAAGTGTATTCGACAGGGCAATAAACTTGCTGAGATTCTGCGGTTTGCCCGGATGTAGACTTTATAAGGAAGTTTTGACTTCGGACGGTTATATTTATAACGAAGTGCAAATATAGTTAAAATGGCAAATAAGTTGCTTTTAATATACATCAAAAAAAGAGACTGTTAATTGTAACAGTCTCTTTTTTGCTACATTAACCTATCTTTATTATGCAGGTACCAACGTACTGTATCTAATAGTCCGTCATCAATATTGAATTTGTGTCCCCAGCTAAGGTTGGTCCTTATTTTATAACTGTTTACTGTGCAGTGAATTCCGGATGCATTATCCTTTTCAGCTTCAGTTTGAATTTCGGATTTTCCGAGAATTTTAAGTATTTTATTTGCAATTTCCCTATCGGTGTACTCCGCTCCGGAGCCTATATTGTAAGTTTCTCCTATTTTGCCGTAGAACATTATTCGTATAATTGCAGTACAGTGGTCGAGAACGTATAACCATTCGCGATATATGTTGTTTTCTTCATTTAAGATTAATGGTTGGTTTTCGATTATGCTTTTGATACATGAAGGAATGAATCCTTCTATAGACTGATATGGTCCGTATGTGTTACAGCATCGGCTTATTATTGCAGGGAAGTTAAAATTATCCACATAGGACTTAACGAGCATATCGGCACTTGCTTTTGAAACGGCATAAGGATTTTGGGGCATTATATGGGAGTCTTCACTGAAATAATTGCCAATGTCATTGTTAAAACCGTAGACTTCAGTGGTGGATACCTGTATAAAACGGTTGCCTTCATAATTATGTTTACTCCAAAAGTAACGGGCACTTTCTAGTAATGTAAGTGTCCCCATAACATTGGTTTCAAAAACCGATGCAGGATTTGTCAAACTTTTAGTGGGACTTGTTTCACTGGCACAGTTTATTATATAGTCGGGTCGGTGCCTTTTAATTACATAATTGACAAGTTCCTGATTGAGTATGCTGCCTTTTACAAAATGGTACCTTGGGGATCTTTCAATTTCCCTTAAGTTTTCGGAATTTTGGGTATGAGTCAGATTGTCATAGTTTATAATAATATAACTCTTGTTGCGTCTAAAGAAGTAGTTGATGAAATTACTGCCTATAAAGCCTGAACCTCCGGTTACCAATATTACCTTCATATTAATCACTATCCTTAAATTTTCTTGATTGATTTCCAAAAATAATGGGAAACAGAGCAGAATTTTAAATTTTGTGTACTTTACAAAATTAATCTTATGTATACTTCATTATATTCCGTTATAAACGAAAAAAGTGATTGAATATGCAGATGTTTTTGCATTTGATGTACTTGAAATAGTATAATTTTATAGTAGAATAAAACTATACGATTTTAAAAATGCCTTTATTTGTATAGACTGTAAGAATAGTTAAATGGAAAGTTTCAGATATCATTTTAAGATTCCGGTTGTTTGATAGAGGTAGTTTAGTTGATACCGCTCTAAATATATGGTGGAGGTAATTATAATGAAACTTAGCAGGAATATAGCTATAACTATGATTTGTATTATTCTAGGCATTATGTTGGCATGGCAATATAAAAGCATAGTTAACAACAATAGAAAGGAAACAACTAAGTATGCAAGGTTAGAGTCTGTAAGAGACGAATTGCTTGCACAAAAAGATCAAAACGAAGATTTGAGAAAAAGAAATGAGGAACTTCAAAAGAGACTTACTGAACTTGAGAATTCCCAGGGCAATTCAAGTCAATTGGAGAAAAATTTGGAGGCTGAGCTGGAAAGAGTCCGACTAATAGCGGGTTTAAGTGACGTTGAGGGGCCGGGATTAGTTATTAAGGTAGAGTATGTAGGAAAGGATACGGTTAGGGAAAACGCAATATTGCGATTAATAAACGAGCTTAAAGCAGCAGAAGCACAAGCAATATCCATTGAAGGTGAAAGAATAGTTGCCATGAGCGAAATTAAAAGAGGGGGAGACTATATTGTAGTTAACGGCAAACAGATGGTAAGTCCTTTTACAATTAAAGCAATTGCGGACCCCAAAAAATTGGAGAATTCATTGACTATGATTGGAGGAATTGTTGAGGAGCTTCAAATATATGATATGAAGGTTACCATCGAGAAAAAAGATAATATAGTTATACCAAAGGTTAGAGATGACGGTTCGGTATTGAAATATGATCTTTTACGAACTAAAAAGCAATAAAAATTTTGCATCTAAAGATTCTTAAATGCAATGAATTGAAAAATTACTTTATTAACTTTTGAATATGTCTGTAATAAAGCGGTTTAGATTTTATTCTGCCTGTTTTTGTTTAGATTTCTCAAATAGTCTTTTGTAATACAAGAGAAACCGGCACCGGGCATTATGGGGGTGTCGTTATTTTCTTCGGGTTGGTAGGAAGGTTTCGATTCATAGGCAGTATTTTTTTGCGAATAATTTTGAGTGTTGGTATCGGCAGTGTCATATTGAATTGGTATATTTCCATGTTTGTTATCCATTTCAAAGCGAGTTTCCAAATTTGCAAGTCTAGAAGTTATATCTGCCATGCTTTCTTCTAATTTTTTTAAAGACTCTTTAATATCCTTCACATTTTCGAGTAGAAGTTTGATATTCTCCGAGTCGGAAGATTTTGAAGAATTGACTTCCGTATTATCCGAAGATACCTGCGTATTATTATCAAGCTTTTTTTCCGGTTCCCTTATTATGTACGGCCTTCTATTATACGGGTACATATTTAGCCTCCCTTCGACATTTTGAATTTAATATGGTTATTGGTTTCCCGATAGAAGAATTTGAAATAACCTTACTGATATTATATTTATACGTCTTAAAATGTGTGCTAAAAAGTAATGATACAAAAGGCAAAAAAACTCAGGAAAACGAGTGGCAAAAATCTAGGGTCTTTCAAATTTCATGAAAGACCCTAGATAAAAACAGCTTAAAGCATTGTGCTCCAAATTAGCATGGCGTTTTTATGTTTAAAACTTGAGTCAAAAGATTAAATTTTAATTAAGTGTTAACTTGGGACTATAAAGAACAATTATTACTTTGTAACATCAAAGGAGTAATTCATTCCGGAGTTATTATCCCAGTTATTGGCACAGTCTTTGAAGCAAAGATTAAGAGTATCGGCTTTTAGAACCGGGATAGTAACTTCAAAGCCGGTATCTGTTTTAGTCATGGCATAATCCGATTCGTTATCCCAGTTGCTGCCAAAACCGATTCGTGCATATATGTGTGAAGCTCCGCACTTTGCCAAAAGACCGTCATACATAACGGTAACATTCTCTCCCACTACTGGAATTGCAGGCTGTATTGTTACACCGTTTGATATATATTCTTTATTATTGCTTTTACTAGTTCTAGGCATATTTTCCCTCCATTCCATTTATATTTAGTCCAACAAGTTACAAGTTTTCTGTGCTCAAAATTTAAGTCATATAAATCTATCGGTATTCAATTTTCTATTATTATTCTCAAAAAAATAAAATTAATTACTGTATAATTGTTAAATTATGTATAATATTAACTTTCCATGTATATAATAAAATAGCTTGACCAATTTTAGGGTAGGGAAAAGAACATTACAATACTTAAAACAATCCTAAAAAACAGGAAAATGAAGAAAATAACAAAGTTGATTAAAATTAAGTGAATTAAACTTGGCAATATTACAAATGCTTTAATTAGATAGCCAAAGTATAATAGACTAAATATTAACACTTATTTAATTAATAGGAAAATAGAAGTTTTATATATGGGATTTAAATTTTACCTATTGTTGTTTGGAATTATCGATAAGTTTCGAATTTATACTGTTTTTTAGAACGGTCAAAATAAATGTATAAAAACGAAAGGATGAATTGAATGAAAGCGGTTATCATGGCAGGAGGAGAAGGTACTCGATTAAGGCCTCTTACCTGTAACAGGCCAAAACCAATGGTGCCCATTGTAAATAAACCGGTAATGGAACATATCATTGAGCTGTTGAAAAAATACAACATTACGGATATAGCGGTTACGTTGCAGTATTTACCGGATTTAATCAAAGAGTACTTTGGGGACGGTTCGGAATATGGAGTAAATCTAAAGTACTTTGTTGAAGATACTCCAATGGGCACTGCTGGAAGCGTTAAGAATGCTGAAGAATTCTTGGATGATACATTTATAGTAATAAGCGGAGATGCACTGACAGATATTAATTTAAGTAAAGCCATAGATTATCATTTTAACAAACAATCTATGGCGACTTTGGTCTTAAAGAAAGTTGATATTCCGTTAGAATATGGAGTTGTTGTTACAAATGAAGAAGGTAGAATTATAAGATTTTTGGAAAAGCCGAGCTGGGGAGAAGTATTTAGTGATACTGTCAATACGGGAATCTATATTCTTTCCCCTGAGGTTTTAAAGTTATTCAATAAAAACGAGGTATTTGATTTCAGTAAAGATCTCTTTCCGATCATACTGAAGGATAATAAGCCTATGTATGGCTATATTACCGATGAATACTGGTGTGATATAGGAGATTTGAGGGCGTATTGGCAGGCAAATATGGATGTGCTTGACCAAAAGGTCAATGTGAGTATTCCCGGTAAGCAAATAAAGGAGAAAGTTTGGATTGGAGATGGAACAAGTATAGAAGATGGTGCGGCAATACAAGGTCCATGTTTAATTGGTGCCAATACCAGAATTAAAAAAAATGCAATATTGGATGGTTATTGTATTATTGGAGACAACACCGTTGTGTCCGAATACAGCAGTATTAAGAAAAGTGTAATATGGAAAGGCTGTAATATTGACAGAAATGTTGAAATCCGAGGTACAGTAATCTGCAACAAAGTAATTTTGAAGGAGCATGCTTCAGCCTTTGAAAACTCGGTAATAGGTTGTGATACTGTAATAAAAGAACATGCCATAATTAAGCCCAATATAAAAATCTGGCCCAATAAAATGATAGATGCAGGTACCGAAGTTAATTCAAATCTTGTTTGGGGTTCAAAATCCATAAGGTCAATTTTTGGCCAGAGAGGATTGGCTGGCGAAATTAACGTGGATATAACCCCGGAATATGCATCAAAACTTGGTGCGGCTTATGGTGCAACATTAAAAGGTAAAGGTACTGTTGGTGTAAGCTGTGAAGATTCAAGTTCTGCAAAAATGCTTAAAATATCTTTTATTTCGGGTTTACTTTCAGCAGGACTTAAGGTTATTGATCTGGGTATACTGCATTTACCGGTATCTAGGGCTGCAGTAAGATTCTATGGAGTTGACGGGGGAATTCACATAAGCACTTCAAGTGTAAATCCCGGCAGATTGCAAGTCGACTTCTTAGATAACAAGGGCAGCAATATTAACCGAGCTATGGAAAGAAAAATTGAAAATGCTTTTGCACGGGAAGATTTCAGCAGATGTGAAGGTGATATGATTAAAGAGGTGGAGACAGTACCCGACTTTACTGCCTTCTATTTAAGAAATATAATAAACAATGCCAAGAATAAAAGCTTTGAATACAAGATAGCTTTGAACTCCCCGTCGAAGTTTATATTAAATACCGTTTCAGGGCTTTTAAAAAGCCTTGGATGCACAGTGGAAGAAACAAATCTTAATTTGGAACAATCGAGAAGAAAAGATAGAAATGAATCAAATGAACTTAACTATTTTACAAGCATGGTAAAGATGGGAAATTTTGATTTCGGAGTATCCATAGAGGATACATCGGAGAGAATGATGCTGGTAGACAACAAAGGAAAAGTAATAAGCGATGACATGTTTACGGCATTGGTGTCATTGATTTTATTTAAAACTGTACAGGGTGGAACAGTGGTTGTACCTTTATCCACCACCCATGTTGTTGAGAAGCTGGCAGAAGAAAATAGAGGAAAGGTTTTAAGGACTAAAACTTCTCCCCAGGATGTGATGAATAGCATTCTCGGAAATGAAATAAAAGAGGAAGCTATTGACCAATTTAATTTTCATTTTGATGCCATATCCGGGCTTGTTAAAATAATGGACTTCCTAAAGTCCAATAACTACAAACTGGCAGATTTGGTTACAATGATACCGGATTTTTACGTCCATGAAAAAGAGGTGGAATGTTCATGGAATGCAAAGGGCAAAGTTATGAGACAGATAATACAGGAAAGTGACAATAACAGCATCGAGACTTTGGAAGGTGTAAAAATATTTAAAGACGGAAGTTGGGTTTTGATATTGCCTGATGCAGAACAACCGGTTTGCAGAATAAAGAGTGAGAGCTATTCGGCCGAGGTTGCAGAGGAATTGACCAGCTTCTATGCCGATAAGGTTTCTCAAATCAGTAACTCATAGTATTGGCGATTGGAATTGACAAACCACATAACCTTTGAAAAAATTTGGAGATATAAAAATATACCGGAATCTTAAAATATCCGGTATATTTTTATATATTTAACTTTTTTAAGCTCGTGAAAGGCTTAATAAATTATTAAAAATTAAGCATATTTTCCTCTTGTACCGGTGTATATAGCCTAAATCCCTCCTCATAATCCTTTACTGCATCAATAAAGGTATTGTCGTCACTTCTTTTAAACAGCACAAAGATTATGTCGTCTATATAGTCGTCAAAGTAATTGGTTGTAAGATAATACTTTACCCTCAGATCGGTCAGGCCTCTAAAGAAATTTCTTGCCGGTGTGAGTCCTATATCAATGATAAAACTTAAGTCATCGGCTGCTATATCGTAATTTGAATTTGCTCTAAGGATATTTATATCTCCGATTTCAACCCAGTTTGAGGTTTTAATACCTAAAAGCATTAATTCTTCTTGAATCAGTGCCCGGCACAAATAGTGCCTTGTACTTTCGAAGCTTGCTTTTTTGTAGTTTTTCTGAAAATAGCTCTCCTTATAATCGGTAATAGTTCTCTTAAAAATAGCTTCTTCCCGGATTAAGATTTTGTTGTCGAGAAGGAATTTAAGAAAGTTTACATCCCTACTGCCTCCACTGTCGGCTTTTGAACTGTCAATAATATCTTCTATGGATACGGTGGAGTTTATTCTGTTAAGTTTTTTCATAAGTATATCGCATTCCAAGATTTATCACCTCTAAGTAACTTATTTCATCTCAATTTATTATATCCATAGTTAAAATTAATTCTCCAATTCCGAAACAAAAACCAACTGGATATTTTTTTCATCAAATTCCGGCAGCATTTCTTTTATTGCCTGGGCAGTAATTTTACCGCCTTCAATTCCTACATGGCCTATGGCGATTGCTTTTCCTTTCTTCAGTGCAATTTCGCCTGCTTTCCTGAGCTGATTCTTTACATGTTCCTTAGAGGTCTGGCCATCTAGAAAAATATCCCGTTCATAAAAGGGAACGCCTTTTTGGGTTGCAAGCTGTTTTGCAACGGATTTCTCACTGGTTTTGCTGTCTAAGAAATATACCCCTTTTTCTTTAATAATATCAAGGATATCCGACATAATACGTTCATCGGCACTGATTTTTGAACCCATATGTATATTGGCACCGACTGCACCGGGAACATCGGAAAAGGCTTCGGAGGTGATTTGAAAAACTTCGTTGTCGGTTGAGGTTGAAAGTATTGGTCTTGGACCGAGCCAGCTAATTTTTCCCTTGACCGGTTCCATAGGTAAATGTACAATTATTTCAAAACCTTTTTCTAAAGCTTCTTTGGCATCGGATTGACTGTAGGGTAGAAAGGGCATTACTGCAAAGGTTAAATGCCTGTTTATGGACATCATCTCCTTTACACCGTTTCTGTCGGATCCGAAATCGTCAATAACAATGGCAAGTTTAGCCGGTTTATCCGAGTTTATTGATGTTACTGTGTTATCGGTTTTTTCAAAGGGAAATTTGAAATTATGAATAAAAACTATTGCACCTAGGGTAAATATCAAAAAAGCTAAAAAGACGATCTTCAGTAGATTTAATATATGGGATTTTCTAACAGTGATAAAAAAATATTTTTTCATAAATATGTACACCGGGATAAAATTATATCACTATAATTAATATACTGACAGACCTTTGAAATAATACTTATAATTTACGGCTTCTTACACTTGAATTAGCAAAATTTTATAGTAGAATTAAAAATAAAGGATATGGGAATAAACTTATTATGGTATGGAATTAAGAGAGGAAAATACGTAATGGGCAATAAAGTAAGGAATTCAGCTATACAATAGGAGTTTGAAAGGGATGAATCCTATGCTCAGTAAAGATAAAAAATATGTATTGATGTTTATATTTGTTTTATTGGGAATCTTATCTACAGTTCAATTTAGAAGTATACTTCATAGCAATAAAAACAAGCCATCCATAGCTTATGAAATTGAAAGTCTTAAAAAAGAACTTGAATCGGAAATAGCTGCCGGAAATGAACTTAGAGAGGAAATTGAATTCAATACTAAAAAGAAGGAGAGCCTTTTAAAGACTTTTACCGCCGGAGAAGATGACGGTCAATTGATTGAACAATGGGAGCTGGCAAAGCTTTATGCGGGATTAACCGATGTAAAAGGTGACGGAGTTATTATAACTTTGAATGATGCTGAAGAAAAGAATCCCATTGATGCCGAGTGGAGCTTGCTTCACGATTCGGATATTTATGAAGTTGTAAACGAGTTAAAAATAGGTGGGGCACAGGCTATATCAATAAATAACGAGCGGGTGATTTCGACAACTGAAGTTGTGTGTGCCGGGCCAACAATAAGAGTTAACAGGAATAGATATGCTGTTCCTTTTGAGATTAAGGCTATCGGAGACCCTAAACGTCTATATTCGACCTTTACTGAAAGTGCTATTTATACCACATTGAAATGGCTGGAGATAAGGATTGAAATCAAAGAGGCAAAGGATATCGAGATACCGAAATATAATGGGAACGTGGACAACTTGCTTAAAGGTCTGGAGGTAGTTGAACAGTGAAATTTAAAATTACAATTTCGTTGACATTGATTTGTCTGATAATGGGGATTGCTGTTGCCTGGCAGTATAAAAGTGTTTATAACAATAAAAAAACTGTCAGTGCTCAAACTATGACCTTGGATGATTTGAAGGATAAATTGATTATAGAAAAGAAGAACAATGATGAGTTAAGAAGCAGGAATGCCGCTTTGAGCAAAGAACTTAGCCAGTTTGAAGCTGCAAAGGGTAATATAGATTTATATAAAAACAATCTTAAAATGGAAATTGAAAAGGCAAATATACTTGCAGGCTTAACGGATGTAAAAGGTTCCGGAATTATCATCACTATTTCGGTGAGTGATGCTGATTTTGCATGGGTTGGATTAAGAGATATATTAACAACAGTTAACGGGCTTCGTGCAGCAGAGGCTAAAGCTGTTTCCGTAAATGAAGAACGGGTTATTGCCATGACGGAAATTTCTGAAATAGGCAATTATATAATAATAAACGGAGTACCTATGAGTTCCGATAAACCTTTTAGGATAAAAGCTATTTTTGAAGAGTCAAAAATTGATGACTCTATAAAAATGTTAGGAAATATATTTGCAAAAATGGAAGAGGACGGATTTGTCAATGTGGAAGTTGAAAAAGTTGACAGTATCGTAATTCCCAAAATAGGTAATAACAGACCTTCCTTTAATTTTGATCTTGTCAAAACGGAGTAACCGGATATTTTCCAATCCTATCTTAAAATACTTGCATCTTTTTTTGAAAGGGCCTATTGGTCTTTTTTAATCCAAATACTTATATAAATAATATAGACCTTAAAATTCAACTTGTCTAATGTTTAGATTGCGAAATGATTTTTTTGTACTATTCATTTAAATGTTTAGACAGGTTGAATCAATTATTTGCATGGATTATTGAAAGGTTATTTTAAGTATTTAGGAGGATTGGGAAATGAAGAGAAAGTTGGTAGTTTTATGCTTGCTAATAATTGCTTTACTTATGATAAATATCATTAGCAGGGACACCAACAACAATTTATATTTGCCTGACTTAGGAGGAGTTTATTCTGCAAGTTTTGACGATATTGATTTCAGTACCGAAATAACCGGTATGTTAAGTGAAGGGGTAATTGATGAAATTGCTTATGAGGAAGCTTTTGTAGACAACAATTATAGCGGAGCGTATAAAAACAATTTATTGAGATGGGGTATTTTAAGAAAAGGTTACGGGATAACACCCGATGCAGATCCGGGGGCTCCGGAGCTATTGGAAAAGTACGGGGGAAAATATATAGGTGACACCAGCAAAAATATTATTTATCTAACTTTTGATGAGGGTTATGAAAACGGGTACACATCAAAAATTCTTGATGTTTTAAGAGAAAATAATGTAAAGGCTGTATTCTTCATTACAGGTCCCTATTTGTCCGAACACCAGGATCTGGTCAGAAGAATGGTCGAAGAAGGTCATATTGTCGGAAATCATTCAATTCATCATCCAAGTTTGCCGAGTCTTGACGATAAAACTCTAGAAGAGGAAATTTTAGGTCTTGACAGAGCATTCTTTGAAAAATTCGGCAAGCACATGCAATTTTTAAGACCTCCAAAGGGTGAGTACAGTGAGAGGACTCTTGCAATAACCCAGAAATTGGGATATGTAAACCTGTTCTGGAGCTTTGCTTATGACGATTGGCACAGGGATAAAATCCGGGGAGCCCAATATGCTTATGACAAGGTTATGAACAATTTGCATAATGGTGAGGTTATGCTTTTACATGCAGTATCAAAGGATAATGCAGATGCTTTAGATATGATAATAAAAGGGGCAAGAAGCAGAGGCTTTGAATTTGGAGATCCGGCTGAGCTGCTAAATTGAACAAATTCAAGAGATTGGCATATAGTGATGCAAAATGCTTTTGAACAGGGGGATTAGGTTATGCCTCGTAAAAAAAAGACAGTTAAAAAAAGAAAAAAGGAAGAAACACCTAAAGTCAGTTTAAAGGAAAAAGTGTCCGAGCTGTTTGAATTGCCAAAGGATATAGTTATGGATGTACCTAAATTAACCATGATTGGATATGGTGATTTGCTTATAGAGAATTTTAAAGGGATTATAGAATACGATAATGAAAGGATAAGGATAAATACCAACTGCGGAATTATAAAGATAACCGGTTCAGGGCTTGGAATAAAAGAAATTACATCTGAGGATTTGATGGTTAACGGCAATATAATGAGTCTTGAATTTTTAAGATGACTTGGTTTTCGAATTTTCTTGTAATTTGTTAGAGACAGAAGATTCTTACAGAAATATCGGGGGAATTTTAATGTTGTTGAGGTTATGGAATTATCTCAAAGGATATGTTATTATAATTGTTGAAGGTTACTTTTTAGAGAAGTTTGTCAATATATGCACACGGAGGCAAATTTTTCTATGGGACATTAAAAAAAGAAAAAACAGCACCATGTCTATGAAAGTTAGCATTAAAGGGTTTAAAATGTTAAGGCCTATTGCTAAAAAGACCGGGTGCAGGGTTAAAATAACGGGAAGGCGTGGAGTTCCATTTGTTCTTTACCGATATAAACGAAGAAAGACTTTTATTGCGGGTGCAGTATTATTTGTTTTTTTGTTTTATTTTATGAGCTCTTTTATATGGAGTGTTGAAATTTCCGGAAATGAAAAGCTTGATACTCAAATCATCATGGATAAGGTTTATGAGATGGGAGTCAAGCCCGGGACATTTAAATATAGGATAAATCCTCATGATGTGGCAAATAGCCTTATGTTTGAGATAAAGGAGTTATCTTGGGTTAGTGTCGTAATAAAAGGTACAAAGGTAAAGGTTGAGGTCGCTGAAGGAGTAGAAAAACCCAAGCTGGTTGATAAAGACACTCCGTGCGATATTGTTGCGGCTAAGGATGGAGTAATTAAGTCCATTATTGTAAAATCCGGTTTGGAAGCGGTAAAAGTTGGCGAGACTGTTAAGAAGGGACAGGTGCTTATATCCGGAACAGTGCCTGTTAAAAATCAGGAGGGCAATCCTAGAGTTTTACATGCCATTGGTGATGTAATTGCAAGAACTTGGTATGATGCAAGAGAGCCGGTGGAAACCGTACTTTTGGAAAAGAGTAGAACGGGTAGGAGAAAGGACGATTTGTCCTTGATGCTTTTTTCTAAAAAAATTGATTTGTTTCATACCAATTCACCCTATGGGGAATATGATAAAGTTACAATTGAAAAGAATCTTTCCATAGGAGAAGATTTTGTTTTACCTTTTGGAATTGTAATTCAGCGTTACTATGAAAATGATATAACCGAAAAGGAAATATCTTTAGATGAGGCCAAAAGAATAGCTGCAAACAATGCATACAAGAAAGCAGCTGCCAATTTACCGAAAACAGCAAGAGTAGTTGAAACAAGCGTGAATTTTATAGAAAATGAAGACGGGCTTCTTTTTGCGGAAGCTGTTATAGAATGTCTTGAAAATATAGGATACGAAAGAGAGATTGGAGGAAACTGATTGGAAAGTCTTATTGAAGTGTCTTTAGAGTATGAGAAAATAGAGCATGCCATGAATATTTTCGGCAACTTTGATGAAAATTTGCATCTTATAGAGGATTCCTTTGGGGTAAAGGTAATTACAAGGGATAAAAATATAAAAATTGTTGGAGATGATGAGGAAGTTCATAAAGCTAAGACAGTGCTTGAAAGATTGGTTGCACTTGCAGCTCAAGGAGACATAATAACCAAACAAAATGTAAGTTATTTGGTACAACTGGCAAATGAAAATCAATTGGACAAGGTTAGCGATTTTCATGCCGATTATATATGTCTTACATCCAGAGGCAGGCAAATCAAGTCAAAAACTCACGGTCAGAAGACCTATATTGATGCCATAAAGAACAACGATATTGTATTCGGAATAGGTCCTGCAGGTACCGGGAAAACATTTCTTGCTGTGGCAATGGCTGTTACAGCTTTTAGGAACAAGGAAGTGAACAGAATTGTGCTGACAAGACCTGCTGTTGAAGCGGGTGAAAAGCTGGGATTTTTGCCAGGGGACTTGCAAAACAAGGTGGATCCCTATTTAAGACCCTTATATGATGCATTGTATGAAATGATGGGGTTTGAAACTTATCAAAAGTACCTCGAGAAGGGTATGATAGAGGTGGCACCTCTTGCATATATGAGGGGAAGGACTTTAGACGATTCCTTCATCATTTTGGATGAAGCCCAAAATACCACACCGGAGCAGATGAAAATGTTTTTGACCAGAATAGGATTTGGTTCAAAAGCAGTTATAACCGGCGATATAACCCAGATTGATTTGCCCGGAGACAAAAAATCAGGGCTTAAGGAAGTTATGAATATTTTGAAAGACATAAAAGGAATATCCTTTGTGCATTTAACCGATAAAGATGTTGTAAGACATGAGCTTGTACAAAGAATTATTCAGGCCTATGATAGATATGACAAGAAACGCAGCAGTTGATTTAAATGAATTTGTTATGTTTGAAGTATATACGGCAAATAACTTCTTTATGGAGGCGAAGTTGGTATGTCAAAGGATAAGAATAAAGATACTAACGGAAATTTTAAAAATTACATCAAGGACAAGCGTATCCAAAGAATAATTATAGCGGTAGTAACCATACTTGTTGCCTATGCAATTGTATTAAACGGTGCCACTCCGAAGAAATACAATTTAAAAATTGGAGAGAGGTCCGATTACGATATTACAGCTCCTAGAGACATAAAGAACACAATACTGACTGAGCAAAAAGCCAGAAAAGTAGCAGAAGCCCAAGTTGGGGACATGAAGGAAATTAAAAATGCTTCCATAGAAGTTATAAATAAAACGGTGGACTTTATCAGCCTTATAGAAAGATATAGAAAAAATGCCGAAAAGAAAATAAGCGGAACTCTAAATGCCAATGATGAGAACTACGATGCCAAAGTTTTAAATATCAGGAAAGAAGAAGCTACCAACCTTAATAAAGAGTTGGAAAATATTGGTATAGTTCTTTCCTATGATCAGGTTTTATTTTTTATTACAAGTGCAACCGACGAAGACATTCAGAATTTCGGTACATTGTTGAGAGAATTGGTTGTAAATATAATGGGGCAGGATGTTACCGAAGATAATATTTCTCAAAAGATTGTTCAAATGCAAAATAGTATTTTAAATTCCGAGTTGAAACAGGAAATTAAAAACTGTGGCATACTTTTATCGAAATATTTATTAAAGCCTAACAGGACAATAAATGCGGAAGCTACAAGGGAGGAAAAGGAATTAGCCTATGAAATTGCCTTGAACGATCCCAATAATATTGAGATGGTTAAAAAGGGTGACAGAATTTTAAGTAAAGGCGATATTGTAACGGAGGACAAGTTAAAAATCCTTGAGGAACTCAACTTGTTGGAAACCACAGGAAAAATAGACTATGCTTTTGCGATAGGAATATTTATAATTATATTATTAATTTCGCTTTTGCTTATTCTTTATATGAACAATTTTTGCAAGAAAGTGTTCAATAACAGAAATGATCTGATTTTACTGTCGCTGCTTATTCTTATTGTATTGATCACGGCACGCATGGTATTTGAAATCTCAACTCTTACAATTCCTATATTTTTGGCAACAGCACTTATATCCATACTACTGGATCTAAGGTTGGCGATAATTGTTAACTTTTTACTGACAATTTCCATTACAATTATGACCAACGGTGAGATTAAATTTATGATTTTGGGGACGGTTAGTGGTGCTTTCACAGCATTTATCGTTTCAAAAACCAATTATCACAGAAATTCGCTATCCATGGGTGGGCTTATTATAGGAACCATAAATGTTCTTACCATAGTATCGGTTGATTTAATAGGTAAGTATCCACCAAAGACCATATTTTATGAATCCATTATTGTTATGCTTAACGGTTTTCTATCCATAGTTCTTACCATAGGTCTTCTTCCTTATCTGGAAGTAGCCTTTAATATAGTCACTCCTATTAGGCTATTGGAACTTGGCAACCCCAATCATCCTCTTTTGAAGCGGTTGTTGATTGAAGCACCGGGAACATACCATCACAGTTTGATGGTTGGAAACTTGGCCGAGGCTGGTGCTGAAGCGGTGGGAGGAAATGCTTTGTTGGCTAGGGTGGCTGCATATTTTCATGATATAGGAAAGCTTAAACGACCGGGCTTCTTTATGGAAAACCAAATGGATGGAAACCCTCATGACAAGATGACAGCTAATTTGAGTACCCTTGTTATAACTTCCCATATCCATGATGGAGTGGAAATTGCCAAAAGATATAGAATACCTCTTATAATAAGGGATATAATTATACAGCACCATGGAACAACGCTGGTTGCGTATTTCTATCATAAAGCTAAAAATGTTGAAAAGGATGATAACGTCAGTGAAGCCAATTTCAGATATGACGGAGAGAAACCTTCAACTAAAGAGGCAGCAGTTGTAATGCTGGCCGATTCGGTGGAAGCGGCAGTCAGATCCATGCCCGATAAGACGGAAGGCAAAATTGAAGGTTTTATACGAAAAATAATAAAGGATAAATTGGATGACGGCCAGCTGGATCAATGCAATTTAACTTTCAGGGATCTGGATAATATAGCAAAGGCTTTCATGAAAGTTTTCGGCGGTTATTTCCATGCAAGGGAAGAATATCCTGAAATTAATAAAAGAGTAGTTAAATCGAATGAAGAGAAGGAATCGGTGACAGATAAACAGGAAAATAATGGTAGCTTCGAAAATAATCTTAGGGATGACATAGAGGAAACTAAAGAGCAATTGGCTGCCAATTACAACGATATGAAAAAACATAAGGAGAAGAACGAATGAGAGTATTGATAGAGAATTTGCAGGATAAAATAGAAGTGACAGATGATATGCAAGATCTGATAAAGAAGGCGGTTGAGACAAGTTTTTCAGTAGAAAAATTCAGCATACCGTCGGAAATTTCCGTAATGCTTGTGGACAACCGATATATCCGGGAGATTAACAAGGAGCATAGAGAAATTGACAAGCCTACGGATGTGCTGTCTTTTCCTATTGTAGATATGTATGACGGTGTAATAAATTCCGACGAGGGAGATTTTGATTTCGATGAGGAAGTGCTTGTGCTTGGAGACATTATTGTTTCTCTTGAAATGGCAAAATTACAAGCTGAAGAATATGGGCATTCCTTTGAAAGGGAACTGGCTTTTTTGATTACCCACGGGGTTTTTCACCTGTTGGGATATGATCATGATTCTACCGAAAGGGAGGAAAAAATGCTATCCAAACAATATGCTGTTTTGGAAGCTTTAAATCTGTCGAGATAGTATACTATGAGTGTGGTAAAATCAAAAATAGAGATTTTAGAATTTTTATGGAAAACCTTAGATATATGGGAGGAAGGATTGGATGAGTTTCAAGTCAGGTTTTGTGTCAATAGTGGGAAGACCGAATGTTGGTAAGTCTACACTTTTAAACTGCATTACCGGAGAGAAAATTGCAATAATGTCCGAAAAACCGCAAACTACAAGGAATACCATAAAGGCAGTTATTACGGGTGAAGATTATCAACTGGTGTTTATTGACACACCCGGAATACATAAGCCCAAAAATAAACTGGGAGATTTTATGGTGAATATTGCGGTTGAGAGTTTAAATGAAGTTGATGCGGTACTGTTTCTGGTAGAGGCCAACACAAGCAAACCTGGAGCAGGAGATCTATATATAATCGAGCAGTTAAAGAAAGTAAAATCAAGTGTTTTTTTAGTTATCAATAAGATTGATTTGGTGGAAAAATCACAAATATTGCCACTTATTGATGCCTACAAGGATTTAATGGATTTTGAAGCTGTAATTCCCATTTCGGCATTAACCGATTGCAGACAGGATTTACTGATAAGCGAGATTTTGAAGATAATGCCCGAAGGCCCCAAATATTTTCCTGAAGATATGCTTACCGATCAACCCGAAAAATTAATTGCCGCAGAGCTAATCCGGGAAAAGATTCTTCAGCTTGTGAGTGATGAAGTACCACACGGAGTGGGAGTTGAAGTAATATCTTTTAAACAGAGGGACGACAAGGATATTGTCAACATACAGGCAAATATTTACTGTGAAAAGGATACCCACAAGGGAATACTTATAGGGAAAGGCGGGAACATGCTCAAGCGAATTGGCAGTCTGGCAAGGACTGAGATTGAAAATTTATTGGGTACGAAAGTATTTTTAGAATTATGGGTTAAGGTAAAGCCTGACTGGAGAAATAACGAACAGATGTTGAAGGTGCTAGGTTACAAGAAATAATTGCTAGGTTTTTTAAATGCATTCCAGAGGTATAAATAATTTGGAGAACTTAAATGATGTGACTATGTAACACCGATTGAATTTTTATAGCATAAATTTTCAAGTATACAAAACTTTTTTTTAGTGAAACCTAATAAGTAAAGAAGCTATTGAGTTTAAGCCGTAAATTTTTATTGATATTTAAGCTCAGTAGGAGTAAAAATGATTTCACCGAAAAAAGTAAATTGATTTTGAAAATAGTTTTGAACTTATAGCTGCAAAAATAGACTTAAGGGGGATGCATTTAATGTTAAGAGAATTTGCCTGGAAAGTTTTTGAAAGTACCGGAGATATTGATTCTTATATTTTCCTTAAGGAGATTGAAGAAAAAAATAGAATTGCTCAGGAAGCTGAGGCGGCTAAGGATGAAGTTGCAACAAGCAAAAATTGATTTTAAAGTTAAAAGGAAAGCAAAAAAGAAGGCTTTTGTTGAATTCGCAAACTTTTAGGTGGGTTAAAATATTCATCTCTTGAGCATATGAGGTTGCAAATGGGCTATATAAAAACTAAAGGTATTGTTCTTAAAGAGGTAAATGTTGGAGAAGCAGATAAAATACTAACCATCTTTTCAAAAAACAAGGGGAAAATATCTGGAGCTGCAAAAGGGGCTAGAAGACCTAAAAGCAGACTTATAGCAGGGACACAGTTATTCTGTTATAGTGAATTTGTACTTTTTAAAGGAAAAGATATTTATTCCATTACCAGTTGTGATGTGATCGAGCCTTTCTATGAAATCAGAAAGGATTTGGTAAAGCTCACTTATGCAGCTCATATAAATGAAATTGTATCGGATATTGTTCAAGAAGAGCAGCCTTCAAGCAAAGTATTGCAGCTCTTTTTGAACTCTCTTTATATGCTTGCAAAAACCGACAAGTCTCCTAAACTAATCACAAGAATATTTGAAATAAGGTTAATGGCCATTTTAGGGTATGCACCTTCTGTATCGGGATGTATTAAGTGTGGAAGAGAAGATTTCAAGGATTTTCACTTCAGTTTTAAGCACTGCGGATTTTTGTGCAAGCAATGCATAGGAGATGACATGTATGCTTTTAAATTGTCGGAAGGTGCTGCAAGGGCAATTCATTATATAGTGTATAGTAAAATGAAAAATATTTTTAACTTCGAGGTATCCGGCCCAATACTTATAGAACTTGAAAAAGTGTCAAAGAGGTACATTAGGGACAGATTGGATAAAGAATATAATAAACTGGATTTTCTAAAAAATCTCAATCAAACATAAAAAAAGAGTTTGTTACGACAACAACTCTTTTTGAGTACAACTTATTAAAAAAAATCGGTATAAGGAAATACTAATGACCTATTTCTTTCCTTTATATCTGTTCTTTCGAATAAAATGAAAGATCCAGAATTAATATTGCTTATATTATAAAGAGTATAAACAGAACTTTTAATGGCAGCCTGGCAATCGTGGTTTGGGAGAGCTTCCCAAACTTTAGACCCAAAGCTTTGCGTCGTCGCTTTTCAACGACTTTGCCCTGTTTCATAAGTCACTATTTATATCTCCTTATACCTTGATCGGGAGGAAATATTGTACTACTATATTTATTATAGCATAGGGTGATATAAAAATAAAGTATTATTTTATTATTTTATAGTAAATTATTAATGTTATTTTTAGTGTTTTACTTTCGATAAAAGATTTATTTTAAAACAGTAATTATTAAAATTTATTTATAAAAAATATGTCAATTTTCTAAATTTTATAGTATAATAGATTCAAGCAAAAACTTAACAATCTATAAAAACAACTTTTTTAATTATTGTCATAAATATAAAATTCTCGAAAACAAATTATTGGGTGATAAAATAATAAAGTCAATTATTGGGTTACATAATATGGTTTCGAAACATAACCTATCCGGTATAATCAGCAAAAGCTCGTTGAAATGATTTGAAAATTAATATAACGATTTATCGGTAAGTTTCCAAATATTTCGTGAAAAACGCAGATCTCTACATTCCAATTTTCACGAAGTCATATTATATAGATTATATAAATTTTATTTATTATAAGATCTTTTGTGCGGTTGATATAAATCAAAACTATTTCAATCTTATTCTTTGTGTTTTGTAATACAACTTAATAATTTTTAATTGTACTATCTGTTTATACCTATGAAAGGGGTGGAATTGTGTCTGAATTTAATTTGGACGATAAATCGGCAAATACTTCTTCGGCAATTGGCGAAAACCTCAAAAAGTTGGTAAGGGTAGGTACAGGTCTTGAAATAAAGCACATTAACATGTATGAATATCTAAATGCCAGTGTTGTGAAAAACACTGGAAATACATTGAGAATTCGGACCAAGGAATTGATACACGAAACACTTTTCTTTCCCGGTGATGGTGTAGTTATAAATTATTCGGACGGAAACAACCTGTTTGTTATTAACGGAAAGATAAAAAAAATTAATTCTCTAAATCCATTAGATCTCTCTATTTCGGTAACACGCCTTGAAAAGTTGAAAGACTTGAGAAAATATCAAAGATACTATGTGAGTCTTTCAGCAAATATAGATGCTCCTGATCTTTCCGACAAATTATTTGTAGTAGTAAAGAATATAAGTTCAGGAGGTATAAAAATCAATTGTCCCGATTATATTCCTATGATGGGAAATATTGTTGGTGTTGAAGTTATCCTAGATAGAATCAACAATCTTTTTTTTAAAGGTGAAATTGTAAGAAATGGAAGAGGCAAAGGGTATTTTGAATACGGTATAGAGATTCAGGAAATTTCGGAGGCGAATTACAATTGCCTTAAACACTATCTAAACTGGTTAAGTAACGATTACAGAAATATATAAGTATAAAATGCTTTACCCGGTTAAAACTTAAGGTAAAGCATTTTTTTTTATTTAAATATATTCATCCCTATGGTATACTATATTAGTTAATTTTGATTTTTTACGATATTGTTTCATTGAACGTACTTATTTATAGTTATTTATGTGACAAAGAGGGATATGAAATGAAAGAGATTTACCTTGACAATAGTGCGACAACCAAACCCTATGATGAGGTAGTGGAATATATTTCGCAAATTAATAGAGAGGTATACGGCAATCCGTCATCTATGCATGCAAAGGGATTGGAAGCCGAGAAGCATATTAAAAATGCCAGGGAGACTATAGCCAAGTCGTTAGCGGTAGACAGTCAGGAGATATATTTCACTTCGGGAGGTACAGAAGCCAACAACCTTGCCATACTTGGGTTCCTTGAGGCAAACCCCAGGAAGGGTAAAAAAATAATTACAACAAAGATAGAACATCCGTCGGTATTGGAAGTATACAAATATTTAACGGATAGAGGGTATAGGGTTCATTATCTGGATGTGGACTACAGGGGTATTGTCGATTTGAATGCTTTACGGGAAGCTATTGACGAGGATACGGCATTAATTAGTATAATTTATGTAAACAATGAAATTGGAACGGTGCAGCCTGTTAGTGATATTGTCGAAATAAAAAATCAAAAAAACAGGGATGCTGTAATTCATTTAGATGCAGTGCAGGCTTACGGTAAAATTAAAATTGCACCTAGAAAGCTGGGGATAGATTTGATGTCAATAAGCTCCCATAAAATTCACGGACCTAAGGGTGTGGGTGCACTATATGTGAAGAAGGGTTTGAAAGTAAAACCTCTCCTTTTAGGCGGAGGACAGGAGCTTGCAATGAGATCCGGTACCGAAAATGTTTCCGGTATTTGCGGATTTGGAATGGCTGCAGATATGACCAGTAATAAGATAGATGAAAATTATTTAAGATGTGCAAAGATAAAGGAGTATTTTAAAAACAGACTTAAAGAGGAGCTTCCCGGGGATGTCACCGTTATTTCGCCCAAAGACTCATCACCGTATATTTTAAATGTGTCTTTTTCAAATATAAAAGCGGAAGTTCTCCTTCACCATCTTGAAATGAAAAATATATTTGTTTCCACCGGGTCGGCTTGTTCGTCAAGAAAGAATACTCACAGTCATGTGCTTAAGGCTTTGGGATTAAAACCTGAAAAGATTGACGGGGCAATTAGATTCAGCTTTTCGGCTTTTAATTCCATAGAAGATATGGAATATACCGTTGAGGTGTTGAAGGAGATATTGCCTAGAATTAACATAAAACATGGAGGGAAAAGATGAAAAAGGTTATATTGGTAAGATATGGTGAGATACTGTTAAAGGGATTGAATAGACCCATATTTGAAAAAAAACTTATAGATAATATAAAAAAGGCCATATATCCTTTAGGAAAAGTAGACGTATCAAGATCCCAGGCAAGGATATATATAGAGCCGCTGGAAGAGGACTACGATTTTGATGAAGCGATAAATCTTCTGACAAAAGTCTTCGGTATTGTGTCGGTAAGTCCCGTATGGAAGATCGAATCGGACTTTGAGACAATTAAAGAGAAATCGGTTGTCATGGTAAAGGATTTATTGGCCAGAAAAGGCTGTAAAACCTTTAAAGTGGAAACAAAAAGGGGTAATAAAAGATTCCCCATGGATTCACCGGAGATTAGCAGAGAGCTTGGTGGACATGTTCTCAGCAATTTTACCCAACTCAGTGTTGATGTAAAAAAGCCGGATTTTATTCTGTATGTCGAGGTAAGAGAGTTTACTTATATATATTCGGAAATATTTCCTGCAGTGTGTGGCATGCCGATTGGAACCAACGGTAAGGCATTACTGCTTTTATCCGGGGGGATAGACAGCCCTGTTGCTGGATGGATGATTGCAAAAAGGGGTGTTGAGCTCGAGGCGGTTCATTTCTATAGTTATCCTTATACCAGTGAAAGGGCAAAGGAGAAAGTAATCGAGCTGGCAAGAATACTTTCTAAATACTGCAATAAATTGAAACTTCACATAGTGCCTTTCACCGATATACAGTTGGAAATAAACGAGAAGTGCCCTCAGGAACAGCTTACTATTATAATGAGAAGAGCTATGATGATTATAGCTGAGAGAATAGCTGAAAAAGTTGGTGCTTTGGCCCTTGTAACCGGGGAAAGTGTGGGTCAGGTGGCAAGTCAGACTATCCAAAGCTTGTATGTAACAAATTCTGTGGTTAAAATGCCGGTATTCAGGCCTTTAATCGGTATGGATAAAAACGAGGTGATAGATATTGCGAGAAAAATAGGTACTTTTGAAACATCCATACTTCCCTATGAGGATTGCTGTACTGTATTTGTTTCAAAACATCCCAATACAAAGCCTGTGCTTGAAAAAATATTAAAGTCGGAACAGAAGGCAAATCTTGAGGAGTTGATTGAAAAGGCCATCGAAAATACCGAGGTGCTGGTTATCGATAACAATTAGAATAAAAATTACAATATAAGTGTAATATTACAACCCGGTAACAATATCTATATAATATAGGGATATCTTATGGTAATGTTTTTTAGATAAAACCTTCAAAAATTCTGATTTTTATCAGAATTTTTTGAGAATAATAAAATATGGGATATCTTTATATTATTTTTGTTTATAGAAGGTATTGGGTATGTTAAACAATATAGCATCGAAAAAGATACTTATTATAATAATTGCCGTTGTTTTTGTAATAAATGCAGCGATTACCGTTTTTTTTGCATGGATACTAAACCAAAAAACATTTTATATGGGAGTTAAAATTGAGAATATTGCATTGTCGGGAATAGATAGGGCAAAAGCAAGGGAAAAAATACAAGATGAAATCAATAAAAGTTTTGCCGGAAAAAAATTAACCCTTAAGCATGGCGATAGGGAGTGGAATATTGATTTTAATGAAATTTCCTATAGTTTTTTGTTGGACAGTGCTATAGAAAGTGCCTATAAAATCGGTAGAGAGGGAAACTTAATAAATAGACTCATGACTGTTTACCGTCTTAGAAGAAACAATATAAATGTTTCCCTTGCATCACAGTTTGACAGAAGCAAACTTAGGAATATTTTGGAAAAAATAAAAAATGAAATTGACCAAAAAGAAGAAAATGCAACAGCAATTTATAAGAATGGGAAAGTAACGTTTAATAAAGAAGTAATAGGAAAGAATGTCGACGTTGACAAAAATCTGGATTTAATAGAAAATATATTATTAGAGAAGAATTTTTCTCCTATTGAGTTAATTGTTGATGATGTCTATCCAAGAGTCAGATATAATGACATTTCTGTCATTAACAAGGTTATATCAACTTTTTCTACATCTTTTAATCCGCAAAAAACCGAAAGAAGCTATAATATAAAATTAGCATGCGATAGAATAGACAATACTGTTTTATTGCCCGGCGATACCTTTTCAATGGATAAGGCATTAGGGCCAAGGAGTATCAGCAACGGTTACAAAAATGCACCGGTTATTATTCAAGGCAAGTTTTTGGAGGGGGTTGGAGGTGGTGTTTGTCAAGTAACAACAACCCTTTATGTGGCAGTTTTGAAAAGCAAATTGGAAATTGTTGAGAGAAGGCCGCATTCAATACCTTTGGGCTACGTTGAACCGGGACAGGATGCGACTATATCGGAAGGATATATCGATTTTAAATTTAGGAACAATAAAGAATACCCTGTTCTAATTAGTGCCCAGGTATCCGGTGGTAATGTCACAATAAGAATAGTCGGAATGGAGCAAGAAGCGGCACATACTGTGAAACTCAAGTCAGTGGTGGTAAAAAAACTAATACCTGAAAAGGAAGTGGTAATTTTTGATGAAACCATCCCCGAGGGGGAGGTAGTTGTCGAAAAAAAGGCTGTTACCGGTCAAAAGGTTGTTGTTTATCGTGAAACCTATGATGAAAACAACAAACTTATTGAGAGGGAAAAGATATCCGAGGATACTTACCAGCCGGTCAGAGGGGTGATAAGGGTAAATCCTGCAAAAGGAAACATCTATTCAATTGAAGATTCCAGCTCTGAGTCGTAAATAAAATGCCGCTAATATGTAGTATATTTCAAAAAAACAATTAGATAATCAATAAAACAATATGTGAGGGATTTCTATGAACGAACTACTATACAGCAAAGAGGTTGTATGTCCTGTATGCAGCAAAAAAATTGAAGTAACTAAAGTAAAATCAAAAGCCTGTGTTGTATCGTCTAAAGATACGGATTTTTGCGTATACTACGAAAGTATAAATCCTTTATTTTATGAAGCATGGGTGTGTGAGAATTGCGGATATGCAGCATTGGGAGAAAAATTCGAGGAACTGTCATACAAGGATGCAAAAAAAATTAAAGATGAAATTTCACCCTTCTGGAAAAGCAGGAAATTTAGTGGGGAAAGAGACATCGATAAAGCATTGGAAGCATACAAACTGGCATTGTTCAATTTGCAGAAAATTGAAGCAAAAGCCAGTGATTTCGCAAAGGTATGCATCAGAATTGCATGGCTGTACCGGCTTAACAATGATGAGAGAGAGTTTGAATTTTTAAGGCATGCACTAAACTTTTATGTTGATGCTTATAACAATGAAAGATTTCCTATAAACAAGCTTGATGAATACACTTGTATGTATCTGATTGGCGAACTTTACAGAAGAATCGGAAACGCGGAAGATGCGGTTGTGTGGTTCAGCAAACTTATAAATTCCCCTGGAGCAAGGGCCAACAAGGTTCTTATGGAAGCTGCAAGGGAGCAATATCACCTGGCCAGGAGCGAAAAAGAAAAAAACAAACAGGCAATTTGATAAAGTAAAAAATTGGCTCTATATAAGGAGCTAATTTTTTTATATTTTTTAAGAAAGGTTTTTTATATGGTTTGAACCTTTTAAATCAATATGTTATTATAAAAATAAATTCAACAAGCGGGAGGTAACATGGAAATAGGGAAGCTTCCGAACAGTCTTTTAAAAGAGATTGTTTTGGATAAAATAAAAGGAACACGAAAAGAAATACTTTTGAGACCTAAAGTAGGAGAAGATTGTTGTGCAGTAGATTTTGGCAATAATGTATGTGTACTGTCATCGGACCCGATAACCGGTGCCGAAAATGAAGTCGGTCGATTGGCAGTACATATTTCATGTAATGATGTTGCCTCATGCGGTGCAGAACCTTTAGGACTTCTTGTTACCATATTGGTACCGCCAAGGGCAACACAGAAGGAACTTGAATCGGTTATGACCCAGATATGTGATACGGCAAACTCGTTAAATGTAGATATAATAGGCGGTCATACTGAAGTTACCAGTGCAGTTAACAGATTTGTCATAATTACTACAGCAGTGGGATATGTTTTAAAGGACAAGCTGGTGTCTTCATCCGGTGCTCAGGCAGGGGATGATATTATTATGACAAAATATGCAGGAATTGAAGGAACTGCTATAATTGCACATGACAAGGAAAAGGAACTTTCGGACAAAATTGAAAAAGATGTTTTGGAAAAGGCCAAATCTTTAGTGAAGGATATAAGTGTGGTAAAAGAAGGGGTAATTGCAGGGCAGTTCGGAGTAAATGCAATGCATGATATTACCGAAGGTGGAGTTCTAGGAGCTATTTGGGAGGTAACCGAGGCTTCAGAGAAAGGTGCTGTTATATATGCCGACAGAATACCTATCTTGGATGAGACTTTAAAAATTTGCAATATATACGGTATAGATCCTTTAAAGTTGATTTCAAGCGGATGCATGATTATAACCTGCAGGAACGGAAAAAGACTGGTGGAGGAATTGGAAAAAAGCTATATAAAAGCAACTATTATAGGTCAAATTACAGAAGGTAATAAAAAGCAGCTTGTATTAAAGGATGGTAGTGTTGATATAACCGAGCCGTCATCCGATGAATTGTATAAAGTAGTGAACTAGAAATTACATCTTGAAAAAGGAGGGCTTTATTATTAGTATCTTGGAGAAAATGACCAAACAGATGGGAAGTCCTGAAGATGAGCAGAGGCAGATTGATATAATATCCTTTATTCTAGTGGTTATGGTGTTAGCGGTATTACCTTTAGTTTTATTTCCTAAAGTGATTAATACACCGATTAACACAATATATTTTTGGGATATCTATGGATATTACAAGATGGTATTTCTAATTGTTTTGTCTATGATTATGATTACCTTAATGGGTTTTTGTGTCTTTGGAAGAAAACAACGTATAAAGTTTTGTCTTCCTCTTTCATTGTTTTTATTATGGGTCCTTGTATCGCTTTTTTTTGCTGAGGATCTAGGTGTTGCCTTTCATGGATTCCCATCAAGATGGCAGGGATTTGTTGCATATTTTTGTTATTTTATTATTTTTACCTTTATTGTTAATATGCTCAATAAAAAATACATAGGAAAAATTCTTGCGGCTTATTTTGTTAGTGTTTGTATATGTGCAATTCAATCTTTACTGAATTATTATGGCATTGAGCCTTTAAACTTGATTTTAGATCCAATCTGGGGAATACATACTACACCCGATATTGTTCGCGGAACACTTGGAAACAGAAATACTGCCGGGGCTTTTTTTGCTATTCCTACAATAATGTCACTGGTTATGTTTATAAAAAGTAATAGTAAGAAAAAAAATGTTCTGTTTTTTTTAGTTTTTGTTTTATCCTATACAGGACTTTTAGCGTCCCTTACCCGTGTTGCATGGTTAGGTACAATTGGTGCTCTTGTAATGGCTGCATGGATTTTCCGAAAGAATTACAAAGAGCATTTGAAAAAATTTGTTTTGGTAATGTTAACTTTTGTTGTAGTCCTTGCTTTTTTGGATATTTCCGGTGGCGGCAAAATTGCCGGAAGATATTATTCTTTGAAGCTTCAAATTAATAAAGCAAGGGAAGGAAATATAGAGCAGTTTGGAACAAACAGGATTTTTGTATACGGCAGAGCAATAAAAGTAATAGCGGAAAATCCCATAGTAGGTGTTGGACCGGATTGCTTTGCGTACTATTGCACATTAACCAATGAAGATTACGAAGAACATCCCGAGTTAGAACATATAGGATACTTCGATAAAGTTCATAGTGATTATTTGGAGTATGCTGCAACAATGGGAATACCGGCACTCATATTCTATCTGTGGTTCCTTTTGTCCATATTTATACCTTGGATTAGGAGAGGCAAGGAAATAAAGCCGGAAATTCTTGCGATTTTGCTGGGCTTATTCGGGTATTTGGTACAAGCTTGTTTTAATTTTGCTGCTATCAGTGTGCTACCTGGAATTTATGTATTGCTGGGAATACTTCAAAATGCCTTGGTAAAAGAAAACAATGAGGAAATTAATGAACAAGCTTAAAAATGTTTGGTTGAATTCTACAATTGTCGACATTGGCTGTAAAAACTCATTGACATAATTTTTAAATATTATTATAATCCTAATATTGGACTTTACTAATATTTATAGCAAAATTATGATTTTACGAATACATATCATTTGTAGATTAAATTTGAACTGGTGAATAATATTTTTATTTTCTATTTTAAATAGGAGGTTTTCTCATGTATAGTTTGGAAAAATTACTTAAATTTGACCCGGAAGTTGCAGGGGCAATAGAGGATGAAGTAAACCGTCAAAGAAATAAGATTGAGTTAATAGCATCGGAGAATTTTGTCAGCGAGGCTGTAATGGAAGCAATGGGAACTCCACTGACAAATAAATATGCTGAAGGTTATCCCGGCAAGAGGTACTATGGTGGATGTGAATTTGTTGATGTGGTTGAAAATCTTGCCATCGAGAGGGCTAAAAAGATTTTTGGAGCGGAGCATGTTAACGTTCAACCCCATTCCGGTGCCCAGGCCAATATGGCTGTTTTCTTTGCAGTATTGAATCCCGGAGATACTGTTTTAGGTATGGATCTTGCCCATGGAGGACATTTGAGTCATGGAAGTCCTGTAAACTTATCAGGCAAGTATTTTAATATTGTATCCTATGGTGTTAGCAAGGAAACTTTTAGGATAGATTACGATGAAGTTCTTAAAATTGCCAAAGAGTGCAAGCCTAAAATGATAGTTGCCGGTGCAAGTGCCTACCCCAGAACTATAGATTTTAAAGCTTTTAGAGAAATTGCCGATGAAGTTGGGGCATATCTTATGGCTGACATTGCCCATATTGCTGGTCTTGTTGCTGCTGGACTTCATCCAAGCCCAATACCTTATGCCCACTTTGTAACTACCACTACTCATAAAACTTTAGGAGGCCCAAGGGGCGGTATGATAATGTGCGGCAACGAATTTGCAAAAGCTATTGATAAAGCTGTTTTCCCGGGTATACAGGGAGGACCTCTTATGCATGTAATAGCTGCTAAGGCAGTTAGCTTTAAAGAAGTTATGTCCGATGAGTTTAAGCAATATCAGGCTCAGATAGTTAAAAATGCCAGCACTTTGGCAAATGCATTAATGGAAAAGGGTTTGAATATTGTTTCCGGAGGTACCGACAACCATTTGATGCTTGTTGACTTGAGAAATAAGGGTATTACGGGTAAAGAAGCACAATTAATGCTTGATGATGTCAATATAACAGTGAATAAGAACGGTATTCCTTTTGATACACAGAGTCCTTTTATTACAAGCGGTATCAGAATTGGGACTCCTGCAGTTACAGTAAGAGGAATGAAGGAAAATGATATGTTGGAAATTGCAGACCTTGTAAATCTTGCATTAACCGATTTTGAAAATTCCAAACAAGCTATAAAAGATAGAGTAAAAGTACTTTGTGACAAATATCCTTTGTACAAAAAGTAAATTTGGTTAAAAAAGGATTTTATTGGGACGTTCATCAATATGAAGGACTAATTTACTCCTAAAAAATACTTCCGCTTTTCTTGAATTATTCATAAAGCAAAAGCGGAAGTTTGTTTTAGGAATTTTTTATTTCATTATAATTTGAATAAAAAGTACATATACAATGTATATCTCAATTTGCCTATGTTAATTTTAGTGGCTTTCAATAATTTAGGATAAAACTCTAAAACTTTATTGAAATCATCTTTTGTAACTTCATCTCTACTGTATCTGGCTTTAATAAAAATTTCCGTTACTTCTCCAATTTTATGGGGATAGAATTTTCCTGTATTATCAAGCCTATTAGCGTGGTCTAGTGGAGTTTCTCCTTCTTTTATATCAGCATCCTGGATGGACATAAATTTCAAATAGTATTTGTAGAGTTCAAGCACGGCATCTCTGGGAGATAACTTGGAAATATTGGATATTCGGCTTTTTCTTCTAAATATGTTTAAAAAGACAATTAAAGCAATTACCAGTATAACAGCTAATACAATGGCTATAACGGCAAGCAGTTTCTTATTTATCGATTTAAGCTTTTTAACAGTTTCGTTTGGAATTTGTTGGTTATATGTTGAAACAGGACTAAAACTGCCGGTAGGTGTTGGGCTGTTTAAACTGGGTGTGGGTGTTTGAACTTGAGGAGTACTTGTAGAGGTGGACTGGTAAAGGTTATGGGAAAATGAAGCTGTGGGTTCAAACTGTATCCAGCCAACGCCTTCAAAGTAAACTTCAACCCAGGCATGGGCACGTTCATTTGTAACTTCATATAAATTGTCTTTGCCCGGGGCAGCCGGAAGTAAATAACCCTCCACATACCTTGCAGGAATACCTATACATCTTGTAAGGACTGCCATGGCTGTGGCAAAGTAGGTGCAGTATCCCTCTTTGCGTTCAAAGAGAAAATAGTCTACAAAATCGACATCGTCGGGTACTTCACCGGGAGTAAGATTGTATTTATAATTTTTTGAAAGATATTGTTCAATTGCTTTTACTCTATCATAATCATTGTCCTCGTTCTTTGTTATTGAAAAAGCTAAATCTTTCACTCTTTGAGGAACTGTATAGGAAAACTCAAAATATTTTGAATAAACATTAGATGAATTATTACTCAATTCATATAGGGTATATATCCATTCAAAAAGATCCTGGTTATTTCCGTAGATGTGCAGAGAATCGATAGAATCTATTAAAGAAAGAACTTGTCTTAAAGCATGGTTTTTATCTTCCTCGGAGTTTCTATATGCAGAATTGACTTTTCTGATAAGATATCCGGTTAGATTACTTTTCATGTCTTCAACGTTTGAAGATTCAACAAACATTTGAACAAGATCATTTTTATCTATGGTTATTTTGGTACCAGTGTTATCACTGCGGTTAATAATATTTAAAGCATTTGTATATATATAATCGCAAAACTGATTTATTGAATGGTCCAAGTAATTTTGATAAAGATATCTATGACTTGTCCTTAAGAGATTTTCAAAGTCTTTGTCACCGTATTTAATTCCGTAAGTGTCAAAGGAATAGGTGAAACCTTTACCTAGCAATTTTCTCGATATTAAAACCCCTTCGGCATTGACGAAAATGTCATTGGCATCGGAATCCGGAAATTGGAGATTAAAGGTTTTAAGCGGCGAAAAAAGTGAATAGGTGTTTATATTCTCATAATGTATTTCAATTGTGTGTTTTGGAGTGTCTCTTAATATATTGAGAACTTCAGCGGTATAACCGTTTAATTTTCTGTAGTAGTCGGAAAGAATATAAATGCCGTTTTCAAATTCGAAATTGTCAAAATTAAGTTTGTTGTTCCTGTTTTTAAGTTCGTAATAAGAGATATTTGTATTTATCCATGAAGAACCGGTGTATTGGTCGCTGGAACGACCTTTTAGATATATTCTTTTGGGTGATTTAACCTTAAGTACGAGAGTTTTGTCTAGGACTACGTCACTACCCAATTTATTGCCGTCATTTCCAAATCCTGTGGAAGATAGGCCAAAATATCCGATATTTACCGTTTTCACTGACCTACTACTTAAATTCATTGCGTAGTACAATTTGTCATCAAGCCATTTCCATTCAATAGGTCTTGGACTCACCGGTATATATAAGGTGAGAAGAAGCACAACCATGGCTATAGGGGCAATGAATACTATAAAAGCTGAAGGGTTGACGAAATCGTTGGATTCTTGGGCCCATTTTTTATTGTATATGTGAAGAAAGTAATAAATCATTACCGAAACAATAAAAGTGTAAAATGAAATGTAGGCAAGTTCCACCACAAAATAATCAAACATCCACTGAATGCAGAAAATTGAAATTCCCGTAAGCAGCAAAAGATAGAAGTTGAACTTCTTAATGGTAAAAATATAAACAAGTAATGAAAAAGCAAAAGCAAAAAGCAGGGTAAATACTATTGCAAAATACTCATTAGGTTTCTCCTTGCCTTGAACGTAATTAAAAATCCAGACAAAGGGTTCGGTGATGCGATAGAAAGACTTTTTATATACAGAATAAATAACGACAACTAGTCCTCCTGATATGAAAGAAATCACAGATACCTTTGTCATTATTCCATTGATTAAAAATATTGAAAAAAGCAACAGAAATATGGAAACCAACCCTAAAACCTCAAGGGATGTATATTTAAAACCAAGGGTTGTGGTAAAAGGGTAAACAAAACTAAAACTCAAGGCAATCATGAGAATAAGCTTAATTATATATTCAAACAGCTTTTTTATTTGCATCTTAAGTCACCTCACATAGCTTAAGCACTGGCAGCATTAAAAAGTGTTTCCAAATTGTCATCGATGTCAATTTTATAAGTAGTTACACCAATTTCCGGCAAATCCATAAGAATATCGTTGACAATGCTTTTTGAGCTTATTGAAAAGTCTTCAGAACTAACATAGAATAGATTAACATCATAGCCTGCCGCCTTCAGATTGTATATTTCATCATAAAGCTCATAGTCAATATTTAATGTAAATATCATAAGATCTACTTTTTTTACGTTATCTCTGCTGTATATTTTTAATAGATCCTTAAGATGTACATCTTGATCAAAGCTCACATTTGAAAGCAAATCATAGATTTTATCGAAATCCATAATGTTTTTTGCCTCAATATTGTTAAGTCCGTTAAAATGGTATACAAGATTTATGGGAATCCAGTTTTTGAGGCAGTAATTGACAACGGCAACAGCACATTCAATTATTTTGTCTTCGAGCATTATGTTTTGCTCATAACTGTAGTTGTTTTTTCTAAGGTCTAACATTATAACACAGTTGGTTTTAGATGTACCTTCAAAGTTTTTTACCATTAGCTGGTTAACTTTTGCAGATAACTTCCAGTGAATTCTTTTTAGACTGTCGCCATAGGTATATTTTCTGGTATCGGCTATTGTCGTGACGTCTTCATATCGGTTGTTCAGTATTGAATGGGATTCCGACAAGTAGTTGGTTTTTATATTGAGGTTGTCAAGAACAATCAAACGGGGATTTACCGTTATTGTTTTTGTGGTACTCGGACTGTAGGAGAGTTTGAAAATACCAAGGTAATCCTCAAATTCAATGTTCTTTACACCTATCATATAGTAACCCCGATACTTGCAAACAAGGTTGAAGGTAAAAGATTTTTTCTTAAAAGGCATAAGAGAAAAGCTTTTTGATTGAAACTGCCTGAAAAAAACAGTATTTTCACCATAAAAGTTAACTTTTATAAAGGGATAGAGAAAAAAATCCGGATTGTGTATACTTAGTGTGTAAACGATGGTCTCACCTTTCATGGCAATCCGTTTATCGATGGACTCGACGAAGCGGAATCTGGTATATGCTATAATGGTAAAGAAAAAAGAAACAACAGGCAGTGTTACTATTACGTAAAAAAGCATATAAGGGATTTTTCCGCCATAAAAGTATACAAAAACCAGTGACAAAAAGAATAGGGAACAATATAAAATTCTATTCTTAGCCATAGTTTTCCACCAAAGCAACTTTAGTAGTCTGAAGGACGGAATTGATGATTTCTTCCGGTGAGATCTTTTTTAGCCGTGCTTCCTGTTTTAATATAATTCTATGGGACAGAACAGGCACAGCCATGTACTTTACGTCCTCAGGCAATACGTAATTTCTGCCGTTATAGAAGGCCCTAGCCTGTGCAGCACGAAATAGTGAAAGCGATGCTCTTGGGCTGGCACCTAAATTTATATCCGAATGGTATCTGGTTTTGGCAACTATCTCAACAATATAATCGCTTATTGTCTTATCTACAAATACTTGTTTTACTCTGTCCTGGATTATGATTATTTCCTTGCCGGATGCAACAGGTTTTAACTCATGAACCGGATTTGATATTTGAAACCTTGCTAAAATGCGGCTCTCATCTTCCTTTGAGGGATAACCTATGGATACTTTCATAAAAAATCTGTCCAGTTGTGCCTCGGGAAGGGGATAGGTACCCAAGTATTCAATAGGGTTTTGGGTTGCCAAGACCATAAAGGGTCTCGGAACATAATAAGTTTCACCGTCAACGGTAACCTGTTTTTCTTCCATCACTTCAAGCAAGCTTGCCTGGGTTTTGGGAGAGGTTCTGTTTATCTCATCGGCAAGAATGATATTGCTCATGATGCTGCCGGGATGAAACTCGAAGGTGCATTCCTTTTGATTGTACATTGAAAAACCCGTTATATCCGACGGTAATATGTCGGGAGTAAACTGTATCCTTCTAAAAGAGGCATCAATTGATTTTGCCAAAGATGATACAAGTGTTGTTTTACCCACACCGGGAACGTCTTCAATCAAGACATGTCCATCGCAAATAAGTGATATTAGTATAAGTTCAATGGCCTTTTTCTTTCCGATAATCACATTTTCTACATTTGACACGATTTTTTTTAAAATTAAAACCAAATCATCCATAATATATCTCCTTGATTGATTCTATTCATCCCTAATATGAATTATAAATTAAACAGTTCATAAATCAATGGCGGATTATAACAATTAAAATCAAAACCAAGAGCTTGAAAAAAGTATTTAAGCTTCAGGGCATCGAGCTTCTTGCTTTTTTCACTGCATTCCAAAAAGATAAAATAAAAGCTTTGCGGCATCGAGCCCTTTGCTTATATTACAAATCCAAGGTTTTTATAACTTCCTTGAGTGCATTGGCGGAGTTTTTCAGCAATTGATTTTCCTTATCGCTCAGTTCGACATTAAGTATTCTTTCTATTCCGTTGCTATTTACAATTGTAGGAACACTCAAGCAGACATCCTCAATACCGTATTGACCTTCAAGAAGACTTGAGACAGTAAGGATTGAGTTTTCATCCCTAACAATAGCTTCGACAATTCTTCTGACTGCCAGTGCAACAGCATAGTAGGTTGCACCCTTCTTCTTTATAATATCATAGGCTGCATTTTTTACATTTTCGTATATTTCTTTTCTGGATAGACTGTCTTTGCAGCCGTGACATTCATCGCAGTACTTGTCCATAGGGATGCCGGCAATATTGGCAAGGCTCCATGTTGCAACTTCCGTGTCTCCATGCTCACCCAATATGTAGGCGTGAACATTTCTGGGGTCGACACCGGTATGGTCACCAAGCAGATATCTGAATCTCGCACTGTCTAATACCGTTCCCGAACCGATAACCTTGTTTTTAGGAAATCCTGAAATCTTATATGTAACATAAGTAAGTATATCCACCGGATTTGTAACTACCAAAAGTATGCAGTCTTTATTGTATTTTGTTATTTCACCTATAATATTTTTAAATATTGCAGTATTCTTTTGAACCAAATCAATACGGGTTTCTCCCTCTTTTTGGTTTGCACCGGCTGTAATGATAACTATATCGGAACCCTTGCAATCACTGTAGTCACCGTTGTATATTTTAACGGGTTTGACAAAAGGCATTCCATGATTCATATCCATTACTTCGCCTTCAGCCTTATCTTTATTTATATCTATCAATACTATCTCGGATACAAGTCCGCTTATCATCAAGGTGTAAGCCGTAGTTGAACCGACAAAGCCGGCTCCGATTACTGTTATTTTTTTTATAATTTTATCCTTCATAGTTTTTTCCTCCTGTCGTTATTTATTTGCTGTCTTTTATTGCTGCGATAATAGCTTTAAGTTATGTAAGAAGTACGGATTTTCCGTTTTTTTCTGAAACGCTCAAATATATTTTAAAGCAAGCATTTTCAAATTATATAAGCTAATAATTACATGTTTATTTCTTAAAGTTGAAGATAAATCGCTTATTATTATATTATACCTTATCCTGCAAAATGTAAAACATATTGTCGTTATTTTTACAAAAAATAAAAGCTTCAGGTAATGAAATCCATCCATTTCGCTTCGATATTGTGTTCGAAAAAAGCAAAATAAAAGCGAAACTTAAAATTTTTAAATTGGATCCAATATAATTTGCAATGTTTCAACCAAGTTATAATTATTTTTCAAAAAGCCTTGTAGTCAATTAAAATTAGAATTAAAATTTTAAATAACGAAGTTCATGAATCTTGGACAAGAGGAATATATTATAAATTAATATATTGGAGAAATATTAATTTTAGAAATAGGGGATTTGATTATGAATGCTGAAATTTTAGCTGTTGGGACTGAACTTTTGATGGGGCAGATAGCAAATACCAATGCCCAGTATATATCGCAGAGGCTAAATGCAATCGGTATAAATGTATATTATCACAGTGTTGTAGGTGACAATCCGATAAGGCTAAGAACTACTCTTGAATTGGCTTTAAATCGCTCCGATGTTGTTATAATGACCGGAGGATTGGGACCTACCCAGGACGATCTGACAAAGGAAACGGTTTCCGATATAATGGGTGAGAAACTTGTACTGCATGAAGAGAGCCTAAAAAGAATAGAGGAATACTTTAAAAGGTTAAATCGGCCTATGATGAAGAACAATATAAAGCAAGCTTATCTCCCTGAGAACTGTATAGTAATAAAAAACGACAACGGCACAGCTCCGGGATGCATTATAGAAAAGGAAAACAAAACAGTTGTCATGCTTCCCGGACCGCCTTCCGAAATGCGGCCGATGCTTGATGAATTTGTAATACCTCACTTAAAGGCAAAATCACCGGAAAAGATTGTTTCGAAATATTTGAGAGTATTTGGTATTGGAGAATCTTTGCTTGAAGAGAAGCTGATACACCTTATTGAGAATCAGGACAATGTAACTGTTGCAACCTATGCCAAAGAAGGAGAGGTAACGGTCAGAATAACCACCAAGAGCAAAGATGAGGAAGCTGCTATAAGAGAACTTGCCTCTGTGGAAAATGAAATCCATAAAATTATAGGCGATGCCTTGTACAGCAGTGAAGATAAGGAACTGTATCAAGTAGTTGGAGAGATGTTGATAGATAAAGGAATTACAATAGCTTTTGCAGAATCTTGCACAGGAGGACTCATAAGTTCTGTCCTTACCGACCTGCCCGGCATTTCGGCAGTTTTCGACCGAGCTGTTGTGTCCTACAGCAATAGATCCAAAGTTGAAAATCTCAGCGTTAAACAAGAGACTCTTGACAAATATGGAGCCGTAAGCAGAGAAACTGCAATTGAAATGGCTGAAGGCATACGAAAGGTGGCAGGAACCGATTTGGGTCTTTCGGTAACCGGAATTGCCGGACCGGATGGAGGTACGGAATTAAAACCGGTGGGATTGGTTTATGTAGCATTAGCCTCTAAAGACGGAACAGAGTGTAAAGAATTGAGGCTAAATGGAAACAGGAAGAAAATTCGAAACTATACAGTGCTGAACTCTTTTGATATGATAAGAAGATGGCTTATGAACAATAAAAGTAATTGATTAATTTATTGGATTTTCGAAAAATAGCTTTCATCCGGCTGAATAGTGAAAAGATAAAAGCTAAAACATATCAATACCGACAGTGGAGGAAATTCATTTGAAAGATACACAGAGTAAAAAGCTGACAGGTGCCGCGGTTATTGTCATGTCATCCATAGTTTTGAGCAGGCTGACGGGTTTTGTAAGGGAAATGCTTGTACCAAGCTTAATTGGAGTTAATATGGTATCCGATGCCTATACTCTTGCCTTCAAGATCACCGGATTGATTTATGATCTGCTTGTGGGCGGTGCAATATCAGCGGCATTGATTCCGGTGTTATCGGGATATATTGCCAAAGAGGATGAAGAAAACGGTTGGAGGGCTGTAGGAACTTTCATTAATGTTGCAATGGCGGCAATTGCGGTAGGCTGTTTGTTAGGTATTGTTTTTGCACCTCAACTTGTAACCCTGATGGCTCAAAACAGCGATAATGTTAATATTCCGCTTGCAGTGGTACTTACCAGGATACTGTTTCCGTCCATTATTTTTCTTATGATGGCAGGACTTTCAAACGGTGTGTTGAATTCATATCAAAGATTTGCCGCTGCTGCTTTTGGACCTACTTTATACAATTTGGGAAGCGTACTTAGCATTGCGTTGTTTGCTAAAAGCAAGTGGGGCGTAAAAGGTATTGCCTTTGGCGTTATGACAAGCTCCTTTGTTTATTTTGTTTTTCAGTTTTCCTTTGCCTATAAAAATTTCAAATTATACAGACCGAAGTTGTATTTGGAGCATGAAGGCTTTAGAAGACTGGTTAAACTTGCCGTTCCTTCGTTGATGTCCTCAGCTGTTGTGCAGATAAATGCAATAATAACATCTTCTTTTGCTCTGCAATTTTTTCCGGGAAGCCTTACGGCTTTAAATGCTGCGGACAGGACATGGCAAATGCCGTACGGTGTATTTGCACAGGGTATGGGAATAGCAATGTTGCCAAGCCTGTCTTCCTATCTTGCGGTGGGGAAAGTGGAAGAGTACAAGGACACGCTAATGAAAGGAATAAAGACTGTGTTGTTTATAACCGTTCCGGCTGGAGTGGGCTTTATTGTTTTGCGAGAACCGGTAATAAGAACCATATTCAAGTTTTCCAGTAAGTTTAATGAAGACACGGTAAGGCTCACAGGCAGCATATTGATGTTTTTCTCTATTGCATTGCTCAGTCAATCCATTGTGACAATTTTGAACAGGGCTTTCTATGCCGACAACGATACCAAAACACCGCTTGTAGTAGGCATTACCACAATAATCTTGAATATGACATTAAGCATGGTATTTATGAGGTTTACCGATCTTGGAGTGAGCGGCATGGCCCTTTCCTATTCGACAGTAAGTTTGGTAAATGCCGTTTTGCTCCTGTCGCTGCTGAATAAAAGAATGAAGGGTATACACTTAAAAAAACTTCTGAAATTTCTTGTCAAAATTGTCCCTGCTGCAGTAGCTATGGGAATTGCTTTATATTTCGTTAACCTTGTTATACCCGGTGAGTCAAGTTCAAAGCTGACTCAAATTGTAAACCTGATGTTTGAAGTGGGGGTGGGTATGCTGGTTTACTTTGCATTGGTAACAGTACTCAAGGTCGAGGAGGCCGAATACTATAAAAACATATTATTGTCTAGGATTAAAAAAAGATAATGTTGAATTGACTTTAAGTTAATATTTTCCATTAAAAAATTCCAAAAATTAATGAGAAAAAAATACAAAATAATATTGACTGGTAATAATGAGTATTGTATAATTAAAACAGAACACATGTTCGATGTCTTTATTAGGAGGATGAAAAGATGATAGAAAAGAAAAAAGCGTTGGAAATGGCACTTGGTCAGATTGAAAAACAGTTCGGTAAAGGTGCGGTTATGAAATTGGGAGAAAATACCCATATGAATGTTGAAACGATACCTACCGGTGCCATTGGGCTTGATATTGCACTAGGAGTGGGAGGAGTTCCTAGAGGTAGAATAGTTGAAATATTTGGACCTGAGTCTTCCGGTAAGACAACAGTTGCTTTGCATATAATAGCAGAGGCTCAGAAAGCCGGCGGAGAAGCGGCCTTTATTGATGCTGAACATGCGTTGGATCCTGTATATGCAAGAAAGCTTGGTGTAAATATAGACAACTTAATTGTTTCACAACCCGATACCGGCGAACAAGCTCTCGAAATTGCCGAAGCATTGGTTAGAAGCGGAGCTATAGACGTGATAGTTATAGACTCGGTTGCGGCATTGGTTCCGAAAGCTGAGATAGACGGTGAAATGGGAGACTCCCATGTCGGTCTTCAAGCAAGACTTATGTCACAAGCATTGAGAAAGCTGTCGGGTGTTATAAACAAGTCAAAGACAACGGCCATTTTCATAAATCAGCTCAGGGAAAAAGTCGGTGTTATGTTTGGAAATCCAGAAACTACCCCGGGAGGAAGGGCATTAAAGTTTTATTCGTCGGTAAGGCTTGATGTTAGAAGAATTGATTCTATAAAGCAGGGTACCGAAGTGATCGGTAACCGGACAAAGGTTAAAGTAGTAAAAAACAAAGTTGCACCGCCATTTAAAGAAGCTGAGTTCGATATAATTTACGGAAAAGGTATTTCTAAAGAGGGCAGTATCTTAGATGTTGCAGTTAGTTTGGATATTGTGAATAAAAGCGGTGCATGGTTTTCATACAATAACCAAAAAATCGGACAAGGAAGGGAAAACGCAAAACAATTCCTTTTGGAAAATCAGGATATTTTAAATGAAATTGAAAATAAGATAAGAGAGAATTACAATCAGGCTTTTATAAAAAGCATTGATGCACATATAGAGGACGACGAGGAAGAAGATTTAGAGTTGGATAATGAATAATGGAAAGATGCTATAGTTAAGGAGCATGTGGCTCCTTTTTTTATTATGGGTCGTGACCCTGTTGAGCACGCAAAGCGTGCGAAATATAAACCACCCGCTATGCGGGTGCGCGACGATTGTTATACAAAAAAATCACCTTTCCGTTATAATAAGGTTGTTCA
>Ga0134093_1000240_pt1 | contig 66484 bp, 67 predicted proteins | sample 4_1taG_FD_94452 | JGI IMG/M metagenome (GOLD analysis project Ga0134093, IMG submission 94452) | Switchgrass degrading microbial communities from high solid loading bioreactors in New Hampshire, USA - 4_13_20_68_A1 metaG | ecosystem: Engineered > Bioreactor > Semi-continuous > Anaerobic >...
TAGAAATTAATATATTACAGATTTTAAATATGAAATTGATTAACAATTAATAACATAAATGGATTATGGGGTGCTAGAAAAATATTTTTCCGGAATGCAAGAATTTATACTTGCCAAAAACAATTTTCCTGCATAATATTCAAAAAACTTCAATTCAAAACAGGTTAACCACTAATTTTTTATAAAATATCACAAAACATTTTTACATTATCACAATTAGTGATACAATCATTTTTAAAAGAGGTGATAGAATGCTGGGCGAAAGATTAAAGAATCTTTTGGTAGATTATCCTGAATTAATGTTGGTTTGCGGATATTATGATGAACACAAAGTGCAAGAAATAAGATATAGAAATTATAAAGAATATAAGCAAGAGAAAGAAGAAAATCAAAATAATATAGATAAAGTAAAAGAGGCACCACTTTAATATCACTATGGTGATTCGGAAACTATTGAAATACTGGAACAATTACACAAACGTTCTGAAATGAAAATGTTGTTTAATATATCTAAAGAAGCTTCCAAGGAAGATATTGAAACAGCAATTAAAATTATTAAGACGCTTAAAAAGAAAGTTTCAAATTTAGATGAAAAGGTTTTAATTTTAGGTGAGAAAGTTGTAAACTTAGATAAAGAATTAAATGACCTTAAGGATACGGTTAAAAATAATCACAATGAATTAAAAGAAATGTTTTAAAACCTTGAATCTAAAAATGCTGCAAAGTATACAGAAATTTATAATGAAATATCCCGTATAAAAAAGACATTGCAGCCATTGAGTTCATTTCAGGAAAGAATACTGCTGATATTGCAACTTTAAAGCTTGCAAAATGATATACATATAAAAACATAAATTATTATTTATTTTTTACATTATAAGAGAACATATGTTCCGACTAATTAAGTTAAAAAGGCATTCTTGGATAGCAGCTATACCTACAAAAGACAATAAAGTAAAACCGCCTGATGCCTGGAAATCAGTATTCAAGCGGTTTTCTTTGGTCTGAGTGGGGAGACTTGAACTCCCGGCCTCTTGAACCCCATTCAAGCGCGCTACCAAACTGCGCCACACCCAGATACATATTATTTTACAGAACATCACTTATTATAAATCAGTTATAAGAAAATTTCAAGTATCTTTAGAAATTTTTTAATAGATATTCATACCAATTTTTAAAAATATATAGAGGGTGAATATGAATTATTCACCCCGTATCGTAATCACAAAGGCGTATCTACAATATTATACAAATCAAACCGCCGCTGCCTTCATTAATAATCTTCTGCAAGGTTTCCTGCAGTTTATATTGTGCATCTTCAGGCATCCTATAAAGTTTATTATGTAACCCTTCATTAACAAGTTCATGCAGAGATTTTCCAAAAATATTGGATTCCCATATCTTTTTCGGATCAACTTCAAACTCTTTGAGTAAATAATGCACCAATTCCTCGCTTTGCTTTTCCGTTCCCACAATCGGCGAAACTTCCGTTTCAATATCCGCACGAATCATATGAATGGACGGTGCACTTGCCCTCAATCTCACCCCGAAGCGATTGCCTTGCTTGACAATTTCAGGCTCTTCAAGAGTTAATTCATCAATAGTAGGAGAAACAATGCCATAACCTTTCTCATTAACTTCATGCAAAGCATACGCAATCTTATCGTATTGTTTTTTGATAACCGCCAATTCCTTCATCAGCGTTATCAGCTTATCTTCTCCGTCAATATCAAATCCCGAAGTTTCACCTAAAACTTTATAGAATAAGCTTTCCGGCAATGATAAATCAATAACTATCGTTCCATTGCCAAGATTGATATGGTCAATATAGACTTTTTCAATAAAGTCATAGTCGGCCAAAGAACCACTGGCCAGTTTCGCTTCACGTATTTTGGAAACGTTCTTTAAGGATTCTTTAATAGCTTCATATATATCGTTCTTCAACCAGTGTTCGCTTTCCAAAGCATCTACCCACTTTGGAATATTAATTCCGATTTCCTTTAACGGGAACTCAAACAATACTTTTTCAACAATAGCATGAATATCCTCTGTTTTTAATTGGGCACAGTTAACCGCCATAACCGGAACCGAATATTTTACTTCCAATTCCTGTCTCAATTCTTGTACCTCTACCGCATCCGGATTCACGGAATTCAGCAGAACAATAAACGGCTTGTTGATTTCTTTCAGCTCTTTGATAACTCTCTCTTCCGCTTCCACATAATCTTCTCTTGGAATTTCAGTAATACTGCCGTCCGTCGTGACGACAAGCCCAATGGTTGAGTGCTCGGTAATTACCTTTTTGGTACCTATTTCCGCTGCCTGATAAAAAGGTATTTCCTCCTCAAACCACGGAGTATTCACCATTCTTGGCGTATTCCCTTCAATATGACCTAAGGCACTGTTCACTATATATCCGACACAATCGATCATTCTAACTTTAAAAGTTGCATTATCCCCTACGGTAATTTCAACGGCTTCATTTGGAATAAATTTAGGCTCCGTTGTCATAATGGTTCTTCCTCCTGCACTTTGAGGAAGTTCATCTTTTGCACGTTCTTTGCGATAGGTATTTTCAATATTAGGTATCACCAATAAATCCATAAACTTTTTAATGAAAGTGGATTTTCCGGTGCGCACAGGACCGACTACACCAATATATATATCGCCCTGGGTTCTTTCCGCTATATCCTGATATATATTGTAGTTTTCCAAAACAATTCCCCCTTTATTGATGGTCAAAGTATTCACATAAGTAGTACATGTCAATCAATATATATATATTGTTGAACTTGTATCTTTATTACAATTTGTACAAAATATTTTTAATATTATTTTCCCTCTTAATGATATGAACAAAAAATAAGGGCAGGTTTCCAAACCCGCCCGTTTGTACAGCAGTTTACAATTACCAATTATATTTTTCCATAATGACTTCTTCCATTTCATGTGTCTTCGCACGCATCATTAAGTCCACCACTGCCACTTTTGGATCTTTATTTTCAAACAATACATTGTATGCTTCCGTTACAATCGGCATTCTAACATTATGCCTTTTTGCCAATTGATATGCGGCAGAAGTTGTTTTTACCCCTTCAACAACCATATGTACTTCTTTTAGAGCTTCCTCCAGTGATTTTCCTTGACCGATAAGAATACCTGCCCTCCGATTCCTGCTATGCATACTGGTACAAGTTACAATCAAATCACCAATTCCGGATAATCCTGCAAAAGTTTCAAGTTTCCCTCCAACAGCTACACCCAACCTTGCAATTTCGGTAATTCCTCTTGTCATTAACGCTGCTTTGGTATTATCGCCAAACCCAAGACCGTCTGCAATTCCTGCACAAAGTGCTATTACATTTTTCAAAGCACCGCCTAATTCTACACCAATTACGTCAGGGTTTGTATATACCCTAAATTTCGGATTCATAAAAACATCCTGTACAAATTCCGCAATATCTCTTGTCGATGCAGCTACTACATTGGTTGTAGGCATATCTCTTGCCACTTCTTCCGCATGACTGGGCCCTGACATGACAGCCAGCTTTACATGTGGTATTTCCTGGGAAATCACTTGTGAAAGCCTCATTAACGTACCTTCCTCTAAACCTTTAGAAACATTCACAATAATCTGATGGTCTTTTATAAAATTTTTTAAAGTTCTGGACGTATTTCTTACGGCATGGGACGGAACGGCAGATACAATAACATCCGCATTTCTTACACATTCCTCCATATCCCAGGTACAATATATATTATTTGGAATAATAACTCCCGGTAAATACTCCAGATTTTCTCTTGTTTCAGCCAATCTTCTGGATTCTTCCTGCTGCCAAGACCATAAACTGATATCATAACCTTTTTTACTAAGCATTATCGCAATCGCAGTTCCCCAGCCTCCTGAACCTAGAACAGCAATTTTCAAGATTGGTAGCCTCCTCTATTATTTTAATATTTATTATAAAATCTTGATTTCCAAATAGGTGAATACCATATATAAATATGTATCCATCTTATCGTAGGGGCGACCTGTGGTCGCCCGCAAAGATAATACCTATCGGGCGACCACAGGTCGCCCCTACAATAGGATTACAAATAAATCGTTATTTACCTATTGACTTTTACTTTACTGCCCAATTTCGACTCTGTACCGTTCAACAAACGCTTTATATTTGCCCTATGTCTGTATATGGCAAGAATTGCAAGGCAAAGTGCAAATAAAATATGTATGGAATCATTTCGATACCATATAAATACTATAATGGGGTATAGTGCGGCACCTATGATAGAACCTAAGGATACATATTTCGTAATGGCCATAATGGTAATGGCTACAACTAAAAGTATCAATCCAATCTTCCAGTCCATCATGAAAACCACCGCTGTGGAAGTAAGAATTCCTTTCCCGCCTTTAAAACCAAAAAAAACAGGATAATTATGCCCTAATACAGCGGCTATTCCTGCAGCCATTGCACCGTTTCTTCCGGCAAGCTGCATACCGATAACAACACCTATAATTCCTTTTAATACATCTCCCAATACTACAATAGCGGCCGCCGTTTTGCCTAATGTTCTTAAGGTATTGGTTGCCCCTGCATTCCCGCTCCCGTGTTCACGGATATCTACATTGGCCCAAAGTTTTGCCACTAAAATGGAAGTATTAATGCTTCCAAGTAAATATGCAATCACTGCCGATAACACTATATTCATAATCTCACTCCTTGGTTCTTTCTCTGATAATAAATCTGATAGGCGTTCCCTCAAAACCAAAGGCAGCCCTAATTTGATTTTCAAGATAACGCTCATAGGAAAAATGCATTAATTCTTTGTCATTAACAAATAAGACAAAAGTAGGCGGTTTTACGGCTGCCTGGGTAGCATACAGTATTTTAAGTCTTTTTCCTTTATCCGACGGCGGTTGAGCTTTTGCAACCGCCTCGTTGATAATATCATTCAACATACCGGTGGAAATTCTGGTGGCATGCTGGTCGGCAACATACTTTATTAATTCAAATAATTTATGCACTCTTTGACCGGTTTTAGCAGATATAAAAATAATCGGTGCATAAGTCATAAAGCTAAGTCCGTCCATAATTTTTTTTCTATACATATTCATGGTTTTATCATCTTTTTCAATAATATCCCACTTATTTACAACAATAACAATTGCTTTTCCTTGTTCATGCGCATACCCTGCAATTTTCGTATCCTGTTCCGTAACCCCTTCCGACGCATCAATCATCATCAAGCACACGTCTGACCTTTCAATTGCAGCAAGAGAACGAATAACACTGTAACGCTCAATATTTTCATAAATCTTTCCTCTTTTTCTCATCCCTGCAGTATCAATAAATACGTATTTCACATCATCTTTTTCAAAATAGGTGTCTACGGCATCACGCGTTGTACCGGGAATATCGCTGACAATCACCCGTTCTTCCCCTAATATTTTATTGATTAAGGATGATTTTCCCACATTAGGTTTTCCGATAACGGCTACCTTTATAATATCCTCCTCATATTCTTCTTCTTCAATCGGAGGGAAATATTTTGCTACTTCATCCAATAAATCACCCAGTCCCATACTATGTATGGAGGAAATGGCTATTGGATCTCCCAAACCTAAATTATAAAACTCATATAATTCCAACGGCGGTTGTCCGGGTGTATCTACTTTATTGCACGCCAAAACCACAGGTTTTTGCGACTTCATAAGCATAGCAGCCACATCCCTGTCTGTGGCGGTTACCCCGTCTTTTACGTCCACTAAAAATATAATAACGTGAGCCATTTCTATAGCTATTTCAGCCTGTTTGCGCATTTGTACAAGAATTTCATCTTTGCTTTCGGGCTCAATTCCTCCGGTATCAATTAATGTAAATTTTCGATTAAGCCACTCCACTTCCGCATATATTCTATCCCGTGTCACGCCCGGCGTATCTTCCACAATGGATATTCGTTTTCCCACCAACTTATTAAATAATGTGGATTTCCCCACATTAGGCCTTCCCACAATTGCGACAATTGGTTTTGCCATTTATATACCTCCAAATGTTTCTATTTTTTGTCCTAATATTTTCCGGATAAAATCAAAACCGTTATTCTCTACCGGTACTACTTTTACATGAAGAATCCGTTCTAATTCTGAAATACTAATATCGTCCAGAAAAACATCACCGTCTTTTCTCAACATGGTTACCGGTATCAAAAGCTCACTGCCAAGCTCTTTTGACGTTAATTGGCGAATCATGTCCGTTGCAGTAATCAAGCCTGCAACCGTAACGTTTTCTCCAAAAAAGTTATTTTTTACGGCATAAACATTGACATGAAGTTCAGAAAACATCAATTCCAGCCTATTAACTAATTCGTTAATAAAAGAATAAGCTGCTGTGCCCGTAGCAATACTGATAACCCTGTCAGGAACCCATATTGTGCTCTGAATATTCATTAACTCACGAATTCCTTGTTCAAATTCATGCTTCATGGATGCTATCAAGCCAACACCGTTTTCTATTTGAGGAAAATCCTCATACTCTTCATAAGGCGGTATAGGTTTTTGTGCCATTAAATAAAATTCATCCGCCAAATATACGATTCTTGAACCATACTTATCCAGCAGCACATTCTGCCACTTTTCCACCTGTGCTACAACCTGTTTTGAGCTTACCGAATCAAAAGGCTCCAGTTTAAACAATTTGTCCCGAAAATTGGTGAGCCCCACAGGTACCACCGAAATACTATTTACACAAGGATACATCTCGGATAAATCCTGAATGGTACGATTCAGTTCATTCCCGTCATTAATATCACGACATAGCACAATTTGACAGTTCATCATAATCTTTGCTTGTGCAAACTTCTTCATGGCGCTTAAAATATTGCCCGCTTTTTTATTTCCCAGCATCTTGACCCTTAATTCCGGATTGGTAGTATGAACCGATATATTAATCGGACTAATCCGCATATATAAAATGCGCCGGATGTCTTCTTCCGACATATTGGTTAATGTTACATAGTTTCCCTGGAGAAAGGATAACCTGGTATCATCATCTTTAAAATATAGGGTTTTTCTCATTCCTTTAGGCAATTGGTCGATAAAACAAAAAATGCATTTATTGCTGCATGACCTTGTGCGGTCAATTAACGGATTTTCAAAATCAATCCCCAAATCCTCATATTCCTCATTGTATACCGATACAATCTCCACCTCACCGTTAGGTTTTATGACCTCTATCTCTAACCATTCGTCACTTATAAGAAATTTATATTCCAATATGTCGTGAATAACTCTTCCGTTAATTTTATGAATAATATCCCCCGGCTTAATTCCTGCTTCCTCTGCAATACTGCCGGCACATACCTTTTTGACAATAGCTTTCGGTTGATATTCCACCTTGACAACCCCTGTTATATATTAATATTTTTTATTAATAGTATTACTCATAAATGTCTCCAAGTCAAGCATTAATTTAATGCTTGACTATAACATATACTCCGTTTCCCAGACTGTGCACCATGCCGCTGGTTATTTTGGCTACCACAAAAGCCAGTCTTTCACTTTCTTCTTCATTCATTGAATAAAATACAGGGGCAAACCCACCCGAAACCTTACTTTTGTCATGTGTTACAATACCAAGAATCATATTTTTTATTTCCACGCTCATTGGCATTATCCTCCTCTTTTCTCTGCTTTTGTGCCGGCTCTGGATTGGCTGGGCTTTCTTCTTGCACTTTCAAGAACCGGAGACCGCCTTACTGCTTCAAGAATTGCTTCCTCATCATGAAAATAAGGGAAAAAAATAATTGCCATATTTCCGTTTTCCGTATTTTGTCTTGCAATAGGTGTGAAATCAGGTTCACCAACATCTTTCTTTATTCCCATTTGTGCTACCACATCATGAATAATTGCCTGACGCTGTCCTAAATTGGAAAGAGTAATACTGGCATCCGGATTAAAAGGTTCTAAAATCACTGCAATTCCGTTTTTTAAAATTTTTTCTCTCTTTTCCTTAAGCCCCACATTGATTAATACAATATCATCCACACATAAGAACGCACCGTCAAACCATATCTTACCTGTCCGCACATTCGCTATTTCCCATATTTGCTGTCCTTTCATAAGTCTTTTTAAAATAATTAATACAATAAAGCCCCCTGTGACAGCAATATATTCCGAATTTAAAGTATATAAAAGACCGGATGTCGTTAATGAAACCAATACCACAATATAGTTCCTTGCCTCAAAAATTTTTGCAATATCCTCAATATATGCTTTTCCTCGTATGATAATTTCCATTTCTTCAATATTGCTCAGGTTTTCCCTTTCCATAGTTCTTATGCTGCGAAACTGTTCCGCAGCAAGGGTAAGGAAAGTCACTGCCGTAAAGTCTTGTGCAATCAATGCAGGCAATGCTATAGAACCTAACGCTGCAGCAATCATGCCAAACGTTAGGTGCATGATAATCCCTCTGGGATAACTTGGATATTGCCGATAATCTACCCTCATTAAATAAACTCTGCTAAGTGTGCCCACGGACAAACTAATGAGAAATTTATACAAAAATTCTGACAAGATCACCACCTACTTGGAAGAAATATTACGAATATATTTTGTGAATAAAAAAATAAAGTATGCGACTACAACCGCATACTTTTTATTTTCTAATATATAAATACTTATGTGCAATCAACAAAAATTTATATTTTATACTCCGATTCCTCCCATATCCTGTTGAACTGCAATTGTGTTGTCCTTTTATTACAATTTCCTTCTATTTAAAATCTGCCCGTCCCTCTAATATTCTACTTTATAGTTCGTAACAACAAGTTCACTAACTAATCCTCTTCGACTACCGTTTGAATTAATCGCTCTTTTAGCTTTTATTCTGTAAATAAAAAAATCCTTATATAGTTCATCAAAAAAATTATCATCAAAATTTTCATTCTTCGGATCAGAATTACTTAGCATAAGCAAAGCACCTGTATCATTCATTTCTGAGAAAAATTTCGCCAACTGTACCTGATCTTCATCGGTAAAATCAAATCTGCTATAGGATGTAAAACTTGATGTAACATTCAGCGGTCGATACGGCGGATCAAAATATATAAAACTATGTTTGCCAGCATATCTAATGCTCTCTCTATAATCACCCGCAAATATATATACCCTTTGAAGCAAAGAATTTACAGCGTATAAATTTTCTTCGTCACAAATAGTAGGCTTTTTATAAGCTCCAACTGGTACATTAAAAAGACCCGCACGATTAACACGGTAAAGGCCATTAAAACACGTGCGATTTAGAAAAATAAACTGTGCAGCCCGTTCTATATCAGGTTGATCATTTTTGAAAATATGCGAATTATACATTTCTCTTACCTCATAATACATCTCTTTTTGAGCCTTTTTGTCCAACTTTAAATATCTAGCTTCTAAACACGAAAGATATTCTACCAGAGCAACCACATTACTTTTGATTACATGATAAGTATTTATTAAATCTTCATTAATATCAAATATAAAAGCTTCTTCAATGTTATATTTTTGCAAAATGTCAAACAATACTGCTCCACCACCAACAAATGGCTCTATGTAACGTTTTATAGAACCTTCGATAAGCTGCGAAGGGTAAAACTTTTCAAATGTATTGAGCAATTGTCCTTTTCCTCCGGCCCATTTTACAAAAGGCTTTGCAGATTCTGTCAATTTAATGTTATTTACAAATCCCAAATTGATTTTCTCCCTCCGTACGTTGTTTTTCTAATTTATACTAACATGCATAGTTAAATTTCTCATCATCTGCCGGTATAACTCATAACCAACAACATCGTTTTACGTCAAAGTTTTCTCTATCCCTATTGAGAAAACCAATACAATACAATAATACTTTATCCGAAAAAACAAATAAAATCAATATATATGAACAATTTGTAAGATTAAATAAAAAATTAAGGACTTCAATTCTCTGTGGTACAATGTTTTTGCCGAAAACAATTGCCCGCCAGCAATAAATGAAGCCCTTACAAATTAAATTAGTCGTTAATGATAAACAATATTAAATTTTAATTCTAAATAAATAACATATTAATGAAATAGGTAAAAAATCTGTTATAAATGAATAAATACTATCAAATCTAATTCGTTATTTTATTTTTATAAAATAATAATGGAGCAGGATTAATAATAACCCTACCCCTCCTATTAACAAAGAACTTTTTTCATGTCTATGCTTCAACATTAAGAACTTCTCTATTCTTATAATATCCGCATTCTCTACATACTCTGTGAGGAAGCTTTAATTCGTGACATTGTGGACACTCAACCATGCCAGGAACTCTTAACTTCCAATTTGCTCTTCTCTTATCTCTTCTTGATTTTGATACTTTCCCCTTTGGTACAGCCATTGTAACACCTCCTTAAAATTGCATTGAGGATAGACAAACATTAATAGAAAAAATTTTTCAGTACTTCTAACCGAGGGTCAATCTCTTCTTCTCTACAATTACATTGGTTGGTGTTAAGATCGGTTCCGCACTTCGGACATAAACCTTTACACTCCTGTGAACACAAGTACTTCATAGGCATATTGATGAATATATTATTGACAATAACTTCCGACAAATCCAATCGGTTTCCTTCAAAATAAATAATGTCTTCATCCTCTTTCACGGTCAGATGAGCATTATTTGTAAAAGTTTCCTGAATAGAAAAGGAAAATTCCTTTTCCAATTCTTTTGCACATCTGTAGCACTTGGTACGAATGGCACCGGAAACATCTGCACTAAGCTTTAATGTGGTTCCAATGTGAACAATATTTCCTGTAACTTTCACAGGCTTACTAAATTGAAACGTATCCCCGTTAAATTCCACACTACCAAATTCCACAAATGTGTCAATGTCAAGTTTTGAACCCTCTACCTTAAGAATATTGGATACATCAATTATCACAGGATCACCTCAATGGTCAACAACAAGTGATATTATACTAATTTCAAAGTCATTTGTCAATAACAAGTTTTTTTGTATCCAATGCAATCATTAATTCTTCATTGGTAGGTATGACTAAAGTTTTTACCTTGGCATCCGCTGCCGAAATATCTGCTTCCTTACCTCTTACCAGATTTTTTTCTTCATCAATTTTGATTCCCATGAAATCCAGGCCGTCCAAAATTTCCGCTCTCATTTTCGGATTATTTTCGCCAATCCCTGCCGTAAATACAAGCACATCAACACCGCCCATTGCAGCCGCATAAAAACCTACATATCTTTTTACGCTGTAAACAAACATATCCCATGCTAATTTTGCTCTCTTATGTCCTTCCTCAATGGCTTGTTCCAGATCCCTAAAGTCACTGCTTAAACCTGAAATTCCATAGACTCCGGATTTTTTATTAAGGAGTTCGTCCACTTCATCTTCCGTAAGGTGTTCTTTTTTCATTAAGAATTTAATAATGGCAGGATCAATCATACCGGATCGCGTTCCCATAATAACACCTGCCAGAGGTGTAAAGCCCATACTGGTATCCACGGACTTTCCGTATTTCACTGCAGCAATACTGGATCCGTTTCCAAGATGAAACGTTATCAGCTTTAATTTTTCCAATGGTTGATTTAATACCTTAGCCGCTCTTTCAGCGACATATTTATGGGATGTGCCATGAAATCCGTATTTTCTTATTTTATGCTTTTCATACAATTCATATGGAATCCCATATAAATATGCTTCAGGAGGCATGGTTTGATGAAAAGCCGTATCAAAAACAGCTACCATAGGAACACCGGGCATTGCTTTTTCACATGCCTCAATCCCGATAAGATTAGCCGGATTATGAAGCGGTGCAAGATCTGCACATTTTCTAATAATATCTTTAACATGTTCATCAATAACAACCGACTGACTGAAAAATTCACCGCCGTGTACCACTCTATGACCAACGGCAGATATTTCATTCATGCTTGTAATGACACCATGACTGGGATCCACTAACGCATCAATCACCATTTTAATGGCATCCGCGTGGTCTTTCATTGGATTTGAAATAATAACGGCATCTTTGTCCATCGGTTGATGTTTAAGTTGTGAGCCTTCTATCCCGATTCTTTCACACAAGCCTTTTGCAAGAACATTATGGGTGGTCATATCAATTAACTGATATTTTAATGAAGAACTACCGGCATTAATAACAAGAATTTTCATATTTATCTATCTCCCCTTAAATTTTTTATATTTTATTATTTCCCTTGGTTTTGTGCCTGAACACATGTAATGGCAACTACGCCTACAATGTCTTCCGCACTGCAGCCTCTTGACAAATCATTGACAGGCTTTGCAATCCCCTGAGTAATAGGTCCGTATGCCTCTGCCTTTGCAAGTCTTTGGGTTAGCTTGTAAGCAATATTTCCTGCATTTAAATCCGGGAAAATTAATACATTGGCGGTGCCTGCAATGGTACTTCCCGGTGCTTTTGATTTGCCTATGGCCGGAACAATGGCAGCATCTGCCTGAAGTTCCCCGTCAATTGCTAAGTCAGGACGTTTTTCCTTGGCCAATTTTGTTGCAAGTTTCACCTTGTCAACCAATTCACTTTGTGCACTGCCATAGGTAGAATAAGACAGCATTGCTACTCTTGGTTCGGCTTCCACTAACGCTCTAAATGATTTTGCCGAAGAAATGGCAATTTCAGATAGTGCCTCCGCATCAGGATTTTCATTCAAACCTGCATCAGAATAAATAAATACGCCGTTTTCACCATATTCACAATCAGGAACCACCATTACGAAAAATGCAGAAACCAACTTGGTTCCGGGTGCGGTTTTTAATATTTGCAATGAAGGTCTTAATACATTTGCAGTAGCATTCACTGCGCCTGCCACCATACCGTCTGCAAGATTTTCTTTTACCATCATTACACCGAAGTATAAAGTATTTTTCATGGTCTCTCTTGCTTTTTCATGAGTCATTCCTTTGTTTTTCCTTAATTCATAAAACTTTTCTACAAATGTATCAAATTGATCGGATTTTTCAGGTTCAATAATTTCGGCACCCGATATATCCAAATCACCTGCAATTTGTTTGATTTTCTCTTGGTTTCCCAATAAAACAACATCAGCAATCCCTTCTTTTAATATGATGGACGCCGCCTTTACGGTTCTTAGTTCTTCTCCTTCCGCAAGAACGATTTTTTTCTTGTCCTGTTTTGCTCTTTCTTTAATTCTTTCCAAGAACTTACTCATATATATCCCCCTCTAAATATAATACAAAATGATGTATTGGGCTTGCCCACTGTTTTAAAAACTATAACTACTTTATTGTTATAATTATTAAAACAATGAACAAATCCAAATTTCATTATATATGATTTGAGTATTGTATACAATATGCTAATTAAAATTTTAACATAAAAAAACAAAATTCATCATTCTTCATAGTAATATTGTGTCCTTTTGTGAAAAATGTTATTATTAAATTACTACTTTTCCATACTTACGTACAAATAAGGAGAATCCGTATGAAGGTATTGGGTTTAATAACGGAATATAATCCGTTTCATAACGGACATAAGTATCATCTTGAAAAATCCAAAGAACTGGTAGGTGCAGACTTTACCGTTTGTGTAATGAGCGGAAATTTTATCCAAAGGGGGGTTCCTGCTCTTCTTAATAAATGGGCACGTGCTAAAATGGCTTTATTAAACGGTATAGACTTGGTAATTGAATTACCCGTTTGCTATGTTCTTCAATCCGCAGAACTTTTTGCCTATGGTTCCGTGAAAATTTTAGACAGCATGAACATGGTTGATTATATTTGCTTTGGAAGTGAATGCGGAGAAATTGAGCCGCTTAAGGAAGTTGCCTACATTCTGGCCAACGAACCGGAAGAAGTGTCACTGAACATTAAATCCCTCATGAACAACGGATACAACTATGCACAAGCCCGAGAAAAATCCGTGCTCAAATATATGGAAAAAACATATAGTTCTGATCAAATAAGTAAAATTATGAGTTCCCCCAATAACATTTTGGGAATCGAATATTTAAAAGCACTGTATAAATTAAACAGTAACATTAAAGCAGCTACAATAAAACGCTATAAAGCCGAATATCATTCACTGGATTTACATGATGAAGTGATTAGTGCTACAGCAATCAGACATATATTACAAAAATCCTCCGATATCAAAATATTAAAAAAATATATGCCCGGCAAATCATTTAACATTCTCTGCAATGAAATGGAATCGGGCAAAGCCCCGGTATTCTCTGAAAAATATGATACTGCAATTATCAGTTTATTAAGGAAAATGACCCCGGAACAAATAAAATCTTTTCCGGATGTAAACGAAGGTTTGGAAAACAGAATTTTTAAAGCTACCTATCAATACGGCTCCATGAATGAAATCCTTCAATATATTAAAACCAAAAGATATACTCTTACCCGCTTGCAAAGAATTATGTTAAATATTTTATTAGGAATCACGGAAGAAACCTTTTCCCAATTCCAAAAAAACGGCGGGCCACAATACATCAGGGTTCTTGGCATGAATAGCAAAGGAAAGGAACTATTAAAACAATGTAAAAAGAAAAGTTCTTTACCTATCATTACAAAGCCGTCATCTTATAAGAAATTCGATAATCCCTTGCTAAAGAAAATGATAGAATTGGATTTTTTGGCCAGCGATTTATACAGTCTAGGTTATCCCGAGCCAAAAATGCGCAAAGGAAATCTTGATTTGACCACTTCACCGGTTATTATTGAGGATTAACATATAATTAATACGATTCATCATTAATTATAGTGTAGGGACGCCATACATGGCGTCCGTTTTTGTAAACATAATAGAACGGACACCATATATGGTGCCCCTACAATAGCGAATATAGATTTGGGAATATATAAACAGTATACTACATAGCAATATAATTTGATGACATTAAAACACAATTCGCTCCTATATCTCACTCATAAACAAAAAATATTAAAAATAATACTATAACAATAAGTATCGCTACCCATTCTCCCTTAAACGGACTCTTGTTGAACCTTCGTGAAACGATATCTGCTTTTTCTTCTTTCACTGGTTCATTATCTTGTGATATTTTCACTCCCACTTCTTCCGATTCTTCTGGGTTATTTTCTTCCGTTGATGAAATATTGCTCTCTTCATCTTCATGATATGGATAATAGTATTGTTCATAACCTATCGGGCGAAACGGCCTCATCATCATATCCCCTTTCTATTGATTATTTAGTTCTTGTAATATTCGAGGCAGCTTGGATATTCTTACAACCTGAATGGCGTTATCAAGTATTGGTGCTCTTTTTGAATTAAGATGCGGTTTTAGTGCCATTAACAGATTAATGGTCGGATCATCATTACTTGTCAATTTTGTGTATACCTGTTGTATTTTCATCATGGTATCAATCTGGCTATTCATATTTCCCATCGTCAAAGGCTGGTTTGCAGGAACCGGCTGCTGTACCGGTTGCGTTACAGGCTGTATTTGATTTTGAGCAGAAGAAACGGTATTTTTTGTATTGTCTTTTTGTGTATTTTCTTTTTGATTTGTGCCATTTAGCATGTTTACAAACATTTTTATAGCATCCGCCATTTTTTCATCCTGAAGCAGTTGCTGAAGTTTTTCTGTCGTATTATTCACGTCACTGGACATGGTTCGATCTCCTCCTTACTTTAGATATTAATTACCGAAAACATATGTAAAATATATACGCACTTTATCATATGGGAAACATATACAATTTGTTACAAAATAATTTTTTACAGTTTCTCTTTCATATATCTTTTTTAAATGTAATATATATAGTCAATGAAATGATTTGTGAAAGGAATGTGAAAATGCTAAAACAAAGATTATTTATTCTTAAAATATATCTTAAATCTTTTTCCATCGCTTTCTTTTTATTGACGCTGGTTATTGCTATTGCAATAAATCCAAAGGAAAGTTTTGACGCGGCATTAAACGGAATCAATATGTGTATCAATGTTGTATTTCCTTCTTTGTTTCCTTTTTTGGTTGTAACCTATCTGTTCATCCATATTGGAATGGTACATATTCTAGGAGTGGTTTTAGAACCTATTATGAGACCGATTTTTAATGTGCCCGGAAGCGGTTCTTTTGCATTTGCCATGGGAATTATCAGCGGTTATCCTATCGGCGCCAAAACAACCGCCGACCTTTGGAAGAAAAAATTATGCTCAACCATTGAAGGAGAAAGACTACTTACCTTTTGTAACAATTCAGGTCCCTTGTTTATATTGGGAGCCGTAGCAGTAGGAATGTTTAAAAAGCCTGCATTGGGTTTTTTACTGTATCTTGTACACTTTTTGGCTGCTGTTTCCGTAGGTGTTTGTTTTCGTTTTTATAAATATAACGTGAAAAGAAATCCTGAAACAAGAAGAACGTCAAAATCAATCATAAACAGCATAAGAAATGTCATCTATGAAAATAAAAAAAATTTTGGAGAACTATTGGGAGAAGCCATAAAAAATGCCGTCAATTTACTATTAGTGATAGGTGGATTTATTGTATTTTTTTCGGTGCTTATAAAAATCCTCGGACATTTTAAAATATTATCTTTCATATCTAAATTATTAGGAATTCTGCTAATTCCTATTGGCTTTCCGGCAGAATTAATGCCGGCAATGGCCAGTGGATTATTTGAAATAACAAACGGGATTAAAATGGCGGCCGAATGTTCCTCGCCAACACTTATTTACAAAGCAACGGCAGCAAGCCTTATATTAGGTTGGGCAGGCTTTTCGGTCCACTTTCAGGTAATGAATATGATCCTTCACACCGATATGCGAATTGTGCCTTATCTTGGCGGTAAAGCATTGCATGCCGCTTTTTCAGCTGTTTATACATATATATTATTAAAATATTTTCCTATGAATATTGATGTATCATTAAACTTAACAAAACCTTTTTATGAAAACTTCCATGATAATGTGCTGAACAACTTTTGGCTTTCACTAATTTATATAGGGAATACACTAATTTTTTTAACATTCTTATGCTTTCTTATAGTATTATTGGATACAATAAGACATAAAAACTAACGACATTATGTAACATACATCGGTCCAACTGCATATGATAAAGTAGGTACTTCAGACTATCAAATATTGGAGGGCAAATAACATGGCTAATAAGTTTTTCGGTGACAACAGTGAAATCTTATTCTTTATTTTGGTGTTTTTAATTCTATTCTATTGTAATGGCATTGGTTCCTATGGCTGTAAATGAAAAAAATAGGGGGAATATATCGTTCCCCCTATTTTTTGTGGAATCCATGTTATATATTCTTAAAAATTTACTCCGCCGTACTAATGATAACGGTATTTGTCTGTTCATCCCAATTAACATTTGCACCTGTAGCTGCTTCAATAAATCCTATGGGTACTAATGTTCTACTGTTAATCAATTTTGCCGGTACATCCAACAGATGTTTTTCACCGTTAATAAACGCATTCTCGTTGTCTATTTGCAGCACAATAATGGTACTGTCTTTTGTACACATTACTGTCTGTGTAGCTTCATCCCAACCGACATTAATGTCTAACGCTTCAAATATTGCCCTTAAAGGTACTAATGTGACTCCGTCAATAATAGTAGGTGCAACATCAAATTTAATCGGATTTGAATCCAATAATACCGTGATTTGCTGTTCTTCATTTGCATACCCCACGCTCACGCTTAGTATCAGGACAAAAACAAAAACCAATCCCACAACATACTTAAAGTTCCTTAACATGCTTTTCCCCCTTTCGATAATTACTATTTAAGTAATATTTTATAATATTTATAGCTGTTCATCAATAAAAAATCACAATAAATATGTTTATAGTATATCACATTCATTTTATGATTAAAAGTATTATTGAGAATTAAAAAAAATAAAAAAAAGTTATTAGCATATAATATTCTTGTGTTCAAAAATATTAATTTTTCTATAAGGAGGTAAATTGTATGTTTTATGTAAACCCAGCCGTCAAGCCGCATTTTGATTCTTTGTCGCCTGAATTGCAACAAGCCATATCCGAAAAAAATATCACGTTAAATTCTTTAAATGATTTAATTAAAGTGCTAGAAGAAATTGTGGAGGAAGAAGAAAATTAAAAATGGCGTTTGCTTAGGAGCGGTCAATGCCGCTCCCTGCAAAATGATACAAACAAAAAAATGCCTCTTAAAGAAGCATTTTAATAAAATCTATTCCATTAATACTCATAACCATATTTACTGTAAATTATTATGATAGTTCATAATCTCTTGTAATGCCGCTGTTGTTACAGGAGCATCAACGGATATATTATCTTTATAATCCATCTTTCCGGGATCTCCTATACCTACAATGATAGGTACATCAATATCTTTTAACACGGTTAACGTATCACCGCTGATCCGCGTGTGAAAAGTATTGTTTCCATACTTATCCACGGCATAATCAATTTTTTTGCCGTCTTTCGTGATGGAACAATCCACTTGTACATGGCTTCCTTCTTTTCCATTGGAAGCCACCGCTACAACTCCCAACACTTCAATGTCAGGACATTTTATAATGTCAATCATAGCCTTTTCGCCTCTGCCTACGCCTTCATCTCCGCAATCATCTACCATGACCACCACCGGCTCACATTCCGCCTGCTTAATTTGTTCAATAATTTCCGGTCCTGACAAAGGCGTAGGATTCCCTGCCGAACTGGATATGCACCTTCCTCCTATATTTTTCGCGGCAATTTCAACCGCCTTCTGTGCTATCCTATCTCCATCGGTAACAAGAATCACCTTTCGTTTTTTCAATATAACAACTCCCCGTCTATTTTTCTTTTGGATTAAATATCAATGCAATAATGTACCCAAAGAATATGGCTGCGGCAATGCCACCTGCCGTTGCAGCAATGCCGCCCGTAAAAGCCCCTAATATTCCGTTTTCTTGTACCCCTTTCATAACGCCTTTGGCCAAAGAATATCCGAAACCTGTAAGCGGAACCGTTGCTCCGGCACCTCCAAACTGTACTAACGGCTCATATAACCCAATTGCCGTTAAAATGACGCCAAGCGTAACAAAAGCCACCAGAATTCTTGCAGGTGTTAATTTGGTTTTATCAATAAGAACTTGCCCCACAGCACATATTGAACCACCTACAATAAAAGCTCTGATAAATTCCATCATATCACCCCAATGTTCTTTGAATAGTAACTGCATGGGCAATGGCAGGAATGGATTCTCCCTGCTGTGAACTTGTAGGGCTCATAAGGGCTCCGGTTGCTACAAAAAGTATTTTATTCAAATTTCCTTTTAACATTTCCTTATATAAATATCCTGCCAATACAACAGCAGAACATCCACAACCACTGCCTCCTGCATGTGTATCCTGAACTTCACTTTCAAAGATCTTAATTCCGCAATCCGTATATTTATTACTGATATCAATATTCTTATCTTTTAACATGTCTTCCGCAATTTCTTTTCCGACTTTCGCAAGATCCCCCGTTATGATTAAATCATAGTCATCCGGTATAAATCCTGTATCATTAAAATGTGTATAAATGGTATCCACTGCTGCAGGTGCCATGGCAGCTCCCATATTATTTACATCCTTGATCCCCAAATCAACAATTTTACCGACGGTAACATGTGTAATATATGGACCTGTACCCTGACTTGATAATACGACAGCTCCTGCTCCGGTTACCGTCCACTGTGATGTGGGCGGGCGCTGTCCACCGTATTCCAACGGAAATCTGAATTGTCTTTCCGCCGAACAAAAGTGACTTGACGTGGCAGCTACCGCATAATCTGCATACCCTCCATCAATCACCATTGCCGCTATACTTAAAGACAATGACATGGTGGAACACGCACCGAATAATCCAAAAAAAGGTATTCCTAAGTCTCTAATGCCAAAGGTTGCACCTATACATTGATTTAATAAATCCCCTGCAAATATATAGTCAATTTCATTGACGTTTTTATTGGCTTTTTCTATTGCTTTGGAAATTGCTTCCTTAAGCATTTTGCTTTCCGCTTTTTCCCATGTCTTTTCTCCCCAGTGTAAATCATCCAATACATAATCAAAATAATTTTTTAACGGACCTTCCCCTTCTTTTTTCCCCACAATGGAAGCCGTTGATATAATAGACGGAGGAAATTGAAATTGTATCGTTTGAGTTCCGATTTTTTTTGCTGCCGACATTATCCTTCCTCCTTCATTAAGATTTCATAAAAAAGTATATTAAACCAAATATAATGGATGCCGTTGTTCCGTATACCAATACCGGACCGGCAATAACAAACATTTTTGCTCCAACGCCTAAAACATATCCTTCACTTTTAAATTCCATTGCAGGCGACACAATGGAATTTGCAAATCCCGTTATAGGAACAATAGTGCCTGCACCTGCATGCTTAGCTATTGCATCATAGATATTAAGGCCCGTTAAAAAGGCACCGATAAATATCATGGTAATGGAAGTGGCACCTGCCACTTGCTCCATGGATAGCCCTCTCGCCTTAAAAAAATTACTGATTCCCTGTCCAACCGTACATATAGCTCCGCCTATTAAAAAAGCCATAACAATGTTTTTAAGAATAGGTGAATTAGGAGATTTTGACTGAACATATTTTTGATACTCTTGCTTAGTAAAGTTTTGCTCCATAATAATTCCTCCATGTATTAAAATTCATTAAGAGAAAGCGGATTCATCAAATTCTTTAGAATATACAAATACACCTCTTGAAGGAGTTTTTTCATGAAGTCTTGTTGTGCTTAATATATATAAAGCAATCATTAAAATACCGATTAATATGATTATCGGCATGATAAACCTTTTCAAGGCAATGCGGTACATTTCTTTTCACCTCAATAGTTTCCTCATTCATTTTATTTTTATCACTACTATTATTCCTTATCTTTGATATGAATATTCTAATAATCTAAAATTAAAAAGGCGAACGGGAACAATTCCCATTCGCCTTTTCAAGCTATATATTCCTCTATGAAACGGATTCTCTTTTCATTCTCTGTTTCCTTGTGGATGCTTTTTTCAAAGGTTTTTTATTTTCATTAAATATTAATTCAGGAGCTTTATTATTGAGTATGCAATCCTTATGAATAATACATTTTTCAACCGTTTTTTCCGATGGAATATCAAACATCACATCCAGCATTACTTCTTCAAGGATTGCACGCAATCCCCTTGCTCCGGTATTTAACGAAATGGCTTTCTTTGCAATTGCTTCTAATGCGTCCGGTGTAAATTCAAGTATTACATCATCCATCTCAAATAACTTTTGATATTGTTTTACAAGCGCATTTTTCGGCTCCGTCAATATCTGTATAAGAGCCTTTTCATCTAACGAATTTAAAGTAACAACTACCGGCAATCTTCCGATAAATTCAGGAATAAGACCAAATTTCAATAAATCCTCAGGTAATATTTTTTGTAAAATCTGTCCTATGTCTTTTTCTTTCTTACTTTGAATTTCTGCACCAAATCCTAATGCTTTTTTACCAACTCTGTTTTCAATGATTTTTTCAATGCCGTCAAAAGCTCCGCCACAAATAAACAATATATTTGTCGTATCAATTTGAATAAACTCCTGATGAGGATGCTTTCTTCCTCCTTGTGGAGGCACAGATGCAATAGTTCCTTCCAGAATTTTAAGCAAAGCCTGTTGAACTCCTTCTCCACTGACATCCCTTGTGATGGAAGGATTCTCCGATTTTCTTGCTATTTTATCAATTTCATCAATATAAATAATTCCTTTTTCGGCCTGCTCAATATCATAGTCCGCCGCCTGTATCAGCTTTAGAAGGATATTCTCTACATCCTCGCCTACATAACCTGCTTCTGTTAAAGAAGTAGCGTCTGCTATGGCAAACGGTACATTTAAAATTCTTGCAAGTGTTTGTGCAAGTAATGTTTTTCCTGACCCGGTAGGACCAAGCATAAGAATATTGCTCTTCTGTAATTCAACATCGCCTACCCGAAATTCCGTATTAATACGTTTGTAATGATTATATACCGCAACGGCAAGATTTTTTTTAGCTTGCTCCTGTCCAATTACATAATCATCAAGAATTTCTTTGATTTCCTTGGGCTTCGGTATATCATTAAGCTGGAAATCAAGTTTTGCTTCTTCAAATTCTTCCTCAATAATTTCCGAACATAACTCGATACATTCGTCACAGATATATACACCGGGCCCTGCAACCAATCTTTTTACCTGTTCTTGAGTCTTGCCGCAAAAAGAGCATTTTAACTGCTTCTTTTCGTCATATCTTGACATTGTTACACCTCTTCTATTTCCGACATTTTGCTTATTTATCTTTTCGATATTACTTGATCAATAATTCCGTATTGTTTTGCTTCTTCTGCTGACATAAAGAAATCTCTTTCCGTATCTCTTTCAATAATTTCTATCGGCTTTCCTGTTCTTTCACTTAATATTTTATTTAAAGTATGTTTAATCTTAATTATTCTTTCTGCATGTATTTTTATGTCAGTAGCTTGCCCTCTTGTACCACCTAAAGGCTGGTGAATCATAATCTCACTGTTGGGCAAAGCAAACCTTTTTCCTTTTGCTCCTGCAGCCAACAAAAATGCCCCCATACTGGCAGCCATACCAACACATATGGTAGATACATCAGGCTTTATATACTGCATGGTATCATATATTGCCATACCGGCCGTAATAGAGCCACCAGGACTGTTTATATATAAACTGATGTCCTTATCCGGATCTTCTCCTTCCAGGAACAACAATTGTGCAACTACTAAACTGGCGGTTACATCATTGATTTCTTCCCCTAAAAAGATAATTCTGTCTTTTAAGAGTCGTGAATAAATGTCATACGACCTTTCACCACGATTTGTTTGTTCAATAACAATTGGCACCAAACTCATAATTTAATTCCCCCCTTATGATATTTTTGCATGGTTTACCAGCATATCTACTGTTTTATTAATCATAAGATCTTCTTTAATAGATTGAATGTCCTCCGGCTTTAAAACTTCTTTCATTTTATCAACTTCCATCTTGTATCTTTCAGCAAGCCTTGCAATTTCTTTATCCAATTCTTCATCGGTTACATCAACGGATTCCGCTTTACTGATTGCTTCCAATACCAATGATGCTTTTACTTGCTTCTCAGCTTGCTCTCTAAACTGTTCTCTGAAACTCTTCATTTCAGAACCGGTTACTTCCAGATATCTTTGAAGATTTAATCCCTGCCACCTGAGCTGCATATCAAAGTTGTTAATCAAATTATCAATTTGACGTTCTATCATGACTTCCGGAATATCCACCGATGCATTTTCCGCAACTTTTTCAACTACCGCATTTTCTAAGTCCTGTTTTGCCCTTTGCTCATTGGCTTCCGTAAGTTTCTTCTTAATGTCTTCTTTTAATTCGTCAATGGTATCAAATTCACTGACATCTTTTACAAATTCATCGTCAATTTCAGGAACTTCCTTAAACTTTATCTGATTGAGCTTTACTTTAAAAACAACTGCCTTTCCAGCTAAGTCCGTTGCCTGATAATCTTCCGGAAAAGTAACGTGTACTTCAAATTCTTCACCGGTATTTTTTCCAATGATTTGGTCTTCAAAACCAGGAATAAATTGACCGGATCCGATTTCTAAATGATAATTGGTTCCTTTTCCGCCTTCAAAGGGTTCACCGTCAATAAAGCCTTCAAAATCAATAACTGCAATATCCCCTGACTGAACCGGCCTGTCTTCAACGGTTATTAACCTTGAATTTTTCTCCTGCATTTTTTTTAGCTCTTGTTCAATATCCTCTTCGGTTACATTATACTCTATTTTATTTACTTCTATACCCTTGTAGTTTCCTAATTGAACTTCGGGTTTTACCGTAACTTTAGCGGTAAAAATCAAGTTTTCTCCCTTACCGATCTGTTTTATGTCGATTTCCGGTTGATCAACAGGTTCTATTCCATTTTCTTTTACTGCTTTATCATATGCTTCAGGGCACACAATGTTTATTGCATCTTCATAAAAAATTGCTTCTCCATAATAATGTTCAACAATTTTTCTAGGAACCTTACCCTTCCTGAATCCGGGAACTACAAAATTTTTCCTGTTTTTTATGTACGCACTTTGCATACCTTCTTCAAATTTCGCCGCGTCAACTTCAATTTCTAACTCCACCACATTTTTTTCTAAATTTTGCACCTTAACATTCATTAATTTTTGTCCTCCTTAGAATATATATTAAAATGTTTTTGAAAACTTTATCATTTTAACTAATTTATTATAGCATAAATAATAAGAACATTCCAATAGTTTTTATGGATTATTCCATCAATTTCAACGGTTTGAAATTCAGATAATCACAAGACACCAAATAATACCGGATCCCTTCATATTCTCCTTCTAAAACATTTTTATGCAATTCTCCATGTAAATGACCATAAACACATATGCTTACCTTGTACTTCTTTAATAATTCAACAAATCCTGAATTCATATCCTTGTTTTTATTTACAGGCGGATAATGTAGTGCCACAATAATTGCTTTATGTTCATATTGCATGGACTGACGCAGGGACAATTCCAGACGCTGTAATTCCCTTAAATATATCTTTTGGTCTTGCTGTGTAAAATTCTCATCCCCCGGACAATTCCATCCTCTTGTACCACATATAACAATGTCTTTATAACATATGCAATTATTATGTAGAAAGATAATGTTATTAAAATTATTATTTTTCATATATTGATTAAGCTTGCTTGCCGTGGACCACCAATAATCATGATTACCTTTCGATATTATCTTTATACCCGGCAAATTATTAATATATTCAAAATCTTTATAAGATTGTTCAAGATAGGTTGCCCATGATATATCTCCCGGCATCAGGATATAATCTTCTTCCTTGACCTCTTGCATCCAATTGGTACGAATTCTGTCCATATAATACTGCCATTTGCTTCCAAACACATCCATCGGTTTATCAATGCTAAGCGATAAATGCAAATCAGAAATTGCATATAAAGCCATTTCTACAGTCTCCAATTCATCCATAGGTTATTTGATAATAATAGTATTACCTTCATCAAACAATTCTAAATCCATATTATATAGTATTATTTTAAAAAAATAAAGACTAAAGTTTAAGATTTTATTAAACTTTAGTCAAATATTGATCGAGGTAATATGACACATAATGGATACGGTTCATATATTCCTAAATCGGTATATTCATATACGGACGCCATGTATGGCGTTCCTACAAACTATTGTATATACGTTAACCTTGCTGTAGGTAACGGTATCCATCAAAGCTACTCCCGCGCGTTTAACCAACTTTTGAGCAACCTTATAAATACCTTTGGTGCCGTTACTTTACCCACTGCTTCTCCCGTCACAATATCCACTTTTCCGATTTCTTTTCCATCCAATAAAAATTTCATTTCCCCTACTTTTTGTCCCTTATCAACAGGTGCCAGAACGGTATCCGATACCTCAATTTTCTTTTCGATATTGCCTTGTTTGCCTTTTGGCACAAGTACGTCAAAATCAGAAGAAATAATCATATCCACTCGATTGTTGATTCCTTTTAATACTTGCATTTCCCCCAACTTTTCGCCTGCTGACGTGCCATGTGCCACTGCATAATTGGCAAAACCAAAGTCAAGAAGTTTGGTTGCATCCGCAAATCGGTCTTTGGAAGTAGGCGAAGCCATCACCGTAGCAATAAGTTGCATATCATCTCTTTTGGCAGTGGCCGACAAACAATATAGCGCCTTACTGGTAGAACCGGTTTTTAATCCATTGGCTCCGGTGTAAAATCGTATTAATTTATTGGTATTGGCAAGACTCCATTCACCGTTTCGCAGAGAATCCGTCCAAATGGTAGTATAGTCAAAAATCTTAGGATGTTTTAACAGCTCTCTTGAGACAATGGCCAAATCATATGCACTGGTATAATGGCCGTCTGTATCAAGTCCGTTACAATTCACAAAATTTGTATCATTCATTCCCAACTGCTTTGCTTTTTCGTTCATAGCCGCTACAAATGCCTGCTCACTTCCGCTAATATGTTCCGCCATAGCCACAGAAGCATCATTTGCTGAAGCAACGGCAATCGCTTTTAATAAATCATGTACACTCATCTGTTCTCCCGGTTCCAAATAAATCTGGGAACCACCCATACTTGCCGCATACTCACTGCAAACCACCATATCATCCAGCGATATTTTGTTGCTATCAAGAGCTTCCATAATCAAAAGCATGGTCATGACCTTGGTAACACTTGCAGGACGTAACCTTTCATGACTGTTCTGTTCAAAAAGTATCTTACCGGTGGAAGCTTCCATTAGCACTGCTGACTTCGCTTTAATATCCAACTGAGCCGCAACCGGTTCTGCTGCATCAACCAACACCAACATGCCATTCAATAAAATTGCCATAGCAGAAAGAATACATACTATTTTTATCATTTTGTGCATAACATAACCTCCCGGAAATAATAACTTTTTTACCCTATCAGTGTTATGTTATGCATAATAATGGTATGCTATTCTAATTTTTTTCAATCCCGTCTTTGGTTACAACACCACGAATAAGCTTACTCCGAAGAACCGGATCGGAACTGATTAAATAAGCGGATTCAAGCAATTCCTTTGAATCTTTTAATCGTTCTTCCTGATTGGAGTAAATAACGGCAAGAACATCTCCTTTTAATACTTTTTCTCCGACCTTTTTCTTTAAAACAATACCGGCTCCCAAATCAATCTGACTTTCCTTGGTGAACCGCCCGGCACCGGATACCAAAGCGGCCGTTCCCACTTTTTCCCCGTCAATCCCATGAACATATCCTCCTTGAACAGAAATTACAATATCAGAATAGGCTGCTCCGGGGAATAAATGATAATCATTGATCACTTTAGGGTCTCCACCCTGCATCTGAATCAATTTAACAAATTTTTCCAATGCTTTTCCCGAATAAAGCTTCTCCTTTAACATTTCCTTGCCTTCATGGAAATTTTCTACCTTCTTTGCTAATACAAGCATATGGGCTCCTAATATCAGACATAATTCCGTCAAATCGTTCGGACCGTTTCCTTTCAAGGTTTCTATGGCTTCTATCACTTCCAGAGTATTTCCTACCGCATATCCAAGCGGTTGGTCCATATCGCTGACAACAGCAACCACCTCTTTATTCGCCCCATAACCAATGCGTATCATTTCTTCAGCAAGTGCAAAAGCATCCTTCTCTTCTTTCATAAAAGCACCGCTGCCGGTTTTCACATCAAGCACAATAGCATCAGAACCCGAAGCTATTTTTTTACTCATGATACTGCTGGCAATAAGCGAGATGTGATTGACCGTTGCAGTAACATCTCTAAGAGCATATATTTTTTTATCGGCCGGTACTAGATTACCCGTTTGTCCGGCAATAGCAACACCGATTTTGTTAACATTTTGAATAAAATCATCGATAGGAAGTTCTGTTTTAAAGCCCGGGATTGCTTCCAGTTTATCAATGGTTCCTCCTGTATGCCCAAGACCTCTGCCGGACATTTTTGCCACCGGTACTCCGGCAGCAGCCACAAGTGGCCCCACTACCAGAGTGGTCTTGTCTCCCACACCGCCGGTACTATGCTTGTCAACCTTTATTCCATGGATGGAAGAAAGGTTGATTTGTTCTCCCGAACTAGCCATCGCCATGGTTAAATCCAATGTTTCTCTTTGATTCATTCCTTGCAAAAAGATGGCCATAAGTAATGCCGATACCTGGTAATCCGGTATGGTACCTTTTACATATTCTTTCACCCAGAAATTGATTTCCTCCGTTGTAAGTTCCAAACCATCTCTCTTTTTAGCAATAATATCATACATGCGCATAGTATTTTCCCCCCATTTACAAACTAACATTCTCCAATACATAGGCGGACGCCATGTATGGCGTCCCTACGAATGCAACATATATATTACCATATAGTACTGCATTTTGCATTCTCCATTCTACATTCTACATTTTCCTGCTTTCCACTTTCTACTTTCCATTTCCAAACAAAAAGGACCTGTTTTAGGCCCTTGGATGTGTCTTTTTGTATACTTCCTTAATTCTGTTTTTCGCTAACTGAGTATATATCTGTGTAGAGGAAATATCAGAATGACCCAACATTTCCTGAATTGACCTTAAATCAGCCCCGTTCTCAAGCAAATGTGCTGCAAAGGAATGGCGCAAAGTATGCGGTGTAATATCCTTATTAATTTTTGCCTGATTTTTATATATTTTTACAATCTTCCAAAATCCTTGACGGGTCAGTCTCCTTCCATTGCAATTCACAAACAGGGCAGGTTCATTAGGATCCTGTATCATCAAACCTCTTGCCTTATGTAAGTAATCTTCCAGTGCACTGATTGCTATTGAGCCAAGTGGGATAACTCTCTCCTTGTTGCCTTTGGTACATTTTATAAATCCCATTTCTATATTAACATCATCTACATTTAGATTGATCAATTCTGAAACGCGAATACCGGTAGCATACAAAAGCTCAAGCATAGCCTTATCCCTATACCCTTTTAAATCTACACACTTTGGTTGATTAAGGAGTAACTCTACTTCTTGGGTGGATAATATTTGAGGCAATTTTTTTTCAACTTTAGGAGATTCTAAATCTTGTGTTGGATCTTGTTCTATCATATTTAGCTTGTATAGGTATTGATAAAACGAACGAATAGAAGCTAAATTTCTTGAAATAGTAGAAGTTGCCCTTCCTTCTTTTTGTAGATATAAAAGGTAAGTAATAATCGTTGTCTTATTGACACCTGCAATGTTGGTAATATTCATCTTGTTCAAATAAGAGATATACTGAACAATATCTCTTCGATACGATTGCAGAGTGTTATCAGACAACCCTTTTTCATGTTCAAGAAAATCTACAAATTTTTGAACAAGTCCTTCCATTTATAACTATCTCCTTCTCAAATTACTTAAAAATGACCCATATTTATTTTACAGAAAAATTTAACAATTGTACATAGTTATTCTACTTTTTTTTCTAAAATTCTTTAAGTTTTTTATTTTTTTACCTTTTGCTTATTATTATACACTATTTTTTATAGAAAATCACAATTAATTTAGTAAATTATTACAATTTTGTTTGTCTTGATTATAACCAATTATTTATATTTTATACATCAATTTATAAATTTTTTAATAAACACCGGCGAAATATATGCTTCTACAATACTTCCTAACGTAAGAATACAAAATATGATAATAACCATTGTACTATATAATAAAAATTTTGCTTTCACATCCTCTTTCCTTAGCCTGCCGGTTCTGTTACTCTTTTTATTATTTTTTAATGTTGAAACGGAATAGTTGATGCCCATCACACCTAAAAGAACATAACAAGGAACCATAATTAAACTTTGTGGAAATATTCCTACTATAGAAAAAAGAATTCCTTTCGCATTAAAATATTTGATCAAAAATCCTACCGTAAATCCTGTGACAAAACCTTTTATTCCTATTAAAATCAATATAAACGGTATTCCAATAACCGTGATACTAAATATCCATAGAAAAATCACTTGTTTTATATTATTTGAAACCGATATTTTTAATATTTCCAAATTATTGATGTTCTGTTCGGATACCATCCTAAAAAAATCATTTAAATAATTCATCAGTTCTTCATTTTGTGTACCGTTTAACGCATTTACCGTAAGTGCACCGGTTGATACACCAATGGTAAAAGATAATGTAACAATAATGTACAACACGATATTTTGCAAAAAATGCTCTTTAATGAAATCATTCATGCTTTTTATCAAGTGTATCCCCTCCAGTGCTCTCATAAAAATTGTATGCACACCGGAAGGAAAAAATTACATAATTTTTTATTCATTATTTATTCATCAAAGACTTTTAAGCAAAACGCCACCGTAGAACCAATTGCCTTAAAATAACATAAATCTTCGGAAATACCTCTTCCCATTGTGGTTACAGATACGTTTCTTTGTTTTAATATTTCTATGGTACTTTCCTTCAAAAAACGTAGGGTATGCTTTTTATCAATACCATATTGACGAATTTGATTTTGAATCCTTTGATTTTGTGAAGTATTTAATACAGGAAAGCCGATATAAGCACGAGAATGGCAGATCTTCGAAAGCACCGTTAATGAGTGATGACTGATACCGATATGTCTTTCTCTAGGATCACTAAAACTGATTCTTGGAATCACAAAAGGAATGCCTTTTAAATTATTTACCGCATCGATTAAATGTCCTTCTTCAATGTTTGAAAAACCAAGTTTTGTACCGGTTCCGACAACACCGGGACCCGGAATAACAACGGCAATATCACAGTTGCATACATACTTTGCAGTAAGAAGAGCAGTGTAAACATTGACGGTTTCGTAATCCCCGCCAAATGCCTGTCCGCTCGTAATGGTACAATCAATAAGACGGCTTTTTTTGAGATGTCTAACCGTATTGCTGTACATAATGGGTAAACATGCACTGTCACTCATAATATAAACAATCCTGGCAGAAGGACGATAATGCTTTATTACATGTACAACCGGAGAAAGCATACTGTGCAAAGAACCTATGATAACTTTCATATGGTCCACTGAATCCATATTTTTCAATAGATCATGGTAAGGGCTTCCCGGTTCTTCAACCGTGGAACATTTTATCTGCATGGGTGTATATCGAAGCTTAATAATATGTCCCTCGTCCGTTAAAAAATCACTGTTTGGATGGCTAAGATTGCTGATGACAAAATGATATCCACCGCTACCGAGGTTTAAATACACTCCATTGGTGTTTACCACAACATGATCCCCTATGGATATTTTACCGGTAATACCATTATAGTTGATGGCTTTTTGAAGCGTACCTTCTATTTCTATCAGCACTTCAGTAATATCATGATCTTCAAATAAAATTTGTGCTACAATGGCACTTCGCCTTCTTATCAACATCATCACCTAACTGGAAGAACTCATTTTTTCCGCCTTATCCGTACAACGTTCCATGGCGTCCATTAATGCAGCCCTAAAACCTGACTTTTCCAATTGATATACTGCTTGAATGGTTGTTCCTCCGGGAGAACATACCATATCCTTTAGCTCACCGGGATGTTTACCCGTTTCAAGAACCATTTTCGCAGCTCCTGCCACAGATTGGGCTGCAAGCCGATATGCCGAATCCCTGGGAATACCTCTCAATACCGCTGCATCCGCCATTGCCTCAATCATCATATACACATACGCAGGACTGCTTCCGTTGACGGCTACGGCTGCATTCAAATATTTCTCATCAATGAATTCTACCTGACCCACACTGCTGAAAATATTCCTAACCATTTGATATTCCTGTTCACTAACAGGTGCCTCATAACATATCACCGTCATTCCTTCCCCGATTTGCGCAGGTGTATTCGGCATTGTTCGTATGACTTTCATATCATGGTTAAAAAAGCTTTTTATATACTTTATTGAAATGCCCGGTGCAATTGAAACAATGATTTTTCGGTCAATGCCATCCAATAATGCAAGCTCTTTTAAAACAAGGCTATAAACATTGGGCTTTACCGCCAAAATAATAATATCACTGTTGCGATATACATTCGTATTGTCCTTCATAATATTGATACCGGTTTTTCTTAATAAATCAAGACGTAAAGAGTTTACGTCACTGACAAAAATATGCTCTGCCGGAATTAATTTTGATTGCAAAATTCCGTTGATTAGAGCAGATGCCATATTCCCTGCACCGATAAAACCCAGTTTGGCAGTATCCATATTCATGGCAATTCTCCTCTCATTTTGCTTTATTCTTATTGTAATATTTTTTCAAAATTACATTATTTTCATACTTTTAATTCCACTTGGATACCTAACAAATCCGCATTTGCTCCTAAAATAGGTTTTATATAGTCTGCAATAAATTCTTCTACCTGCTGAGGAGCACGACCTATAAAATTAGCCGGATTTAATATTTGCTGAAGCTCTTCTTTACTAAGATGAAACATGTCGTCCGATGCAATTCTTTCGATTAAATCATTTTTTTTGCCATACATCTTAACCTGTTTGGATGCTTCCATCGAATGAATACGTATTCTTTCATGTAATTCCTGACGATCGCCACCCTTTTTAACCGCACTCATCATAATATTTTCGGTCGCCATAAACGGAAGTTCATTCTCTATATGCTGCTCTATCACTTTTGGATATACAACCAATCCGTCAACAATATTGATATACAGATTTAAAATTGCATCAACGGCAAGAAAAGCTTCGGGTATGCTGATTCTCTTATTGGCCGAATCATCCAGAGTACGCTCAAACCACTGGGTAGACGCCGTTATTGCAGGATTCAGCGCAGTTACAATTATATATCTGGCAAGAGAGGATATTCTCTCGCTTCTCATTGGATTTCTTTTATAGGCCATAGCGGAAGAACCAATTTGTTTTTTTTCAAAGGGCTCCTCAATTTCTTTAAGATGTTGTAGCAAACGTATGTCATTACTGAATTTATATGCACTTTGTGCAATTCCGCTTAATATATTCAAAATTTGGCTGTCCAATTTTCGTGGATACGTTTGGCCCGAAACAGGAAATACTTTTTCGAATCCCATCTTTTCCGCAATAAGCTGATCCAACTTTTTGACTTTCTCATGATCCCCATCAAATAATTCAAGAAAACTTGCTTGTGTACCGGTTGTTCCTTTTGAACCCAATAGTTTTGTTTTGGATAATTGAAATTCAATATCTTCTAAATCCATCAGCAAATCTTGTATCCATAAGCAGGCACGTTTCCCCACCGTTGTCAATTGAGCCGGTTGAAAATGGGTAAATCCCAAGGTAGGCAAGTCTTTGTATTTCATAGCGAAATCCGCCAATAGACAAATAACGTTAATCAGCTTTTTCCGAATCAATTTCAGCGCTTCGGTCATAATAATGATATCGGTATTGTCGCCCACATAACAAGAGGTGGCTCCCAAATGAATAATTGGCTTGGCTTTCGGACACTGTTGACCATATGCATACACATGGGCCATTACATCATGCCGAACTTCCGCCTCTCTTTGCTCTGCTACCTCATAATTTATATCATCCTGAAACTTACGCATTTCATCAATTTGTTCATCGGTAATATCAAGTCCCAGTTCCTTTTCCGCTTCTGCCAATGCAATCCAAAGTTTTCTCCAAGTTTTAAATTTTGTATCCGGCGAAAACAATTTCTTCATTTCCCGACTTGCATATCTGGAATTTAACGGACTTTCATAGATATCATGTTGCAAGTAATATCATCCTTTCTTGTCATATGTCAGAAGATTCCTAAAGTATTTTATCACAAAATATAAGGCAACTACAATAGTTGCCTTTATAATTTTACACTAAACAATATCTATTTAATTGCGGGCAACCACAGGTCGCCTGCAAGTATTACCATGTGCATTAACCCATACTGTAGGGACACCATATATGGTGTCCGAAAAATCGATACATTCATAAACGGACGCCATGTATGGCGTTCCTACGATTACAGCTGATTCTTTATAAATTTCTCCACTCTGTTTAATCCCTCAACAATGTTTTCCATGGACGTTGCGTAGGACCATCTTACATATCCTTCCGCACCGAATCCTGACCCTGGCACCAGGGCAACCTTGGCTTTTTCCAAAAGGATATCCGCAAATTCATCGGAATTGGTTATCATTCTTCCATAATACTCTTTATTTAAAATTTTTGTAATATTCATCATCACGTAAAATGCGCCTTCCGGCTTTTTGCAAGACAAACCGTCAATCGAATTAATTCTGTTAACCATGTAATCTCTTCTCTCTTGAAACGCCTTTTTCATTACTTCTATGTCGTCTTGCGGCCCTTCTAACGCCGCAATAGCGGCAACTTGGGCAATGGAATTAGGATTGGAAGTAGCATGACTTTGCATATTCCCCATAACCTTTGCAATTCTTTCGTTGGAAGCAGTATAACCTATTCTCCAACCAGTCATGGCATAAGTTTTGGATACGCCGTTAACAACAATGGTCAATTCTTTAATGTCATCACCGAACGAGGCAATGCTCACATGTTTGGTATCATCATAGACTAATTTTTCATAGATTTCATCCGATATAACATAAATATTTCTTGCAACGGCGAATTCAGCAATCTTTTTTAATTCTTCCGCGGTATATACCATGCCCGTAGGATTACTTGGGCTGTTTAAAACAATTGCCTTTGTTTTTGGCGTTACCGCATTTTCTATCTGTTCTATGGTAAACTTAAATCCGTTTTCTTCGGTAGTAGGAATAATAACCGGTACCCCGTCCGCCAATTTCACCATCTCAGGATAACTTACCCAAAAAGGTGCAGGAATAATGACTTCGTCCCCTGGATTACAAATAGCCATAAAAGCATTTACCAAAGAATGTTTTGCACCGTTACTAATAACAATTTGACTGGGTTTATAGTCAAGTCCGTTATCCTGCTTAAATTTTTTACATACCGCTTCTTTTAGCTTAAGCATTCCCGATGCAGGCGTATATTTGGTAAATCCTTCATGAATGGCTTTTATTGCCGCTTCTTTTATATGTTTTGGCGTATCAAAGTCCGGTTCTCCGGCACCAAACCCTACAACATCAATCCCTTTCTCTTTCATACTTTTAAATTTCGCATCAATGGCCAATGTAGATGACGGACTAATGGATAATGATTTGTTCGACAAATTAATACTCATCTGTGTACCTCCGTTGAATTTATTAAAAATTTGAATTTTTCGCATTAAAATCATGCAATTTATAGTGTATATTTAAGATTATTTTAAACTATAACAGCATAAAATGCAAGTTATTTATTAAAAAAATTCAATTTTTCAATACTTCCTTAATTAATCTTATAAAATTGCCTGAAGCAATTTTTTCCACTTGCTGTTGGCTATAATTTAATTTCAAAAGTTCATTGAAAAGAATTTCAATATCCTCAACTCCGTTTATATTTTCAGGTGTTTGATCAATCCCATCCAAATCCGCTCCAATACCAACATGATTTTCTCCTCCTAATGCCATAAAATATTCAATATGCTTTATAATATCGGTCATACCGGCATTTCCGTTTTCATTCAAAAAAGGGGGATAAAAATTGATCCCAACGACTCCACCGTTGTGAATCATCGCTTCAAATTGTTCCTTTGAAAGGTTTCGGACATGATTGCATATATCCTTGGAATTGGAATGAGAAGCCATAATCGGCTGACGGGTATTGGCTATTACATCCCAAAATCCTGCGGTAGAAATGTGCGACACATCAATAATCATTCCCAGACGATTCATTTCTTTTACAACTTCTATGCCGAAATTCGTTAGTCCTCCCTTTGTCCTTTCTTCTTCTGCACCGTCAGCAATTTCGTTACGACCGTTCCAAGTTAAACAAAGACTTCTTACCCCCATCCTGTATAGCATCCTTAGAACCCTGATATCTCCTTGTAAAATTTCACCGCCTTCTACCGTAATAAAAGCAGCTAATTTATTATGATTAACTGCCTTTAACATCTCATCGTAATTGGTTACCACCTCTATTTTATCCTGGTACTTATCCGCTTGTTGATAAAGTTCGTCAATAATTTGCAAGCCCCGCCTAAGAGAATGATGTGGTGAATACATAGGATCAATCCATGCTGCAAAGAATTGTATATACCCTTGATATTTTTGTGTCCTTTGTAAATCAAAATGACAATGGTTTGTATTCAACTCCTGTTTGGTATCAAGAATTTTGCTGATGGTATCACAGTGCGCATCCAACACAATAAAGCCATGGCCATTCATAGACATATTTCTCCCCTTTACATAACCTGCCGCTATTCATACTCCTTAAGCCCAAAATGCATTTTTTATATGATTGATACGACCGTTTAACAACTTACCGCCGGCACATGTGCCGAAAACTTCAATAACATCAAATCTCGCATTAAACTCTTGTCCTTTGAGTATCATATAATACTTGGCTACTTGAACAATTCTTTTTTGCTTATAATAGTTTACTGCCTCAGAAGGCGTTCCGTAATCATTATCTTTGCGTGTTTTTACTTCTATAAAAACAATATATTCACCGTCTTTGGCAATAATATCTACTTCTCCGCATTTACACCGATAATTTTGCTCGAGAATTTGATACCTTTTTTTCTTAAGATAATCTATAACAACACTCTCTCCCAAGGCACCGACAACTTTCCTATTCTCTTTCATGCTTGGTTCATCTCTCTTTTTAAACGATCAATATCACTGACAAAAACCAATACTTGGGCAACAATTTCATATAATTCAGGAGGAATCTCATTGCCTATTTCAAGCATATTCAGCATGTGTACAAGCTCAGGGTCTTCATATAAAGGCACTTTATTCTCTTCCGCAATCTTAATAATCTTTTCCGCCACTTCACCTTTGCCCTTAGCAACAACCTTGGGCGCCCTATCACCGGGGTTATATTTAAGTGCCGCTGCTTCCTTTTCTTTTGCCTGATACTTTTTCACCATTTGGTATTCTCCTCTTACGCTTTATGTAAAATTTTTCATTTTATACCTTGATATCAAATGAATAATTTGCATTTTCAGACGGAAAAGGCTCCACCATCTCCAATACATTGGATTGACCTTCCCGCTGCTTATAATTCACCTTAATCAACTTATATCCTTCTGCTTCAAGTAATGTATATAAGGAAGTAATATTCTTTTTCACAAAATCCAAATGCTCAACACTGTCGGCGGTAAAATGACACTCAACGGTTTTTTTGTAGACTTTAACCAGTATCTCTAATACACCCAGATTTTGAGTGGATAACGATAAAAGCAGCGTGGCATTAGAAGGGTCAAGATTCTTCTTTTTTTGCTTGTTTCTCATAATATACAATTCTGTAAAGGTATTTTTTTGATTGACGCTTACAGGTATCGGAAGATAGATAAAATGATTATTCACCTGCTTCATAAAGTTCAACTTCTCTTCCAGTTGATGGAATTTTGATATAAACTCTTTATTTTTGATAATACCTTGTGCTGCAATGTTTCTTAGAACTTCTATAACTTGAGAAATATCGGACAAACGCTTGGCAATTTCCGCTTTTATATTTTCGGTTTGATATTTTAAGCCATCCACTTTGATGAATAATTTTTCAATATTATCCTTAATAACCTTTACCGTTTCTTTGGCGGTTTCAACTGTTGCATTACCATCATTCAAGACAACATTTTCATCAAGCAGCCTTGAAAGATGCAAAATATCGTTTTCTATATTTCCGTTTCCGTTTATAAGATCATTCAACAACTTTATATTATTTTCATTAATGTCCATATCATTCAATAACATAAAAACAACCTTATCCGGCGTAATGGACGTAAACTTTTCCAATATTTCACGAATATCGCTGATTTGTTCTTTTGTCACAGGAAGATTATAACGAATAAGATTTTTTAAAATTTCTATATGATTTCCACTGGGTTCCATATTCATAGAAAGCAATCGTTCCTTATAATCCATGGAACCGTTTGATTGTATCTCCTTACTGTTCAAACTATTGCTTAACTTTACAAAAACCTGCGAATCTTTTTTATCTTCTACGGTTAATACAATATTTTGTCCCTTTTCCAGTTGTAACGGATTTAAACTGCCGGCCTGTATGATACTGCCATCGGTAAGCCTTAACAATATACTTTCTGACAATATATCAACAACCTGTGCTTTAAAGGAATCACCAATTTTCAATGATGACAACACGGCACTTTTAACATTACTGTTTATGGAATGCTGAAAATGGATATTGCTAATATTCATATTCATGGCAATCCCCCGTATTGTTCAGATAAATTTTGACGTAAAGCTTTTCCTGTGAATGGGACATATTCCATACTTTTTGATTGCTTCGATATGTTCTTTGGTACCATACCCTTTATGTTGTGCAAAACCGTAACCAGGATACCGTTCATCCATCTGCTGTATATATCGATCTCTTGAAACTTTTGCCAAGATGGAAGCAGCCGCAATAGAAATGCTGAGGCTGTCTCCATGTACAATACAAGTGTAAGGCTTTGGCATTCCTTTTACCGCATCACCGTCTATTAAAACATGTTCAGGAGAAATTGAAAGACTTTGTACTGCTTTTACCATGGCTTTATACGCCGCATTCCTAATATTGATTTCATCAATCTCCTGTTCCGATATGCTGGCTATGCTATATGCCAAAGCTTTTTCGGTAATCATGTTATACAATTCTTCTCTTTTATGTTCACTGAGCTTTTTAGAATCATTGATTCCCTCAATATAAGCATTGGCAGGCAATATAACAGCTGCCGCATATACAGGGCCTGCTAAAGGACCTCGTCCGGCTTCGTCAACGCCTGCAACAAACTTCATTCCTCTTTGGTAGAGTTCATTTTCATATTTCCACATACTTTGAATACGTTCAATTTCTTTATTATATTTTTCGACTTTTTTCCGATATTTCATAATTAGTTTCTGCACCGAGGCCCGGGGATCACCACTCATCACATCAAGCTCGGTTTTTAAAGCTTCCATATCCAGTGCTTTGAAATAAGACTCTAATTGTTTTGTATTCATTTCCGAATAATTCATGATATTTTGCACTCCAATACAAACAAATATAAAATATTCAATAGAAACCATTCATTTTCCGCAAAAAATTGAGAAAAATGTAGGGACACCATATATGGTGTCCGAAATCAGCACATTATAAGCGGACGCCATGTATGGCGTCCCTACAAATACAGCTTATACATTGTTATATGAGCACCCCATACCCATGCATCACAAATATAGCAAAATAAAAATGTCTATTCCGGCCTCTCCAGCGATATTTTACCGATTTTCGCTGCTCTGAATTCATCCAGTATAATAGATGCTGCGCGAAAAGTATCTAATTCTCCGCCGGCAACTATACAACCACGTTTTTTGGCAATCAGGTCTAACAACTCAAATCCTTTTAATCCTATAACATGATCCAGTTGATACCTTTGCATTAAGTTTTGCGGATAATGATCTCTTAAAAACTCCAGTAAATTACACGTAAGTTCTTCAATATCAATGATTTCATCCTTGATAGCACCTGTAAAAGCCAGTTTTTTCCCTACTTCAACATCCTCAAATTTGGGCCACAAAATGCCAGGCGTATCAAGCAATTCAAGGCCGTTTTTCATTCTTACCCATTGTTTCCCTCGGGTAACACCAGGCTTGTCACCGGTTTTAGCACTGGCTCTTCCGGAAATTTTATTAATAAAAGAAGACTTTCCTACATTCGGAATACCAACAACCATAGCCGTTATGGAACGGTTCACCATTCCCTTGCTTCTGTCACGTTCAATTTTTTCTTTCAGCAGTTTTCGCGCTTCCTGCTCTATCTGATGAAATCCTTTGCCGGTGACGGAATCAATTAATAAAACACTTTGATGATGATCCTTAAACCACGTTTCCCACAGAATATTAATACTAGGATCAGCAAGATCGCTTTTATTCATCAATAACAACCGGGGCTTTTGCCCTACAATATGATCTATATCAGGATTTCTGCTGCTTAAAGGTAAACGGGCATCTACCAGTTCTATCACCATATCAACAAGCTTCAAATTCTCCTGAATAAGCCTCTTGGTTTTGGCCATGTGCCCAGGATACCACTGTACATTCATCGAAACACCTACTTTTTATTTAATAAACCAAAACTTTTAAGGGGCCAAATTCTAAAAACAGCTTTACCCATTATAGAATCATAGGAAACTAATCCAACATCTTTAAACCTACTGTCTCTGCTGTTGTTTCTATTGTCACCTAAAACAAACACCGTATTTGGCTCCACCGTTAAAGGAAATTCCATATTTCCCGGATTTGCCGTAGGTTCATAAATATAATCTTCATCAAGTACTTCTCCGTCAACCTTTACAATATGATTTTTGAAATCTATATCAACTGTTTGCCCGGGAACTGCAATCACCCTTTTTACATATGGTGTGTCTTTATGTGCCTTGGGCCTGAAAATAATAATATCCCCTTGTCTAGGCACATAACCAAGTTTCCAAACAAACAATCGGTCTTCATGATGCAATGTAGGCAACATGGAATTACCGTCTACTTTTACCAGATTAAAAACAAACGTCCTGATAATGAGTGCTAAAACTACTGCTATAACAATAGCTTCTACCCATTCCAACAGTTCTTTTCTCCAATTAAACGTTCCGGCAACAACAGGAGAACTTACGGAAGAGACCTTCTCCGATTGCTCAATACTCTCATTTATACTCTCATCAGAAGAGTTTACTTCAGGATTTACTTCTTCAAAAGGTTCTTTATCCATAGAAACCTCACTCCTAATTTATATATTGTTTTTTACATATAATTCTCTTATATTTTATAACAATATTAAAATGATATCAATAAATATCGAAATAAAAAGGGACGAACCGTCCCTTTTTATTATAATTACATTTTTTCTTTAACTTTTGCAGACTTACCAATTCTATTACGAAGATAATAAAGCTTCGCTCTTCTAACTCTACCTTTTCTTACTACTTCGATCTTCTCAATTTTGGGGGAATGTACAGGAAAAGTTCTTTCTACGCCAACACCGTAGGACACTCTTCGAACGGTAAATGTTTCTGAAATCCCACCGTGTTTTTTGCGAATAATCGTACCTTCAAACATCTGTGTTCTTTCCCTGTTTCCCTCTTTAATTCTTACATACACCCGAACGGTGTCTCCAACCTCAAGAGCAGGTAAATCATTCCTTAACTGTTCCGCTTCTAATGCTCTTATTACATCCATGATAAGCCCTCCTTCCATCATAGACGTTCATGCTGCAAAAATACAACAGAGGACCGTCCGTTCTACACAATTTAAAAGTATATCACAATATTTTAAAGATTACAACACCTTTTTAAAGGGTACATTTAATTTAATTGATGAATATTATGGAAAAAACATTGCGAAAAGGCTTAGAGCCTGTCAACGCAGTGGAGGATAGCCACATCACCTGTTTGAGCGAGAGCGAGTTTGATGTGACCCGACACAAGTTTACAGGCTCTTTGCCTTGTAGCTTCAGTTTTTGGAATAATATTCATCAATACTTTTAATCTTGACTGAAAACTACTACCAACATCATTTTAAACCGTTCTTTTGCAAAAAGTGCATGAGGGACATTCGCCGGCATGACAATGGCTTCATCCTTTTTTAATACATACTTTTTGTCACCAATAGTAATCTCAGCTTCTCCGTCTAATATGTAAACCAAAGCATCCCCCTTTGATTCATGAGAACTGATTTCCTCATTTTTATCAAAAGCAAACAGTGTCACGCTGACATATTTACCTTGTGAAAGAGTCCGGCTTACCACTTGCCCTTCTTGATACTGAACAAGATTCGTCAATTCTATGACTTTTGAAAATTCAATATTTTTTATAAAATGCTCCCCCATTGATTGGAATCCTCCTTAAAAATCTTTTACTTATTTATTCCCTTTAACCTTTCATTTTAATCACAAATCATGTCCAAACAAGCATAAACAATCCTCATTTTTCAATTTTATTGATAAATATCGGCAAATTCGACATTGCTTGTTAGAATTAAATTATTTTTAATGGTTTCCTGCGACGGCATTTCCTGTGTATCGTTTTCTACTCTTTCATCAGGCAACAGTACGGTAAACGTACTTCCTTTTCCTTCTGTACTTTCTAAAAAAATATCTCCACCCAAAGCCAATACTAAGGACTTTACAATGCTTAATCCTATTCCTGTTCCTTCTTCTTGGCGGGTTGCCAGGCTGTTAACCTGACCGAATCGGTTAAAAATTTCGCTTTGCTTATTTTTGGGTATACCTATTCCTTCATCTTTTACACTGATACATACATAGTTTTTACATAACGATATACTGACAAAAACGGATTTGCCTTTTGGCGTAAATTTGATTGCATTGGATAAAAGATTTAAAAGAATTCGCTCATATTTTTCTTCATCAATAGCAATGATTTTTTCTTGGATATGAGTAATGAAATTTAATTTAATTTGTTTCTGTTGGGCATAAACTGCAATGGACTCCATAATCGCCCGGGTGATAAAAACAATATCCATGTTGCTTTTATTGATTTTTATATGTCCTTCATTTGCTCTGGTAAACTCAAGCAAATGATTAACAAGCCTTAGCAATCTTAATGAATTCTGTTTGATTTTTGAAATATGTCTCTTTGCATTGTTGGACAATTCATCCTGATAAATTTGCTGTAATACTTGAATGGCTGAATTAATAACTGTCAAAGGAGTTCTTATTTCATGAGAAATATGAGATAAAAATTCATCTTTCTCACGCAGTTTTTGTTTTAACTCGTCAATTTTATTCATATCCGCACATTTTTCGTCTTCAAAAACGATAACCGTTTCCTGTTCGCTGATGACTGAAAAAAAGACTTTTATGTATTTTGTCCTGTTATATCCAGTATAAATTAAATATTTTCTCCCCATATCTATGGATTGTAAATCTTTAAATTCAAATCCGAAAAGACTTTTCCAAATTGGCTGAATGGATTGCGCCAACACTTCGGTTTTGTCGTAACCGGTAATCTTCAGCCAGGCTTCGCTGACTTCAGATACTTTACCGTTATGAATCAGCAAATAAGGTGAAAAACGAAGTGCAAAATCATAAGCACTGTTTTCCATATAATCTCCTCCGCAATACTATTTGAATGCATATTTATATATTTTACAAAAATCAACAAAATATCCCTGAAAACATTTTTCATTTATTAATGTATATGCAAATAATACACACTTTATGTTGAAAAATGTCTTATACCTTATAAATTCAAAAAGCCATAGCATGATAGCCACGGCCTAATAAACATAATATTTAATTTTTTACTTTTTTTAACAGGTAATATCATATAACAAATTACATATAATGTCAATTAATTTTTACATAATTTTTCCAAAATTTATGGCCTCAAATAACCTTTCTCAATAGAATCTTTCAGCACTTTTTCCACAAATTCATAAAGCTTCGGAACACTGTCTTTTAAAATTTCCACTCTTCTAAATACCTTCTCACTGGTCACATTTGGCTTTTGCCATGTATGACCTTTTGTATGGTAATTCAAAAGCAAAGGTTCCAATCGGTCCATACTGGCTGCAAAACGTGCTTCAGGTGTTTTACATTCTTCAAATTCGCGCCAAAGTTTCCATACCTCTTCCGCTTGATCTTTGGGCAAAATATTGAATAAGCGTTCCGCAGCCCTTAATTCTCTTTCGGCTTTATCTTTCGCTGCCTCTTCATCATAACAAAATGTATCATTGGCATCGATTTCTACAATATCATGAATTAACACCATTTTAATGACTTTGGTAATATCAACGGATTGATTTGAATATTCCGAGAGCAGCATTGCCATAACTGCCAGATGCCATGAATGTTCCGCATCATTTTCATTTCTTTGAGTCCCTATTAAAACATTTTGCCGAAAAATTTGTTTTAACTTGTCTATTTCAACAATAAATTCAATTTGTTGCTTCAATCGTTCTTCGTTCATCATTGGCTCTCCTTCTCTTTAAGATTCTATATTTTATTTATATTCGATACGGAATTTTTAATTCCTCTAAAAAGTTTTATAACGTTGTCTTACATATATGCGTTGTATTTGTAACAGTATAATGCTATAATTTTTGATAAAGAACTACGGTGAAAGGAGCAGACCTAATGTCAGGTTCAATTTTCGGCAAAAATTTTCAGATATCCACCTGGGGAGAATCTCACGGAAAAGCACTAGGTGTCGTGATTGACGGATGTCCCGCAGGTATTTTATTGGACGAAAAAGACATTCAAGCCGATCTGGATAAAAGAAAACCGGGTCAATCCCCTTTTTCTACACCGCGAAAAGAAAATGACAAAGTAGAAATCTTATCCGGTGTTTTTGAAGGCAAAACAACCGGCACGCCTATTTCTTTAATTATTTATAATACGGACCAACGGTCTCATGATTATTCAAAAATAGCAAACTGCTACCGTCCCGGTCATGCAGATTATACCTATGATCAAAAGTATGGATTTAGAGATTACCGCGGCGGCGGGCGTTCGTCCGGAAGAGAAACAACGGCAAGAGTTGCCGCAGGTGCAGTGGCAAAAAAGATTCTGTCGGAATTAAATATAGATATTCTTACCTATACCCTATCTATTGGAAATATTAAAATTGATAAAACAAAATTTGATCGAAATCAAATTTTTGAAAATTTTTTAGGTATGCCGGATGCAGATGCTGCCAAACAAGCCGCCGAATTTATATTGCAACAAAAAAATAACGAAGATTCGGTAGGCGGCGTGATCGAATGCGTTGTAACCGGCCTTCCAAGCGGCGTTGGTGAACCAGTTTTCGAAAAACTGGATGCCATGTTAGGTAGAGCGGTACTATCCATTGGAGCAGTAAAAGGTGTAGAATTCGGAAGCGGCTTTCAAGCAGCGACTAAAACAGGTTATGAAAACAACGATTTTTATGAATTTGATGAAAATAAAAAACTGAAAAAGCTAACCAATCATTCAGGAGGCATCTTAGGCGGCATTAGTGACGGCTTTCCGATTTTATTAAGGGCCGCTGTAAAGCCTACGCCTTCCATACACAAGCCCCAAAAAACCGTTACCAGACATGGTGAAAACATTGAATTGCAAATCGAAGGACGCCACGATCCAATTATCGTCCCCCGGGCCGTTATTGTAGTAGAAGCCATGGTAGCCCTTACCTTGGTGGATTATTTGTTCCAGCGGATTTTTTCCAGAATGGATCTCATTAAAAAGGCATTGTTGTGATGTAAGAAGCAAACGCTATTCCAATCTCGTCAACTTACCAAACCATATTATAGATACATGTTCATATATGGATAAATTCTTTTATTCTGAGTGCTACAGAGTCACGGCGAAGTCAAATAGACATTTAGGCAAAAATACCACGGAAGGTATTTTTAGCATCACCCGCAACATGGACGTTGCGTTGATGCGGCCTAAATGGATATTTGACGAGCCGATGAGTCTGTGCTCGAGGAATACCAATTTAGGAATATATGAACATGTATCCATCATATAACACCTTAAGTTGACGACATTGGACTATAAATCACCCTACATTTGATATCTCATCAAATTCCTAAATAACAACGGTGGTTTTTTGATTCTTTCATTGCTTTCCACTGCCAACTTGCTGACACTGTCGCTTTCCCTGATTCTTCCGAAGGAAAAGACGCCATAACCGTATTCCGGATCTTTTCCTGCTTCTCCTAAATCCTCGGAATACATATGAAGAACACTTCTTACTTCTTCCGGACTTAACTTTTTATTTTGTTTTTTAACGGATTTAGCCTGTAATAACGCTACCGCTCCCGTAATGGCAGGCGCAGCCATGGAAGTGCCGCTAAGTACAGCATAACTGTTGTTTTTATAACAGGAATATACTTCTTTTCCTGCCGCTGCTATTTCTGCTTCAGGACCTATGGAACTGAAATCCGCTCGTTCTTTATTAATGTCAACAGCAGTAACAGCAATGGTTTCTTCAAGTTTTGCCGGATATCCGATGGTAGTATCACTTTCCTGATTTTTGCCTTTATTGCCTGCCGCACATACCATGGTAATGCCCGACCGATATAGTTCTGAAATTAAATAATAATATTCTCGCGAAATGTAGTCGGATGAAAAAGACATGTTAATCACATCCACATTGCATTCCGCAAGCCATATTAAACTTCTTGCTATGGCTTCAAAATCTGCCATCCCGTCTTTATCAAAAGCCTTTGCTATATAGAGGTCCACCTCGGGCGATACGCCAACTACTCCCGTACCGTTTCTATTGGCAGCAATAATACCTGCAACATGGGTTCCATGCCCGTTTTCATCATTGACATCCTGACGGTCCGAAGATGTAAAATTGATATACTCTTTAATTCTTCCCTGCAAATCCTCGTGATTTATATCAATTCCTGTATCGATTACGCCAACTTTAATTCCTTTTCCCATGGTTTCCGGCCATTCCAAAGGAGCACCAATCATCCGTACCCCGTAATCAATTACTTCTCTTCTTTGGGAAGTTTTAACATTCAACACTTTAAAGTCACTTAATTTGAATTTCATATGCACTCCTCCAACAGAATTAATCATTTTATGTCTACTGCTATATCATATGAATATTATGTAAATTTTGACACAAAAAAAGGCTGTTGCACAAGACATAAAAACAAAACATGTCTGCGCAACAACCCTTTATCCTTATAAATTTATTAAATATAATACATAAGAAAATCATTGTTCTTCATGTTTACATAGTCATCAGCCAAATCCTTCAATGTCACGGACTCAATCACTTCATTAATACAATCATAAACTTGTTTCCAAACGGTTCTTGTAACACACGCCTCATTCATTTCACATCTTTCATGAGTATTTTCATGAATACAATCAACCGGCGCCAAAGAGCCTTCCAAAGCCCTTAATATATCACCTGCAGTAATTTGATTCGGCTCATATGCCAACAAGTATCCACCATTAACTCCCCTTGTACTCTTCACTAAGCCGGCCTTTCTTAACAAAGAAAACAATTGTTCCAGATAATGCTCCGAAATATGTTGTCTTTCAGCAATACTGCTCAAAGAGACACAACCTTCCGAAGCATGAACGGCCAAATCAACCATGGCTATTAGCCCATATCTTCCTTTTGTTGACAACCTCATCTTATCTCCCTTTCACTACTCAATTATGAAAAAAATAATCCTATTAAAAATTTAGTATATCCATAAATGTCAATAAAAATTGCAGACAATCTTAATACAAAGAACTTCCGCCGATAAATTCTCGAATAATTGACGTCGGAGGTACGGTATCCGGTGAAATCGATAAAAAGTAGCTTAAAAAATCAATTAGCTTTCTTGCTTCCGAATATTCTTCCGTTGACGGGTCAATACTTTCAAGCAAAGGCAATGCATAGTTTTTTAACACGGCAAGTTCGTACAGTAGTGCAGAATTAAACATAATATCCGCCTCTTCCTGAAACGGAAAGATATTCTTGATTTCACCACGTCTGACCGAAGGCCACATCTCTAAAGTTTTTTGGGCACTGCTTGAGCGAAAATGATAATCTCTGACCAGCCTTCTGATTAATCTGGTATCGGTAGTGGAAATCGGATTGTAATTGTCCAAACTTAATTGCGTAAGGGCACTCACGTATATTTTATATTTATTTTTATGGTCAACGGCAGAAGTTAATTTTTCATTAAGCCCATGAATCCCTTCAACAATAATAATTTGATTCTCCTGCAGTTTTAGTTTTCTTCCATGTGCTTCACGGTATCCGGTATGAAAATTAAAGATCGGTATTTCAACTTCCTCACCATGAATTAACCGAAGCAGATGATCATTAAATAAATCAATGTCAATGGCTTCCAATGCTTCGAAATCATAGTTTCCATCTTCGTCTCTGGGTGTTAAATCGCGATTGACAAAATAATCGTCCAAAGAAATAGTTACAGGCTTAAGGCCGTTCACCCTTAAATGGATGGCAAGCCGATGGGCAAACGTGGTTTTCCCTGACGATGAAGGCCCCGATATTAAAACTACCTTTATATTCGAAGCATTGTTCTTAATTTCATCGGCAATATAAGCAATCTTTTTTTCATGGAGTGCTTCCGAAACATGGATTAGTTCATTGGCTTTGCCGGACGCAATCAGTTGATTCAATGAACCTACATTGGATACTTCCAGAATCTCCCCCCATTTTTTATGCTCTGCAAGAACCTGAAACAACTTTCTGTCTTCTTTAAAAGGCGGAATTTCTTTTGGCGATTGTTTATCAGGAAATCTTACAATAAATCCCGGAGGATAATACATTAATTCAAATTTATCAATATACCCCGTATCCGGAACCATACATCCATATAAATAATTGGACGTAGTTCCGCAGCTATATATGCTTAACGTATCCTTACTACAATACTGGAGCAGTTGAACCTTGACATAATCTCCTGTCTTATTAAAAATATCCCTGGCTTCTTGTAGAGAAACTACCCTTTTTTTAAGAGGTATACGAAGCGATACGATTTCTTTCATTTTATCTTCAAGCTTTTTAACATCTTCCACTGTCAATTCTTTTCTTCCATAAATTTCACAATAAGTGCCTCGGCTGATGGAATGCCTGATACTTAATTTTCTGTCCGGAAATATTTCCTGAACCGCTTTCGCCAATATAAAAAATAAACTTCTTTTATATACTCTTACGCCGTCCTCAGAAGATAAGTCAATAAAACTGACACTGCAATCCCTGTCAAGAACGTTATTCAAATCTTTAACCTTATTGTCCACCCGCGCAGCTACTATATTCAACTCTCTTTCGGTCTGAGAAAACTTCGCCAATTCCAATAAAGATGTACCTTTTTTGATTTGTTTCTTGACCCCTTCTACATTGACCAGAACAAAATCACTGTTTTTCACCATGATTTCCCTCCTTTATATGCATGACACTTGCGGCAGATTCAAAAATTATTTTATTCTTTCAAAAAAATTTCTTAGGAAAAATAGTTATAAATCGTCTTTTTCCTTTCAATCATTTCATCAATTCGCCTGATATAATCTTCCACTTCTTTCACATTAAATATCCTGTCAATTCGATTATTCCGACCGTCAACCATCTTTGTTGCAGCACCACATCCGACTGCCATAACGGTTTGTTTTTCTTCCATCATTTGAATATTATAAATTCCTTCATAACCGGGTTTACAATACCCCACATTTTCCTGATTGCCCAAAATATTTTTCTGTCTGTACATATAGTAAGGTTTCATATGAACGGATTTCATAAAACTCTCCGTATAGGATAACATCTCCTGTACCAAATCATCTTTTGAAATCGTATATTGATCCAGTTGCTCTCTTAATCTGGACGCCCTCTTAATACTCATGGTATGAACGGTAATATTCTCAGGCCCAAGTTTTTGCACCTCTTCTATGGTATGTTGATACATTTCCAAAGATTCATTAGGCAGCCCTGCAATAATATCCATATTAATATTATTAAAACTAAAATCTCTTGCCATACGAAAAGCTTTTACGATTTCTTCCGGTGTATGACATCGACCGATTGTCCTTAAGGTTTCTAAATTCATGCTTTGTGGATTAATGCTTAAGCGGGATACATTAAATTTTTTAAGGATCTCTAACTTATCACTGCTAATGGTATCAGGTCTTCCCGCTTCAACCGTAAATTCTTTCACATTTTTTATTTCAAGATGACTATTTACACATTCTAAAAGTTTATTCAACTGAACCGGTGATAACACCGTGGGAGTACCACCGCCAATATATACGGTTTCTACATTCCAATTCATATTATGAATGATTTCCGCAGATGCTTTTATTTCTTTGCACAATGCTTCCAAATAGGGCTCGATAAATTGTTGTGCCCTTTGAACCGAATTGGAAACAAAAGAACAATACAAACACCTGCTTGGACAAAAAGGGATTCCGATATAATAACCTATGCTTCCTTCTCTGGACTGTTCAATAACTTTCAATTCCGTCAGTGCTATCTCCACAGCAAGATCGATCTTGTTTTCACTGACTTTATACTGACTCACCAGAATGTTTTTTATTTCCTCTTTCTTCTTCCCTTTTTCAATGTACTCACGAACAATTTTTGTAGGACGAATCCCCGTCAATATTCCCCATGGAATATTCGTTGGATGCAACTTTTGTGCAGCATTATAAAAAGAAAGCTTCACCGTGTTTTTGCAAAGTTTGATAAATTCACGTGTATCTTTCCTAAGCAATTCCGTCACCAAATGGAATGATTCACCTGTTATCACATGACCGTGCTCATAAATTTCCGTATGAGCCGTGACTTGAGTATCATTATCCTGAAAAATACTTTTCACAAATATTTCATCATTGGATTTATCCATTTGTTCAACATATTCAAATGTTTCATTTGGATAAAATAACCGTATTACTTGTTCAATAGCAAATTTATAATCATGCCCTTCCAAATAAATTTTCATTGAATGTCTCCTATCTTTACTTTAAAAATGAATTATATAATCGTTCGTGTCCTATGGTTGTTTTTTCACCATGGCCTGGGTATACTACAATGCCATCATCCAGATTCATTAAGTATTCTTTGATGGAAGATAACAGTGTCTGATAATCTCCCCCCGGCAGATCCGTTCTGCCAATGGACTCATGAAAAAGCGTATCTCCGGTAAATAAAATATGATCCGTCAATATGCAAATTCCTCCCGGCGTATGACCCGGCGTATGCATTATTTTAAAACGATATTTTCCCACAGTTAATTCTTCATTATGCACAAGCTTAATATCTGCAGGAGCCTGAATACTATGAAATCCCATATACATTGAAAGATTTAATTTACTATCCAATAACGCATCACTATCGTCTTTATGAATAACTACTTTTGCATTTGTTTTTTCCTTTAAGGATTTCACCGCCGATATATGATCTGCATGACCGTGAGTAAGCAAGATATATTTTACAGTATATTCATTATCATGAATAATATTATATATTTTTTCAACTTCCGCTCCCGGATCGATCACCATTACCTCATTGGTTTCTTCATCCCCTACAATATAGCAATTTGCCTTTAAATATCCAACAGCCAAACATTTCAATATCATCTTAATCACCTCTGAAAAATATTTATGCTAACGTCATTCATTCCTATGCCAACCCAACCAATTTTCCGCCTTCCGCTTTCTACTTTCCACTTTCCGCTTTCTACTTTTCCACCTCTTCCAACTTTTCTACTTAACAATAAATGCAGAATATACATCTGCATTTACTATTGTTTACTTCTATTTACTTCAAATACGCTCTTTACCTTGTTAATCTTTTTAATCATCTGATCCAACTGCTGAGTATTGGATATTTCTAAAGTTAAATTAATAATAACCACATTTTCTTTTGAAGTTCTTGCATTAATGGCTTTCAGCGGTATTTTTGATTCGGCTATTAAATTGGTAATTTCCACTAACAAACCTGTACGATCATGAGCAAGAATCTGTATGTCGGAAAGATAAGAAGCATTTTCGGAAGCCTGCCAGGATACCTTTATTAATCTGCGGTTTTCATCCGAATTTAAATTCATATTCTTTATATTGATACAATCTTTTCGATGAACCGATACTCCTCGGCCCCGTGTAATATAGCCGATAATTTCATCTCCCGGTACAGGATTGCAGCACCTGGACAACCTTATCAAACAATTGTCAATACCACTGACGACAATACCGTTGCTGCTATTCTTTTTATCTTTCTTCTCCGTTTGCCCGGTATCCTGTTCTTCCTGAGTGATTTCAACCGTTTCAGGTTTGAAAACTTTCTTATACTCTTCACGTAAACGTGCAATAATTTTGGTTGCGCTTATGCTCCCATGCCCTATGTTGGCATATAAATCGTCAATGCTGTTAAAACCGTATTTTTTGAGAATGATATCTACCCATTCATCCCTGAAAAGTTGGCTATGCGTAAAACCTGCCCTTTTCAGTTCTTTTTCAATTAAATCTTTTCCTTTTTCAATATTCTCACTGCGGTTCACTTTTTTTAGCCACTGATTAATTTTATTTCTTGCCTGAGAGGTCTTTGCAATTTTAAGCCAATCACGGCTCGGACCATGAACAGAAGAAGAAGTAAGTATTTCAACAATTTCTCCGTTTTGCAACTTATATTCAAGGGGTACAATTCGTCCGTTGACTTTAGCCCCCATCATTCTGCTTCCCACGGCACTATGAATGGCAAACGCAAAATCAATGGGAGTTGCCCCGGCAGGTAAATTGATAACATCCCCTTTTGGAGTAAATACAAAAACTTCATCGGCAAATAAATCAATTTTAAGGGTTTGCATAAATTCTTCCGCATCGGTTAAATCTTTTTGTATTTCAAGCAGTTGTCTGACCCACGCCAACTTGGAATCTAAATCCGAACTTCCGCTGATTCCCTCTTTGTATTTCCAATGGGCTGCAATACCATATTCCGCTACTTTATGCATTTCCCAAGTTCTTATCTGAACTTCGAAAGGAACGCCGTTAGGCCCGATTAACGTGGAATGCAGCGATTGATACATATTAGGCTTCGGCATGGCAATATAATCCTTAAAACGCCCAGGCACCGGTTTATATAGCTCATGGACCATTCCTAACACACCATAACAATCACTTACGGTATTCACAATAATCCGAACCGCAAATAAGTCATAAATTTCTTCAATGGTTTTATTCTGTGCGTACATCTTTCGGTATATACTGTAAAAATGTTTTGGACGGCCTTCAATATATCCTTCAATGCCAATTTCTTTTAATCTGGAATACAGCATATCGATAATCGATTTTATATATGCTTCCCTTTCCTGCCTCTTCTGAGCAATACTTTCCGCAATTTCCCGATAAGCAATGGGGTCAAGATAACGAAGCGAAATATCCTCAAGTTCCCACTTAATTCTGGACATACCCAGCCTATGAGCCAAAGGCGCATACACTTCCATGGTCTCATGAGCCTTGGCTAACTGCTTATCCTCTGACATACTTTTCAAGGTCCTCATATTGTGCAATCGATCTGCCAGCTTAATAAGAATAACTCTGATATCCTTTGCCATAGCAAGAAACATTTTTCTCAAATTTTCTATGTGCTGCTCTTCCTTTGTCGTATACGGAATCTTGCTAAGTTTCGTGACTCCGTCTACAAGCATGGCAACTTGCTCTCCGAACATTTCTTTTATATCATTATAAGAATAAGGAGTATCCTCTATGACATCATGCAGGATGGCAGCCACCAAAGACTCACAATCTAATTCCATATCTGCCAATATATGGGCCACTTCCAGCGGATGCATGATATATGGCTCACCGGAAGCTCTTTGTTGCCCCTTGTGCGCTTCTTTGGAAATCTCATAAGCCTTTCGAAGCAATTCAAAATTGCATTGAGTATTATATTTCTTAACTTTTTCTATCAACCTATTGAAAGCCTCGTCCATTTTTACCCCTACTTTAATATTGGTATCAAAACTTTACAATGGAATGTACCTGGTATCCTTGTAGTCTTTCTCGCCCTTTTAAAAATTCCAATTCTACAAGATAAACAATATCCGTAACGATCCCGCCAAGCTGCTCAACCAGCTTGATGTTGGATGCGGTTGTTCCACCCGTTGCCAATAAATCATCTACAATGATGACTTTCTGGCCGGGCTTAACAGCATCCTCATGTATTTCCAATATATCGGTACCATATTCCAATTCATATTCCACCTGAATAGTTTTATAAGGTAATTTTCCTTTCTTACGAATAGGAACAAAACCCTTCTTCAGTGCATAAGCCATTGGCGCACCGAAAATAAAGCCTCTTGATTCAGGCCCTACGATTAAATCAAATTCTCTATCCTTCACCGTATTGATCAACTGCTGCATAGCGTATTGAAACGCGTCCCTATCTTGTAGAACCGGCGTAATGTCAATAAAATCAATTCCTTCCTTCGGAAAATCCATAACATGTCTAAATTTTGCTTTTAAATCCATCTTTCTTAACTCCTTTTTAATAATTATTATATCTTTTAATGTTATATTTTTCTTATTTTATGTTTTGTGCAACAAACCCATATTCTCAAATACAGTTTTCACAAACCGATACCATATGCCTCCAAACACACACATTGTATGATTAACCTAGCATATTAAAATTACTAATTTTTTAAGTTACTGATATATTGTTTAAAATCCTCCAATTGTTTTTTTAATTTCCTAATCTGTGAAAGTTTCACAGAATGTTCAATATTGATCTTTGCACCTTTATGTTTACACAAACAAATATTTAATTCATTCTGTTTTTTCATCACCTTAAATAATCCAAGTTCCTCAAATATTTCTAAAACATTTTCCAACATGCGTATATTAAAAGGGCAATTATAACTGATGGCTATTCTACGTACAAATAAATCAATATCGTCATTGTAATGATTATCCAAGCAACGTGATTTTACGTATTGATAAACCATTACAAAATGTTTTCTTTCCGGTATGATACCGTCCAAAACCTGCTGACACCATTCAAATTGGTGCAAATCAAACAGTATGTACAGGTTATTCCTTGATGCCACGAACTCGTAAAACTGTTTTATACTAAAACAAGGGTCATACAAATACACGTAATCGTATTGAGCAGCATCAAAGCCGTTCTGTTTTGGATTAATTAATATGTCTATTTGACTTGACTTTATTATTTCATTATAATGATAACGACAATTTTTTTCATCCAATAACGACATTTTTATAAAGCTTTTTATATTATATACTCCTTTTAAGGTATTGACAAGAATCAAACATTTTTCACCGGCTTTTATATGTTTTTGTAATGTTAATGTATTTGCTTTTTGAACAACACATTTATTATTATCTATTATACCACTTTTTTCATCAATAAAAAATGTCTTATAATAATTATACGACATCGCTTGTTCATCCGTGATTTTAATATCTTTTATAATAAGTTGCGGTTTTTCTCTTCCATTGTATGAATTAACCTCTAAGGAGCATGCAATATCCACCCGGTCGCCCTGAATAAACTCCTTAGCATAATCCCCCATATTAAATCCAATGGCATCCACAAAAACGTCATCTTTTTTTAAAGACAATTTTAGGTGCTTATCATCACCGACAGATCGTATATCTAATATTTTGACATTACAAAACGCAAATACCGGTGCAGGATTTCCCATACCAAACGGTTCAAGAATATCCAGTTGTTTTATATGTTCCAAAGTTAAGTGCCGAGTATCAACTACAAAATCGATATAAACAGGCGGTATCAAATCTTCCTGATGCAATTTCTCATCAGCTATTCGATTAATTTCATTTCTAAACTGTTGAATACTTTTTTGTGGAATACTCAAACCTGCAGCCAACTCATGACCGCCAAATTTCGTCAAATACTGACTACACTGCATTAATGCTTCAAATAAATTAAATCCTTCAATACTGCGGCCCGAACCTTTTCCTTCGTCCCCATCCACCGAAATCAAAATGGAAGGTCTATAAAATTTATCGGTAATTCTTGAAGCAACGATTCCAATTACACCATGGTGCCAATGTTCATGAGCAAGAACAATGACTTTTTGTCTTTTCATGTCGTAGTCTTTTTCCATAAGTTGCATGGCTTGACTTAATATACTCGCCTCCGTTGCCTGACGATTCTTATTCTCTTCATTTAATTCAACGGCAATTTGTTCTGCTACCAATTCATCATCCGTAAGAAAAAGCTCTACCGCTCTAAGCGCACTGCCGATTCTTCCTGCCGCATTGATACGTGGAGCAATGACAAATCCCACTGTTCCTGTAGTAATCTTTTTTCGATCCAAGCCTGCTACTTTCAAAATTGCATTCAAGCCGACACTGGTGGTATTGGCCATCTGCTGAAGGCCTCTATATACAATGGTCCTGTTTTCTCCTACCAATGGCACAACATCTGCTACCGTTCCCAAACAAACAATATCACAATAACGATCCAATAAATCTTCAATATGTTCTATGCCTTCCAATGCCTGTATTAACTTAAATGCTACCCCCACTCCTGCCAAATCCTTAAAAGGATAGGAACAATCCTTTTGCTTCGGATTAATGACCGCATTGGCGACAGGAACCTGCTCTTTACATTCATGGTGATCGGTAATAATCACATCTAGTCCCAACCGGGTTGCATATTGTACCTCTTCTACAGCGGTAATTCCCGAATCTACCGTAATAATCAACGTTGTTCCGCTCTCTTTTATTTTGATAAGCGCATCTTTATTGATTCCATACCCTTCGTCTATCCTATCAGGTATATAATAATCTACATTGGCACCACAACCGGTTAAATATCGAACCATAATAGACGTACTTGTCACACCGTCTACATCATAATCACCGTATATAGTAATTTTCTCCTGATTATTGATGGCTTCTCTTATCCTATCAACAGCCTTCTGCATGTCTTTCATCAGATATGGATCATGAATACTGCTGATATCCTTCTTCAAATAAGCCTGTATTTCTTCTGAAGTTGTCATGTTTCGATTGACAATAATTCCTGCAATTAACGGAGAAATTTTAAATTTTTCACTGATTTCTTCTACAATATTCTGATCATGATGTCTATATATCCATCTCTTTTCCTTCATTTTCTCCCCCAATTTACGACTCTTTATCCATTATAATAGAAAAATTATAACACTTACCTATTTTAAAATCAATGTTAAAATAAAATAAAAAAGGCTTCTGAACGAAGCACTAAATGAAGCCTTTTTTGAAACTCATTAACGGAAAGTTCTCTTAAATTAAAAAATCAAAAAGATAGAACTTTCCTATTCGTTATAAAAATACCCTCTTATATGAATCTTATTGATGACATATAAGAAGGCTCTCAGCTTAATATATAAAATTACGCCATCGTCCATAAGACATAATAAATGTATGCCGCAATTCAACGATTGCGAAAGTCTAAAAGACTACTCCTCCTCATCTTCATCAGGCATATCCCAATTGTGATATACGTTCTGTACATCATCATTATCCTCTAAATGGTCAATAAGTTTTCTCATTTTTATAGCATCTTCTTCATTCAGCGTTACCGTACTTTGCGGTATCATGGTTACCTCTGCCGAAGCAAAAGTATATCCCTTTGCTTCAAGAGCTTCTCGCACTGTAGAAAAGTCTTCAGGTGACGTAATGATTTCATAATATTCATCTTCCGTATTAAAATCTTCTGCCCCCGCATCCAGTGCATCCATCATTAGCTGGTCTTCATCAATCTTGCCGTCATTTTCAATAACAATAAGTCCTTTTTTGTCAAACATCCATGATACGCAACCATTTGCTCCTAAATTTCCGCCGAATTTATCAAAATAATGCCGCATATCACCTGCCGTTCTGTTTTTATTATCCGTCATGGTTTCAACAATAACGGCAACGCCTGACGGACCGTAACCTTCATAAGTAATTTCCTCATAATTGGCACCGTCTGCTTCACCGGCTGCCTTTTTAATACTTCTTTCTATTGTATCATTAGGCATATTATTTACTTTTGCCTTAGCAATTACATCTCTTAACTTGGAATTGGTAGTGGGATCGGGGCCACCTTCCCTTACCGCAACAGCAATCTCTCTGCCAATCTTGGTAAAAATCTTTCCTTTCTTTGCATCGACAGCACTCTTTCGTCTTTTAATATTGGCCCATTTAGAATGTCCTGCCATACTTTATATCATCCTTCCTTGTATTTTCCGCATAATATTTTAACACATACATATATTGTTGTGCAACATTTGTAATCCACCAATTTTTCAATCATATGGCTTCTTCATTTTTCCGTTCAATATCAAAATCATTATTCTCAAATCTATTATCCATCATCTGAATCACTCTTTACCTGTCAAAAACATAGGATTTAACCACGGCAAAATATTCTCTTATGCAACAATTAGGCAGTAAATACCACGGTGTAGGCGAAGGAATCCCGCCAACTTCAAATCCATTCCTCTTTCCCAGCAACTTGGCTCTAAACATATGAAATTCACTGGTAATTACCATAATTCTATGTTCCTTTTGTCCTTCAATGCCATCTAATATCTGCTTGGAATATTTGTAGTTTTCCATGGTACTGGTTGACTTTTCTTCCTTTAGTATTCTATCTTTTGCAATTCCACGATCTATTAGATATCTCTGCATTGCTTCCGCTTCAGGAATATCTTCCCCTATCCCTTGTCCTCCTGACACTATTACCTTTGTATTCGGATTTTTTCTTAAATATTCTTCAGCTTTTTTCATACGCTCCAATAATGTTAAAGATAATTCTTCTCCATTTAAACCTGCACCTAATACTAATACATACTCTGCCTCATTATCATCGATAGAAAAAGCTGACGTTAAAATAAGGCCTTCAATAATGATAAATGAAATAAACCATATTACAAAAATAACCTTAAGCAAACCCTTAATAGGTTTATTCATAACCCCCAATAATATGGCCCCCAGCTTTAACCGAATGATAATAAGTATTCCTGTTACGCCTGGTAGAACTGTTCCTACATTTATTCCACCATTTAATGAAATCACAACAAGGGAATCTAATATAAGTAAAATTGCAGTTGCAAATAATAATTTTCTATATTTCATAATATAGCAGCACCTCTGACTTGAGCAATTTCATTTAATAAACCATGAAGTCAATCTTCATTCTAATCCCAACTTAACGTTTTGCTTCCTTGTATTTGACCTCCCATGCTATTTTACTCTCCGCTTCTAACTGTACCACAATTATACATTAAAATACAAATTATAACAAGAAAAAATTTACGAAAAAACTGCCTTCTATCTAAAAGGCAGTTCAATAAATACCGAATATAATAATCTTATCCGATACTCGTACTATCTATAATAATATTATCCCCGCAAGCACAAGAGTTAAAAATAAATCACTTCGTATAAAACCGCTCCTACGATAGGGCACAGTATTACTATAAACCGAATCAGATTGATTAATCCTTCCAAAGGAGAATAAGCCATATCCATATGAATAATCTCTGCCAACGCTGCCTAAATCCTCCGAATAAATATGCAATAACAACCGTATTTCTTCCGGTGTAAGTCTTCTGCCGTATCTGCGAATTCCCTTTGCCTGTAAAATTGCCGCGGCACCTGAAATAATAGGCGTTGCCATGGACGTACCGCTTAAAGTCGCATAAGAATTATTTTTATAGCAAGATAGAATATCTTTCCCTGCTGCGGCTATTTCCGCATCCGCTCCTTCGGAACTGAAATCCGCTCTCTTTTTATTCATATCAACTGCTGTAACGGCAATGGTTTCCTGAAACTTTGCAGGAAATCCAATGGTGTCACCTTTTCCGCCCGAAGCCGGTCCTTCATTACCGGCAGCACATACAAGACATATATTGTTGTCATAGGCTTTTTGTACAATCTGTTGATATTCCCTCGAAGAAGTTTGAGAAGAAAAGGACATATTAATCACATGTACATCTTGTTGTATCATCCATTCAATACTGTCACGTATTGCCTCAAATTCAGCCGTTCCGTCTTTGTCAAAGGCTTTTGCAATATATAAATCCGCTTCAGGTGCCACACCAACAACGCCCTTGCCGTTTCTTTGGGCTGCAATAATCCCTGCAACATGAGTGCCGTGTCCGTTTTCATCATTAACGTCATTCCGATCCGAAGTCGTAAAATTTACGTATCCTTTAATTCTCCCTTTAAGATCTTCATGGTTCAAATCAATTCCTGTATCAATCACGCCAACCTTAATTCCTTTTCCCATAGTTTCGTCCCATTCCAAAGGAGCTCCGACCATTCTGACTCCGTAATCAATGGTTTCTTGTTTCAGCTCTTTTCTAACCTCTAAAACCCTATAATCGCTTAATTTGAATTCCATACCAATCCCTCCAATTTTGTAAAACCTTTTCAAAACAACCTACTACATACTATGCAGAAATAAAAAATAGGTAACAAAATCGGAGAGATATTACACTAGTTATGCATTGATTCTTAACCCTTTTGGATAATGATTTTTAAGAACTCCTTCCACAGCTTTTCCCCACCCTAAAGGATAACCGTCAACAAGCACACACGTCCAACCTTTAAAACCTTCCATACGTAAAGTCTCTCCTTTTAAATAAGCCAAAACTTCGGGACTCACACTGCTATAATCAACTTTTCGAATGAAATCATCTTTGTTTAAAGCCATCGCTAATGCATGAGACGGTTCAAACCGATTCTTTTTTAACACACCTAAATATAGACCCGGTCTTAACACTTTAACTCCTTTAAAATCCAAATTCTCATCGGGAACTAAATATAAGTGATCTCCGAAAGACATAAAAGTACCATCAAGTTTACAATAAAGATTTTTCTTTTCAAAGTCAAAATAAAAATTCATTCCGGAATTTTTCTTTTCTTTCCTGTTTATTGGAACAATTTTTTGAACCTGATCGCCTTTCTTCTGTAATAAGGCAATAAAATGCCCTTCTCCTTTCTGTTTATGAGGCCATATTCTTCTACATCTGGTAAGTTCCCTTCGGCCGTTCACCCATTCAGGGCGCCCGCAATCCATATTATTCAAATGAGGTATGTCACATAGTTCAAAATCATCATGCTGCTGTAAAAATTGTTCTATAACGCCTTCATTTTCTTCCGGTGAAAAAGTACATGTGGAATATACTAATTTACCGCCGGGTTTAAGCATTTTTGCCGCATCCTCGAGGATGTTAAGCTGTCTTTTTGCGCATGCCGGCGGCACTTCCGCATTCCATTCCTTGCACACCTCAGGTTCCTTTCGAAACATTCCTTCCCCTGAGCAAGGTGCATCCACTAAAATCTTATCAAAATAGTTCCTAAAAAAAACGGCAAGCCTGTCAGGCGATTCATTAGTAATAACCGCATTTTTTACACCGAATCGCTCCATATTTTCGGCCAAAATTAATGCACGGGACGGAACTATTTCATTGGAAACCAAAAGTCCTTCATTTTTTAAGGCACAAGCAATTTGAGTCGATTTTCCACCCGGAGCGGCACATAAATCAAGCACCACATCACCGGGCTGTATATCTAAAGCCGTCACAACCGCCATGGCAGACGGCTCCTGAATATAATACAAACCGGCAAAATGATAAGGATGTTTCCCGGGAGATTGTTCGGGAGGATAATAAAATCCCTCCGGTACCCAATCAATGGGTTCAATCGAAAACGGATAAATTTCCTTAAAATCCTCTATTGAAATTTTCAGTGTATTAACCCTTAACGCAGAGTATTTTTCACATTCATAAGATTGAATAAATTCATCATATTCCTCAGCTAATAATTGTTTCATCTTCTTTTTAAATTCTTCCGGCAAATGAATCATGAAATCACCTTAACCATGCATAATTATTATTTATTATGTCTACACAATTATATCTTATGAATCATTTCATTGTCCACATGAAAAACATAAAATGAGACAAACTAAATGTAAATAAACCGAATACCTACAATTAAATCAAAGGGGCGGCTGAAGCCCCCCTTTTTTAGATTAACTTTTTGGGAGAAGTTCCTACAATCTTTTTAAAAACCTTATAGAAATTAGAATAATCACCAAAGCCTACTTTACTTGCCACTTCCATAACAGGCATTCCTGTAACAAGCAACTCCTTTGCTTTCATAATTCTTTTATAAGTAATATACTCTACAATAGTAAAACCTGTATGTTTTTTGAATATATGACACAAATAATACTTATTAATAAAAAACTTTCTTCCAAGCAAATCTAATGTGATTTTTTCATCCAAATGCTCATTAATATATTTCAAAATGGATAAAACTTTTGCATCATATTGATAATGCTCGCTATGATTCAATTCTTTTTTAGCATTATAATATTGATTAAGAGTAACCAACAGTTCTACAAAATTCACTTTAATCATTATTGAACTTTCAGGCACTCTATGAATACAATATGATTTTATATTGTCAAAGAATTTATTCATTCCATATTGAAAAACATCGCTTGCTTCGATTCTGTTAAAATATCCAAGTTTTCTTTTCTCAAAACAGTTGAGCAGATTATATTCCGCATCTTGAAAATTGGATACATAACTTGGATAAAATTGGATAATCATTCGCTCGTAAAGCTGATTGGAATCAAATATCGGTCGGTGAAGTTCAAGATTATTGGTAATAATAATATCATTTGCCGCCATTTTATAAGACTGTCCTTCAATGTAATAGGTTACGTCTCCTGAAAGAAGATAGTATATTTCATATTGATCATGTAAATGCACGTCAATGGAAGGACTTTGCTCCAACAAAGTATAATTAAACAAAAACTCTCTTTCTTTAAAATCATAAATCTGTTTCCTCATTTTTTACACCAACCATCGTTTTTGTTTACATCTATTATAACGCAATACTTGCAATATTCAAAGAAATTTAGTAAAATTAAAAATTTTACTGTTATTTCCATGTAATTTATGTTATAATGTTTTGGGGTGATGAAATTGTCAAATAACGATTTAAAAGAACTAACAGAAGCCAAATTAATTATTCTATATATTTTGGAACAAATAAATATGCCTTTATCACATACTCAATTAACGGAAATTGCCATGAAGGACTCATTGATGAATTATTTTATATTCCATCAATATTTATCCGAACTGGTCAATGGAAATCAAATTCGAGTAACAGAACAAAACGGTAAACAAGTATATACCATTACACCTGAAGGAAAGCAAACACTAGAATTCTTTGGAAATAGAATTTCATTCACTATACGTGAAAAAATTCTTAAAACCGTCAACGAAGTAAAAAAGGATTTTATTAAATCCCGTCAAATTATAAGCGATTATCAACCAAGAAATGAAAAGGAATATGTAATTGAATGCAAAATCATAGAAAATGATGCTTGTCTCATTCATTTAAGCCTTATTGTAGGTACCAAGGCACAGGCCAAATCCATATGTGACTATTGGCAGTCTAATGCCGAGCAGGCGTATTTACAAATTATATCAGCAGTAACGCCTAAACCAAGCAAAAACCAAGAAAATGAAAAACCGTCTGTTAGCTATGAATGAACAGACGGTTTTAATTAAAAATCAAATTGGCTATTCCCTTTTCTTCCTCTCCTAACTTCAACCCTCGGGCTTTCGCCTCATTAAGCAGATTAAAACACTCATGCTTGATAAATTCATAGCGCAGTTTTGCAATTTTCACTTTTCCGTAATCGTCGGAAACATCTTTTAAATACAACTGACATAATTTAAATTGCTTAATTGTACTGCATAATTTATCCAGTATTTGTTCATTGGAAAGCAACCCATAACTCACAGCATACACCTCCTGTTTTAGACTTATACATCATTATATGTAGAAAACCACCCTATCTATGCAAAAAACTTTCAAAACATCCATGTAGAATTACACCTTTTTACATACAGAAAACAACAATTAAAAAACTTCGTTAAGAAATAATTTCCTGAAAGAAATATTTCATTAACGAAGTCTTTTGTATGGAGCGGGTGATGGGAATCGAACCCACGCGATCAGCTTGGAAGGCTGAGATTCTACCACTGAACTACACCCGCATAATTAATGGTCTTTTATGAAAAAGACCATTTGTTGGAGCGGAAGACGGGATTCGAACCCGCGACGTTCACCTTGGCAAGGTGACGCTCTACCACTGAGCCACTCCCGCATATTCAGTTCCATTTTTTAATGCTGTCCAATCAATCGCGGCTTTTATATAATAACATCTTTCTAAAAAAAATGCAAGCCCTTTTTTAAAAATTTTTTATAAAAAATTATGTATCTCATTTGAAAAAGTAAATTCACGTCCCGTTTTCCTAATGTATTGTAAATAATGCGTTTATCCTGGTAATGTAATATAAAGTGTCTTTTTATGTAATTGTTTCATATAATATTACGAAAATCAATTGCTACATAAAATCGTCCATAAAAATTATTACATAAAGGAGAATAATAAATGAGTTTTAATAATAGTGGGTTGGATTCTCTCAAATTAGCCGTCATTGCTGCACTGTTTACCGTCCTCGGGGACCTCATTGCTCTTATACTGGCTATCATCGCATTACACCAGCAAAAAGAAGAAAATGCAAAAGCACGTAAGGAGCTTCATGAAAAAATACTGCAACTACAACAAGAATTAGAAAAATTTAATTCCAAATGTTAGTCTCATTCGTACATAAAAATACACATAAAGAATCCTGTTCCTTATGTGTATTTAAATTGGTGCGGGCGAAAGGACTTGAACCTTCACGTCGGGGACACTAGATCCTAAGTCTAGCGCGTCTGCCAATTCCGCCACGCCCGCATAAAGTGCTTTTATAAAACTCCTCGAAACGACAATGACTATTATAACGGCTTTTCAATGATTTGTCAATTAGAAAATTTTACTTTTTTATTGAAATCTAATTAATCTCATTTGAAAAAGTAAATTCCACCCCTATAAGTATGTGATGTGGAAATAATTCTTGCAAAATTTATAGTAGAATTTAGTTTTTCAAAAAGTTATATATTTATGGGTGGTACCTCTTAGGGAAGTAAATATGAAGAAAAGTAAGCACTTACTCCTAGAAGAAAGAAATATTATTGAACAGATGTTAAACAATAATGAATCTTTTAAAAACATTAGTCGTAAGCTTGATAAGACTCCTACAATTATAAAAGGACAGTCTCTTCACCACATATATGTAATCATACTGATGAAATCATGCTAAGTGAACGTTCCCTTTACACTTATGTGGATAGTGGTATTTTTTCTGCTAAAAATATTGATACGGCTCGTGTCGTACGAATTAATCTGTAATTGACATCTTTGATAGGCTCTATTGGAAACTAAGTCCGGATTCTTTTCTGCATATTATTTCAGGTTCTGTTTACGGACAACGGCAGTGAATTTTCTAATCCTTCTGCCATTGAGAAAGATTTACAAGTACAAGACTTCACCTGGGGATAAAACACCTTATGAAATATTTGCTTCACTTTATGGTGAAAATCTGCTAAGAAAAATGGGCGCAGAACTTATTCCTAGCAATAATGTTACTCTACGCCCATCTCTTCTTAAAAAATAAATTTTGAAAAGAGACATCACCCGTTACAACTAAAAATACACTTGTTAGAGGGTGGAATTTACTCTTGCAAAAAAGTTAATTAATATTTGACCCTAAATAAGTGCAAAATAAACCTGATAAATCATTGCGTCATTCCCCAGCAGATACAAACAATTTCTTTCTCATAACAGCAGGGTTTAAGTCCACCGGAAAATTTTCAAACACCAAAAGGTCTGCAAACAATCCATCTTGTTCAATGACGGTTTCCGCCACAAGCTCTTTCATTTGACAGCTGCCTGTGTATTCTTCTATATCAGAAACAATTGTTTCTAATCGACAGGCGCCGTCTTCAAATGATTTCAATGTTAAAAACAAGGTGAGACTATGACCGATACAGTTGCTTGAAGTTTTATCAAGAAATCGCGCTCTAAAATAAAGCTTAGAACCAACATCAGGTATGCTTTTAGTATAGCACTTTTCAACGGTATCGCTTAAATCAAATAAATCCTTGGATGGCACATAGTGGTAATCCGTTTCAAAAGCGCCACAGCAAATTCTATTCGCGGTACGGCTACGGACGTTAAGAACGATATTATCAAGCAATATAAAATCGTTCTCACCCTTAAGGGAATGGAATGTAAAGCGTATCTGATTAATGCCAACGGTTAAATATTCATCATAAGAACAAACAAGGCGACCGTCGACGAAAAAGTCCATACCACCGTCAATACCGTCCAACACAATCCTTGCTCTGTACCATTTTCCCGGGGAATAGGTATCTGCTCCATTACCTAGTATACCCTTATCAAACAACATAACGGCAGCTATCGGCTCTGGACGGCTGTCATCCAAATTCCTAAATTGAAGGTCCAAGCCTTGTAATGCGCTTGAAAAGAAAACATCAAATTGAACCTCATATATGTCCTCCGAGAGGTTTAATCCTTTTCTTAATATAAATGGCCCCTTTCCGGCCTCCGTTGGCTGCTGAAAAATGATCTTAAAAGCTTTTGTACCATCAACGCTTTCTCCTGTTGACAGAGCAGACACACCCTGCAAATTATATTGGAAACTGCCGCTGCCGGAGTTTTCAAAGCGCTCATGAAATATATTTTGTTCTGTGTCATAATGCTTATAGGAAAACAAACTGCTATCCCAGTGCGTGACATTGGCGTATTCAGCAATTAGCTTAATCATGTATTCACCGCAAAGCGGGATTTTACTTAAATCTGCGGTAATAACATAATGGTTGCTTTCAACCTGCTCAGTGATCTCGCACAGCAATATATCTCTGGCATATACTGCCGCCTTATTAAAGCCTTTAGCCAGTTCCGCCTCGATATAAAGTGTGTTGTCAAAATTTCTCTTTTGAATTCGTTTTATTTTAACCTTATAGCCTTTTTCTATCGCGTCTAATATTAAAGAAGAAGGATGGTATGAAAATTCATATCCTAAAAAATCCCCAATTCCGCATATAGGTACATAAATTTCATTACCGACCTTGATGATTTCACCATTCAACGCTACGGTTGTTTCGCCTAACTGGTAAAAATCAAGACCGACCGTAAACACTGCAGTCATACTATCTTTTACGGCAGTCACGCTGTCGGTACCGCGCTCAAGAATTTCACAACCGAACAATGTCAAATCCGTTGAAGAAACATAAGGTATATCCTCAATAAGCATGGTGGGTTTTTTTACATAGCTAAAAATATTACCAACACGTATTAAAAAGTCTCCGATTTTCTCTTTCTCCGCTTCGGCATACACAAAAGGTGTTTCCTCTGTAACTTCATCTGCCCTGCTTATGACA